>Ga0209723_1002248_pt1 | contig 26466 bp, 20 predicted proteins | sample BiotimSIPDNA_2_FD_185750 | JGI IMG/M metagenome (GOLD analysis project Ga0209723, IMG submission 185750) | Anaerobic biogas reactor microbial communites from Washington, USA - Biogas_R2 time_0 SIP DNA (SPAdes) (version 2) | ecosystem: Engineered > Bioreactor > Anaerobic > Unclassified | place...
GGTGATAACACTGTAATATATGACAATGTGGTCATAGAAGATGATGTAACCATTGCCAATAATTGTATTATTGGAGAACCGCTCAATAGTTATTATTCAGATCCGGAATATAATAATCCTTCCACAACAATTGGGAAAGGATCTCTTATCCGTAGTCATGCCATAATATATGCCGGCAACAGACTTGGAGAGTATGTCTCAACCGGGCACAGAGTTACCCTTCGTGAGAACAATACCATAGGGCATCATACAGTTATCGGTACACTCTCTGATCTTCAGGGAAATCTTACAATCGGTCATTACTGCAGATTATACAGCAACGTACATATATCAGCCCTGTCGGTTCTGGGTAATTTCGTAGCACTCTATCCATACGTTGTTATGACCAATGATCCTTATCCTCCATCTGACGATCTGAGAGGAGCTGTAATAGGGGATTATACCCAAGTGGCAGCTCACAGCACGATATTGTCAGGAGTGAAAATTGGACAGAATTGTCTTATAGGAGCCCTGAGTGTTGTATCAAAAAATGTTCCCGATTACTTCCTTGTAATGGGTGAACCTGCCAAACTCAAAATGGATGTCAGGGAATATGTTGTATTGGGAAAAGGGCATCTTTATCCATGGATGACAAGATTTTCGAGAGGTATGCCATGGGAAGAGACCGGTTATAGCGAATGGGCAGGAGAAAATGAAAAATAATAATGACGGAGAATTAATTTCTGAAGTAACGGCAATAGACTGATAAATATAAAAACAGGAGACTCGTTTATATGTTACGGTCTCCTGTTTTTGTAATATTATCTTTACAGTCGCTTACTGATAATTTAGTTCCGGATCATAACTGAAGAACATAGCCCAGGAATTACCCGGGAAGGGATTACCTTTAGCCCATGCAGTCTCGCAACCAAATACGGGTTCACATTTAACAGGCACTTCAATAATTATCATTTGGGCAGGTACTGCATCCTCAGGTCCCGTAGCATTAAGTATCACTGCCACTACACCATCACATTGCGGAATGAAATCTCTTCCGTTTTCCCATGCCTGTTCGACAATCCATTTAACCCGGTCCATATCATATCCATCAGAAATTCCGGCTGTCTGATCGTAGTTGCCATCGATCAGGATCCATATTGCTTTCTGAATATCCCCATTTGTTATGACACCCATTCCCTCTACCATTTCCTTACCGAAATAACGCTGATTAATCACATAATTTATTAGATCAAAATTACATGGGAATAACACTTTATCCTGGATTACTGAAACATCTCCATAACTACACATTAAATCAACATCATAGAGTATACCACCTATTGATGATTTAGGGTCGATACACCATCCGGGATAAGTTCCGTCAATAGAAGTACCACCGGATATAGTAGCCGTAGTATATCCTATTCCCCCCTGCTTAAGTTTCAGTTTTGCTTCATCCGGCAGATTTTCGCATACCTTTTCAATATCCATTTCCTTATAACCCATCACTCCACATACAACTGCATGAGCAGCAATATACACAGGACCTGAAACAGGAATACATTCAGTTTCGTACACAGTTTTGTTCTCAGAGGGATCGAAAGATGCTTTGTAAGCAAAATTCCCAATCTTAGGATTCCCCGCATTAGTCATCGGGAAACAATTAGGATCGCTTTGTACATCAACATGAACCTCTGTGAGATAATTTGATCCGGATAATTCAAACCTAACCTTTATACAAGTTCCGTCACTTACAACATCAACCTTTCCAACATTTATATGCTGGCCTGCCATAAGGTCAACCGGCAGTTCACATTCCTCCAGAGCATTCAAATCTATAAAAGCGGTTGTAACAGCATTCATTTTAAAATCCTGTCCATTGTTCATATCCTTTTTTTCACAGGATAAAAGCAATAATGACAAGAAAACAGGGATTAACAGAAAATTTATTGTCCTTTTCATAACACTCATTTTTAAGTTATTATTCATTTTTTAAGTAAATATATAAGGACTAATTCTAACTGCAAATTATATTTGAGCACAGGGAAAAAACTGGTGATCAATAGAATACTTTGAATGATTAAGATTTTAAGATGGTTTTTTCAGGTGGGTTTATTATAGACAAAAAGCAGTCTGCCTCTACGGGCAGACTGCTTAATTTAATATTTTGTGTCAGAATTTATCTATAAATCATTTGTCACCACGAATTCAGGAAAAGTATCAGGATATGGTTCAGGAGGTATTTCCGAAGGAGAAAGCTGTGGAATAGAATTAATAAACGCCCGGTCCTGGTCTGAGATATCAACACCAAAATCTGTCAGATTCCAAACTATGTCCTGTAATTTTGCTGTCATATATTCATAAGTAAGACCCTTGTTATTTTCTGATTTTCCACTATTAAAACTACCATAATACATTTCATAATTTATCTTTCGCGTTCTTACCAAATCAATCAAAGTTTGCATTACAGGAGAACCAGAAATCCCAATAATACTATATGGATGATCTACCGTTGCTACCAAAGCAGCTTTATTGATACAATAAAGCTGAAGCTTAACTTTTCTTTGAGAATTAGCCTCTAACGTCACCCATGAAGTTTGCAGAAGGATTCCATTATGATAATCCCGGGAACTGTTTTTAAAAATCAATCCTCTGGGAAAATAGATGGTCTTAGTAACATCTGATGTATTCAGTAGTGTCATATTAAGTTCAATATGATTTCCACTACCAAGAATCGTAAAGCCCGGATCATAATAAACACTCTCAATTATTTCACCTAATAGATTTATATCCTCCGGGAAAGAAAATGGTTCTGTAATTTCCAATTCACCATTATTGTCACCCATACCGGAAATATTACCAGGAGATTCTACATTATCTTTCTCACAAGAGAAAAAACATAGTGAAACAAATGATATTAAAATAACTAATTTCTTTTTCATGATTTTCTTTTTTTTCAAATATAACTATGTATTAATATACAAAAAAACGGAATTTGATGTAATAAAAACCTTTGGAATTAATAACTTAACTGTTTAAGCCAACTTATGAGCATATTAACACCAACAATCTGTATTTTTTTCAAAAAAACAGTTTTGACAAATGCAAAAAAAACGTACATTAACAAAATATGTTTATCGACATTAATACTATGATTAATTAGAATATTATTATAAAAAAGGATATTTTATATATTATTAAAATTGTAGTACTAAGTTATGGAATTCAATTGAATGTTAATAAAATGTTCATAACTTTATGCCCTCAAATTAAACAATTTACATCTAATATAAACATATATTTTCACCAATGTAATAATATACAAATAATTATGCCGTATAAAAAAGTATGTTTGCGGATGGAAATACCATTTTTTTGAAAAGATTTTTATGAAGAGAACTGTTTTATTATTTTCCCTTATATTCAATATATTCACAGTTAATGCAACAACTTATTATGTAAGTTCTTCAGGTAGTGACCTGGCTAATGGCATTTCTGAATCAACTGCCTGGAGAACAATAACAAAAGTTAATTCTCAGTTTTCATTATTTAAACCAGGAGATGTTGTATTATTCAGAAGAGGTGATACATTTTATGGTACCTTAAATTTAAATACATCCGGAATACCTGGTAGCCCAATCAGAATAGGCGCATATGGAAGCGGCATAAATCCTGTTATTAGTGGTTTATCTACACTGACGGGCTGGACAAATCAAGGAGGAGGGATATATTCAAAAACAGTCAGTTGTGAATCTCCGGCAAATATAGTTCTTGTTGATGGAGTTCAATATGGTATAGGTCGTTATCCGAATGACAACTGGCTAACATATGAATCATTCAGTACAAATACATCTATAACAGATAATGAATTGGGCAGTAGTGTTAACTGGTCAGGCGCAGAAGCAGTAATTAGAAAAAATCCGTATGTAATAGACCGATGTGTAATTACTTCTCATTCTGGAAATACTCTATATTATAAAAGCCTTTCGTCAGAAACCAATGGAACAAAAAACTACGGATATTTCATTCAGAACGACAGAAGAACTCTGGACAAGTTTGGAGAATGGTATTATGATAAAACATCATCCACCTTTTATATTTATATGGGAATAAAAGATCCAAATAATCATTCTATTCAGATTAGTTCAAAAGACAATGTTCTCACTTCAACAAATGGAAGTTATATTACAATTGAAAATATTACATTTCTTGGTTCATCTAAATCTGCACTTGAATTGCAGGGTTGCAAGAATTTTTCTATCCTGAGCTGCCTCATTGACTTTTCAGGATTAGCCGCAATTGAAAGTCGATGGGAAACAAGTTCGGATCTGAAAGTGGACAATTGTCATATAAACCATTCAAACGCAATTGCTATTCAGTATGATGGCATTAATGGAATTATTACAAACAACCTAATTGAAAACACTGGATTAATAATAGGTGCTGCCTATGGAAGTTTGTCTTCATCATCCGGAATTCGCTTATATAATTCAACCAACAGTCTGGTAGAAAATAACAGGATAATAAACACAGCATACAATGGGATCGTTCCGGGAGGTGATAACATCCAAATCATAAACAATTATATTGAAAGCTTCTGTCATTCACGTATTGATGGTGCCGGTATTTACACAAGCATGTATGGACATCCATATACAGGAATTATTATGGATGGTAACATTATTGTTAACGGAATAGGGTCTCTTTTAGGGACACCTTTAACTTCCACGTCATGGGATGGTGCTGAAGGTATATTCCTGGATGCTACTTCAGCTAACATCACAATCAGAAATAATACTGTTTCAAACTGTAATTCAGGCATTAAATTACATGAAGTACATGATATTATTGTTGAAAATAATACACTGTATAATAACAGATGGGGATTCTTTATTCCTTATTTTGGATCTTTTCCTGATTTTAAAATAAGAAATTTAACCATAAATAACAATACTGTTATTGCTAAAGAAAAAGAGCAACTCGTTCTATTTCATTATAGCATTCTGGATGATCTTGATGAATTTGGGACAGCTGATAATAACTGTTATTCAAGACCGGTTGACGACAACAATGTATTTTATACCCGTGAACCAGCTACAGGTTATGTGTACAGAACACTTGAGGGTTGGAAAAGTTATACAAAACAGGATAATAATTCATACAAGGCTCCTGTTTCAGTATCCTCATCAACTAGTTTGCGATTTGAATACAATGCAACAAAGCAATTAAAAACAATCACCCTGAATGAGCCCATGATTGATGTAAGGGGAACAAAATATAATTCCAGTATCACTCTGCAACCATATTCCTCTGTCATCCTGATTGTTGATCCTGAACCTTTGCCTAACAATCCGGTATATCTTTCATCGGTAATTGAAAATTCAACTCCTGAAATTCTGGAAATGACCTATAACATACCGCTTTTTGAACTTGCCCCTCCCTCTTCAGCTTTTAATGTCATGGCTGATTCATCTTTAAAAACAATAAAAGCAGTATCTGTATCAGGTTCTAAAGTCATTTTAACTCTAAACTCTCCTGTAAAATATGGTGAGAAAATTACTGTTGCATATACAATACCTTCTATTAATCCCTTAAAATCGACTCTTAATTACTGGGCTCCTGATTTAAGTCCGCAACAGGTTACCAATAATGTAACCGATGAACTGCCAAATCCTGTTTATGTGAGTTCTGTAATCGAAAATGCAACACCGAAAATACTCGAAATAACTTATAACAAAGAACTGGCTGAACTGCCTCCTCCTGTAACTGCATTTTCCGTAATGGTCAATTCATCTTCACGGTCTGTCAGTTCAGTTAATATCTCAGGATATAAAGTATTCCTTACACTTGCATCACCTGTTTCCTATGGAGACAATGTGACAGTAGCTTATACCATTCCTTCTGTAAACCCAATTAAGTCAACACTTAACTACTGGACTGCCAATTTAAGTCCGCAGCAGGTTGCCAATAATGTAACCAATGATGAAATCCCCAATCCCGTTTATGTGAGTTCGGTAATTGAAAATGCAACACCGAATATACTCGAAATAACTTATAACAAAGAGCTGGCTGAACTACCTCCTCCTGTAACTGCATTTTCCGTAATGGTCAATTCTTACTCACGGTCTGTCAGTTCAGTTAATATCTCAGGATACAAAGTATTCCTTACACTTGCATCACCTGTTTCCTATGGAGACAATGTGACAGTAGCTTATACCATTCCTTCTGTAAACCCAATTAAGTCAACACTTAATTACTGGACTGCTAATTTAAGTCCAAAACAGGTTGTCAATAATGTTTATCTTAATTCAAAAGGATTTTCACAGGCAATGTCACCTGTCATAAGCATTTCACTGCAAAAAGATAAAGATTATTATTATCCATCTCCGGTATTACTCGATTTAGATATTTATGATCCAGAAAACCTATTGGAGAATATTGAACTGTATAATGGAACCACAAAAATTACAGACTTTATTCCAACGCCATTTTCATCGTATACAATAAATGATCTTAATCCCGGAAAACATGTAATTACTGCAAAGGGAATACATAACAAAAAAATAATATCTACATCGAAACCTATTGAAATATACGTAAAGTCCGTTGAAAGCACAGATGATATATTAAATATTTATCCTAATCCCTGTAAAGGTAATCTGATCGTTGATTTCCGGAATCCCCTCCAGAATGAAATCTGGGAAATCACTGTTCTCGATCTCACAGGTCGACATCTCTTCAAAGATATAGTTCATAATGATCAGGAAGAGATCAGGAATTTAGATCTGACACATCTTACTAGTGGTGTTTATTTATTAATTATAAAAAGTAATAATTTGACTCTGAAAGAGAAAATTATTATCAGGAAAAACTAATGGTCTTACAAACAGCAGTGTTCTGGCTGTTTTGTCTTTACTTTTCCTGTATTTATGAGTTCTTGAAAAAGCTTGTCCATCTGTAAGGAGATTAATTGTTATTAAACTTTTCAGTGGAACAAAAGTTTGTCAAACATTGTGGTTTAAGAACCATAAGGCCGGTAAGTTTTTTTAATCATGTTGCAGGGTTATACTGTCTGTCCCCTGACACTAAATTTTATCAAGTACACTCTAAGAGCCCATAATTATACGACTGTTATGTCCTATGATTTTTTTCATTATTGTAAGTATCATCAAGGAAACTATCGTAACAAGAATAAATAATAAAATGAAACTTATAAAATTGTCAGGAATCAGGATATTAATATCAAAATGCCTTATTAATAACATTATGAAAAAAATCACATACATATGTATAAAATAAAGACCGAAGCTGTATTTTGCTGATACATTTAAAAATAAAATATCTTTCTCACTAAATCTCAACATCAGTCCAAGAAAAAAATAACTCATCACAATTTTCTGAAAAATACTGAGATCATTTATTGAAGTGAAATATATAGCCGCCGAAATAATTAATAGAAGAAAAAATATATATCCTAAATACCTGGTTACAACCATGTTAATTTTATTGCTGAACTGGCAGCTTACCATTCCGGTAAGATATACCGGGAGATAATATAAAAAGGAATGGAATGGATTATTATTATCCTGAGGACGACTAATAAAAAAAGAAATCATTAGAAGGAGCAGAATCCCATAATACAGCTTAGGATGTTTTGTTATATAATTAAAAAGAGGTGCCAACAGGTAAAATATTACAATCATAGGAATAAACCAGAAATGATACCACTGACTTCCGGTTATTTCCAGAAAAAAAATGTCTGTAAGTATTGATTCACCCATTAAACCAGTCTCATATATCCATGGCTTTGAAACATATTTTGAATTGGTTATAAGCAAAATGACTGCAGGTGCAGACATAAATAAATACGGGACAATTACATTACGGAATTTTTTCTTCAAATAAAGCTTATAATTATATTTTGGTAATAGGTATTGAAACAAATATCCTGAAATAAATATGAACATAAGTGTGCAATTCATCACAGTTATTTCCAAAACCCTTTTTAAAATATCATTAGCCCCCCAGCTTGCTGCATGAAGTGAATGATAAGCCAGAATTATTAAAATAGCCACACCTCTGAAATTATTAATATATTTCAGAAACATTTCTTATTTATTTGATCCTGATAAAATTTCTTAAATCTTTTGCACATGATTAATTTGCACTTGTGCTAACACAAGTTATTCCTTCTAACCACCGGAACTCAGTTCTTTAACTAATTCATCAACAACTAATCTGACAAGTTTTTCAACACCCTTGCTGTTCAAATGGGAAGGATTTGCATAAAGCTCCTGACAATTTATGTAATCTATACAAACATTATCAAAGTCAATAAGCATTATACTATCTCGCAAATATTCAGATTCCAATAATTCATTCAAGCTGTTTCTATAAGCTTTTATATTATCAATCTCTCCTTTATTATTGAAATAAGATGTTATAATAATTCTGTTTCTCTTAAGGAATTTCATATTTTCAATCGTTTCTTTTATCCCAAATTCGGGACAGGAAACAACAACCGGTTTAATATTATAATGCAACAAGGTCTTTATTATTAATATTATATGGTGTGAATAATAACGCCTGCCAACATGAACCGTGGCATCATTAACTCCGGCAATTAATATACAATAGTCAGGCCTGTTTTCAATAATATATTTTGATGAATTACCATTTTCTTCTTCAAATAAGTTTTGGTATACTAATTTACTTTTAGCCCCAGCCTGTCCCGATGATAAGATTTTGTTTCCATAGCCACGGCCCAAAAGTTCATAGTGTAATATTGAATCCAGTTTTTTACCTGCGACCCAACTATCTCCAATTATTCCGATAGTAAGAGTTGTATCTTCGGGAACCGATATTGAATAAAAGGGAAGTTCTTTTGAACAAGAGAACTTTTCAATGACATATAGTGAAGAGACAATAACTAAAATAATTAATGATCCTGAAAAAACAACTTTCAACTTATTTATCTCAGATTTTTTTCCCATGTGGGATTCATTTTTTAATTCTCAATTATTTTTTTAATGTTCTCTACAAGTAATTAATTATTCTTTGCACTATTTATAAAATCCTGAACTTTCCGAAGACAAAACCTGCAATTCTATGTTGATACATTGTCTCAGTAAAGTGGGAAATTCATTTTCAGGAGTAAGAATATCACTTATAATTAATATTATCAACCGATTATTATTAACATTATTCATCAGGCCTTGCGTCTCCTGAAAATCTCTTTTATTATTATTGCAATAAATTGGAAATTGCCCAACATGTATCTCTTCCACATTCTCCTTGGTTCCTGTAATAAACGGCAAACCCATTCCAGTCCGGTTTTCTGTAACCATAGCGGGGCTCTTTTGGTAAACCCTGCAAGTATATCAAAATATCCTCCGACTCCGAGTATATAACAGGGGTTAATTTGTTTTCTGTATTTCATAACAAGGAGCTCTTTCCTTGGGGAGGGCATTCCAAGAAAAAGTATATCAGTATCTGATTCATTTATTTGATTAAAAATTGATTTTTCCTCATTATCAGAAAAATATCCGTTTCTATAACCTGCTATTCCAAGTAAAGGATATTTTTCAAGGACCCTGGTAATACATAACTGAAGACTTTCTTCCTTTGCACCCCAAAAAAACACTTTATATCCGTTTTTTTCAGCCATGCAAAGCACATCATCTGCCAGATCAGGACATGACACTCTTTCCGGCACTTTATATCCCAGAATACGCAAAGTCCATACAAGAGACATTCCATCTATGTTGATAAGGTCTGAGTTATTATATGCTTCTTTCAGAGCATCATTATGCACCAGTTCCACTATTGATGCTGCATTTACTCCGTTTTGAACAAGAAGTTTTTCTGCCTGAAGGTTCAGGCTGATAATATCAATGAATTCAGCTCTTGAAAGAGGATTTATTGTAATATTGAAAATTCTAATTCCACGCATTATCTGATGTCAAATAGAAAGATTGTCAATGGCTTTTCAGTAATTACTCAGATTAATTTATTTTCTGTAACTGTTAAATAAGCTTATATGCTCTTTTTTTTCGTTTTCAGAATCAAACCTGTCACCTATTTTCTTTGCCGGCACTCCTGCATAAACTGAATAAGCTTCAACATTTTTTGTAACCACCGACCCGGCAGCAATAATGCTTCCCTGACCAATATGTACTCCACTTAGTATGATAGAGCCATAACCCACCCATACATCATCAGAAATAACAACCTTCTGATCAAGTCCCTTCCAGTTATAATCCCTATCTCTTATCTTACTGGCAAAACGGATGGGAACACCTATTTCTGTGTATTTGTGATCATAGCGGCCGACAAGTGCTACCCGGTTACCAAACATCACATAATTGCCAATCTCTGCATCACATTCAATCTGTGAATATTTTCCGATATAAAAATAATCACCTATTTTAATTGAATTTCTTGACCACATGTAAACCGACCGGCCAATGTAAGGTGCTTTTCCAAATGAAATATTACGATATTTTATATGCACCAGATAAGCAAATTTTATTTTTTTAAGTATTTCTATCATAGTAATTTCCAATTCCGAAGTAAATCGTTTCTGAGATTAATAACTGATAAAGCTGTAACATTATCATTATAAACAGGCCGGGGCAAACCGACAGCTCTGGACATAAGTGAAGCAAATGTTTCTACATCTCTTGTTTCTGAGACAAATCCGTTTATTCCTTCTTTTATTATTTCTCCTGCAGAACTAAAATTAGTGACACAAGCGGGAACCCCGCATGCAATTGCTTCTGACAGAGAAGTGGACCAGCCTTCCTTTAATGATCCCATTATAAAAAGATCAGCAGCGTTCAGGTACAACGCTATCTGATCAGGAGACTTTTTACCTGCCAGGATTATCTTTCCGGTAAGACATTTTTGTTCAATATAGTCATTGATCTTTGCTTTATCTTCTCCTTCTCCAATAAAATAAAACAGACTTCCCTTATTTTTTTTCCGGAAACGATCAAAACAATCTATCATGAATTTCCAACCTTTGACAGATGCTAATCTCCCTGTTGTAATAACTATTTTTTTGTTTGGATCTGAAATACCCAATTCAAACCGGCACAATGCTTTATCCAGAGGTTTAAAAATATCTGTATTGATTCTGGTAGGGAATTTAACAACATCCTCTCTTTTTATTTTATTCCGGCTTCTTTCGGTCATTTCATGTATTGCTTTTTCATCCCCGGTTGCAAGGATTAATTTTACATCGGAAAAAGATGAAAAGAATATTTTATTAAAGATGTCTTCAAGATAATTGCCAAACCAATATTTTGATATTTTAAGTGGACTTTCCATTCCCGGGAACCTATAACATACATTTTTAAATCCGAAATTTCTCACAGCCGGTAGAATCTCATGTCTTTGAATAAAAACATTCTTTATACTTTTTGACAGTATATCTTTTTTATATATTCTCAATAAAACAAAAGACAATAACCTGTCTGGTATGAAATGTTTGGTTTTTGTTTTATTATATCTTATGAGTGCAAAATAATCATAATCAACGTCATCAATAGTTTTTGTGAACCATTTCCCAAGGGGTTCATTTTTATCTGTTGAAATACCGACCAATGACAGATCTTTTCCAAAAGCAGAAAGCATATTTTTTGCAAATGTCAGATGCCCTCCTATCTGATAATCAGAATAATTACAAAAGTCAATGATAAGTATTTTATTCATCCTGTCGTAAAACCTATCCTCGGATTTATCAGTAATTGATCCTTCATGTTCATTATAACATTAAATATAATATTATTCTCTAAATCAATAAAATGAGTTTGCTCATCCTTTAAAATAAAAACTCAATTTATCGTAAAACAAAGGCCAGTCCTTAATGGCCAGCCGGATAAGATTCCATATCTTATTTGATATTCGCATAGTGAAATAATAAATTTTAAAAATGCTCTTATTCTTTGATATGAAGTTCCATATCCTGATCCTTTTTTTCAGATTTTTCTTTATCAAAGGATCAGCCTGAACGATATTGTTGATATTTCTTACAGGATATAACTCTATACTGTAACCATTATCTGAGAATACTGTCTCTAATATTACACCTTCTTTCGTCACTTTTGGTCTTGAGTGTACTTTCCCTCTACGAATTATATCACCAAAACAAAAATTACCCAAACTGTAGAATATATATTTCCCCTTATAGATTTCGTAAGGTTGCAAAACATGAGAATGCCCTGCAACTATCAGATCTGCTCCTGAATCAATAAATAATCTTGCATCAGCCTGCTGTTCCAGTTTAGGTTGTTTGTATCCCTCCGTATCACCTCCCCAATGAAACAATAAAATAATATAATCACATACAGGTCTGTATCTGTTTATATCCCTTAGAATTTTTTCTTTTTCGTAATAATTAATAAAGACATCACAGTCATCAGGAAGTGCAGGCGTTGTATTTTCAGTAACATAATTCAGAAAACAAAATCTTATACCATTAATGTTTTTCAGATACGGCTGTAAGCTCTCCTCTTTAACTGTGGAAGCTCCGATATAATAAATATTCTTTCTGATCAATTCACCAACAGTATTTTCAAAACCTTCCTTTAATCCATCATATACATGATTATGGGCAAGAGTAACAAGGCTAAGATTAAGGGTATCAAGCATTGAATATGCTTCACGGGAAGTAGCAAGTCTGGGGTATTTTTTCAGATTCACATCAGAACCACGGATCATACACTCCAGATTTCCAATAACGAAATCAGATGCCTTAAAAATATCTTTCAGACCGGAGAAAGGATCTATTCCTTGTTTAAGGATTTCTTCATAAGTACTGTTAAGGGAAATATCTCCCAGAAATATGATCTTAACCATATATAGTATCTGAAATTACTTTTGCCTGAACCTTGTAACTAAACGTTGTCAATACTAATTTTCTCCCTTCATCCGCTATTTTCAAAGCTTTTTCATAATTATCCAGAACCCACAATAATCTTTGTGAGAAATCTTCAACATTATCGGGTTCAGCGAATACAATATTCTTCATGTTTTCGAGATACATATCTATCTCTCCTGTCCTTGTTACAACAACAGGCTTCCCGGTACATAAATATTCTCCCAACTTTGTAGGGAACCCTGCTGATGCCTGAATACTTTCTGGTCTGGATAGAGCTAATATTTTCGCTTTCGTTAAAAATCCGGGCATTTCTTCTGAAATTAATTCTCCCATGAAATGGACTGAATCTGTCATGTTGAATTTTTCTATAATGGAATCATTCAGTTTATTATCCTTAAAATAAGGTTTCTTTCCTGCAATCAACAGTTTAAGTGCAGGATATTTCCTCAACACATGAGAGAAAGCTTCAATAAGTATATTAACTCCATCCTTTGCGTTAGATACAGTACCGCAATATCCGATGTATTCAAAGTCCTGCTCATGAATACCCTTAAAAGTATTACTAAACCTTTGAGGATCCACAACCATATTCACAATCTTTATTTTATCACTTGCAATTCCTTTTCTCTCAAAATAAGACTTAATGTTATTAGAAATAACAAATATCGATTTAGCTTTTTTTGCCAGGTATACATATAAATGCTCTTTAATTTTACCGGTCAGTTTTCCGGAAAAGAATATTGCCGGTGCTTCTGTTCTTTCAATATAAAGGTTTATTCTTTTGACTGATAACACAAAAAGCAAAGGCAAAGAATATGACATTAGAACTACATTAGAGCCTTTTTGAATGTGGTTGTAAATATTCCTGACCGCTTTACATAATCTTACCCTCTTTTTATTTAAATTATTTTCATCCCACATATAAGAAAACGCAATGCCATCAGGCAGTTTTTTTGTATATTTTTCTTTCTGCTTATTTGGTAATAAAAACAAAACATCAACTTTGTTTTCTGACTCATAAAGACCTTTTGCAAGCGCCAACAATCTGTTTAAAGGTGCATTGTCAGAGAAATATCTAAGCTTAACAAGAATGATTTTTCTCATATGACTTCTTTAAAAAAGTGACAACTGAACGAATAAATTCCTTTTCCAATACAGAGGGCTCATCGAATTTCCTCCACAAGCCATCTTCTTTTTTATAATATCTGATAGACCTTTCAACAGCACTTGTCCCGAATTTGAGGCATTGGAATTCGATCAGATAATACCGGTTATTAACAGAGGCAATATCCATTGATACTACCGGTACTTTGAGGCGGGAATATATGCTTTCACTAAAATCCAGCATTTTGTCTGATACTTCCATATCGAAGATGAAATTTCCACTACCGCTTGCCCTGAAATCATTTTTTCTTGTTTTTCTTCCCATCACATAATATCTGTCTCCAAAAACAAGAACCTTATAATCACCGGTAAGTCCTGGGATAAAATTTTGGATAATAAACTTTTTCCTGTATTTTGAATGGGGGTGAAAATTTTGCAGGAATCCTTTTAACTCAATGTAGAGACTTGGACTTCGTGAATATCTTTTTGGCAAGTTTCTTAAATCGCTCTCGGACTTTATCAAACCAACATAATGACTTCCGCTGCTTGTCGCCCCTTTGATGACAGCTGGTATTGTTACAGATTCTTTATAAATTTTATAATCTTCATAAGTGCCAAAATGTTGTGAAGAAATACCAGTATCTATATCCCTCAAAATAGTATCCCTTAATATTTCCATATACACTTTATTATGATGGGCTCTGAGGAAAGCATAATCAGGGATTACTATGGCCCCGTTTGATTTCAAAGCAAGCACGATATCTTCAATATAGCTTTTAAAAAGAAGATTTGGATCTTCAGAAGAATTATAGAGAAATACCTGATCTTTGTAGTTATTCTTCCTGAAAGAAATATCATGAAAATTCATAAAATTTAACTCAGTGTCAAATTCTCTTGAATAAAGTATCAGCTTATCAATATTCATTGTAAGTTTCCTCTCCTTAAGCATAGCTTTAGAGGAGTAGAATTCTTTTTTATGACCTGTTAAAACATTAATTATCATAGTATTTACAGTATTTCCTTGAAATATATAATTTATACTTCAGATTTTATAACATGATCTGATCATGTTATGAAAATCTAACCTGACTTTTTCCGCATTGAATCTTGTTCTTGCAATATAAATAGCTTTTTCAGATATTTTTTTTCTTAATTCTTTGTTTTTTATAAGAACATCTATTGCATTAATTAATCTATCTCTATTATAATTTGTAATGCAATACCCACATTCATTATCCGTGAAAAATTTAGATATTGCGGTTTTATCAGGTGCATAAACAATGACCGGAGTTCCTGAAGCCATATATTCTGATGCCTTGGTTGGAATTGAATATTGAGCAAAACGCAATCCAATTTGATTAAAATCAAGGGGTAAAAGTAAAAAGTCATATTCTATAAGAACGGATGGAACCAGAGAATGTGAGACAGGAGGTAGTACACTAACATTCCTCATTTTTCTAAGAATATCCGAAGCCTTTGTGTCTGCATCCGGAGTAATTATATCAATATTTAGTGTATAAGTACTATTTGTAAAATGAGAAATGCTTTGTGCAAATGAAATAATCGAATTTTTATTGGCCATTCCAATCCTGCCAATATAAAGAATTCTGTAATTAGTATTAGATTTTATTAATATGTTATTAGTCTTACTGAAACGACTTAGGTCAATTGGATTATGAAACGGAATAAACCGTTTTTTATATCGTTTGAAATATTCTTCTGACATTGCATCACTAATACTTAAAAAGATATCGATTCTGCTCAGGAGAATACGGAACTCTGAATCAATTTTTTTTCTCCAGTAATTTTTAAAAAGCCCTCTAAAACTTATTGTTGATGGCCAGTCATCCATCATATGAATAACCGCCGGTATCTTAAGATAAGAGATAAGCTCCGATGCAAAAACAACTGTTTCTCTGCTGGAGGTTTGAAGATACAATATATCAGGATTATATTCTGATAACCATTTTTTGAATTTGTCTGAAATTTCAATGTGTGAAGCACAATGAATAAGTCCAGTCCATTGTAAAAAAGGGTAAAAATACTTTGTAACTAAGTTATACCTCGCTCCCGATTTTTTCCTGAGACCTGATCCGGCATTTTTCTTAAAGACTAATAATCCCGATCGATATCCTTTTTGTATCAAATTAAACGGAAAAATCCATTTATATTCATCAGTACCAAGCTGATAATAAATAGAACAAATGTCTGTAGTTGCATTCATCAAAAGATGTCCGGTACTTGTAACAGCCAGCTTGTCTTTAGGCCATCCTTTAAAAAGACCTGATAATGTTATACCACCACCCCATGAATTATTAAAGGATTGCCCAAGTATAAGAACCGTAGGGTATTTAGCTTCCGTTTCAAACCTTTCGATATCCTGCATTGATTTCATTTTTATAGATTTTTTCAGTCTGCTTTGCTATTTCAAGCCAGACATCAGAACCTTCAGCGTTCATTTTAACAATATTGTTTTTGGTTTTATTAAACAACAACTTATCTCTTAATAATACAATGATTTTTTTAGCAAGACTGACAGAATCCTTTGGAGGGACAAGAAATCCATTGTAACCATCAATAATATACTCGGATAAACCCATAATATTAGTTGCAATGATTGGTTTACAAAAAATGAATGAGGTCACTGGAATGCCACTCTGAGATGCAGAAGTATAAGGACATACGACTACAGCAGCTCTTTTGTTTAAGATTACTAATTCTTCTTCAGATATGGATCTGTTGATTAACTCAATTTGGCTATCTTCAAGATCTTTTTTGTCAAAATAAATATTACCTCTTCCAGCAATTATTAACTTAATATCAGGTATTTCTTTTTTTATTAGTTTAAATGCATCAACCAGATATTCCAATCCTTTATATGGATTAATTATTCCATAAAACAATATTGTATTTGGTTCTTCCGGAATTTGAGTCTCATATAGTCTGTAAGTTTCAAATAACCCAAATTTTATTACATATATCCCTGTGTTCTTTGTCTTAAAAGAATCAAAATATTTATTTTTTAAGTTTTCAGAATGAAAAATAATATTATTCCTTTTTCTTGAAATGAATTTAATCAAAGCATTCTTCCCGGTATGACCAGGAACTGTTTTGTCAGCTATTTCGTGGAAAGTAAATACTGTCGGTAAAGAGATCAATCTATGTAAAAAAACAAATTCCCTGTTTTGTCCTACAATGTGTAATACATCATAAGTATTCTTATTAATCACTTTGCTTAATTTAAGCATGCTGATATAACAATCAAGATAAAAATACCGTCTTTGTCTTGAATAAATATATATGTTAAAATCATTCAAATTGTCAATATATGAAAAGAGAGGATTTCCAATGATCTCCGGCATTTTCTCTTTTGGTATGAAGCCATTTGAAAAATCAAATTTTGAAAGATTAATCGTGAAATGATTCAGACATCCTGAATTCATTAAATAAAAATAATCCACAGTATGTCCAAGCATACTCAAATATTTCGCTAAAGGTATCGAGCTGGTAGAAAACCCAAATGACAATAGGGCCACTCTCATATTTTATTATTATCTTTTAAATGAATCATAATATACTATTGGAACTAAGATGTTTTTTCTTTTGATAACAATCTATCCTGTTTGTTTTTGTCAAAAAGAAACATACAAAGAACAGTGGTTATCATATAACCCGGACTAAATATTGCATAACCTAATACAATAGTCAATAATAAGTTTAAAAAATACGCTTTAACAAAAATATTTCTATGATCTGTTTCCCAGAAAAAAATCCTCTTAAATATTATCAGCCATGCAATTACTCCAATAATTCCAAAGTATACCCAGAATCCTATTAAGCCCAAATCAGCGGTCCAGAAACCATAATTTGTAACCACCTGAAATAAATCACCGTATTCTCCAGTAGCAGGGTATCCGTTTCCCAAAATCTTTGTCACTAAATTTGACTGAAAATCAGTAGTGAAATACCTGGCAGCTTCATACCTGATATTAGTTTCAAAAGTACTTAGTTCTTCTATAGCTAATTTATAAAGACCTGCCACATATGATTCCAGAAGATATATACCTGTAACAATTGATATCGCCAGTAGTGGGATAATATATAAAAAATACCTTTTAATCTCCTTTCTGTAGAAATAAATAACAAAGAATGTATTCAATACTACAGATAAAAATTGAATTCTTGATCCACTAAAAAGTATAAGAAAACAGAAACCCAGTATATACAAAATAAAATGTACAATTTTCCCATTCCTGCAAAATCTGGAAAGAAAATAAAATGTGCCCAAAAATGTAAAACCCTGACCGCTGAAACGTATTGTTACGGTACCCCTTCTTTCAAAAGGATTCTGACTGGAAAACAGAGCATCCGGAAGAGTTAAATAATCAATTAAATAAATAAACAATGATATAAAAAACAGAGACAAACAAATTTTAACTATTTCATTATATGTAAATTGAAGTCTAAATAAGATAAAATACAGAAGAAAAACATAAAATATCATGTATGCCTTCATGGAAGACACAAATGATTGTCCATGAAATATATACGCTGGGAAAACACTTATGAAAAAGGCTATGAATAAAAGATTTATTGGGAATGTCATGGAGCACGGGATATTCTTTTTGTAAAAATTTGGAATAAATATCAGATAAAGATTGATAGCTATCAATCCAAAATATACTAACATTTGAACATGCCTTACCCTATTATTTGACAACAAGGTAAAATCAAAAAAACCTAGAATCGCCAGGGTTATTAAGAATACTATAAGAGTTCTACTTTTCCACACAAATTAATCAATTAATCTTATGTAAATGACTCAAATTAGATTATTTGAATTGATATGTCTATTCCTTACTTTGTTTTTTAGAAAGTGTAATCTATCTACAAATAACTCGAATTTATTTTTATTAATATCTATCAATAACAGATCAGAATAATTAAAACTTGATTGCGTAAGATAAGCTAACAATTTATCCATAACAGCTTCCATGCTATGATTGTTTATACAATAATTATAGCATTCATTTTCAATAATAATTCTTTTCTCGTTATCAAGAATAAGATTAAATATGTCATCAATAGTCATATGGTTTTCTTGTATTAGCAGATTTTTTGATTTAAAAATATCTGATCCCAGTTTATAATCTGTTGTTTGGTATAACCATTTAAATTTATAATTAAGTTTCTTTATTTTTTTATAATCACGATAACTATAATCTAACAGAACAGTTGGGACCCCTTCGGCTCCTCCTTCCAGTGCGGCAGTTCCCATTGCAAACATTAGTTTTTTATCCTGTAAAAATGAAGGAATCTCATCAGGAGGAATACTATTTTTTCGTGTTATCCGGACAAAATCAAAAGGTCTTTCCGATAAATAATCATTAAGAATATTTTCTGCAAGACCACTACCAATAATATAAAAATTTATTTTCTGGCTATTCCTGATACTCCATAACCGTATTTCTTCAATTGTAAATATTAAAATATTAACTTTCTCAATTGGGAGTCTTCCAATCCAGACTACTGAAATTTCGTCAGATACTGTTCTTAATTCAGGATTGTTACCAATAGATTTTTTATTAATCGGAATTTGCAGGTATTCCGGTTTGAAATCTAACTCAAAATATTCTTTTGCTATATAATAGTTTTCATAATCCATAAATTTAAGCCCCCCTTTACCAGAAATAACATGGAGCATTCGTTTAATCTTTCTCTTATAATTAAAGTATAGATATTTGGCTTTATTTCTTTGAATGGGTTTAATGAAATGAAAAATATGGTAGGGGTGAATAAACCAAAATATTATAATAACATTCTTATTTACAATCAATTCCCTTTTTATTTTTTCTATCCAATATGAAAAACTAATCAGATGTGTAATATCTTCTACTTTAAGAATGTTATTCTGGTTATAATCAATAAAGACAACACCATTTGTATCTGATAATGCAATTTTGACTATTCCATCAGGATAGTCAATAATTGTTACTTTAATATCTCTTAGAAGCAAAGATTTGGTCAGCCTGATAATAAGGTTCTCAGCCCCCCCGAATTCTCTGCTGGGACAAAAAAAACAGATATTTCCAGTTTTTATTTTGTTCATAATATAATCAAATACGTTTATTCATAAAAGTGCGCAATAAACCCATAAATTCATGTAACTCGTTTATTTTGAATACATAAGCTAAGATTAAGAAAATACCAACTGATAATGGTATACAAATGGAAAACTTCAATATATCAGATGGCAGTATTGGCATAACTGCTAATATCATTACTGACATGATCGCAGTTGAAAGAAGGACTGACTTCATTTCTTTTATCTGACGTAACGGACCAAAACCAAATAGTTTGGCAGGATAATATGTATTTATGAAAAAATTGACCAGGGTATTAATAAAATTTCCAATAACAATAGCCTTTAAACCTAAAGGAACGGTTATTATTAGAGTAGCTATTGCTAGTGGTATTTTAATTATGTCTACCTTTAAAAATAAATCGCTTCGGCCTATTGCATTAAGTATATTCATATTAAGCGAGCTTACTGGAGTTATCATTCTGGAAAAGCATAACCACTGAAGAAGAGGTATTACAGGAGCCCATTTATCGGTAAGAAAGATCCGAATAAATGGACCTGCGATTAAAGCAAATATCGTCATCCCTGGTATTATAAGAAAGACCGTGCCTCTCATGACTCTGGAATAAACTGAAATCATGTGTTCCTTCTTATCCTGAAGAGATGCAAGAATAGGGAAAGTAACTCCCTGAAGTATATTTACAAGTGTATTTGATATCAACTCAGGAAATTGTCTGGCCTTAGTATAATAACCCAACTCCTGAGCAGAAAATATTTTACCAATCAACATAGAATAAATATTGTTAAAAGTGGTAGCAATAAGTCCTGCTCCCAATAACTTTGAAGAAAAACCAAATAAGCTTTTAAATGAAGAGAGACTAAATACCAATGAAGGTACCCAACTATTAAAATAAAATAACAGAAAGGTTCTGATTAAGGAACCTGCTATATTCTGTAGAACTAAAGCCCAAACTCCAAAACCTTTTAGTGCTGCAAATATTCCAATCGGACCACTGATTATTACAGAAAACAAAGAGATCAATGCCTGGCTTTTAAAATCCATCCTTATTGTCAACTTTGTTTGCTGCACAAGAGCTAAAGCATTGATTATTATATTTAATGACAGGACCCTTGTTAACAAAGTCAATTCTTTGACATTATAAAACTTTGCTATTAATGGAGCGGAAAAAAATAGAATTATATAAAATAATACTGCAACTATCAGATTAAAGTAAAAAACTGTAGAATAATCAACCTCGGTTCTATCTTTCCGCTGAATTAATGCTTCTGAAAATCCACTTCTTACAAATAATTCCGAAATAGCAAAAAAAATTGCCAGCATACCAATGACACCATAATCTGATGGCATTAATATCCTGGCCAGAATAATTCCAATAATAAACCGTATTGCATAAACCCCAATTTTCTCAACAGTGTTCCACGCAAATCCTTTAATAGCCTTTTCTTTAAACTGTGTCGACATCTGGTCTATTTATACGGATTATTAAGGATATAGCTACATATAAATTAGAATATTTTAAATATGGATTATATTTCATCTATATTAAGTTCTTTTTTTAAGTCATTATATATATTTTCGGAAGCAGACCCTGACCCTGGAGGTAATAGATACTTTTTAATCCAGATATTACGCAATAATTTCATTTCGTCCTTTCCATTTATTACAATTTCGTTAATGAAAAATAAAATTCCATCCTCATCTCCTGCCTTATAATGCAAGTCATAAACATGTTTACCAAAATCATTAAACCTGTCTTTGACATACTCGTCCCTATAGGTATAGAGGACAGGTTTATTGAGAGACAGATACTCCCCCATAAATGAATCACAATCATGAATCATTGCGTCTGATTCCAGAAAAAGCTCCTGATAGTTACCCTCATTTAAAGCACAGAAATTATTATTTCCCCAAAAATCAAAATACCTGTTGGTTCGTTCTTTTCCCCATATCTCCTCTTTATATAATTTAGCTCTAAGAGCAGGATGCGGTTTAAATGTTATAAATATTTTGTCTTTATAATTCGTTGCAAGTTCAATCATAAAATCATAATATCGAAGGAAACACGAAAAATTTAAGTCGAGACCCTCTCCTTCAATTGTATGATGAGGAGCCCATATTATTTTCTTTTTTAAAGCATTTTCATTTTTTTTATCATTATTCTTATCATTTGTAATAAATAAATCAATACCCGGATATCCTGATACTATTACGTTTTTGGCTTTAATCTTAGAGTATTTCTTAGCTATTTCATAATGAATAGTGGTCTGATAGTACGCTTTCCACAAAACATTATGGAAAAATCTGTTATAGTTCTGTTGATAATGATATGTAGTTTGGAAAGTATATGGAACATAACATGTAAGAGTATCCATAAAGTTTTTAATGTAATATTCATTTTTTGTTACAGGATGAGGAAGAGTAAAAAATACTATATCGGGTTTTATTGTCTTCTTTATATCAAGCCACTTATCTGAATCTTTATCATAGGTTTTAATCACATTATATCCTTTGTCTAAAAAGCTATTGTAAGCCTGATTCATATCTCTCAACATGTTTTCTGTACCGTAAACCATAAATGGACACACAATAACAACTGGTTCGAATCGGTCATTCTTTACTAAAAGCCTATAGAGAACTTCATATTTCCACACAGGCTCATGAATAAGAAAAAAAGCAACTTTAATTCTTGTTTTTTTGCTTACTGCCCTGATTTTCCATCTATGCCTTATTTGAACCAGGAAATAAATAGATTGAAATAAAATGTCTTGGAACAGTCCATTGATTATCTTTATTATGATAGCGGGCTTTTTAAACAGTATTTTTAGAAAATCAGCCTTCATTATTGTTTGTTAAATACCAAAAACAAAAAAATCGTAAATAATAAATCTATCTTAATGAATCCTGAATACTGGGACTCTTAGGTTTGAAGATAAGATTTCTGAATATGATAATAAATAAAAGAAAATATATAAAATAATTAAGAGAATAGGCATATGTAATCCCTATGACACCGAACTTTTTAATAAATAATAAGGCAAAAACAAGATAACTTGACGCAAAAATTACTTCTGTAATAATATACATCTTACCTTTTGCCTTTGCCACCATTAAAAAAGCAAGAAGCCAGGAAGCAATTTTAAATAAATCACCAAGCAAATGGAAAGGAAATAATTCTCTCATAGGCTTAAATGATTCTGTGAATAATATATTTATAATATGATCCCGGAAAATAAAAATTGAAAGACTTATCGCTATCATTAAAGGTAATAGCACAGCATATCCCGAGAATATCTCACTTCTCAATTCTTTCGGATCTTTAATTTCTGATAGTCTTGGTAAATAGTATAAAGTCAATGAGGAAATAATAACCGACATATAAATACTGCTTAATTTTAGTACTCCCTGCCAATACCCTGCAGATTCCTGAGAAATATTGGTAATAATAAAATTCCTGATGATAATTTGAGATACAGGCAACATTAAGGCTGTCGTAAAAGCCATTACAGAAAATTTACCGAGTTTAAAAAAACTTTCCCGGTGAAACAATGGTCTGACTTTTTTGAAGTCGAAACCTGATTTCATCAAAAATTTGTAATTTACATAAACCGTTACAGGAGCTATAACCAAAAGAGACAGAAGTGCTCCATAAACATTATATAAGATAACAAGGGGAATCGTAACTAGTACACCAATAAAATTTACAATTATTTGGGTTGTAATAAGCTTCGTAATTTGCTTTAAAGCATTTAATAAACCGGCTATGACAGTACCTATTGAATTTAAGGTAATCATAAATCCGGTAATGACAAATATACTCCAGTATTGAGATGATTTAAGAAGATAAATTGAAAGAAATTTACAGAAAATAATATTTAGTAATCCTACTACTGCAGAACATATTAGAACAATGAAAATTGATGTATTAATTATTTTTTCACGTTTATCCAGTTGGTTGTGGTACTCTGCAGTATATTTTATTAATCCTGAATTAATTCCTCCTGTTCCAAATGTAGTAAGAATTGTATTATAATTTATGTACTGCCCAAGTATTGCATAACCTGATGGTCCAAGATAAATAGAATTAATTTTGTTACTTACCAGACCCAATACCATCCTCACAATTGTAGCCACACCATTATAAGCAGAAGCTTTAACCAGATTTTTTATGCTTAATGGAATTTTATTATTGAGTCTTATTAATAATGATCTCATTTAAAAGTAATAGTATAATTCAAAAATGAATAAAAGACATTGATTCCGAAGTAAGCTCGAAGAATGATACGGTTAATCAAAAAGAATTTAAAACTTCAATTAAGATATTATTTTCCATTTCAGTCATTACAGAACTGATCGGCAAACTTAGAACCTGCTCATGTATCAGTTCTGTCACAGGATAACTTCGGTTGTTCCATTCTCTATAAGCCTGTTGTTTATGTGGAGAAATGGGATAGTGTATCATAGTCTGTATCTCTTTCCCGGCAAGATATTTCTGGAGTTGATCTCGTTTAACCGTCCGGATCACAAAGAGGTGCCAGACGTGGGAAGAGGTGAGTGGTGAGTGGTGAGTGGTGAGTGTTTCTGTATTAGGTTTATCTATAGGCGGGGACCAGGCACAAGGTAATATGATATCCGGATGTTTTATGTTACTGATGTAGTATTGTGCTACCTCCCGGCGGCGTTGGTTATCTGCATCAAGACGCGATAGTTTTACCCGGAGTATAGCAGCCTGTATCTCATCAAGCCGTGAATTTAATCCTTTATAAAGATTCTGATATTTGATTTTTGATCCATAGTTTGCAATAGTCCTGACAACATCTGCCAGTTCATCATTATCGGTGGTCACTGCTCCGCCATCACCCAGTGCCCCCAGGTTCTTTCCCGGATAAAAACTATGTCCGGCAGCATCACCAAGTGATCCGGTTCGCTTATTATTGTACATACAACCATGTGCCTGAGCATTATCCTCAATTAATTTAAGGTCATATTTTTTGACCAGCCTCTCGATTTCCGGATGCATGGCATTCTGACCATAAAGATGTACTATCATTATACCCTTTGTTTTTGGGGTAATTTTTTCCTCAACTTTAAAAGGATCAATATTATAAGTTAGAATATCCGGTTCAACCGGAACAGGCACAAGCCTGTTATCCGTTACGGAAAGAATAGATGCAATATAAGTATTGGCAGGCACAATGATTTCATCACCTTCGGCCATGATCCCCATCTCAATATAAGCTTTCATAATAAGTCTGAGAGCATCAAGCCCGTTGGCAACACCGATACAATTCTTTGATCCTATGAAGTTCCCATATTCAGATTCAAATGCTTTGGCTTCATTACCAAGGAGATACCATCCAGAGTCAAGTACTCTCTGTATAGCTTCTGAAATCTGAGGTTCATAGCTATCATTTATTTTTTTAAGATCAAGAAATTTTATCATTATAATTTAATTGAAAAGATATGTGAAACAGAGTTAAGTCTGAAACCGGCTTTTTCCCATATAGCCACAGCAGGTTTATTCGCAGCCTGAGTAACAGTTGTCATGTAATCGGCTCCTTCATTCTTAACCAGATATATCATTTCTGTCAAAAGTCGGAAAAGCCAACCCTTCTGAACAGAACTATCAACTGCAGTAAGCACAAGTTTTGAGATTTTTCTTTCCAAAATTTCTATCGGTTTGTTGGCTGCCAGAAAACCAAATGGCTTAACACTTCCTGTATCCGGCACTAAAACATAGTCAGCAAATCCCTTAAGAGATTCTTCAATAAATGTTCCCAGGTATTCGTCTGCCTGTTCAGTTGAAAAAGCAGGATCAGCATGAACACGGTCATAATTATTCCTCATCTTTATTGCAACTCTCCGGAGATCATCTTTATCTGCAATTCCTGCTTTTCTCACAGGGAAACGATCAGATTCAAAATTGCAAATATCTGCGAGATAATAGGATAGCCTTGTTTCAACAAGCTTAAAAGGGGTATTGCATAATCCCTGCACAAGAAGAATATCATCGGCTGGGATATTGATAAACCAATATTCAGCCTTTCTTATTACGCTTAAAAAAAATTCCTTTATTGCTTCATTCAGAATAAACACATCATTGTGGTCATAAGCTATCATTCTGATATTATAAACAGGAAAACCAAAATAGTCCGTATCCCATTCAAGTTTTTTAAATAAAAAGAAATTACTTGTGCTTCCAATATTTATTTCTTTTATCTGAATACAACCGTCATTTAAATCTTTTAATAAAGGATCTATAACCGAAGTCTTTACTAATAATGAAGAATTGACATCTCTGATAAAATTATAAGGCGACCAAGCCATTAAATCACTTATTCTTTGTTCAAGAAGATCTTGGATACAGATCATTTATACATGAATTTAAAAAAATAATTA
>Ga0209723_1002250_pt1 | contig 26459 bp, 31 predicted proteins | sample BiotimSIPDNA_2_FD_185750 | JGI IMG/M metagenome (GOLD analysis project Ga0209723, IMG submission 185750) | Anaerobic biogas reactor microbial communites from Washington, USA - Biogas_R2 time_0 SIP DNA (SPAdes) (version 2) | ecosystem: Engineered > Bioreactor > Anaerobic > Unclassified | place...
GAAACCCTGCAAACTGGCGAATTTGAGGTCTTCGTCGGCAATGAAGTCTCAGCGTTTGACGAGTTCCCGCCGGAAGTCGTCGTCAAAACGCTGCCCGCGAGCCGCTACGCGGTGTTCACCCTCAGCGGGCAGGAGATCACGGCGGATTGGCCCTGGGTTATGGACACCGAGTGGCTGCCGGCATTGGGCGTGCGCCGCCGGACCACGTACACCTTCCAACGCTACGACGCGCGTTTCAAGGGAATGGACGCCCTCGATGCATCCGAGCTGGACGTCTACGTGCCGCTTGAGGACTAAGAATTCTGTCAGCAGATTAAGTGGATTGAGCAGATTTGCCTCTTGTCGATCCTGCCAATTCTATTACTTCTGCCGACTTTTAGGGGACAGTCATGGATGACATCACGGGGATGGCGCGCGCGCTGGACTTCATCGAAGATCACCTGCGCGAACCGGTGGGCGTGGCGGATATGGCGGCGGCGGTCGCCTACTCGCTTTACCACTTCTGCCGCACGTTCAAAGCAGCCACGCACTTCACCCCCTACGATTATCTGATGCGCCGCCGGATCGCCGAAGCGGCACGCGAGGCGCTGGCGAGCGAGCACAAACTCATCGACATCGCGTTCGATTACCAGTTCAACAACCCGGAAACATTCTCGCGCGCCTTCAAGCGTGTGCTCGGCGTGCAGCCCACGCAATGGCGCAAACAGGGCGCCGGCTATCGGCAACTTATGCCCCGCCTCACCGCAAAACATCTGGCGCACCTGCGCCACGGCGCGCCGTGGCGGCCGGTGATCGAAGAATGTCCGGCCCTCGGTTTGATCGGCGTGATGACGTTAGGCGCTGACGCCGCCGCCGCGTGGGATCGGCTGCGCCACGAGTTGGCGATGTGCAACCTGGCGGGCGCAGGCGGAGAGTTCTACACCTGGACGTGGTGCGCCGTCGACGGGGCCGCCGAGGGCGGTGTCACCGCGACGCTGGCGGCGCTGGCGAAGTCCGGCGCCGATGTCGAAGCGGGGGCGCTCGTCGCCAAGACGCTGCCCGCCCGCACGTACCTGCGCGTCCCCCACCGGGGAACCGCCCGCGACCTCACGCTCACCCTCGACTGCGCCTATCACATCTGGTTGCCGCAGAGCGAGTACCGCGCCGCGCTGCCGTGGTACGTCGAAGGCTACGGCGCGACGCCGGGCCGTCCTGACGATGGCGCGTGGGACGTCTACCTGCCGGTCGAGCGCGTCGAATGAGGCGCGCAGGCCGGCCGCGAATCTGCAACGAATAAACGAATTTTACTTCATCACCAGCGGCAAGAACACGCGATAGCTCTCCACGACCTCGAAAACAGGCGGTTCTGGATTGGTGGCTTCCCCACCGCCGCCGCCTTCGACTGCCGGGGTGAAGGCGCTGATACTCACCATCCCTTCTGCGGTGATCAGTTCCGGCGGGACGTAGGCCGACAACCGGGTGCTGCTGATGTACGTCGTCACCAACGGGATGACGGCGGCGCTGCCGAAGGTATTCGCCGCAGGCGTGATCCACTCCACGTAGGTGCGTGAGGAGAAGTTCTCGCCGTTGACCGTGAGCCAGAAGCCCGCGCCGCCGATCGGGATGCGGGTAGGCGAGATGCTGGTGATCGTTGGGGCGGGGGCCGCCTGGAGCGGGGGCAGGTCGTAAGCGGCGATGTTGGTGGAGAGCTTGTCGCCCGCGGTCTTGAAGTAGCCACCCGCGATCACGCGGTTGTAGGTCGCGCCGTTGGCCATCGCCAGCGCGCGGATGTTGCCGTCCGTGCCATTGCCCAACGCCGACCACTGAAAGCCGTCCCAGCGGGCGATGTGATTGGCGGCACCGCCGCCCGCGTTCTCGAAATCGCCCGCCGCGTAGAGTTGACCGTAGGGATCGACCGCCAGCGCGCCCACGCCGTCATCCATGCCGCCGCCCAGCGCCGACCACTGCAACCCGTTCCACATCGCCACGCCGTTGACCAGAAGACCGCCGGCTCTCGCAAAGTACCCACCCGCATATAGCCGCCCGTCGCCGTCAACTGTGAGCGCCATAACGTAGTCGCTGGACAACCCGCCGCCGAGTGCGCGCCACTGGCTGCCGTCCCACATGGCAATGTGATTGACGTACAGATCGCCTGCCCAGGTGAAATCCCCGGCGACGTAGACGTTCCCCTGCGCATCGACGATCATGCTGCGTACCTCGCCGTCCAACTCCTGACCGGCCGGCACGGTTTTCCAGTCCGGATTGTGCCAGGCGAAGTAGAAGGCCGGGACGCCCCCGCCGACCTCGGTGAACACCCCGGCGGCATACAGATTGCCGCTGACCGGATCGTAGGCCACAGCGTTGACGTAGCCGTTGGTCCCGCCGGCAAACGTCTGCCACGCGTCGCCGTTCCAATAGGCCAGATAATCCAGCTCGTCGAATGCCCCACCCGCGTAAAAATCGGACCCGTATTTCGCCAACCCGCGGATGTAGAAGGGCGCCGGGCTGCCCGTCCCTGCGTTCCAGGTCAGGTCGGTGAGTGTTGCCAGGCTGTCCGTCACCAGAGAACCGAAATGGGTCAGGGAGCCGTGGACGTACACCGCGCCGCCATCCGCCAGCATGGTATCCACCGTGTTGTTGACCCCCAGCCCACCGCCGAACGCCGCCCACTGGCTGCCGTCCCACGCCGCCAGGTTGTTGACGACGCGGTCGCCGCTGAATTCAAACCCGCCGCCGGCGACGAGGTGGCCGCTTGCATCGAGCAGGAGCGCGTCGACCTCCGAGGACCATCCTGTTCCCAGCCCATTGCCCAGCGCCGACCAGTCTGCGCCGTTCCAACGGGCGATATGATTGGCCGTGATGGCGGGAACGCCGACCGTGATGAAATTACCCGCCGCAATCAGACTGCTGCCGTCCCACAGGAGTGTTTTGACGCCTTCCCCACCCTGGGTGCCGTAATCCAGGGCGTACCACTGTGTCCCGTCCCAACGAGCGATGCCGTGCGCCTCGATGGCGGTGGGAGGGTCAGACGTCGGGTCGCCGACGCTGCCAAATTCTCCGCCCACGTATAGGGAGAAGTTGCCGCTGCCTTCATCGCGCCACAGCAAATCATAGACTTCTCCGCCCAGGCTCAACCCGTAGTCCAACGCTTCCCATTGGTAAGTCGCGCCGCTCCATTCAAGGTAGGCGACGCACAGGGCATGCACACCGCCGGCTGTGTCGAAGGCGCCGCCGACGTACAAATGGCTGCAATCCCCGGTGACGCACTCGATAGCATTGACGATCGCGTAGTTGCTGTCCCAGGTAACGCCGCCGCCCAGGGCATCCCACCGGCTGTCGGCGAAGTCGTAACGCGCGATGTTGTTGACGGCCGTTGAGCCGGTCTGGGTGAATGTCCCGCCCACGAAGAGCGCGCTGTCGGTGAGGTGGATGACTGTGACGCCGCCTTGCGCGCCGCCGCCCACATCGCTCCAGGCGCTGCCGTCCCAGACGGCAAGGTTGCTTACCGCTATCGCATTCTCGCCTGTACCGGCCTGGTTGAACCAGCCGCCGGCGTATACGTCGCCGTCGGCGTCCACGGCCAGCGCATAGACCCACGCCGTGGATGAGACATGGGACACGCCGCCGCCCATATCGTGCCAGCGGCTGCCGTCCCACATGGCGACGTTACTCACCGGCAGGCCGCCCGCGCTGATCAATTCGCCGCCCACGTAGACCTTTTCGCCATCCCGGGCCAGCGCGTAGACGTCGCCGACGAGGCCCGGCACGTGAAAGCCACTCACCCAGCAATCGTCGCCGCCGCTGCACACCGCCAGCGGTTGGGCCGGATTGACGGCATCTGGCGCGGGTTGAGGAACTTTCGCAGTCAGAGGGGTGGCGACTGCAAAAGCCAGAAGAAGTCCCAATACGATACATCCAACAATAATATAGCGTCGCATGTTCAACTCCTTTATATTTTGATCTGCAATGCCCTCAGTGGATATACCTGATATTATAATCCAAGTTGCTATTCCATAAACTCAAGCGCGTAGGTCAAGACAAATAGAAAGACTTTGAATCCAAAGCCCGCGGTCGTCACGGCATGGCGGAATCCATGGTTTTCCATTCGTACCACAAGGCGCCAACCTAGACTATAATGGTATTGTAAGCCTCTAGACATTCCAGAATCATGAAGCACAGAAAGGAGATGAGACATGACGCGGTTTATTGATCCTTACCGAAAAGTCTTCGTCGTGGTTATACTGGCTATCGTTCTGGTGGGAGGATTTCTGGTGGGCTGTAATAGCCTGGCGCCGATGATGAGCTACCAGGGACGGTTGACCAATGCGACGGGACAACCGCTGAATGGCACGTATTCATTCAGATTTCGTTTGTTCCAAGCTTCGACCGGGGGTACTGCGGTCTACACCGAAACGAAGGACATCGTCGTCGCCGATGGCTTGTTCGATACATCCATAGGTCCATCCACCATCATGGCGGACATGCGTCCGGAATGGCTGGCCCATCCGCTGTGGCTGGATGTGACCATCAACGGCGAAGTGCTGGAACCGCGCCAGCAACTTTTAGGCGCGCCTTATGCCTTCACGTTGATGCCGGGAGCGGTGATTTCATCCACCCTCTCCACAACTCTCGCCGGAGATACTACGGACGCTATCCTGACCGTCATCAACAAAGAAGAAAGCGATCCCCTATCCGTGTTGCGCGTCGAGGGATTAGGAGGTCTCGAAATCGTCGGCCGGGGCATTAGTGATGGCACAAGTAATGCAGGCGTGATTTATAGCCACCGCTCTTCAACCCACAGCGATATTCGTTTTGCAAGCAATGACGAGTTATACCTCGACCTGGATGACGATGACAATTCGACGAGCTCGCTGAGAGTTCGCGATGGTGCAAATCGAGAGGTGTGCACCATAAACGAAGCTGGCGATCTAACTTGCATTGGCGTCAAAAGTGCGGTCGTTTCTGTTGAGGACCAACCGCGTAAACTATATGCGTTGGAAAGCCCCGAAGTGTGGTTCGAGGATTTCGGCAGCGGATCCCTGGTCAATGGCGCCGGTCAGGTCACGATCGAGCCTCTCTTCGCCGCTACCGTCAACCTCAGTGACTACCATGTCTTTGTCACTCCCTTGGGCGATTGCCAGGGACTGTACGTGACCCACAAAACCCCCACCGGCTTTGAGGTACGCGAGCTTGGCGGCGGCACGACGAATATCGCCTTCGATTACCGCCTCGTAGCCAAGCGCCTGGGCTATGAATCTGAGCGCCTGGAACCCTTCGAGGTCGAAGCAGAGGAGGAAAAATGAACCGGCAATGCCTTCTCTCCTGGAGCAAGGGACTGGTTTGGGCTATTCCGATCGTGCTGGCGGTTGCCCTAGCGGTCGCGGTTCAGCCGGGTAGATTACCTACCCTGGCAGAAACCTCCCCACACGTTGAACCGGCGATGCGTTCGGCAAGCTACACAGTCCCCTGGGATGTGATCGCCAATGGCGGCGGTGTCAGCACTTCTACGAGTTTTCAGCTTCATCATACGATCGGACAGCCTGCCATCGGCACGATGACCAGTGCGAGCTACACGCTGCACGCCGGCTTCTGGCAGTGGGTTCTCTACTATATCTTCATGCCGCTCGTTTTGCGGTGAACGAAGAGCATCAGCAGGTCGAGGACTGCTTTTCAAACTCCTGAACCCGCCGAGATTAAAAGAACGACTGCCACATGTGCCCGGCGAGGATGCGCACTTCGGGGTGCGCCGCCGCAAACGCGCGCAGACGCGGGACGTGCGGACCGATTGCCAGCTTGTTGAGCCACTGCGGGGTGATATCGAATTCCGCGTTGGTGGGCAGGGCGTCGGCGCACTGGAACAACCAGCCGTCGCCATCGCGGATCGCCACGCCGCAGTGCCCGCGCGTGTGGCCGAAGAGCGGAATCAGGACCATCTCCGGCGCAAACGGCAGGCGGATGGCGTCGAGGCCGAACCACGTGGCGGTGGGCTGCTCGTAGAGCGCCCAACGCGGGCTGTGGGCGAAGTCCCGGGGATCGTAAGCCCACGCCATCCACCAACGGGGCCGCTGCAGGGCGGTGTACTCGCGCCGGTGGACGTGGACGTGCGCGTGCGGGAAGTCCGGCAGGCCACCGGCGTGATCGAAGTGCAGGTGTGTCAGGACAATGTGGTGAACGTCCTCCGGCGAATACCCCAACCGGGCAAGCTGGCGCACCGCCGTTTGCTCAGGATCGCGGATGACATTCAGCACAGCGGAAAAGGCACGCACCATCGGCCCAGGCGACAGATAGTCGTGCAGGCCCATTCCCGTGTCCACCAGGACGAGGCCGTGGTCGGTTTCGACGAGCAGGCAGGGCGCGCCGATGTGCCAACGTGGAAACCGGGGCGACATCGGCGCGCAGTTGAGAATGCAAATGGACATCATGACCTCACGGAATATCGATAAATTCCTGGTCGAGTGCAACGAATGAAGCGCACGGCCCGACCATGCTTCAAAAGAAGCTCAGCCACAAAACGTCATGGTTATCGAGCGTCAATTCTATCCCCGGTGATTCATCCGTCTGTTCTTGCGCGGACTTGACCTCCCACCGCTCGTCCCTGTAGACGAGGTCGGCGTAAACAGTCCGCAACTGCATCGTGTTCGCTGGCACCGCAAAACTTTGATAAACGATCAATGCCTGGACGGAGATATTCTCCGGCGCAGAGGATTGCGTGGACTGTTTTTCCTCCACGGTGATGATGCCACAGATGTCCAACATCTCAGCATTGACCCAATACGCCAGACGGTCTTGATAGGAGTCCATATCCTGGCTGAAGTCACTGCGCACGTGGCTTTCGGCGTATTCGCGCGCCTGGTAGGCGATGTTGTCCAATTCCTGGCGGGCGAGTTGCCCTTCCTGGACCGTGCGAACCAGGTCAAGTTGATAGGTGATCGTCTTTGGCGCGCAGCTTGCCAGGGACAGCAGACCGAGCAGCGCCAGCAGCACGTAGCTAACACGTGCGAAGGCTGTTACGTGTTTCATCGGTGGCGATCCTTTTTGTATAGGTTTCGTTATTCCCGGCGGCGAGTTTACTGCCTGGCCACGAGAAAAGCATCCCACGCTACGAATGCATCGGGCCAGTGGTAGCCATCGGTCGTCACGCCGAGCACGCCGACGCGCGTGATTGCCTGCGTGTTGATCGGGCCGTAGATGTGTGGAAAGAGCGCGGCGTCCACGAGATGAGAGGTCCCTGCTCCTGGGGTTGGCGCGGCAGCTTCGTAGTGGACTTCCGAGGTCAGACGCGCCGGGTCGATCTCCAGCAGGAGCACCGGCCCGGCGGCTCCAGCGAAGTAGTCGTTGGCGACCGCGATGACCGACGCTTGCAGGGCGCAGTGGACAAAGCCGAAGTCGTTGAGACTCGCGGGGGTATACACATCGCCGCTCACGTGCGCGCGCAGGTCCGACTCCGTCACGATGTGGTAAATCATAGGTTATCCTCCAGATGTTGGTAATCCGTTTATCGATTCAGACTGGCTTTCCAAGAAATACCTCGCCCGCAATTTCGGTAAAACCATTTTTAAGGTAGAACCCATACGCCGGGAACGCTCTCTGCGTTGTCAATACGATCGCGTTCATGGCTTTGCCTTTGATATCGGCTGCAATCTGCTTGAGCAAAAGCGTCCCCACCCCTTTCCCCTGGACGGCGGTATCGACAAAAAACTCGTTGATGTAGTATTCGAGTCCGCGCTGCCACGGTTTGATAAACCCAAAGGCCGCGCCCACGATCCTGCCCTCATAGACCGCCACATACCCCAGGAAACTGTTGAACGCATAATGCGATTCCAGGTACTGCTTGGCCTCCTGCCGGGATGCCCATTGATCGTTCCAGGGTTCTCCCGCGAAAACGCTCAAGTACAGATCTGTACATTCATCGATCATGGCCGTCGAAAATTCCGTGATACGAATCGCTTCAGTTGTGATGTCGTCGTTCATCGTCAATCTATCTCCCCTTTATGGAATAACGGCTGTTGCTCTCCGGTCTGCTTTTCCTGCTTCGCCTTCTTGAAGCTCAACCCACCCTGCGACAGATCGACGTATTTCGGCGCTTCCGCGCCGGAGAGTAGACCTTCGACCGTCAAAATCTGGATTTTGGGGAAGTTGCCGTGGTGCGGCGATTCGTAGAAGCCGGCGCTGGCGGCCTCGGTCTGCATCGGTTTGGTCGGTGGGACGAGGGTGACGAACAGGCCAATGGACGCCTTTTCACGCTCGACGGTGTTTTTCAAGTCCGCGATCATCGTGCGGGTGACGTGCTCGCCGCCTTTGACGGAGACGATGATCTTCTTGGCCGCGCCCTTCAGGTCATCTTTGAAATAGATCACGCCATCGATGCCGGTGTCCGCGCCCTTTTTCTTGCCCTGGTACGGCTGCGCGCCGACCAGCGCGCACGCCCACCACTGGAACTGGTATTTGTCGCGCGCGGCCAGATCGCGCGCGCCGCCGACATCTTTGGGCGTGCCGAGCACGTCGAACTCCAGATCGGGGAAGGCGTCTTTCATCCGCTTTTCGATTAGGCCGATGGCGAGGTGGGTGATGTCGATGCCGATCCATTCGCGGCCCAACTTCTGCGCGGCGTGGACGGCGGTACCGCACCCGCAGAACGGATCGAGCACCACGTCGCCGGGATTGCTGCTGGCCTGGATAATGCGCTCCAGCAGGGCGAGGGGCTTTTGGGTGGGGTAGCCGAGGCGTTCGGCGGCTTGGGCGCCAATAGGGGAAATATCGTCCCATAGGTTTTGCAGCTTAATACCTTGCCATTCATCCGCATATAACTTAAGTCTCAATCGCCCACCTTCCTTGTTCGGGAAGTGCAAGCGCCCCTCCTTATCAAGTTGTTCCATTCGTTCGAGGCTAACTGTCCAACCGTTTGGATGTGGTTGGTACGTTATTCCGTTTGAAGCAGTGTATGGATACGTTAAATTGGGGCGGACACCGGGGTTACGCATATTTTCAGAGCGCCACCGCCTTCCATCAGGATCGATATTCGGGAATCGACTTTCAAGATCACTAGAGGGTATTTCTCGATACACTTGATTCCAAGTGGCATTCTCAGACTTTCGATAGAACAATATCGTATCAGTAATATCGCCGTAGCAATTATAGACATTTGAATGAGCAGTAGTTCGCTTCCAGATTATTTCATTGGTAAAATTTATCGGCCCAAACACAGAATCCATTACAATCTTGAGATAATGACTGGCCGTTGGGTCACAGTGCAAATACAGACTCCCCGTTGGCTTGAGCACGCGCCGCAGTTCCAGCAGCCGGTTCGCCATCATCGTAAGATAGGCCATCACGTCGCTCTCTTTCAAGAAGCGGCGCATGGATTGGATCATCTCGGCGACGTCGGTGTTGGGCTGGTGGATCAACTCGTTGAACTCGCGCTCGGCCTGCTCGCCCCAGTGCCAGGTGTCCTCGAACGCCGTCACCTGCGCGTCGGATTCGTGACCCTTGGGCGTCCTGAACAGCAGATTGTACCCGCGCTTGCTGTTGAAGGGCGGGTCGAGGTAGATCAGATCGACGCTTTCGGCGGGGATGTGCTCCCGCAAAATGTCCAGGTTATCGCCAAAATAGAGTCGGCCCATAGGTACACCTCAGTTCATCGCAGTAAGTGAGTGCTCAAATTCTGCACTTCAATGGCTAAGTCGCTCTTCCCTGCTGTAAAGAGTTCGAGTGCAAGATCGAGAAGGTCACACTCGCCGAAGTAAAACTCTTCATCCCGCCCCTTGATCTCGGCATAGCGCGCGTGAGCTGCCGCGATGCCGCCTTCCGCCAACGCCCGGCTGATCGGCACCATCCACGAAACCGTATTCGCCTGCGGCTTTTGGCCGATGAGCGTATCAGCAACTGCATAAGCGGCTTGGAGGTGGGCGCTCGACTCTTCGTTGCACAAAACAACGGCGGCGCAATTTTTCTCAGGCAGGATCAGAAAAAAGGCCGTCCCCCCAAACCCCGAGCCGCCGTGACAGACCGTTTTCACGTCCTTGAAATGCCCAATCGACCAGCCAAGCCCCATGGTCTCGAACACACCAGGGGGATTGCCTCGTTTCGCCACCGGCGTCCACATCAGTTCGTAGCTTGCCGGCGAGAGGAGGCGCTGCCCAAGATAGGATCCACGGTTCAGACACGCGATGCCCCAATGGCACATATCCACAACTGTTGTGTGCAGGAAACTGGCCGGTGCATCCGCCCGGTGATACGGATAGCTGGGATTGGGCTTCATTTCGGGGGAGCGCAGATGCGGCCAGGCCAGCCTATGCGTTGGGATATCGGCCAGCATATAGGTGCTGTTCGGCATGCCAGACGGGACTAGAACTTGTTCCCGCATCGTGTTTTCAAAGGATTTGGCCGAAATTTTGGCAAGCACATCGCCCAGCACGTTGTATGCGATATTGCTGTAGCTGAAGCGCTCGCCGGGATCGCCGATCAGTTTTCTATCGCTCAGGCTGCGCACGAAACGTTCGGCAGCCCCGTCATCATATTCGGGATGCGTCACCCATTCGACATAGTCTCGCTCGTCGATGTCTGGCATTCCCGAAGTATGGCTGAGCATCTGCCGAATCGTGACCTGCCGGTAGCGATCATCGTCCATCTGAAAATAGGGCAGGTACTGCGTGAGCGGCGCATCCAACTCCAGTTTTCCCCGCTCCACCCATTGCATGACGGCCGTAGCCACGAAACACTTGGATACGGACTGCACGCAGAAAACCGAATCGAGCGTCACAGGCACTTGCGTTGCCAAACTCTGAACGCCGAACCCTTTGGCGTAGACGATGTCATCGCCTTGCACAATGCCAACGGCCAGGCCGGGAACGTCCCAACGGGTCATAATTTCTTGAAGAACAACGTCAAGGTCCAGGTTATCGCCAAAATAGAGTCGGCCCATCGGCGCCTCCCATGCGTAATTCGCAACTCGCAATTCGTGAAGATTCCACGTCAATTATATGGAGAAAGGGCAAAGGGAGCAAATTGGGCCGGCAGGTACACGGAGAGAATTTCCCGCCTCTTGACAGTTTTTCGAGACTCCTTATAATGTGACTAGCCAGTCACGTGACCGAGCAGTCACATCATCCGCAGGAGGTGGAAAATGGATTTCCTTAACGACTTTCTCGCGTGGGCATGGGCGCGCCATCACAACGTGTTGAGTTGGTACATCCGGCCGTTGTTTATCATTCCCTACATCTACTTCGCTTACAAGCGCAGTTGGAAAGGGATGATTCTGACCGTGGTTGCGCTGTTGACGAGCATGTTCTGGTTCCCGGCTCCGGCCAATGTGAACCCGACGGTGGCGCAATTTCTGGAAATCGAGCGCGAATACATCCTCGGCCCGTTGACCGCGCCGAAGGTGTTGCTCTGGCTCGCGGTGCCGGCGTTCTTCGTTTTTCTGGCCGTCGCTTTCTGGAAACGTTCGTGGTGGTGGGGACTGGCGATCATCAACCTGGCGGCGCTGGGCAAAGTGGCGTGGAGCGTGTTTGAGGGCGGAGAATCCGGCTGGGCCGTGTTGGTCCCCGCCGTGATCGGACTTGTGGTATGCGATGCGGCCGTCTACTTTGGCGTGAAATACGTCAACCGCAAAAAGCAAAGCAGCGCAGCCGGCTAGGCGTCTCTATGTGGGATTCCATACCGACAATCATGAAAATGCTTGCGCCGGATCACAATCCGGCGCTGCAGGAACGGCGGATTTTGATCCGCCTTAAGCGTTGAAGCAGGATTATTCTCCAAGGAGCACGGTATGCCAAAACAAACGTTTCTGAATCTGCCTCAGGAGAAGCGCACGGCCTTCACGGATATTGCGCTGGATGAGTTTGCCAACCACGAGTACAACACCGCGTCCATCTCCAAAATCGTCGAAAGGGCGGGCATCGCCAAGGGGAGCGTTTACCAGTATTTCGAGGATAAGCAGGATTTGTTTATGTATCTGCTGGACGTCGCCAATCGTGAAATGATCGGCTTTATCCAACGGACCGCGCCGCCAAATCCCAATGCCGATTTCTTCGAGCTGTTGCGCTGGCAGATGTCGGCGTCTGTACAGGCGGCCCAGACGTATCCTGTTCACGCGAGATTGGCGCGCAGGGCTTACTCATCGCCGTTGCCGTTCCGCGAGGACATCCTGGCAGAGGCGAAACGGGTGCGCCAGGCACATTTCCAGACGATGATCGCGCAGGGACAAGCGGCGGGGCATCTCAGCCCCCGGCTGGACCCCGCCGTGGTGAGTTTTGTGGTACAGGGCATCATCAACGACCTGGGGCTGTTCCTGGAGTCGAAATTCGGCGAGCGCGCGCCCGATTGGCTCGAACTGCCCGAGGTGGACGAGGTCTTCGACCAGGTGATCGCAATTCTCAAGTGTGGAGTGGCATCAAAACCCGATTAGGCGCTTTAGATGAATCCCTAGCTGCCGATCCGCAACTGGTATGTCGCCCCGCTGACCCAGTCCAGGCCCTCAAAGTACCGGCTGTCGGCGTCCATAAAGAAATCGCACGTGGCGTTGTTCAGGGCAAAGAGAAGCTGTCCCATGGTCACAGGGACGCCGGCCATGCCGATGTCGAGGTCGATGGTGTCGTCTTCGTCTTTCCACATGGCTTCGTACACCACCTTGACGGGGGTGAGCGAAACGACCTGATCGGGATCCCAGCTGTGCTTCCCAGGAGCCATCGCGTTGTTATACTCCGTTACGGCGGCGACGAAGGCCTGGTAAGTCGTGTACTTCTTATCGCCGAGGGCCCAATAGACGCCGGTCAGCAGTTCTTTTCTCTGCGGAGCCTGTGCTCTTGGTTTCCGTTCGATATTCGTCCCACAATAGGCGCAATCGGCCGTGTTGCGGCTGGTCCACAGCACGGTCGCCGCGCTCACCGGCGCGCCACAGCGGGGGCAGATAGCCGGGAGCCACTCTGTCCGGTGGGCTTTGGCGGTTTTTTCTCCCATCTGCTTGAGCGTATCGATCTTTTCCTGAACGTTTTGCCAATCCTTGTACCCAAAGAGCACGGCCTGTTTGAGTGCCCTGTCCGCCTCTTCAAATCGGCCGACCATAGCATAAGCCTGGGCCAGATTGGAGTGCGCCACCGCCATGGTTGGCACAAGCGAGATCGCCTTCTCTGATACCTCGATCGCTTGTTCGGGGCGGTTTCTGTTGATGTACAGCGCCCCCAAACTGGCAATGGCAAACGCGTATTTGGGATCAATGGAGAGGGCTTTCTGGTAGCATCGCTCCGCCTCTGCGTAATTGTTGCGCGAGAAATGCACGATGCCGAGGTTGTTCCACGCCCGATAACAGTTGGGATCGATTTTTATGGCCTGTTCGTGGGCGGCGATCGCTTGATCGAATTGACCGAGGTTCTTGTAGGTCCTGCCCAGGATCGTGTAAAGCTCCGCCAGGTTATATTTTGCCACGCCATTCTCGATGGCCTGCGTTAGTTCCTTGACGGCCACATGATAATCCAGCCGGTCGAGGGCCTCCAGCCCTTGTTTGGCATGGACATCGCCGGATTGTGTTTTGTTCTTATCGACGGATTTTTTTAACATGGCCTCTTCCAATGAATTGGATTAACGTGTGGCATGCCTGTGTTATCACAGGTTCCTGTTTTCAGTATAAGAAACTCGCAGGATTAGTCAATGTCTTCCTTACTTTTTGCCGGCTTCGACATTATTATGCGTCGATCTGGCCTCTTTCTTTAGCCACTGTCTGCGCTTCTCGAAGCTTCATCGCCAGGACGTAAACCCCGAGCAGGCTGGCATACACCACCAGCAAGCAGATGGGGATCACCTCCAGCGAGAGCCGGCGCGCCAGCACCCCCATCAGACTGGGGATGACGGCCATCCCAAAGCCCGTCGCGGCCATTTGCATGCCGATCGTATTGGCAGCATAGTGATCGCCAACCCGCGTTTTCGCACCCGACATCATCGCCGGGAAGATGGGTGCGATCGACAGGCCGATGATCCCCACGGCCACCACGTTGGCCAATTCGGAGGGATTCCAGATCAGCAGGCTCGCGCCCAGCAGCGCCCCCGCCAGCCCGCCCAACACCAGCTTGTTGACGCCCATATGTCTTGAGGCTGTCGCAGCGTCTTTCCCAACGGCGTCTTGTAATCCGTCAGTTTCTTCTCCGCCTCGGCGTCATCACTCGATGGCGCATTGTTCCGGTCCCACATGGCTAGCGTCAGCACAAAGCAGGCTGCCAGCGCGATTTGGAAACCGCCCACCACCCGGTAGCCGAACCGCCACGTGTTCAAGGTTGTCAGCCCAAACGTCATGATAATAGGACCGGTGGTAATCCCCACCCCCCAACTGGCGTGCAACCACTGCATCAACCCTTCACCAAAATGCGCCGCCACATAGGTATTGAGACCGGCGTCGATTGCCCCGGCCCCCAACCCGGCGAACACGCCTAGCAGGACCATCATCCACCACTGCGGGACAAGGGTATAGCCGATCAGCGCCACCCCGGTGAGAAAACAACTGGCCGCGAGCATCCGTCCCACGCCCATCCGTGAGAGCAAGAAACCGCTGAGGAAGCTTGAGGTCATGTAACCGATGACCACAGTGGTCAGGAACATACCGATCGCATCCAACGGAATGGAAAACCCGACCCGGATCGATGGCCAGCCAACGCCGAGCAAGCCATCAGGCAGCCCCAATGCAACAAAGGCAATAAATGCCAGCAAGATGAGGCCCAGTTTGGGATACCGTTTCACTTTCGTCCAGATATGCATTACAATTTCTTTGTGTTAGAGATGTGGCAGCCATCGCTGCGCTTTTATACAAACCTGGGGGGAGTATAACACACTCTTGAGGTTTCAGACTTATCTAATATCGCGGCGACTGTCGCTCGAGCCATTTTTGCACGAATGGCCGCAACAGTGTGACGAGCGGTTTGAGATAGCGATAGGCCCTTTTCGTCATAGCCTGCCATTGGTCATAGGTGTGATTTTGGTAGTGTAAGATCGATTGTAGCGCATCCGTGTCGTACCAATCCAGGTAATATGCGTTGAGATCATCCGAGAATAGCCGTGCAGCGGGCAGTTCAATGCCGAGCGGGTTGAGCGAGCCTTTCAGCATGGCGTCGATGCTGATCTGCAAGCCGTTTTGCCGTCCTCCGGCAATGAAGCCGGTTCTTCCTCTCATCTCTCCCGACCCCACCAGGTTTTCGGCTGCGGAAACCAGAGCAAAGGCCACATCTTCATCCAGGACGATTTCGCACCGGGCGGCGAGGGGCATGTCGTACATCAGTTTCACCATTTTGATCATACTGTTGAGGATCAGGATCGTCGGCATCACCGCGGCGAGACGCAAGACACACAATGCTGTGTTTGAGGCGCGCACGAGCGTCTCGGCGGCGGCCTTGCTGCTTGAATACGCATCGGTTGGATTCAGCGGGGCGTCCCACGTGACCGGAGGCTGCTGATCCTGCGTTGGTCCCATAACACTGGCCGACGACACAAAAACCAGAGCCGGCTGTTTGGACATACTCTGGATGGCCTCGATGATGTTCTGCGTTCCTCCGACATTGACTTGATGGCATAGCTCAGGGCGTCGATCGCTGACAGGAGGCAGAATCGCCGCCATGTGAATCACGGCATCCTGGCCAGTCATCGCTTTTTTGACATCGTCGAGGTTCCGAATATCGCCGAACCGGGTAGTCACACCGCATTTCTCGTATGCGCGCGCCTTCTTTTCAGTGGCTTTATTCCTGACCTCGAACACGGTGACGCGATGGCCTCGCTTCAGGCTTTCCCTGACCGCCATAACGCCGATATTGCCGTAACCGCCGGTAATGAGGATGTTCATATTTCTCACTTTATTTCACTTGAGATTGCCTAGCATAATCCCCCCAAGGGTCGCCAGGACGCAGCCGATGAATGTTAACCTTGCGGCGCGGGTTTTGGGGGCCGGTTCGTGAAGCCAGTAGATACTGATAAGCGCGCTGACGACAATCGCCGTCTGGGAAATCGTGAATCCTTTGCCCGCGCCGATGGCGTCCACCAATAGCAGCATACCATAATTCCCCACACTCCACAACACGCCGGTCAAACAGGCGCGCATAGCGTCGCCGGACGATCCCAGTTTCCACGATTGACGCGCCAGTAGCGCCAGTAACGCCCCACCGCTGGCCATGCCCAGCGCCGAAGGGAACGCGCCCGCCCAGGGTGACACACCGGCGTACTTGATCGGGATGAAATAACTGCCCCATAAAATGCCGGCGCCAACCGCTCCGGCCAATCCGAGCCGAAACGCGCCTGACTTTTGCCCGTCCTCGCCGGCGCCCTTCGCAAAAATAATCAGCGGGACCCCGACGAGGATCATGACAATCGCGGCGATCAGCCATCCAATCGTCTTGGCGCTCAAATTCACAAATTCATCGAACAAGACCGCGCCCCAGATCAGGCTAACGATGATATTGAGTGGCGCCCAGACGCTGAAGGCCTTGGCCATGCCCAGCTTGTTCGTAGCGGTGAAGGCGCTCAAGCCGCCCACCGTCCAGATCATGCCGCCGAGGAACGTCAACCAAAATGTGGCGGGGGTCAGGTCCCATACACCGCCCTGCCACAAGGCCACCGCCGTCGCAATGCCCAGATTGGCCGCGACCACATACAGCGTCTTGACCTGCTGGTTGGGGAAAACGACCTTCTGCGACGGCGCGAGCCACGTCCCCCAGCCGAAAACCGTAATCAGTGCACAGAGTAAACTGCGCATAGCCGCTTCTTTAGACTGTCAATTATATTCAGTTTCAGCCATTCTGCTCGTTCCACCCGCCGCCTCCTATAGCTGTTTTTCCCTGTCATACAACGTGCGATAATGCGGCAGCTACTTTCTCTTCGGCGATGCCAAAATGCTGTGCGAGCAGGTAGGATAATCGGTCTGGTGCAAGCAGGATTTCCTGTCTACTGGTCTTGGTAAAAGCCTCCAGTTTGTAGGGCTTTTCCGCACTGCTAAAACGCCACAACCGATCATCAATCACCTTGACGATGATAACACGGTCCAGAAAATAGCCTGTGGGTTCATAATCGCCTTCAACCGCAGCCGCATAGACTTCAGATGGCACCGGACTGTCAAGCAGGGTAAAGACATCGCGTTTAGGATGATGAGAGCGCTGTATGGCAAATTGGCTGTCCCCTAGTGGGCGAATTGTGTAATGATGGAATAAGGTTGAGCGCTTGGTGACCTTGTCGCGATAGAACGGTAGCGCGCAATGAAGGGGTATGGCCACATCCACCAGATGCTTTTGTTGTTGCCCTGAAATGATGATGGCGGTATGGCAAGCCCGCTGACTAGGCATATCGTTTATGGTCAAATACCCTGTAAACCCCAAAGCGGTAAGCAAGGCGAAAAAGGCCAGGTTATTCTCGAAGCACGTCCCGCCGGTTCCACACGACAAAGCGTCAGCCCAAAATTCTGCGGGCCATCGTGGGCACTGCGCGGTCTCAACCGTCGCGTATCGTTTGACGATACGCGATACACTTTCCCACGGCACGCGGCGAATATAGGCGTGAATGAGTTGATTGAGATAACGAATGGACGGCGACTTCCTCGCACAGCCAAGATGCGCCAATATCCGGTCAGTGAGATCGGAAGACAAAGCGTCGAACATTTTCACCCCATAAACGATATGGCGCTCACCAGATTAGTCGCGGTGTGGACGAGCCAGCTTGGGATGATGCTCCTCGACTTGTATTGCAGCCAGCCCTGCGCCCATCCGGCGCAGAATTGGACAATGAAGACCGGCCAGATCTGCGGGCCAACCGTGAGGAGGAACAGGTGCGGCAAGAGAAACACGATCGCCTGCACCAGATTTCCCCAGCCAAAGCCCAGTCTCCTGAACAGCCAGCTCCCCAGGAAACCGCGGAAAAAGACCTCTTCGCCCAGGGCGATGTAAAAAGCCTCTTTGAGCAACGCCGCCAGAATGGAGCGGGCGTTGAGCGGCTGCCCGGAATACGATGAAGCGCCCTCGAGCAGTGACGCCGGTATAAACTTGAGGACGACAAAGGCGATGATAGAGACCGCGACGAACACCGCCACAGCGTACAGGAGGTCTTTCCCTGTGCATAAGGTCCAGCCCACATTCTTCCTCGATTCAGAAAACGGCGTGCCGCGGATAGCCAGCACGGTCATGTAGATGATCGAAGGGAGCGAAAAGATGATCAGCATAATGGGGATTTCCATAGCACCTCCACGTCACAACGAATTCTCTTCCAAAGCACATTGTTGAACCGATGCCCTTAGTGGGCAATAAATGTATGAGAAAAAAACTCAAGCGGACTTCTGATAATCTCGCAACTGAACAAGCAGTAATGAGGCAGCCACAGCACCAACGCCAGGCCACAAATGAGTATCGAAGCGCTATAAAAGACCAGGCGACTATCCAGATGTTCCGGTGCATCGGCGGCAGCGGCTTCCTTTTTCTGCAACGCGAACTCCCGGCAGGGTAAATTCAGCGAGACGGCCAGCATGGTGAAATTGATGCACGTGACGGTGAACCATCGGCCGTAATCATAGGCCGTCAAGTAGATAGGCAGAGAAAGCAAAAGCGGGATGAGGAAATACTTGCGAAAGCACAAGCCCGTATACCGCCGCGCTGCCTGTGGGGAGAAAGACTGCGGGCAGCGAGAGCGGAGCAGCGCGTACACCGCCTGTCGAACGAGATACCACAGCGCACTCCCCAACGCCGGCAGAATCAGGAGCCAGGCGCCCCAGTGTAGAGAAACAATGGTCCGCGTGATGTAAGCGGCCCTCGCCAACGACCATTCCATCGGAATGAAGGCGCCGGGCAGGGTTGAGCCGCTAAGCTTGTCGGGGGGCAAAATACAGGAGTCTTCCCGCAAGGCGCCGGCGGCGGCCCATTTTTCACAAATGCCCAACAACGTCTCGTAGCTTGGGGCGCCGGTCAGATACACGGCGACGAACGCCAGCGCCGCGGGGAGATACAGCAGCCCGGTCCACAAAGCGGCGTGCGTGAAATCGTGCGGCGCCTTCATTCGCAGCACCGTCAGGGTGATCATCCCATGCAGCGGGACGAACATCAGAAAGTTTCCCTCGTGGACCAGGATGATCGCCGGGAGAAGGAGCACGGCGACAGGCAGCAGCCACCGCACGTAGCGCCGCAGATTTCCCTCCGGGAGCGTGTCGCCATCTCCAAGCGGGAACGACTTTTCGACGATGAGCAGATGCAGAAGCACGGTGATGTACCCGAGGATTTCCTTCCGGGCGATGGTGTCGTGGTCATGAAGATAGAAAATGAACAGTGAAGGCAGGAACAGCAGCCCGAACAAGGTCAAAGGGTGGTAAGTCTTCCAGGATCGCGCCAGCAGTCGAACGTAACCGAACGCAACGACCAAAATCATGATCCATGAAAACACCGCGACGAATTCTAACCGCGAGACCACACTCGGAACCAGTCGCCAGATTTCGCCCGACAGACCGCGCCGGATGAATCCCTGGGAATAATCAATCAGCCAGTCGGTGTAAGCCCAATAATTCAGACTGCTCCCGAAAGCATCCTGTGGGAGCCAGTAGAGGAACTCGCGCACCCAAGCGGCGGAGAATACAAACAGGAATACTGCATTGAAAATGAGACGCGGTGATTTTATCATCGATCCAAGCCTCCGAATCTTTTCAAGGCTATCAAGCGTCGGAGCCAGGCTCAAAGTGTTCCATACCAATCGACCTGTCCCCATCTCACAGTTTCGCGGGGCCTCTCCGGCCCAGCCACCGCCGCACGGTGACGGTATATGCGATGATCACCTGCCCTGTTCTTCTCAGCTGTACGGCAACAAGTCCCGCAACGCGACAATCACATCTTCTCGCACCATCACCTCTGCGGCGCCATTCTCGTCGTGCAACTGGCTGATGAATTCCCGGCAGCGCCCGCACGGCGGGATGACGCTGCCATCCCAAAGAACCGCCACCATCTTCAACACCCGGTTCTCTCCATCTGTGACCATGCTTCCGGCAGCGGCGTGTTCCGCGCAGAAGCCCATCGAACTGCCTGTGTCGATGCAAACGCCGGTGTAGACCTTGCCGTTCGCCGCGAGGAGCGCAGCCCCCACACCGCCCGCTTCCGCGTGGCTCGACAGCCGGCGCGGATTCAGGACGGCCTTCGCCTGGGCATACAATTCGCCAAATGATACGGGCATAACTTACACCTCCAGTGCTGCAACGTTGAGTTTGCGCGGGTCGTGCGCCGCAAAGCGCAGCAAGACCCAGCCTATCACCCCCACAAAGCAAACGGCCAGCGCCAAAGCCGGACGGCCGGTCGCGAGGAAATATGCCGTCGGGGCCAGCAAGAAAATGGGCACGCGTTCGAGAAAGAAATCAAATTCTATTTTGTTCATGTAACTGGCTTTTCTGCTCCCAGACCGGTTTTAAGCTTGGCTCAAAAATCAAACAGCCAGCTATCCCGGTCGTAGGCGAAATTCATAAAATCATCACGGTACATGTCGTAGACACGCGACGCAAGTTCCCGATCGTAGGCTGCCGCGTGATAAATCTTGGTCGTTGGGTTCACTGGGTTTTGGACCGTTGCAAGCAGATCGTCAGAGGCGTTGAGCCGTCGCAGGACTTGCCCGAAATCTTGCATGAAGTTTTCCATACGCCCGATGAAATCATACTTTATCATAGTCGGCATGACAAGAGCGGTCTGCGAACGCCAATGGAAATCCCGGTCTGAGTCTGCCATATCCTCGACATATCTGACGAAGTCGCGGAACGCGACCATCCCGGCCGGATGGCCATCGCGAACTGGGTATCCATACCTGGCGCGGATCTCATCTCGCACAGGTTGGTATTGCGGGTCAAGATAATTGAGCATCTTTGACTTGTATGCAGAAAACAGCCTATAGTAGGGATTGCGCACAAAACAGAAGCGGAACCACTCCGGTGAAGTCAGTATCTCGATCGCCTCTGCATTTGTGAAATCAGTCAGCCTCGGGACGAACGCACAGCCGGGACGGTTTCGGTCATGGACCCATGATGCATTCTCTAGTGGTGGATATCCTTCCAACTGATGGAGACTCAGCTTGATCTTCGTGCATGCAGCCTTCCCCACTGCAACATAGAGATATTTGTGTGCCGTGGAAGCCCACGAGTGCCCCCAGAGGCTTTGGTGGCTTTGTCGGTGATCATCGATTACCATTTCGAGTTGCTTCTTCTCAATCATACATTGTCCTTTTCAGCTGCCTAAATGTGATTCGACTCAAACACCTACACATCCACCAGACAAGAAACCCGCACATCCTCACCCATCGATCGTGCCTGTGTCCAGGCCATGTCGGTTGGACTGTGCCAGGCGCCGGCATTCGGTGGAGGTCATGCCTTCGCTCCCTCTCGTAGTTTTGCAGGTCATTTCCGACCAAGCCACCTTCGCACAGTGGCGGAGTATGCTTTGTACTCTTCGCCAAATTTCGCCGCGAGATACTTCTCCTCTGGAACGATCAAGACGTAATGACAAACCACCAGCGAAACCAGAAGTGTGACCAATGTCCAGAGTGCATTCATCATCAACGCGACGCCGCCAAACAAGAGCGCCGCGCCAAGATAGAGCGGATTTCTCGATAGGGCGAACACGCCTGTCTTGATCACTTTGCCTGTTGGCTGACCAGGATCCGTGGGCTGCCGGAAACGCGCAAACTCGCGGCGCGCCGAAACGATAAAGCCCATCGCGATGAAGATAAGCACGACGCCCACAGGGGTGAGGACTTGCCTGAGAATGCCCTGCGGCAACGAAAACGGGAGCAGGAGATGCAGAGCGATACCGATCAGAAACGGAATGCCAAAGACGACTTCCCCAATCGCCCAACGACTTTTATGTGCGGAATCAGAGTTCACTTGGGTCTCCTATCTCACAGAAACCAGCGTATCGCCGGAACCCGGCGGAGCATATGGCTCACGCCCCAACTCACAACCAGACCACCGGCGAAGACGGTGCAGAATTTCGTCCAGGCCGGCCAGGCAAGCGGAATGAGGATATGGTGAACCAGCGCGACGATCCCATCGAACGCGAGCAGGACCCACAGGAGCCACGGCGCCCCGATCAACCAGCCATCCTCTGTGAAAAAGCGGATCCAGTACGGCGTAGGTGAAGTATGCCGCCCCAGGAGATACGAAGGCCAAAACGCAAGCGGCGAGAGCAAGAACGCAGAGACGACGAACGGCACGCCCAGGCGTCTCAGCCGCGATCCGTTCGGATCCAGCGCGGGCGCGACCAGTTCGTGGATGTGATCCACGGCCCACGTCGAATCACTTTCGGCCAACGCTGCCAGAACGTGAATCCCGTACACAGGGTCCGGCGCCATCTTTTGACGGAAACGTGCCCCGCTCGATCCCGTGGCGCGCGCCGCCGTCAACTGCGCCAAGTCGCGCCCGCGATCAATGGTGGGAGAATCGCCTCTGCCGCGCAATCCCTTGAACAAATTCCAACGATGTTCGACCACGTCGAGCAGGCGTTGCGGATCGGCCATACGCGGATTGCCATCCAGCAGGCGGACGGCCTCGGCGCGCACGTTCGGGTTGGAGTGGTTGAGCGCCTGGTTAAAGGCGGCGCTCAACCGGGAACGCTCGACGGCAGGCAGCGCGTGCCACGCGCGGTCCAGCCAATCGCTCGGCGCGCCGTCTTCGCGTCCGCGGTACTTGCCCGTTGATAGCTGTTCGACGACCAGTTGGGTCAGATCGCCTGTGAATTCCACACCTTCAAAGATAGTCAAGAGCGGACCTCGCTTTGGATGTAGTTTTGAAATCTGGCTACTTTCGTCACTTATTGTGGCTGGCGCTTTTTAAGCTTCAACAGCTTGGCGATGTGCCGATTCATAAATCGCACCCACTCTTCTAATTCTGTTTTCCGCTCAGGTTTGACCCAGCCTAACTCCGTCTCTTCGGTTTCTGTCGCACTATCGAAATCGTGGAATATGGCGGCATAGCCACCGAGCGAAACTTTCGGAACATCAAATTTTGCAATCCGAAAAACGGCGGTATCAGACAGGTGACTCACACAGATATACCTGTACGAATAAAACATAGGCTCGTTTTCGTAGAGCTCTATGTGTCCCAACCGCCAACCATTACGAGTTTTTTCAACGCCTTCTAACTCCGAATACTTGAAATTCGTCTCAGAAACAATTCTGATTAATTCCTCGTGTGTAATCTTCATTTGTATGGTGACAGAAATGGCTCAACATATAGCCCTACTTCCTGAGTTTTTTGGATGGCCTCTTGACATGGGCATTTACTTCCAATGTACATGTAGTAGTCATATCCAAAATGGACAAAAAACTCGTTGCTCAGTTCTAACTTACACCATATAAGTGAGCGCAGATTTAGGCGGCACACATTTTCCAGATCAGTTCCACCTACCCACATTTGGTCAGCATGTCTGGAATTTTCTGTCAAAAGGTCTCCTAGTTTGTAACGTTTGACTGCCGGCCCATATTCCTTCTGGCTTTCTAACCCCATGATTTGGAGCGACTGAACATCTGATTCCCGGAGAAACCAGTTTACCGATTGGATGTATAAGTCTTCCATATGGAGATATTCGTCAATAGTCAATTCTTTGCCATCGAAGGTTTCTCCAATGTCAGAAGCGCCACTCCATTCATTTACCTGATATCTTCCCAGACTGTCTCGTAACTGTGGATTATATTTCGTAACCCGCCATTCTTGCATAGTTACTCTCCGATTTTGTTCAAGTCCGCGTCATATGTGCCCATGCGTGTTTGTTTGCTGGCTAATGCCGCAGGCGAGGTTGCCATTTTTCCCTGGACATCTTTTTTGCTTAATACTTTGTCCACTTTTTCCAGACAAGGTGCAACGCAGTCAATGATTTCAATGGCTTCCCTTATTCGTGTTTGAGCGTAGCCATTATCTTCTGTCCCTAAAGCCAATTGCAAGGATTCCTTCGCCTCGTGGGCTTCAAGTGCTCCCAGGGCCCAAGCTGCCGAACCTCGTAGGCTTGCATCAGGGCTTTTCAATGCTTTTATGAGTTGCGGTATTGCAGGGTGATAACCAACAGCGCCCAGAGCGGTGGCCAACATTCGTATTACGCTTATTTCTGTTTCGGCGCCGGAGAATCTTTCCAGAAGCATTATCCCTGCTTGTTCGTCGCCCACTTTAGCCAGAGCATCCACGGCTGAACTCCTGACTCCCTCTGATGGATGAGCCAGACATTCAAATAATTTGGGCGCAGTTTCTTTGGCATGGAGTTCACCAAGGATGTCGCACAAAATTTGTAATGTGATCGGATTAGAGCTTTCGTCCATCGCTTTGATGATCTCCGTTGTAGCCGCATTTGCCTTTATCTGTTGCTTGAGTAGATGCTTTGTCTCTTTGCGGGGCTCTTCGAGAAGCCGAATGATATGTGTGCTTGTTAAACTATCCAAGAAAGCTCCTTTGCGAGTTGGAAATTATCTTTACCTTTGTTTCTATTCGGTTTTCGTTGTGTGCTTCTCCCATTGATGTTTACCCAACGCCACAATTGCTCTTTGAGCGAAATCACGTGTTTGTTCGTCAGGATCATTTTGTGCCAACTTTTGCAAGAGCGGTTCGAACTGGCGCCACCCCACGTATGACAAAGCCAGAATTGCTGCATCGCGCACCTCTGGACTGGGATGCGAAAGCGCGGCCTCAAAATCCTTAAACCATTGTTGAGAGAACTTTCTGGGTAACGCGGCAATACCTACGCAACGGATTGCGTGAATGTATTCCTCTTCGTTTTTTGCCATTTCGAACAAAGTCTGGATCTCAGTGTCGCTATACGTGTTGATTTCTTGCCTTATTTCGGCCAGTACCTTATCCTGATCTTTGCCCTCGACAAGAAGGTACCGGAGATTTAGCAAAGGGTCTTCTCGGTAACGTATTGCCGTTAGCTGGTCACTGGTAACCCAGACCTTTTCAAAGGGTTCTTTACCGTCGCTCTGTATAATGTCCATGAAATCCCAATTTGCAGTCCATGCCAAAGGGCCAAAACTATCACGGTGGACATCATCTTTTAGGACGATACGGGTGAAATCCATGACGCCTTTCTCCTCTAGCTCAGTCCATAGAATTGCCGCATCTTCTTTGTGAGATCCGCGGCAAATTGAGATCGGATATATCCGCCGGCTTTCTTTTAGCTTCAATAACTTAGCAATATGCCGGTTCATAAAGCGCACCCGTCTCTCTAATTCTGCTTTGGATTCCGGTTTGACCCAACACGCAACTGTTTCGTCAGTTTCTATAGCGTTTTTAAAGTTACGGAATATAGCGGCATACCCGCGAAGCGCTACTTCTGGAACATCAAATTTAACGATGTGGAAAGAAGCCGTGTCCGATAACATCCCCGCAAAGCTGTACTCGTTTGTATAGAACATGGGGGCATCGTCGTAGAGTTCTATGTATCCCAGCTTCAGGTCCGTCGGTTCACTCCCCGAGGATTTTTCCGTTTCCAGGAAACTCCCCAACTCCAAAAATCTGAAACTCGGGGTTTCTAGGATTATTTTGGCAAGTGCGTCGGCTGTGATTCCCATAGTCTAAGTCTTGTTTCTGTTTGGATGCGGTTAGGATATATCTGGCGCCAGATCTACCCACTTTTCATCTCTGGTATGTAATCCCTGATTTGTCCTGATTTCACCGGGATTGGAACGCCAATCAATCCAGTGAAGGCTGCGCAGTTTGCGGTATTCTCATCCTCGGTACTGTACCGTAGGTTATCGCACGCCTGCGGCTAATTCTCGCCGCGCGGCGGCTCCATATCCTGCAAATGGAGCTTGAGCGCATCCACAGAGATGAGGATTTCCCAGAACGAAAGCGCCAGTGAGAGCAGCATCAGCACTAGCGCCGCGCCGAACACCACTTCGCCGGCGAGCAACTGCCCGGCGAACAACAAGAACATACACAGCACGCAGGCGAACAGGCTGGCAATGCCCAACGCCTGCATATCGCGGATAATGTAGACGCGCCGCCGCAGATTCACCAACTGCCCGGCCACAGCCGGATTCGGCTCGGTCTGGTAACGGCGGTGCAGCTCGCGGATCAGATTGGCGAGGGTGAGAAACCGGCTGGTATACGCAAGCAGCAACAACGACAGCGCCGGAAACAGCAAAGCGGGGGTGGTCAGGGTCAGTTCCATCGTGAAACACCTCCGAGAGTCATTACAAGAATTGTATGTTCTTACTCATTTGTCAAACGTGATCAATTCAATCGGCGCGCCATTGTGCAAAATCATCGCGGCGCGCACGCCGTTTGAAGGCGACCCTGGCGGAAAGATGATCTCCTGGCCTTGCAGCGCTGCGTCGAGATCGTCCACTTCGAAGGCGACGTGCGCCACCGTGCGGATGATCTCCGGCAAAGGACTCCAGGGTTTGAAGTTACCCCCAAAAACTAGACCACATGCTAAATGGAAATGGTGTACAATTCTAACCAAGCATGTGGAGGGAAATAATGACCAAGCGTCGCACATTTACTGCCGAGTATAAATTCAAAGTAGCCC
>Ga0209723_1002256_pt1 | contig 26381 bp, 25 predicted proteins | sample BiotimSIPDNA_2_FD_185750 | JGI IMG/M metagenome (GOLD analysis project Ga0209723, IMG submission 185750) | Anaerobic biogas reactor microbial communites from Washington, USA - Biogas_R2 time_0 SIP DNA (SPAdes) (version 2) | ecosystem: Engineered > Bioreactor > Anaerobic > Unclassified | place...
TCTTTTCCGGGATAAATGGTACAGGACATTACCGTTCCCGAAATCGGAGACTTAACGACGTATCCCTCGAAAAGCTTTTGAGCTTCCTGAAGATTCAGCAAAGTTTTCTCATAAGCTTCCTGCGCCGCGGCAATGCTTTCGTTTAGAGCCTCTATTTGATACTTTAGTTCGTCGGCATCAAGTCTTAGAAGCTCGGTCCCTGCTCTGACTCTGAGGTAATCCTTCAGGCTTACGGATACCGCGGTTCCCGTTGTCCCGGCTTTGACGGGCGTTGAGGAGTAATACTCCAGTTCTCCGTTTTCGTAAGAGCAAAGTTCTTCTCCCGAGGTGGTTGTTATTGATGCCGAAGCCTCCATGCCCTCGGTCAGGGTTCCGGGATTATCGCCTACGAAAACAACTTCAAAGAGTTTTCCTCCCTCTGAGGAAACGCGCTCTATCATTGTAACGCTCTCAACCGAAGCGTTAATTTCGCTCATTATAGAGGGAATACTTATCTTTGCCGCCATTCCGGCTCTTATCTCGCCCGCGTATGCATAGCTGAAATACTGAGTCAGCCGCAGTTTCGTGTCGTCCACTATCGAAGCTAAAACCTGCCCTTTGCCTACTAAATCCCCTACCTTTACAGAGCAGTGCATGAGTTTCCCCGAGGCAGGCGCGGTTACATAGAGGCCGGCCTGCTCGCTGTATAGGTCTGCAAGCTGTTCTTTCAAACCTTCCAAAGTCTTCGCGGCCGCATCGACCGTCTTTTGAACTTCGTCAACGGTTTTTTGCGCTTCGGCGGTATCAACGGTATAAAGTATATCCCCTTCGTTTACGAAGTCGCCTACGGAGAAATAGACCTCCTGGGCAACACCCTTTTGGGTGGCGGCTATGGTTGAGCTGTTGGCAGGCTGGGTTATGCCGCTTCCCTCTATGGTTGTCATTATGGAACCCCGGTATGTAAATGCCGTCAGCGCAATTTGCCCGGCCTTATCTTTCTTAAACATAAATAAGCCAAACAGTTTGAATAAGCCTAACAGTATTCCCGCGATAATTGCCACTATGATCAGTGCGGTAACAATTCGTTTGATTACCTTTTTCTTATTCTTTTTCTTTTTCTTATTGCGAGGCACAAGGATGGTCTCGGCTGCCGTTTCGCTCATGCTGATATCCCTCCGTATGATTCCTTATGATTATAAAAACATAATGATCCAATATGGTGACGAATAATAACCTTTAATGTTTCGGATCTTGAAAATTAACAGCAATATTTTTAATATAGCTGTTTATAATAAACACCGTTGTAAAGACCGCTTATCTCAGACTGATTAATTATACTATGATGGCCCGCATTTTCAAGCTCTGATTGCCATTTATGTATAATTGATCGACGCGTGCGGGATAATACCAACGCAACGAAAGGACTGGTAATAATGCTAAGACGAATTATCTCCTGCGCAATAGCCGCTGTATTGTTGACTGCATTGCTGTACGGCTGCAGGACAAACGGTAATGTTAATCCGTCGCCGACAGTCAGCCCGATGGGAACGCCAAAAGCCAGCGCGACCGTTAGTCCGACGGGAACACCTGCGATGACTCCGACTGCAAAACCGACAACGTCTCCGGCAGTAAGTCCGTCGGCGTCTCCGGGGCAAAGCCCGGCTGTTTCACCGTCTGCGACAACCGGCGCATCACCTTCACAGTCACCCCCCGGCACTTGAACAGCAGTAACGCCTGCCCTTTTGCAGCGTAATGGATAATAGTAAACTTTCACTGTTATCGTCAGCGGTCTTTTCTGACCGATTGCTCGGAGTGCTCCGGAAAACAGCGACAAAAAAGCGAGAAAGGCATGGCAGCCGCCATGCCTTTCTCGCATAATACCTCAGAAATTATCGGTTCATAATGCTGTCGGTTTAAACTTCCGTTTATTTAATATCTGCGAGTATCATTTCGGTAAGCCCCGCAATATCATCAAGCGGAAGGCACGGTGCGTTTACGTCCGTGTCCGTATCCGACATTATCGCGAAATATCCATTTTCGGAAATCGGAAGCGGATTTCCGCTCGCTTTTCTGAAAAGCGCTATTTTCGGCCAGCTTCCATGTTTATAGCCTTCGGTTAAAATGATGTCGACATCCGTAATCATTGAAAGCAGAACATCAAAAGAAACGGGCCTGTTTACCAATACTGCTGCATGCGACGCGTTTGTTACGGCCGTTATGTCCGCACCTGCATTCGTCATTCTCCAGGTGTCCTTTCCTTCGCGGTCAATCTGGAATTCATGAGCGTCATGTTTGATAACCGCAACTCTGAGGCCGCGGCTTTTCAGTTCAGGTATCAGTTTTTCAAGGAGAGTTGTTTTTCCGGTTCCGGAAAAGGCGACAATTGAGTAAACAGGTATATTCATCATACCACCTCCTGTATATCTTCAGTTTATATCTTTATATCATAAATACCCTTATCAGGTCACCCGCTTTCATCGGGGAACATCCCTCCGGTATCTCGGCGATAACATCGCAGCCCGGAAGTAGGGCTCCCATCCCGCTGCTCTCCCCTTTGCTGCGTATGAAAAAAGCGTTTCCTTCTCTGATTTCCAGCTTTCCCGGAATATAAAGCGGTACAGATGATATTTTGTCATATGGCTCTGCAAGATGCACAAGGAAGCTTCCCGGCAAATAATTCTTTTTGCCGCTTAATTTATATACGCACGGAAGCCCCGCCATTATAAATCCTATTACCGCCGCTCCCGGACTCCCGGACAGTGAGAGGAGAATTTTCTCATCCTTGACTGCCGCAAGCATTGATCCTCCGGGCTTCATGGCTATCTTTCGGAAAAGCACGCGGGAACCCAGAAGCTCCGCAGCCCTTAATGCCCAGTCATAGTCGCCGCCCGAAGCCCCGCCGGTCGTTATAACCATGTCGCTTCGTTCAAGCAGCTGCCTGATCCTTGCTGTAATCACAGCAGGGTCATCGGCAGCTATTCCGCCTATGAACGGATCAGCTCCTTTAAGCGAAAGATACGCGGCTATCATATAGGCGTTGCTGTTATATATTTTAGCTTCTTCGAGCGCAGTTCCGAGCTCCTGCAGTTCCGTACCGGTATTCAGGATCGTTACGGCAGGCTTCCTGTAAACCTTTAAGGCCGCAAATCCCTGAGCAGCCGCCATTGCGATCAGCGGAGCAGTAAGCGTATCTCCTGTTTCTGCTAAAAGCGATCCGGCTTTAATGTCTTTTCCGGCGGGTACAACATCGGAATTCGGAGCGACGGGAGTGGATATCTCGACCTGAGTATCGCTGTATTTCGTAAGCTCATACTTAACGATCGCGTTTGCTCCCGCCGGGATAGGCGCGCCTGTAAGAATCTTTGCCGCAAAGCCTTCCGAAACCTCATAACGAGCTGATTTTCCGGCGGGTATCTCCTCGGTAATCTTTAAAACTATCGGTTTTTCCGGCGCGGCGCCCACGGTATCCTCACCTCGAAGCGCAAAGCCGTCATACGGGCTGCAGTCAAAAGGCGGCATAGACAGCACCGCGCGCATATCCTCGGCAAGGACGCGCCCGACAGACTCCGCCAACGGCAATGTTTCAGCACCTGCGGGCGATACAAGCTCGAGAATCATATCACGCGCCTGAGCGGCGGATATTATCTTTTCCATTCCCTAATCCTCCGTCAGCTGTCAGATTGTCCTATCATACTATATTTCAACATGCAAAGCTATATTTCAAGAATAAAAACCGGGCGCTACGCATTTAGCGAGCGCCCGGATAACACATTGAATTTGTTGACGGCATCAGCGCGAGTTTTCTGTCAGTGCTTCAAATTGAGCTTGTGTCAAATCGCAGTGATAAAACAGCGAGTAGTACTCTTTTACCTCAGTAAACAGATCGTAATCCGTTACATCCGGATAAAGCAGATCGGCAAGCCAGAGGATTCCGAGAAAACGCTGAACGGACGGCGGGGACATAAGCCAGTTATAAGGGCCGAACGGCACCCGGTAATACTTCCCGTTTCTTATTGCCGAGAGCTGCTGCCAGTTGGGATCGCTTCCGACATTGTCGTATACGGAATCGGGCGCGAATAAGATGATTTCGGGATCCCACAACAGAAGCTGTTCCATATCGGTTTCGTTGCCGGTACCCTTAGATGACGGCTCGTCAACTACGGCGGCGTTTAATGCCAACATATCTATTATTTCAGCGTGAAACGATCCTTTTGCTATTACGTTCAGGCCTTGATCTCCCAAACAATACAGCAGCGTAGTCTTGTTTTCGTCCGCAACTTGCCGAGATACCTCAAGCCCGATCGAATATACTTCTTCACAAAATGCGCCCAGGGCTTCCGCTTTCTCTTCAAGTCCCAAAAGCTCGCCGAGCATACGGTATGTCTCTTTCATGGAAGCCGTGTAAGCGGCTATATGTACAAAAGGTATGCCGGTTTGTTCCTGTAAAGCTGTGAGATCCTCGCCTACATTGCCTTTGGTCTCGCCCACATCAATCACTATATCCGGATCGGCAAGCAGGAGCTCTTCGAGGTTAAGCTCTCCTTTTCCTCCGTACAGCTGTCCGAGAACGGGAAGATTATAGTATTTCTCATCAAAATATTCTGCTGCGCTTTGATCCCATTCCGTTGCGATTCCGACCATTTTGTCAGGCGCAACGGAAAACAGCACTATCTGAGCAAGAGGTCCCGTTACGGCGATTTTTGTTATATTTTGCGGTACCTCGACGTCGCGTCCGGTGGAATCAGTGAAAATAACCGTTTGAGCGGACGGAGTACCGGTTGATTCAACGGGCTCGGGCTCCGCTGACTGCTCAGGTGAGGCAGTCTGTACAGGTGCTGACGTCTGTTGCGGCTCGCTCCCTGAAATCGTTTCGGTCGGCTTAACGTCGACAGTATCCTTATCTGCGCAAGCGGTGAAGAGAGCTGCTGTCAAAAGCAGCGCCAGGATCAGGGCTATAATTTTCTTTGTTTTCATTTGCATTCTCCTTTTTTTACTAATAAAAATAAACGGCCTGTTTGAGAAAAAACAGGCCGCCCGACAGACAGCATAATCTACCTCGAACCGGTAATAAGCTTGCCCGAAAGTAGAACTTGTTCCTTCTCAATCGCGGAGTACCGCGCCGTTTCCGGCATCGGCATCGGGGGCGCCGGCATAATCGCCAGCGCTCCGGCCGGACGGCCATAGGCATTGCCTTAAGGCCGAAGGGCTCTGGAACTATTAAGTTTTCTGAACGAAATCAGTATAACAGAGAAAAACAGTATGTCAAGCCGTTTAATGCGTATTAATTACATGACGCCTTTTATAACAAGAACCACCAAAACGCATGTAGCCACGATAACAACCGAGAGAATCAGCATACCTGAACTCAGAAACTTAACTTTGCCTTGGTTTACATGCTCCGCGACGAGTCCGGCTTTCCTCAAAGCCGTAACGACCGGCTTATAAAGCAGCAATGTCAATGCCATGTTTATGCCGGCCTTGATCAGATTAAACGGCAGAAAAATAGGTATTAACATCTCAACAACAGCTTGCCGCGGAACGCCCATGTACATAGGGGTAATCAGCCAGTTCCAAAGAATCATTATCAATGTCATAGCTATAACCCCTGAGAAGAGACCGATTACAGCGCCTTTTTTTGAATGCATTTTCTTATATATAAACGCGGCCGGACACGCAAACGCGCATGATGCAAGAACATTCATCAGCATCCCGACCGGTCCCGTATCGCTTATTGTGACCATCTCCACAATTGATACGACAAAACTTATTGCAAAAGCCGCGATCGGTCCGAGAATAAAACCGCCCATGGCAATAACTATGTCTTTTGGATCATATTGGAGGAACAAAAAGAGCGGTGGCAGCTGTCTTGTTACGAAAGTCGATGCGTATGCTATCACCGAGAGCATTGCCATTACAACCAGTTTCCTTGTGTTTGAGGACGCGGACATTGAATCATTTCCCTTCATATGATAATTCGTCTTGGTGTTTTTTAAGCGTAAAACCAAATAAATAAAAAACCCGAAGCAAAGCTTCGGGTAAACAAAACCACGGCACAAAGCCGGGGAATGTCTTCTTCCATCCAGACTATACTGTCGGTACCGGAATCAAACCGGTTCTGCCGTAAGGCTCGCGGACTATACCGCCGGTGGGGAGTTTCACCCCGCCCCGAAGACGTCGTAAGCGGATTGACCGCTTTTTTATGTATCTGCGATATATATAACACTATGCAGCTTGTCTTGTCAATACTCAATTACTCTGTCATTCGACCTAACCATAGGTTTGCATTCTACAGCAGATGATCAATTTCGATAATTTTCGGGCAAATCTCTATTGCGATAAGGGGTTTCATTTGCTAGTATATATATGATCAGATAAGTTTCAGCCCCGAAGTGACAGCATCAGTATAGTTTACATAATTAATAATGCAGGAGGATGCAATTTTGCCGAAATCTAAACGCTTCCTTGTGCTTTGGCTTATACCGGCCGCAACGATCATTTTGCTTTTTTTTGTGTCCTCGTCTTTACTGTCCGGTCATACTTCCGCGAGCGAAACTTATTCGCCCTCACCTATGCCGATGGATTACAAGGAAGCAAATAATTCGGTATCTTTGCCTGTTCCCTCAGCGCGGGTCGCGCTTACAGCCGAGCAGGAATACAATATGATCGCCCCCTCTCCGAAGCCCGAGCGGGTTTATAAGTACACAGACGGCCACGGAACACCAATATACGATTACTCTCCGGGCGATATTGTCCCGGAAAGCGAATCAGTGGATGACGTTTATTTTTCCGGCGCAGTCTTTCTGGGAGATTCACGCACGCAGGGTTTTCAGGTTTTCAGCGGACTTACAACAGCGGATATCTACGCGGGTAAATCGCTTAGCGTAATAAGTATATATACGGATAAAGTCATTTCACGAGGTAATGGCGTGTATGTAACGGTAATGGAAGCGTTAGGCTCAAAGGTTTACGATAAAGTATACATAATGCTTGGCATTAACGAAATAGGCTTGGAATACGACTATTTTCATTCACTGTATGCCGATGTTATCGACTCCATAATACGTCGTCAACCTCATGCCGATATTTACATACAGGCAAATTTGCCGGTATCCGAGGAAAAAGACAAGAACGGAGGCTCTTATAACAATACGCGTGTCCGCGCCTTCAACGAGGAGCTTAAGGAGCTTTGCTCGGAAAAAAGTGTTCACTATATTGATTTATATACTGCTTTTGCCAATGAGGACGGCAACCTCTGCGAAGGTATGTCCGGAGACGGAATACATCTGGTACGAGATGCCTGCGTCATCTGGCTCGACTATCTGAAAACGCACACGATAGTACATAAATAATCCCTGGAGATGTATAAATGAAAAAATTCGGTCTGGCATATGTTTTTGCAATAGTTGTACTTCTAGGCTCTTGTTCGGTGCCATCAAATAAAATTGACCTTGTAAATCTCGGATCTGAACTGACGTCGTCATCTGCTTTCGCCGAAACACCTCAGCTTACCGACTCAAGCATTGGTTATATGCTTTATTCCATCAATGAGACAGACTGCGCGGAATCCTATTTTTGGTTTTCCAGCGGTGCGACTGCCGAAGAGATAGCTCTTATCAAGGCTTCGGATGAAGACGCCGCCTCGCGCGTGTTTGAAGCTGTCGGCGAAAGAGTTCGTTTTCAAATTGAAAGCTTTGAGGACTATGTACCTGAGGAAGTTCCAAAGCTTGAAGCGGCAACGATGTATAAGAAGGGTTTGTACGTTATATATTGCTGCGCCGACGATAACGAAGCTGCGAAAAAAATAATTTATAATAACTGATTATTTTTATCAAAAACCCGTGCGCGGCCGCGCACGGGTTTTTGCCGTCAAACAGTAATTCGGCTTATACTGTATAAAACAGTATTCCCAGACATTGCGGTCCGCAGTGGTTTGAAATCGTGCAGCCCGCCTCGCTTTCAATTACTTCTTCAAAGGAGGCCAGCTGTGTTATGAGGTTTTTAAGCTGTTCTAAAAGCCTCGGATCGACACCGGAATGAGTAATAAATATCCTTTTCATATCAATGTCATCCCGTTCGGCGAGCCGGTCTGTTATGTACTGCTTCAGGCACTTTTCCATATTGCCTCTGTATTTTTTACCGACACCCATTTTCCCGTCTCTTACTTCTATGCAGGGACGCAGCTGAAGCAGGTTTGCTCCGAGGGCCGCTACGCCCGAACAGCGCCCGCCAAGGTGGAGATAGCGAAGTGTATTGAGCACAAAGCTGACTTCAAGTTTACTTGTATCCTCCTTCAGCTTTTTCGATATCTCCTCGGCCGTCATACCATCTGCCGCCATTATTGCGGCATCGATAGCCAGATGTCCGCTGCCGCTTGAAAGATTTCGCGAATCAATCGGATAAACTCCTCCAACCTCGGCAGCTGCTATACAAGCGTTTTGATGACAAGCCGAAAACTCACTCGATATATTTATGTGAATAACAGCTTCGCAATCGCGCAGCTCCTCGCGAAAGGCCTTTTCGTATTCGCCGACGCTAACCGCGGCTGTTTTGCACATATCATCGGTAGCCTCTACATAACGAAAAATATCGTTGGGAGTTATTTCAATACCGTCCAGAAGGTCTTCGGAGCCTTTGATTATATGCAAAGGTAAAATTCGTATTCCGTATTTCTCGGAAATGTCCCGGGGAAGATCACAGGTGCTGTCTGCCGTTATCTTAACTCTCATTTATACCCACCTCATCAGAATTCAAGCTTGCCCAGCATGAGTCGAACCGCGGTTCCATATTCATCGCATCCAAGTGTGTAAACCATAAGATGCTTAGCATCTCCGATTACTAAAAGCTCCTTTTCGCCCGCGCAGGAATCATATACTTCCTTCGTATTCCAATACCCCAAAAAATCGTCCTCTCCACCGCTTATGAACAGTATCGGTACGGCCACTGACGCAGCAGCATTTTTAAGATCCGCATCCGAAGGATCGAAGCCAAGACCTTTGCGCACTGTTATATCAATAAATTTGCCGACAAAATAATCTCCCAGTCTGAACTGCCGTTTAAGCTGTCTGAGCTCAAGTGTTTTCAGATCGGAATAAACGCTTTCCGCGACGATTAAATCAATATCGGTATTATAATTCGGATCCGCGGCAAGAAATATCGCTGCGGCCGCTCCTATGCCTCTGGCGCAAATTATGACTTTATCGTCCTGCAGTCCCTCGGCCGTTATAAGATCGAACAGATCATATTTCTCCCAAACACCGAAAGTCGTGGCAGACTCCTCTTTGCCGTGCCCCCGAAGTTCGGGAATAATTATGTTATAACCGAGGTCAAGCCATAAAGGAGCGTAGATAGCCGAATCAGCAGAGTTTTGATTATATCCGTGAAGAATGATAACCGTCGTATCCGACTTATTGTCAACATATGTATATGAAAACTCGGTCGTACCCGCACCGTCAAACAGAGTGCCTGCGGTTGAAGCGGAGTAACGCCTCGTATCGACAGCCGATCCACTCAGTCGGCTGTTTCCCTTTTCAAGCAATGCTTCATATTGCGCTCTCTCATGTGCAGTAAGCGAATACTCCGAATCCGCTTCCAGCACATTATCTATGTTGTAGCGCATAACCCATGCGTCGAAAATCTGCACAGAAGAATTATACTGCCCCCATAACAGAAATCCGGCACCGAATATAAACACTGCCGCTGTAAAGAGCCGGAAGAAGAGCTTCTCTTTTTTCGAATCTTTGTTTGCGCTCCTATCGTTTTTTCCCATTGCTTACTTCCGTTCGAAATAAATGTCAGCCCGGCTGTCAGATAAAAACAAAGGTATGCGATATTTTATCAGATGCGTACTCATAAGGCAAGCGGAAACAATTCGGCATACTCTGCCATATATTGTTTACTTCCACTCTTAATAAAGTGAAATATGATAAATCATTTACTTGTACTTATTATATATTTATCGTTATGCTTTTCAGTTTTCCAATCGGTATCAGGATAAATATATGAAATAAGTGATCGAATATAGAAACCCCTCCGGACGTAAATACCGCCGGGAGGGATTTGACCGGTCATTTGTATAACATTGCGGTGCGCGCTATACTACTTAGCGTTTGAATGGTTTTGACAATCATCGTTTGACGATACGGCAAGCATTTCGCCGATTTTGTAGATATCACCGGCACCGACCGTCAACACAACGTCGCCGGGCCGCGCCATAGAGCGGATCGTGTCTGCAATCACTTCAAAGCTGCGGCAGCAGACCGCGCCTTCTATCCGCTCCGCAAGCATAGCGGACGAGATTCCCATTGTATCTGCCTCTCTGGCGGCATAAATCTGAGCAAGAAGAAGGATATCGGGTTTCTTCAGTTCCCTGACAAGATCATCAAAAAGCAGCTTTGTACGACTGTAGGTGTGAGGTTGAAATGCGCAGATTACCCTGTCGTAGCCAAGTTCGCATACAGCCTCAAAAAGAGCCGAAAGCTCACCCGGGTTATGCGCATAATCGTCATAAATGTCCGCTCCGTTAAAGGAACCCTTGTATTGCAGTCTGCGCTCCGCACCTTCAAAGCAGGCAAGCCCTTTTGTTATGGCTTCCGCGGGTATATCGAGCGCAATGCAAGCCGCTGCCGCGGCCAGCGCGTTTTTAACATTATGAATTCCCGCGAGCCCGAGCCTTATATGACAAAACAGCTTTTCCATGTAGTATATATCGAAAGCAGTCAGTTTTCCCAAGGAAATATTCTTAGCTTTTACATCGGCGTTTTTATCTATTCCGAATGAAATAATCCTTCGGTTTATACCGTTCAGAGCGTCTAAAGTGTTAGTGTCGTCGGCGTTTAATATTATGCATCCATCCGCGGGAGTGAGCCCGGCAAATTTACGGAATGATTTTTTGATATTTTCAATATCACCGAAAAAATCCAGATGGTCTTCGTCAACGTTCAGCACAACCGCTATAGTCGGTGAAAACCAATGAAACGAGTTGTAATATTCGCAGGATTCCATTACAATTGTTCTGCCCGAGCCTATTCTATAGCCTGAGCGAATAAGCGGCAGCGTGCCGCCTATCATCACGGTCGGATCCGCGCCTGCCTGCATTAATATAGTAGTAACCATGGATGTTGTTGTTGTTTTTCCGTGAGTTCCCGATATGCATATCGCGTTGTCATACTCGCGCATTATGGCTCCCCAAGCCTGAGCACGTTCGAAGACGGGTATGCCGAGACTGCGGGCTGCTGCTATTTCCGGATTATCGTCGGAAGCGGCGGCTGTGCGGACTACAAAATCAGCGCCGATTGTATTTTGCGGATTATGACCGATTGTTACCGAGATACCCTTGCTGCGAAGTCTCATAACGGTCTGGCTCTCGTTTATATCCGAACCTCTTATTATTAACCCTCTTTCAGAAAGTACCTCAGCCAGCGGGGACATGGATACCCCGCCTATGCCAACCAGATGTCCGCATTTTCCCGGAATCATATAGTCAATAAATTCGGAAGCGGCCATTCTCGCTCCTCCCTATCCCTATGATAATATACTTCTTTTTGCATTTCTTTACAATAATTCATACGTAATTTTTGTCACGGAGGATACCATATGCGCGCACTGATAGTAAGCGCTTCGACAGGCTATGGTCACAACTCGGCATCAAGGGCATTGGTTTGCGCATTCAAACGCGCCGGGATTCAAGCCGAATGCGTCGATTTCTACGAAGTCTGCGGAAGAGTATCATATAGTATTATGGACAAGGGCTACGTATTTGTAACACGTCATATGAAAAAAAGCTACCGTCGCGCATACGGTTTGCTGGAACGCAGCGGGCGCTGCAGAAGTATTTATTCCGCCGCCGCGGGACGGCTGCTTTTAGCCAGACGCTTTTTAAGAAAATTTGACCTGAGCTCCTTCGATGTAATACTGACCACTCATCCTTATGTGGCTCAGGAGTTTAACATGCTCAAATCACATCATCTGCTTAATATTCCCGTTGTTTCCATAATTACCGACTATTGCATTCAGCCTTTTTTTGAAGAGTGCAAATATCTGGACGCCATAGTCATTTCAAGCCCTCGTCTTAAAACATCCGCTTTGGAAAAGGGACTTGATCCGGTCCGTGTTTTCCCGCTCGGCCTCCCTGTTGACAACAGCTTTTTGTCGTTGCCATCAACGAACGAGGCACGGATTTCTCTCGGTTTTGAACCGGATAAAGACACGGTTCTCGTAATGGGCGGCTCTATGGGGTACGGGAATATATACTCGGTTGTTACAGGCCTTCTGAATATTTGCGGCGATGTTCAGATAATTTGCGTATGCGGTACGAACGTAAATCTGTTCAGAAGTCTCAGCAACCTTGAAGATAAGCGTCTTCTCGTACTCGGTTTCACAAATAAAATGGCTCTGTGTATGTCTGCTGCCGATTGCGCTGTTACAAAACCCGGCGGGTTGACGGTAGCGGAGCTTTTGGTAACCGGTTTGCCGGCTGTTATTTTCAGTCCCATACCGGGTCAGGAGGAACGCAACTGCAGATTCATCACAGGCACAGGCGGAGCGGTCTATGCAGAATCCCCGCGTGATGCCGCAAATAAAATAATGTCTCTTCTTTCGGACAAAAAGCAGCTTCTTAATATGAAAGAAGCGCTGTCAAAAGTCGCTACTCCATCCGCCGCTGATGATATATGCGCGCTTGCCGTCCACCTGGCGGGACGGTGATTCAATACACTTGACAACATAAAAGGCTGTGCTAGAATGTTTTACTTGAAATCAATTTTGTAATCTACCTTCAGGAAAGGCCATTTTATGAATTACGAACAGGCCATACATTTCATTCTGGACACATATACGTCAGGAGAAATATCCGACCGATCCGTTATGGACAGACTGCTCCTTGAGTTGGGTAACCCTCACAGAGATATGAAATATGTTCATATTGCCGGAACCAACGGTAAAGGCTCATGCTCCGCTATGATATCATCTATCCTGTGTCACGCCGGTTACAGGACAGGTCTTTATACTTCTCCGTATATAAACCGGTTCAATGAGCGTATTCAGATTAACGGAACCCAGATTCCGGACAATGATCTTGCAAGAATCACAACGCGTGTTTCCGAAGCCTGCAGCCGTATTATCGGGCGCGGGTTTCGCAGACCAACAATATTCGAAATCATAACAGCCGTTTGCTTTTGTTGGTTTAAGGAGCAAAACTGCGATATTTGCGTGCTGGAGGTCGGCCTCGGCGGGCGTTTGGATGCCACCAATTCCATCGAGACCTCTGAGGTATCGGTTATTATGAACATCGGATATGACCACATGGAACGGCTAGGCTCGACTCTTGAACTGATAGCTGCCGAAAAGGCGGCCATTATCAAAGAAAACGGTGATGTCGTATGCTACCGCCAATCCGAAGGTGTGGAGAGCGTATTTAAAAAATATGCCGCTCAAAGAAATGCCCGAATATGGTGGGCGGACGGTAATAAAGCTTCTGTTTGTGAACAATCCGCTGACGGATCTGTTTTCCATTTCGAGGGGAGAAGAGGACTTAAAATATCACTGCTTGGCAATTACCAGATCCGCAACGCGGTTGTTGCTCTGAAAATAGCCGATGCTCTTAATCACAAAGGCTGGGAAATCGGCGAGGAAGCAATACGCAGCGGTCTTCTGCAGGCTCGTTGGCCCGGCCGAATGGAAGTACTGAGCCGTAACCCGCTCGTCATATTAGACGGCGCACATAATCCGCAGGGTGTCAGCGCTTTGTGCGAAAGCATCGAAACACTTTTCCCCGGAGAAAAAGTAATATTTGTTGTCGGTGTGTTGGCGGACAAAGACTATTCTGATGAAATCAAGACTGCCGAGCGTCTCGCCGAGGAGTTCATAACTCTGACGCCCCCGAATGTACGAGCCCTTACGGCCCGGGCGCTTGCCGAGGAAATTGAGAACCATTCACACGTACCGGTCACCGCATGTAATGATATATCCGAAGCGCTCGGGACTGCTCTTGTCCGCGCAGGAATCAGCGGGAAAATTGTAATTTTCGGTTCCCTTTACCATCAGGGGCCTGTACGGACATTTTTCGGAAAAGATTCTTACTGATTTTTACACAATAAAAGCGGGCGATGCGGTCTGAGCGCGTCGCCCGCTATTTTATGGCGATATAAGAATCTTATGATTACTTAACCAGTGCCGCTACATCTGCGGCAAGGTCGGCAGTTGCCTTTTCCAGTCCCTCACCCTTCTCATAACGAGTGAATGAGACAACCTTTATCGTACAACCTGCTGCCTTGGCAACGTCGGAAACATGTTTTTCGACAGACTCTCCGGCCTCGCCTTTAACGTAATCCTGCTGAAGAAGGCAGTTTTCCTTGTAATACTTGCTGATGCGTCCCATAACCATCTTCTCAATGATATTGTCGGGCTTGTTCGCGTTTTTAGGATCTTCTTTGGCCTGAATTGTAAGGATTTGTTTTTCTTTTTCGATTGTGGCCGTGTCGACATCGGCTTTATCCAAAAAGGTCGGATTCATAGCCGCAACCTGCATGGCGAGATCTTTACCCAACTCAATAACAACCTCATTATCCGCCGCGCAGGAAGTATCAAGATTGACTATTACACCGATTTTACCGCCCATGTGTACATAGGGGACGGAAACACCGCTATCATAACGGGTAAAACGGCGAATCTTGATGTTTTCGCCGATTACCATGATTTTATCGTTCTGGACTTCCTGGACAGTCTTGTCACTGCCCGGATATTTGCATGCGTAAAGAGCGTCAAGATCAGAGGGGTTATCCTTCGCTACCACCTCCGCTACCGAATGCACATATTCCGAAAACAGTTCGTTAGCGGCGACAAAGTCGGACTCGGCGTTTACTTCCACCGCTACTCCTATGCCGTCATAAACTGCAGCGTAAGCGATACCTTCCGTCGCGGCCCTTCCCGATTTTTTCTGCGCGACAGCGAGTCCCTTCTCACGAAGAAACTCGACAGCCTTTTCCATATCGCCGTCGGAAGCTTCAAGAGCTTTTTTGCAATCCATCATGCCAACGCCCGTCATTTCGCGGAGCGTTTTAACATCAGCGGCTGTATATGCCATTTATATCATCCTTTCGTATCTCATTGAACATCATCGGTTTCAACTGCCGCTTCGGCAGCCGTGACGGTCTCTTCCGAACCCTGTCGGCCTTCCTGTACCGCATTGGCCATTGTCGCGGATATCAGCCTGATAGCTCTGATCGCGTCGTCATTTCCGGGAATAATATAATCGATTTCATCCGGATCACAGTTGGTATCCACGATGGCGACAATCGGAATATTGAGCTTGCGGGCTTCGGCGATTGCGTTGCGTTCCTTGCGCGGGTCAATAATAAACAGCGCCCCCGGAAGTCTTTTCATATCCTTAACTCCGCCGAGGTATTTTTCAAGCTTTCCTATCTCTCCGGTGAGTTTTATGACTTCTTTTTTCGGAAGCATGTCGAATGTTCCGTCTTCCTGCATCTTACGAAGCTGCGCGAGCCTGTCTATTCTTGTGCGCATTGTTTTGAAGTTCGTAAGCATACCGCCAAGCCAGCGGGCGTTTACAAAATACTGGCCTACTCTCTCGGCTTCTTCGCGCACAGCGTCCTGAGCCTGTTTTTTTGTGCCGACGAAAAGGATGTTCTGACCGTTTTCGGAAAGCTGCCTGACAAAGTTATAAGCCTCCTCAAGCTTTCTTACCGTCTTCTGCAGGTCGATGATATAAATGCCGTTGCGCTCCATATAAATGTACGGAGCCATTTTGGGATTCCAGCGCCTTGTCTGATGTCCGAAATGGACGCCCGCTTCAAGGAGCTGTTTCATTGATACTACTGCCATGATAATTCCTCCTATTTTGTTTTTACCTCCACCCGTATCAGCCTTTTAACCCACCCCGCTATGCGGGGCACAGGAGTTAATTGTCCTCGGGTGTGCGTAATGCCGTAGTATAATAACATAACATGTTTCCGTATGCAAGCTGATTTTTATTTCTTATATGATATTCTTTCGTTTTTCTATTTTCCCGCGCCGATATTCTCCCACTACTTCAACAAGGATTATGTCCTCTCCCATGCGTGATATGTTTTCCCAAGGCAGAATATAGTCATCTTCCCGCCCGAACAGGCCGAAAATACGGGGTGGTCCCGGCACTACCAATGCTTTTATGCTGCCGCTTTGTATGTCGATGAGAACATCCTCCACAAAACCCAGACGGGCTCCGTCTGTAATGTTGATAACTTCCCTGTTTCTGAGTTCGGCTATTCTGCATTGCCGCATCTCACACCTCCGGATGCGAAAGTCGGGGGGGTATCAAACCTCCCCGACCTATGTTTATGCTCGGATTATAAATCTATTCCGATTCAAAACCGGCATTCATTGTGCTTGAGCAGATCCTGTTTTATCTGCCAGAGCTTCGGCGACAGGTCAACATAGTATTGGTGAGGATTTTCAAAGCGCTTTACGGTATCCCAAAGAAGCGCCACCTGATCGGCGCAATAGTCTCTTATGGTTTTTATATCCGGCAGATCGTATACCAGTTTTCCGTCTTTGAAAATGGGGACGAGCAGTTCTTTTGCGACGTAGTCCTTCTGTATACTCCGCTTCCACGTCATCAGGGGGTCGAAAAGAAGCAGAGGCGCGCTGAAGTCAGGCACCTCGTCATGCACACACAGATAGTCGGCGTATGCCTGGCCGGTTTTATTTTCAAATATTCTGTAGATTTTTTTAAAGTGCGGTGTTGTTATTTTCTCCGGATTCTCGCTGATCTTGATTTTCGGTATAATATTGCCGGCGGAATCTTCTATTGCGGCAAGTTTGTAAACTCCTCCGAATACAGGGTCACTTTTCGCGGTTATAAGGCGTTCGCCGACTCCGAAGGAATCAACCTGCGCTCCCTGATAAAGCACATCCTGTATGAGACTCTCGTCGAGCGAATTTGATACGGTGATCTTCGCGAAATCCAGTCCTGCGTCATCGAGCATCTTTCTGACATTCTTTGTTAGATAGGCGATGTCACCCGAATCAAGCCGAACGCCGAAATTTCTAACGCCCTTCGGCTCTAGAACCTCTTTATAAGCGCGTATAGCGTTCGGTACACCGCTTTTAAGCGTGTTGTAGGTATCTACCAGAAGTGTTGTGTTGTTAGGATAAATTTCGCAATAAGTCTTAAACGCCTCATATTCCGAATCAAACATCTGGACCCATGAGTGGGCCATAGTACCCGTAGCGGGAATCCCGTAATCCCGATCGCTGATTGTACATGCCGTCGCTGTGCATCCGCCTATATACGCGGCCCTTGCTCCCAAAATAGCCCCGTCGGCTCCCTGCGCCCTGCGGGATCCGAATTCGGCCACTGCCCGGCCTTGAGCCGCGCGGACTATTCTGTTTGCTTTTGTCGCTATCATTGACTGATGGTTTATCGTAAGAAGGAGAAATGTTTCGATGAACTGAGCTTGCACGGCGGGAGCGCGCACGGTAAGCAGTGGCTCGCTAGGAAATACGGGAGTACCTTCGGGTACGGCGTATATATCACCTGTAAATTCGAAATCTTTAAGATGCCGCAGGAACTTCTCGCTGAATATTCCTTTGGAACGCAAAAATTCAATATCATTTTGCGAAAAGTGCAGGTTCTGTATGTATTCGACAATCTGCTCAAGTCCGGCGGCTATCGCGAAGCCGCCCCCGTCGGGAACCGTACGGAAAAACATATCAAAATAGGAAATGCGGTCGCTCATTCCGCTTTCGTAATAGCCGTTAGCCATGGTAAGCTCATAATAATCACAGAGCATGGTGTAATTTTGTCTATTGTTATTCAACTTAATCATTCCCTATATAATTTAAAGGAAGTTGGCACCGGTACTCTGATTTTATTCTATTCCGCTCCTTTTGTAAAGCGTATCGGATAAATGCGCCGAATACTCAAAGTCATATATACTTTTTTATCTGGTTGATCGCGTTTTTTTCCAGGCGCGAAACCTGTGCCTGGCTTATTCCTATCTCCGATGAAACCTCCATCTGAGTCTTTCCCTCATAAAAACGCAAAGCAAGTATCTGCTTTTCACGGTTCCCGAGATGGGACACCGCTTCGGTCAGCGATAGCTTTTCAAGCCAGCTGTCGTCCGTGTTTTTCGTGTCGCTCACCTGATCCATAACACATATTGTATCACTTCCGTCGCTGTATACAGGCTCATAAAGAGAAACAGGCTCCATCACGGCCTCGGTCGCGAAGACTACATCCTCTCTTTTTATATCCAACATCTGTGCTATTTCTTCTACGCTCGGCTCGCGCTGATGCTCTCCCGTAAAACGCTCTTTTGCCTGAAGCACGCGATATGCCGTATCGCGCATGCTTCTTGATACGCGTATTGAGCTGTTGTCTCGAAGGTATCTTCTTATTTCACCGATAATCATAGGTACACCGTAGGTACTGAACCTTACATTCAGCGAAAGATCAAAGTTGTCGATAGCTTTTATAAGTCCTACACAGCCTACCTGGAAAAGATCGTCGGCATGCTCTCCGCGCCCTACAAATTTTTGTATTACCGAGAGCACGAGGCGCAGATTTCCGGAGATAAGCTCATCTCTTGCCTTTTTATCCCCTGCTTTGCTCCGCTTTAACAGTTCTACGGTCTCCTCGTTTTTAAGGACCTTTAAGCGCGAAGTGTTCACTCCGCTGAGTTCGACTTTTCCCTGCATCGCAAAGCCTCCCCGTGAAACACATTCCGTATTACACGGTCAGTATTTCCTCAGGGAGGTAATTTGATACCTGTCGTTATTTCCGATTTTATCCGGCTAAGTCCGGTTATTCTGTTAATTTTGGAGACTTACATTACAAATCGCCTCGACGCTTCCCGAAACCGCGATCTATATCAAATGTTAAATGCTTATAATAAACGTCCGGTATTTTTATGTTGCCATTGACTTTATCATCTCTCGCCTGAGTCTCGTTATGATTCTTTTTTCGAGACGCGATATATAGCTTTGCGATATTCCCATGCTGTCAGCAACCTCTTTTTGCGTCAGTTCATGCGCTCCCCCAAGTCCGAACCGCATTATGATTATGCTCTGTTCTCTCTCCGTCAGCCTTGCCAGCGCCTGTACGAGCAGCTCTTTATCGGCATTATCTTCAAGAGGCCGTATAATCATATCCGCGTCTGTCCCCAGTATCTCCGAGAGCAGCAGTTCATTTCCGTCCCAATCCGTATTAAGGGGTTCATCAAAGGATATCTCCAGCTTTTGTGCGCCTGTCTTTCTAAGGAACATCAGAATTTCATTTTCAATGCATCTGGATGCGTAGGTTGCGAGTTTTATGTTTTTTCCGCCGTCGAAAGTGTTTATGGATTTGATAAGTCCTATTGTTCCGATAGAAATAAGATCTTCGATATTTATACCCGTGTTTTCAAACCTTCTTGCTATGTAAACAACCAGTCTCAGATTTCGCTCTATAAGCGCGCTTCTTGCTTCCGGGTCGCCTTCCGCAAGGCGGCGCAGCAAGTAAGCTTCCTCGGGTTTGTCAAGCGGTGGCGGCAGAGTGTCGCTTCCGCCGATGTACAGCAGATCACATGAATTTATCGATTCTAACCTGGCTAATATGATTTCTAGCGTTAGTCTTGTGTTTAGTTTACCCATTTCACGCATCTCCGTTCACTATTGCGGAACAATCGGAACCGCTTATTAGACTCGTCGGCGATATCGCTATCCACCGTCCCTTTTGCTGACTTCCGGCTACTGTAACCTTATCTGCCCGGAACGCAGGCAGCAATCCCCCGTCCACGCCGACAGCCCTGTATGATACAAGCCTCATTCGCACGGATGACTGTCTGTTCCAGATTTCAGACAGCTTATCCGGTGCCGTCATCTTTTCATCGCAAATAATTCGGGCTATTTCGTTGCGAAAAAGCTCTTTTACCGCGTCGGCTTCCACAACAGGCAAAATGCCTCCCGTCAGCGGATCACGCAGCGAGTTGCCCGTGTCCCGCAAAGCTCGCAATTTTACGCTTTTCCCATCAAGTTCAATAGTTAACTCCGCAGTCCCTCCCTTGCCGTCTCTTGATTGCGAAAAGCGAAATACACCTGTTGTAACAACATAAGTAGCCGCTAGAACAAACGGAACTGCCCGAGCAGGCAGACTGTCGCTTCCGATCGTATAAAGCAGGGCCCATGTGACTCCCGCGAACGTCGCCGATGAAAGAAAAAATACCGCGCATACACGGGGAAGACGCTTTTGCTCGCCGTATGCGCAAAGCACCATCAACAGCCCGACGGGTACGATAAGCCACGGGGAAGACAAAAACGAAAAACCGGGGAATACGGACAGGACAGAAAAAAGAGCGCCCAGAACCGCTCCGAGGAGTATCCTCGTGAGTCGGGTTCTGAGAGCGCAAATACGTCCGGCTGCCAGAAGGAGCAATCCGTCTGCAGCCAAATTCATTATGAAAAGACTGTCGGCATATATAACCCGCATTTCGCTCACCCGAAGCGATCATACACCGAGGGACATGCGAAAGCGGTCAAAGACGGTGCGATGTCTTTGTAGAATAATCAGAGAGATTCGAGTATGCGCTCAAGTACTGCGATAAGTATATCCATGTCCTCTTCTGTCCCTACGGAGATTCGCAGTCTGTCGCTGATACGGGGAGTTTTAAAGTAGCGCACGAGCACCCCATTTTGCCTTAATGCCGAAAACAGGGTCTCGGCACTTGCTGTAGAATGACGAGCGAATACGAAGTTTGACTTTGAATCCGTCAGTTCAAAACCCAGCTTTTTCAGCCTTTCCGATGTGTGTTCCCGGGTCTGCGCTACCTTCGCGCAGCAAGCGCTTATGTATGATGAGTCTTTAAACGCCGCGGCGGCACCGGCTTGTGCCAATGAGTCAAGCGTATATGAATTAATCGAGTTTTTAACTTTGTTGAGTCCTTTTATCAGCTTTTCGTCGCCTATCGCCCAGCCGATTCTCAGGCCGGCCAGTGAAGCTGACTTGCTGAGAGTTCTGACAATAAGAAGGTTATTATATTTACTGATAAGCGGAACCGCGCTTTCCGCGCCGAAGTCAACATAGGCTTCGTCGCATAATACAACACAGCCGGGATTATTTTCGGCTATGCGGCCGATTTCGGCGGCAGGAAGAGCGATTCCGGTCGGCGCGTTTGGATTTGCTATTACTACCCCTGCCTGTGAATTAAAAAACTTTTCGACAGGTATCGAAAGATCATCAGACAGAGCCACAATGTCGCAGTTTATTCCATAGAGCTTGGCATATACGGGATAGAAACTGTACGATATGTCCGGCATACGCAGAACGCCGCGTCCCGTAAAAAACGCGCGGAAACACATTGCGAGAACCTCATCGCTGCCGTTTCCCATAAAAACCTGTTCGGGTTTCACTCCGCAGGCGAGCGCTGCGGCCTCGGTGAGCTCAGAGCAGTTCGGGTCAGGGTATAAACGCAATCCGTCACCGGCAGCGGCTATTATAGCCTCCAGGACACGCTCGGACGGCGGATACGGATTTTCATTGGTGTTGAGTTTAATATACTTTTTGTCTTTCGGCTGTTCGCCCGGAACATACTCATCGATATCGAACAGATCCGGGCTCCACAAACTGCTCATCAGACATCTTCCCTTTCCACAGCTTTAATGCTTTTTTCCGCTTTTCCCCTCGGTTCCATTATAACGCGGCCGCATCCCTTGCAGCGAAGGCCGAAATCCATGCCGATTCTGAGAACAAGCCACCTGTTTGAGCCGCAGGGATGATTCTTTTTCATTACGAGCGTGTCGCCTACCTTGATATCCATTGCAACCCTCCGTCATAATAGTGCGTTCTGCGGGGCATAATATACCCAATACTTAGTAACGGAGGTATATCATGTCCGCGAAGATAATCGCAGCGTTTGAAAACCGAGATCTGGCAGATCTGGCAGCTGCAAGATTGCATCGCGCCGGATTGGTTTATTCGTCCTCAACCGAATCCGTTGACTCCGAAGTCGTTAAAGCTCCTGTCGCTCCACGCTATTGCGCAAATCTTCTTTTCCCGTTTCCGCCCCTGAATATATACGCTGCCGGTGTCGACACCGGATACTCAAGATTAGGAAGCAAAGCGCTGATCGGACGCGACGTATCCGGTCACCCGCTTGTAGAACGCGGCGAAGTGAAAGTGAGACTGAATATCAGGAATGATCAGGTTGAACAGGCGCGAGCGCTGCTTCGCAACGCCGGAGCATACGATATAATAATGTGAAGTCTGAATTGCGGACACCGGCAATTAAGCGCGCCCGTTCGATAAGCCGCGGTGGAGTCTTTATTCTCCCTTGACCAAATCCCAGTACTTCTTCGCCGCCTGTTCCGTTTTATTGTCGCCGTACTTGTAATATACCGCTCCGGAAAGCTCATCTGGAAGGTATTGCTGCCTCACATAATGATGGGGATAATTGTGCGCGTATTTATAAGTATCAGCCTTTGCGGCTTCTGCTCCGTCGGCGTGTACGTTCTGCAGCGCACGGGGGATATCCCCGGTTATACCTTTCCGAATATCGTTCATTGCCGCCTCTATAGCTGTCGCGGCTGAATTTGATTTAGGCGATGTAGCCAGAAGGATAACAGCCTGAGCAAGCGGTATGCCCGCCTCAGGCAATCCGAGCTGTACGGCGCTGTCCACGCAGGCTTTTACGATTGCGGCTGCTATCGGATGCGCAAGGCCTATATCCTCGCTGGCAATAACAAGCAGCCTGCGGCAGGGCGAAATAAGATCACCCGCTTCCAGGAGCCTCGCGAGATAATGCAAGCCGGCGTCGGGGTCGCTTCCTCTTATTGATTTCTGGAAAGCCGATACAATGTCGTAATGTGCGTCTCCGTCCCGGTCATAGCGCATAGCGCTTTTTTGAGACACCGTTTTAGCGTCCTCAAGCCTGATTTGCACTTCATTATTCGAATCGGGACGGCTGCCGTAGAAAAGGAGCTCGACCGCGTTGATTGCTTTTCGTACGTCTCCGCCGCAGGAGCGGGCGATATATTCGATTACATCATCCTCAACCTTAGCCCTGACTCCAGCTCTGTTCTCCATAAAAGATACGGCGCGTTTAACGGCCGGCACTATTTCCTCGGCGGTCAGCGCTTTAAACTCAAAAACGGTGCTTCGCGACAGTATTGCGTTATAAACATAAAAATACGGATTTTCGGTCGTAGATGCGATAAGGCTTATTTTTCCGTTTTCGATATACTCAAGCAGCGATTGCTGCTGCTTCTTGGTAAAATATTGTATTTCGTCAAGATATAAGAGTATTCCGTCGGGCGCGAGCATCGTATCGACATCGCCTATAACTGCCTTTATATCTGCTACCCCTGCCGTTGTCGCGTTCAGCTTATGAAGAGTCCTGTTAGTTTTTTTCGCTATTATTCCCGCAACGGTAGTCTTTCCCGTTCCCGACGGCCCGTAAAATATCAAATTAGGTACATTGCCGCTGTCAATGATTCTTCGGAGCAAACCGTTTTCAGCGAGCATATGCTTTTGACCTATTACTTCGTCCAGTGTTTCCGGACGGAGCTCATCCGCAAGAGGCCTGTTCATAAGCGCTATCCCTCCGTCAAGTATCCGCCGTGCTGTCACACGGCGGATAATGCTTCCAATTGGCTGCCCGAATACCGAACGGGCCTTAAATACATCGATTATATTCCGGGCTTAATTACAGTGAAGCGCGAAGCGCGGTATTGTTAACCGCATATAACCGATTACATCGGCATGATATAAATAAACCTGCACTAACCTGCTTTGGGTATGAGCTATAAAAAGAGAGACAGAAATCAGTCGTATAACGGGAATCTTTCGACCAGGCCGATTACCCTATCTTTTATTGTCTGAGCGTTTGCGGCTATATCTCCCGCAGCGAGCTTTATCAGCGTCGCTATTTCTCTCATCTGCTCTTCGCCCATTCCTCTGTTTGTTATCGCGGGTGTACCGAGACGTATTCCGCTTGTTGTGTTGTGGTTTGCGGTATCGTTCGGTACGGCGTTTTTATTTGCCGTTATATAAACGCTGTCAAGCCGTTTTTCCATTTCAGCGCCGGTTAATCCCATGTTTCTGAGATCTACAAGCATCAAATGGTTATCTGTGCCGCCGGACACAAGATCAAATCCCTCTTCTACGAGGCCTTGCGCAAGTGCCGATGCGTTTTTGCGTATCTGACTCTGATACTTTTTGAATTCCGGTTTCAGCGCTTCGCCGAGCGCGACGGCCTTAGCGGCGATTATATGCATCAGCGGGCCGCCCTGACTTCCGGGAAAAACCGATTTTGCTATCTTCGAGGCTATTTTATCGTCGTTCGTGAGTATCATGCCTCCGCGCGGCCCGCGGAGAGTTTTGTGAGTAGTGGTTGTGACAACGTCGGCGTAAGGCAGAGGGCTCGGATGCTCTCCCGCAGCCACAAGACCCGCTATATGCGCGATATCAATGAATAAATATGCGCCTGCTTCTTTGGCGATATCACCCATAACCTTGAAATCTATGATCCTCGGATACGCGGACGCGCCGCCTACGATCATTTTCGGCTTGTGTTCCAATGCCAGCTTCCTCATCTGGTCATAATCAAGCCGCTGTGTATCCGGGTTCAGTCCATATGGTATAATTTTATAATATTTACCGGAAAAGTTTGCCGTACTTCCGTGCGATAAATGCCCGCCATGATCTAAATTCAAGCCCATAACCGTATCACCGGGCTTAACCAAAGCGTTATATACGGCATAATTTGCCTGGACTCCGCTGTGAGGCTGAATATTTGCGTAATTTGAACCGAAAAGTGCTTTTGCGCGTTCGATAGCTATGTTTTCAACTATGTCAACATACTCGCAGCCGCCGTAATAGCGTTTTCCGGGATAACCTTCCGCGTATTTATTTGTCAGAACCGTTGCCATGGCGGCGATGACCTGTGGCGAAACGGCATTTTCGGAAGCGATAAGTTCCAGATTCCTGCGCTGCCTGCCGAATTCCAGTTCTATGGCGCTGCCGACTTCCGGATCATAATCGCTTATATAATTCATAATATCCCTGAGCAAGGAGCATCCCTCCGCGTCTATTTTTATTTTGATATTTTAGCATACCGTATTGTCTATAGCAATGAATATTTATCTGCTGTGTGTAATCGCATATATTTTGCATTTAACCGTTATTCTGTTATACTGACCTCACGACGGGTCCGGAAGCTGACAAAGCACCCGTCTGCCTCAAGCTCACAATGACCGCTGTTACTTTTTTATTTGCCTGACCTCTTGCCGGACAGCCTTAGCCGGCTGCATATATTGTATTGTTTGAATTGAGGAATTAACCGTGACACGAAAAAACGTTCTTAAAATCGTAGAACTCCTGGAAGAGATATATCCTCAAGCCGTATGCTCATTGAATTACGGGAAAGATTACGAGCTTTTATTCTCGGCCCGGCTTGCCGCTCAGTGCACCGATGAACGTGTCAATCAGATAACACCCCTGCTCTTCGAACGTTTTCCCACTCTTGACGCTTTCGCCGCTGCCGAAGTTCATGATCTGGAGCCTCTTATACACTCATGCGGACTGTACCGCACCAAAGCACGAGATATAGCCGCCTGCGCACGAAAGCTTGTTAAAGATTTCGGAGGAAAGGTACCGGACACGATGGAAGAGCTTCTGACTTTGCCCGGAGTAGGCCGTAAGACGGCAAACCTTATGCTCGGTGATGTGTTCGGCAAACCCGCGATAGTTGTTGACACTCACTGTATCAGGTTAACAAACCGTTTCGGTCTTGTCAAAACCAAGGACCCTTATAAAATCGAAAAACAGCTCTTACCTGTCATTCCTTCCGAAAAATCATCCGACTTTTGTCATAGGCTGGTGCTTCACGGGCGCGCTGTCTGCACAGCGCGGTCTCCCGATTGTCAAAACTGCGGCCTGACCGACGTATGCGAAAAACATCTCGGTTAAGCGGTTCGTACCGCTATCCTTCATAACAGGACAACTGTTAATTTATTATTAAACGCGCAGCTTTAAAAATAAATGAGCCTTCAGGGCACTCTAAAGGCTCATAAAACGCAACGTATATTATAATATGTTTACATAACTATTATATTTTACTATTATGTCTCTTTTTTAATAATATATCTTCTACTTTTCTGAGATCTTCAATGGTATTAACCCCTAATAACTCATCAGCCGATTCCATTTTATAAGTGCCGATACTATGACCGCTTAAACGAATTATACCCGGTACATCAGTCAGATAATACTCGCCCTGCGCATTATCATTTTTAAGCAGCGCCAGAGCTTCCGCAAGAATCGGAGCGGAAAAAACATATACTCCGCTGTTATACTCCCTGATCGCATCCTCTTGCGGTGTACAGTCTTTTTGCTCAACAATTCCCTTAAATGAACCATCCCGAGCTGTGACGAT
>Ga0209723_1002264_pt1 | contig 26311 bp, 18 predicted proteins | sample BiotimSIPDNA_2_FD_185750 | JGI IMG/M metagenome (GOLD analysis project Ga0209723, IMG submission 185750) | Anaerobic biogas reactor microbial communites from Washington, USA - Biogas_R2 time_0 SIP DNA (SPAdes) (version 2) | ecosystem: Engineered > Bioreactor > Anaerobic > Unclassified | place...
GCCAAGCGCGTCAAGATCACCTGGCAGTTCTCCATCCAAGCGGCGCGTGCCAAGCTCAATTCACACTATGTTAAGGTTCACGCTAATAACGAAAAGTTTAAAGAAACTTAATTTACGATGTATTTAGCCTCATTGAAGAATCAATTAGCGGTTATTGAATTTGCTCTGGGTAACACACAAGAAGCTATTCAATATGCAGAAGAATCTTTGTATTGGGCAAGTCGTTTGAATATACCACGCGATATAGCACGTGCGCAAGAACTCTTGGCAAAATTGAAGGGATGATTTCTGGTCGTCGCGCTCGATTTCGGCGTGGAGGTCCGCAGCGGAGCACACGCTGTACTGGGCTTGCCGGTCGGTGATATCCAGAACCCAGGGCTGGAAGCCCAGGGCCAAAAGAGCAAAGCCCTGCGGGGCTGGAGGAATCAGCCCGAAGGGCTTCGCTCTTTGAGCCAGATGCTTTAGCATTTAGTTTATAGGAGGATACCATGCCCTATTGGCGATTGTTCTACCACATGACCTGGTCAACCAAAAACCGTATGTTGTGGATTGACCCAGAATGGGAATCGTCTTTGCACAATGTCATCGCGGCCAAAGCCGCTGAGTTACGTGGCATGGTTCACACAGTGGGCGGCATCGAAGACCACGTGCATCTGGTCGTCTCTGTACCGCCGAGTATCGCATTATCGGAGTTCATTGGACAGGTGAAGGGGAACAGTTCGCATTTCGTCAATCACGAGATCAAATCGGATTATCACTTTGCGTGGCAAGGCCAATATGGTGTGGTATCATTTGGCGGCAAACAGTTGGATACGGTGGTGAAATACGTCAAAAACCAGCGCGAACATCATACGGCTGGCACCACTATTACATTTTTGGAAACGGATGAGGATTCAATATCGCCAGGTGAAAAACCGCCAGGCTGAAATGTGCAATCTTTCTAGCCCCGGAGGGGCTTTGCTCTTTGAGCCAGATGCTTTAGCTTCGGAATTTTTGGAGGAGATGATTATGTTAAAACCAGTACCAACCCAAATCGATTTTATCGCACAAGAACACGAAATGCTGGATTTCTGGGAGACAACCCAGGCATTTCAAAAGCTGAACGCTTTGCGCGCGGGCGCGCCGCGTTGGTCGTTCATTGACGGCCCGATCACGGCGAACAACCCGATGGGGATTCATCATGGCTGGGGCCGAGCCTACAAGGACCTCTGGCAGCGCTATTGGGCGATGCGCGGTTACCAGCAGCGTTACCAGAACGGCTTCGACTGCCAGGGCTTGTGGGTGGAAGTCGAGGTGGAGAAGGAGAAGGGCTTCAAATCCAAGCACGACATCGAAACCTACGGCCTCGCGCCGTTCGTGTTGGAGTGTAAGGCGCGCGTGCTGCGTCAGGCCGCCAAACAGACCGAGCAATCGATCCGCCTGGGCTACTGGATGGACTGGAACGATACCGACACACTGCGCGCGATGGCCGATAAGTTGCTCGAAAACCCGGCGCAGGAGATGACGGTGAATGGCCCCGATGGCCCTGTCACCGACAGTGTCGAACGATTGGTGGGCCGCCTGGGATCGCCGGAGATGGGTGGGTCGTATTTCACCTTCGCCACCGAAAACAACTACACGATCTGGACGTTCATCAAGAAGGTGTGGGAGCGCGGCTGGCTCTACCGGGGCCACGACGTCATGCCCTGGTGCCCGCGCTGCGAGACCGGCATCAGCCAGCACGAAATCGTCACCGACGGCTACCGCGAGCTGACGCACGACGCGCCGGTGATTCGCTTCCCGTTGCGCGGGCGCGAGCGTGAGGCGCTGCTCGTCTGGACGACGACGCCGTGGACGCTCACCAGCAACGTCGCTGCCGCCGTGGGGACGAACCTCACCTACGTGAAGGTGTTGGCGCAGGACGGTTGGACGTACTATTTGGCCGAGGGCACGCTGCCCAACATCATCAAAGGGAAGTACGAGGTACTCGGACGGCTCAAGGGCGCGGAGATGATCGGGTGGGAGTACGACGGTCCCTTCGATGAGTTGCCTGCCGTACAGGCGATGAACGTCCCCGCGTTCCACCGCGTCATCCCCTGGGACGCCGTCGGCGAGGAGGAAGGCACGGGCATCGTTCACATCGCGCCGGGTTGTGGTGCGGAGGACTTCGAGCTAGGCGAAATCCACAGTCTGCCCGCCCTCGCCCCGTTGGCCGAGAACGGCGCGTTCCTGGAAGGCTTCGGCTGGCTTACCGACCGCGACGTTCACGCGGTGGCGCACCAGATTTTCCACGATCTGACGGGCAAGGACAGGCTCTATCGCGTGGACAGTTACACGCACCGCTATCCAGTCTGCTGGCGCTGCGACACGCCGCTGGTCTTCCGCCTGGTGGATGAATGGTTCATCAATATGGGCGAACTGTACGACAAGCCCCGCGAGGAGGTCACGGCGGAGGAGAAAGCGCGCAGCCTGCGTTACCAGATCATGGATGTGGTGGATCAGATTCAGTGGATTCCTGAGTTCGGCTACGCCCGCGAGATGGACTGGCTGCGCAACATGCACGATTGGATGATCTCCAAGAAGCGCTACTGGGGTCTGGCGCTGCCGATCTGGGTGTGCGATAACAAGGATTGTGATCACTTCGAGGTGCTCGGCGATGGGGACGAACTACAGATGCGCGCTGTCGAAGGGTGGGATGTCTTCGAGGGACACACACCGCACCGTCCGTATGTGGACGCGATCAAGATCAACTGCCCCAAGTGCGGCGGGACGATGTCGCGCATCGCCGACGTGGGCAATCCGTGGCTAGATGCGGGCAGCGTGGCCTATTCCACCACGCAATATCGCACCAACCGCGAGTATTGGGCCAAGTGGGTGCCCGCGCACTGGATCAGCGAATCGTTCCCCGGACAGTTCCGCAACTGGTTCTACAGCCTCATCACGATGAGCACGGTTTTCGAGCAGATGCCGCCGACGAAGGTGGTTCACGGCTATTCTACCTGTCTGGCAGAGGACGGTCGCCAGATGCACAAATCGTGGGGCAATGCAATCTGGTTCGATGATGCCGCCGAGCAGATCGGTGTGGATACGATGCGCTGGCTCCTCATGAATCAGCCGCTCGACCAAAACCTGGTGTTCGGCTACCACCGCGCCGACGAGACGCGTCGCCGCTTCATCATCCCACTATGGAACACCTACGCCTTCTTCGTCACCTACGCGCGCATCGATGAATGGACGCCGCCTGCCGAACTGCTGGAGAATCCATTCAGGTATGAAGAGGGGCAGCCGAATCTTTGGTTCCCATGGACGGATGCTGCAGCGCCGACTGTGCTGGATAAGTGGATCATCGCCCGCTTGCGCGAAACGATTGCGGCAGTGACAGAGGGGTACGAGACGTACATTCCGCTCAAGGTCGCGCAGCCCGCCGAGGCATTCCTGGACGACCTGAGCAACTGGTACGTCCGCCGCAGCCGCCGGCGTTTCTGGGCCGCGCGCGGCGCGAGCGCCACTTCCGACGCCGACAAAGAAGCCGCCTACCAGACGCTCTACACCGTGCTGACGACGTTTGCCAAGCTGCTCGCGCCGGTGCTGCCGTTTATGACGGAGGCGATGTACCAAAATCTCGTGCGCGCTGTGGATGCTAACGCGCCGGAAAGTATCCACCATTGTCTCATCCCCACCGCCGAGCCGTTGGACGCCGGGGAACGCGTCTTGGTGGAAGCGATGGCTGCCGTGCGCCAGGCCGCGACGTTAGGGCACTCTGTGCGCGCGACGGGCAACCTCAAGGTGCGCCAACCGCTGCGCCAGGCGCTCATCGCCGCCGACCCGCGCCGCCGCGAGGCGCTGAGTCAGTTGCTCGATCTGCTGGCTGACGAACTGAACGTGAAGGACATCGCCTTCGTCGCCGAAGAGGGCGAGTTGGTCGAATACAAACTGCTGCCGCTGAATCGCGTGCTCGGCCCGAAGTTCGGGCAGCGTTTCCCGCTCATCCGCAAGGCGCTGGAGAAGGTGAATGCTGCGCGTGCCGTCGCCCAACTGCACGCCGGCGAGGCGTTGTCGTTGACGCTCGATGATGGCAGTGAGGCCGAGCTTATTCCGGACGAAGTGCTGGTACAGAGCCACGCCCGCGAAGGCTACGGCGTCGCCGGGGAAGGCGGCCTGGTGGTGGCGCTGGATACCGTCGTCACGCCGGAACTCGAGCAAGAAGGACTGGCCCGTGAGATCGTGCGCCGTGTGCAAGACTTGCGCAAGCAGGCGGATTACCAGCTCACCGACCGGATCGTCGTCCAATACAACGCGAGCGGCGCACTGGCGGACGCGATCGCCGCGCAGCGCGAGCTGATCGCCAGCGAGGTGCTCGCGGACACGCTCGAGGCCGTCGCATCGCCTACCGGCGACAAGGTGCTTGAAGACACGGTGGATGACGAGTCGCTTGTGTTGGCGGTCAGACGCATCGCCTGATACGCCACCATTACAACCAATCCTCCCAAAGGTTATGCCTTTGGGAGGATTTTCTTATCAACACAAGGACAATTAGTACTTGCCGCATTACTGGAAATCCCGTACACTGTTTCGTAATCTGTACAGGATGGTTATCAGCGTTCAGCAGCTTTTTCGGGCTGATGGCTGAAAGCTGAAAGCATTATAGGAGAAAAGCTATGGACACTCTAGCGCTGGCCGCCGAACTTCATGACCCCCTCATCACCTGGCGGCGCGATTTTCACATGCACCCGGAGTTGGGATTGGAAGAACACCGCTCGGCGGGCATCATCGCCGGGGTTTTGCGTGGATTGGGTTACTGCGTGCAGGAGGGCGTGGCAAAGACCGGCGTGGTCGGCGTGCTGGAAAACGGCCCCGGCCCGGTCGTGATGAGTCGTGTGGACATGGACGCCCTGCCGATTCAGGAAGCCAACGACGTCCCCTACATCTCGCAGCATCCTGGCCTGATGCACGCCTGCGGGCACGACGCGCACATGGCGATTGGCCTGGGCGTCGCCACGCTGATGGCGCAGCACCGCGACGCCTGGCATGGCACGCTCAAGTTGATCTTCCAACCCGGCGAAGAGGGCATGAACGGCGCGGATATTATGGTCAAAGAGGGCGTGCTGGAGAATCCCCGCCCGGACAAAATGCTTGCCATTCACGTCTGGAACAAGAACCCGGTAGGCGCTTTTGGCGCGACCGCCGGCCCGGTGATGGCGGGCGCGGAGTCGTGGTATGCCACGATCACCGGCAAGGGCGGCCACGGCGCGATGCCCGAACAGACGGTTGATCCGATTGTCGTCGCTGCGCTCATAATCAATGCGCTGCAAACCATCGTCAGCCGGAATATCAGTCCGTTGGATACGGCAGTGGTGACGGTGGGCGCGCTGCTCAGCGGCGACGCTTTCAACGTGATCCCCGATTCTGCTGAACTGCGCGGCACGATCCGCACCTACAATTTGGAAACGCGTGACATGGCGATCCGGCGCGTGCGTGAAATCGTCGAAGGCACGGCGCGGATGATGGGCGCTGAAGCGACAATCGGTTTGTACCCGCTCACGCCCCCGCTCGTCAACGATGCGAACGTCACGGCGCTGGTGCGGGATGTCGTCGCCGATTTGTTTGGCGCAGATGCGCTCAAGAGCGATGTGCGGACGATGGGCAGCGAGGACTGCGCCTTCTTCTTGCAGGAGATTCCGGGCTGCTTCATCTTCATCGGCTCGGGTTTCGCCGGCCGCGAAGCGCCCGCGCACCACAATGCCCACTTCGACATCGACGAGAAGGCGCTGGTCAACGGCGTGGCGGTGGTGGTGGAAGTGTTGCAGCGGCTGCTGAGGTAGAACGATGCCACAACAAGGACCCCTACAATGGCTGGACGGTGAAGGCTGGCTGGTGTTGCTCGGCGGCGGCGACGTGGCGCGTGGCGAGACGGACGTGGCGGACGCGCAGTTGCTCAGCGTCGTGAATCTGGATCGCCCGATGGTCGTGCTGCTCTCCGATGGGACGCGCGAAGACGCCGACGCGATCCTCGAACATTACACACTGCTTGGTGGTCCCGGCGGCGAAGCCTTCACGCTCGCGGAGATGACGCGCGCGGAATTGGAACATCCCAAGTTCCTCTCGCTTTTGGATGAAGCCGGCGTTTTGCACCTCGGCGGAGAGAATCCGCTGCCGCTCGTGCGCAATCTGTACGGGACGACGGCGCTGGCGCATATTTTGCGCGGCTTTGGCACGTTGCAGGGACTCACGCTCGTCGGCAGCGGCGGCGGCGCGGTCGCGTTGGGAACGTGGGCGATTGGCCCCGCGCCACAGTATTTGCAGGCGCAGGGGCTGGGGCTGTTGCAGAACGCGGTCGTCGTGCCGCACTTCACGCGTACGGAGGACTCGGTGGTGCTGCGCTGTCTCTCGCAGCTCGGCGATGGTCTGCTCGGCCTGGGTGTTCCCGATGGTGTGGCGCTCGCCTTCGGCCCGCAAGGCCAGGTCGAGACGTGGGGCGCGGGGCAGGTGACGGCGGTGGTGAGCGCGGGCGGATGACAGTTTTGACAGGGTTTTAGTCTGTTTTGAAGTTTAAATTTCACCACGAATCTTCACGAATTTCCACTAATCCTGATTTCCATTCGTGAAAATTTGGCGAATGCGGACATTCGTGTAGATTCGTGGTTTATCTTTTTGGGAGGGTGATATGGGCAAAAACATCGTTCAGAAAATCTTGGATGCGCACCTCGTTTCAGGCGAACCGGTTCCCGGTCAGGAGGTCGCTATTCACATCGACCAAACCTTGACGCAGGACGCGACGGGCACGATGACGTATTTGCAGTTCGAGGCGATGGGGCTGGACGCGGTCAAGGCGGAGTTGGCGGTCAGCTACGTGGATCACAACACGATCCAGATTGGTTTCGAGAACGCCGACGATCACCGCTATCTGCAAACCGTCGCCGCGAAGTACGGCATCGTCTTCAGCCGCGCGGGGAACGGCATCTGCCACCAGGTACACCTGGAACGCTTCGGACGACCCGGCAAGACGCTGCTCGGCGCGGACAGCCACACGCCCACCGGCGGTGGCGTTGGGATGATTGCGATGGGCGCGGGCGGCCTCGATATTGCCGTGGCGATGGGTGGCGGGCCGTTTTACATCACCTATCCGAAGGTGTGCCTGGTCAAGCTGACGGGGCAATTGCAACCCTGGGTGAGCGCCAAAGACGTGATCCTCAAGATGCTGGAGATCTTCTCCACCAAAGGCAACGTCGGCTGGATGTTCGAATACGGCGGGCCGGGTGTGGCGACGTTGAGCGTGCCGGAGCGTGCGACGATCACGAACATGGGCGCGGAGATGGGCGTGACCACGTCGGTGTTTCCCTCGGACGAAGAGACGCGCCGCTTCCTGGCTGCGCAAGGCCGCGAGGAGCAGTGGGTCGAATTGCTGCCCGATCCCGATGCGGCTTATGACAAAATCGTGGAAGTGGACTTGAGCAGCCTCGAACCGCTGACCGCCGCGCCACACAGCCCCGGCAACGTGATCCCGGTGCGCCAAGTGGCGGGGATGCCGGTCAGCCAGGTGGAGATCGGCTCTTGCACGAACTCGTCCTACGTGGATATGGTGTGGGTGGCGCGCATCCTCAAGGGCCGTCGCGCGCACCCGGACGTGAGCTTTGCCGTCGCGCCGGGATCGCGCCAGGTGTTGCAGATGCTCGCCCGTGACAGTTCGTTGGCCAGTCTGCTTGACGCGGGCGCGCGGATGATGGAGAGCGCGTGCGGCTTCTGCATCGGCAACAGCCAGAGTCCGCAGAGTGGCGCAGTAAGTCTGCGCACGAACAACCGCAACTTCGAGGGCCGCAGCGGGACGAAGGACGCGCAGGTGTACCTCGTCAGCCCGGAGACCGCCGCGGCTGCCGTGATTACCGGCAAATTCACCGATCCGCGCGATTTGGGATTGACGTATCCACAGGTAGACATGCCGGAGCGGTTCTTCATCGACGATAGTATGTTCATCTTCCCGGCGGACGTGAGCGGCGAGGTCGAGATCGCGCGCGGGCCGAACATCGGCGATCCGCCCAAGAACGCGCCGTTGCCCGCCGCGATCGAGGGCCAGGCGACGATCAAAGTTGGCGACAAGATTACGACCGATCACATTATGCCCGCCGGTTCGCTGCTCAAGTATCGCTCCAACGTGCCGAAGTATGCCACCTACGTCTTCTCGCCAGTGGACGAGACCTTCGCTGCGCGCGCCGCCGCCAACCGTGACGCGGGCGTCCACAACATCATCGTCGCCGGGGAGAGCTACGGGCAGGGTTCCAGCCGCGAGCACGCTGCGCTGTGCCCGATGTACCTGGGCGTTAAAGTTGTCATCGCCAAGAGCTTCGAACGCATCCACATCGCCAACCTTATCAACTTCGGCATTGTGCCGCTCACGTTCGCCAATCCGGCGGACTATGACCGTATTCAAACCGGCGACGAGCTGGTTATCCCCGACATTCGGGCTGCGCTTGGGGAAAAAGCTCCTATTTCTGTGGAAAACCATACACAAGGTGTGGAAATCTCGGTGGAAGCGAACCTCTCGGAACGGCAGGTGAAGATCCTGCTGGCTGGCGGTTTGCTGAATACGGTAAGCGGTTAAGGTTAGAAAACTATCAAACGAGGAGAAGCAAAATGGAGAAAATTCACGTAAAAACCCCGCTTGTGGAAATGGACGGCGACGAGATGACGCGCATCATCTGGCAGTTGATCAAGGATGAGCTGCTGACGCCGTACCTGGATATGCAGACGCTTTACTTCGATTTGGGCATCAAACACCGCGACGACACAGACGATCAGGTCACATACGATTCGGCGAAGGCCACTGCCGAGTACGGCGTCGCCGTGAAGTGCGCGACGATTACTCCCAACCAGGATCGTGTGGTCGAGTATGGCCTCAAAAAGGCGTGGCCGAGTCCCAACGGCACGATCCGCGGCATCCTCGATGGCACCGTCTTCCGCGCGCCGATCATCCTCCACAACATCCACCCGATGTTGCGCAACTGGCAGAAGCCGATCATTATCGGGCGTCATGCCTATGGCGATGTGTACCGCAACCAGGAGTACAAGGTGCCGGGGCCGGGCAAGGCGGAACTGGTCTTCACCCCGGCGGACGACGGGGAACCGGTGCGCCAGACCATCCACGATTTCAAGGGGCCGGGCGTTATCCAGGGTATCCACAACACCGAGAAATCCATCCGCAGCTTTGCTCGCGCCTGTATTCAATACGCCATCAACCAGAAGATGCCGCTGTGGTTTTCCACCAAAGACACCATCTCCAAGACCTATCACACCTTCTTCCGTGACATCTTCCAGGAGGAAGTGAACGCGCACAAGGCCGAAATGGACGCGGCTGGCGTCGAATACTTCTACACCCTGATTGACGACGCCGTCGCGCGCGTGATCCGCCACGAAGGCGGCTTCCTGTGGGCCTGTATGAACTATGACGGCGACGTGATGAGCGACATGCTGGCGACCGGTTTCGGCAGCCTCGCGCTGATGACGTCGGTGCTGGTGAACCCGGACGGCATTATGGAATTCGAGGCGGCGCACGGCACGGTGCAGCGTCACTATTACGCGCACCTGCGCGGCGAGAAGACGTCCACCAACTCCACGGCCTCCATTTTCGCCTGGACGGGCGCCCTGGCGCGGCGCGGCGAGCTGGACGGGACGCCGGACGTGGTGGACTTCGCCAGGAAATTGGAAGCCGCCGTCATCGATACCATCGAAGGCGGGGAGATGACTAAAGACCTCACCCTGCTCTGTAACCCGCCCACCGACCATTATCTCACCACCGAAGGCTTCATCCACGCTGTCCGCGCCAAACTCGACACGAAAATGGCGTAGTTGGTGTTTTTTTTCTGTCAGCAGATTAAGCAGATTGTATGCTTAAAATAATTAAATTCTGCTTAATCTGCTAAATCCGCTGATAAAAGAGGTGACTATGGCAAGACGAGCAATACGCGAATACGATGCAAAGCGCCTGTTGGCGCGCTATCTGACTGATTATCTGCCCGGATTCAGCTATCCCGGCAAAATTGTCCTGGTGGAGGCCGACACGGACTGGGATCGGCTGGCAGCCGAACACCCGTGGCTGCTCACCGACCGGCTGGTCGCCAAGCCGGATCAACTGTTCGGCAAGCGGGGCAAGCACGGCCTGCTCGGGTTGAACCTCGACTTCGCCGGAGCGAAAGCTTGGATCGCCGCGCGGATGCACAAAGAAGTGACCGTGGGGAAAACCACGGACAAGCTCTCGGTCTTCATGATCGAGCCGTTCGTCTCCCACGACCAAAACGACGAGATGTTCATCGCTATCCGCACGGAGCGCGAGCAGGACGTCATCTATTTCTCCTTGCAGGGCGGCATCGACATCGAGGAAAACTGGGAATCGGTGGTACAAATTCCCGTGCCGGTGCTCGGCAGTATCGAGGATATGGACGTCGCCGGATACTTGCCTGAGTTCGAGGGTAAGGATGCGGCTGTGGCTTTCATCACGGCGCTCTACAAGTTTTTTGTTGACCTGGCCTTTACGTATTTGGAAATCAATCCTGTTGCCCTCGTTCATAATACCGTCATCCCCCTTGACTTTGTGGGACAAGTGGACGACACCGCAGCCTTCGAAGCCGGGCGCAAATGGGGCGAGCTGCCCTTCCCGCCAGCCTTTGGGATGCACCACTCGCTGGAAGAGGCGTACATCCGCAGCCTCGACGAAAAAGGCGGCTCCAGCCTCAAGCTGACGGTGCTCAATCCGCAGGGCCGCGTCTGGCCGATGATCGCCGGCGGCGGGGCCAGCGTCATCTACGCGGACACCGTCACCGACCTGGGCTTTGCCGAGGAACTGGCCTGCTACGGCGAATACTCCGGCAACCCCACCACCGACGAAACCCGCGAGTACGCCCGTACGATGCTTGACCTGATGACGCGCCGCCCCGATCCGCAGGGGCGTCCCAAGTTCCTCCTCATCGGCGGCGGCATCGCCAACTTTACCGACGTCGCCAAGACCTTCACCGGCATCGTGGACGCGCTGCGCGAGTACAAAACACGGATGCAAGAGAACAACGTCCGCATCTACGTGCGGCGCGGCGGCCCCAATTACCAGGAAGGGCTGGCGCTGATGCGCAAATTGGGCCAGGAACTCGGCGTGCCCATCGAAGTCTATGGACCGGAAACGCACATGACGCGCATTGTTAAAATGGCGTTGACCGAAGCCGGTCACCGGGAAGGAGGAAAGTAAGCCATGAGCAAACCAGACTATCTGCTTTTTGACCGTTCGACCACATCCATCGTCTTTGGGATGCAGACGGCCGCCGTCCAGCGCATGTTGGACTTCGATCACCTTTGCCGCCGTCAAACGCCATCCGTCGTTGCCATCGTCAATCCGACGGGCGAGCCGGGCTTCCATCGCCCGTTCTTCGGCAGCCGCGAGGTGATGATCCCCATCTACACCACACTCGCCGACGCTGCTGCTGCGCATCCTGACGCGGACGTCATGGTCAACTTTGCCAGCTTCCGCTCCGCCTTCGCATCGACCATGGAGGCGCTGGCCTTGCCGAACATTCGCACCGTGGCCGTGATTGCCGAGGGCGTGCCGGAGCGCCAATCGCGCATTATGGCCGCCAAGGCGCGCGAACTGGGCAAGGTCATCATCGGCCCGGCGACGGTCGGCGGGCTGGCGGCGGGCGCGTTCAAGATCGGCAACACCGGCGGTCCGCCAGATAACATCATCGCCTCTAAACTGCACCGCCCCGGCAGCGTGGGCTACGTCGGCAAGAGCGGCGGCCTCACCAATGAGACCTTCAACATCGTGGCGCTCAACGCCGACGGCATCTACGAAGGCATCGCCATCGGCGGCGACGCCTATCCTGGCTCGCGTCTGCTCGATCACCTGCTGCGCTACGAAGCCAACCCCGCCATCAAAATGCTCGTCTGCCTGGGCGAGCTGGGCGGCGACGAGGAGTACGCCATCGTGGACGCGCTCAAAGACGGGCGGATCACCAAACCGCTGGTGATCTGGGTGACGGGCACCTGCGCCAAAGTGTTCCCCACGGGCGTCCAGTTCGGGCACGCGGGCGCGAAGGCCGGCGGCGCAGCGGAGACCGCCGACGCGAAGAACGCCGCGCTGCGCGAAGCGGGCGCCATCGTGCCGGATTCCTTCGACACTTTCGGCGAAAAAATCCGCGAGGTCTACGAGAAGTTGGCGGCGGAAGGCAAAATCGAACCGATCGAGGAACCGACGCCCCCGCCCATGCCAATGGACTACGCGGCGGCGGTGCGCCAGGGCCTTATCCGCAAACCCACCAATTTTATGTCGACCATTTCCGACGATCGCGGCGAGGAGCTGACCTACCACAAGATACCCATCACAGAAGTCATCGAGCGCGAGATGGGCATCGGCGGCGTCATCGGCCTGCTGTGGTTCCAGCGCGAGCTACCGGCGTATGCGCGCGAATTCATCGAGCTGGCGCTGGTGATTACGGCGGATCACGGCCCGGCGGTCGCGGCGGCACACAACGCGATTGTGGCGGCGCGCGCCGGCAAAGACCTGATCTCCTCGCTGGTGAGCGGCCTGTTGACCATCGGCCCGCGCTTTGGCGGCGCGATTGACGATGCGGCGCGCACGTTCAAGGCGGCCTTCGACCAGGGGGTGACGCCCGTGCAGTTCGTGGACGATATGAAGGCCAAAGGGATTCTCATCCCCGGCATCGGCCACCGCGTCAAGAGTGTGCAAAACCCCGATATGCGCGTCACCATCGTCAAGGAATTCGCCAAGAGCCACTTCACTGCCACGCCGCTGTTGGACTTCGCCCTGGAGGTGGAGAAGATCACCACCAGCAAGCGCAACAACCTGATTCTCAACGTGGACGGCTGCATCGGCATCTGCCTGGTGGATATGTTGAGCAGTTGCGGCTTCACGTCTGCCGAAATCCACGATGTCGTCGAGCTTGGTTACTTCAATGGCCTCTTCGTCTTGGGGCGTAGCATCGGCGCGATGGGCCACTACTTCGACCAGGTCCGGCTCAAGCAACCATTGTACCGGCATCCGTGGGACGATATTTTGTACCAATAACCGGTGTAAAACCGGCTTTAGACTGAGCGAAAGGGGTGCTTATCGTTTGCGGGTACGCCCGCAAACGATAAGCACCCCAAAACTTTCTCTGCCTTGCGAGAGGGAGAAAATGAACTTTCGTTTTGTGACCACTGACATCGACGGGACGCTGGTGAACGACCGCAGCGAATTGACGCCGATGACGCTGAACGTGCTGCGGCAGCTCCTGGATCGCGGCGTGCCCGTCGCCCTCGTCACCGGGTTGAACCCGTGGCCTACGCGCCGTTACGTCGAACAAATCGGACACGGTGTCCGCGCGATCACGCTCAACGGCATCTTTTTACTTGAGGATGGCGAGGTCCACGAGGGATGCTTCGTCGATCCGGCGGTGGCGCGCGCGGCGGTGGAGATCATTGTCGCGCAGGATTACGTCCCGATCGTTTACGGCGCGGATGGCGTCAGTCGCTATTTGCCCATCGAGGGTGGCATGGATGAGGTGACGAAGCTCGTTGTAGAGCGACCCTACCAGCCGTACCAGGCCGTTGATTTCGTGGACGCGCTCTTTGCGGTACGCCCGGCGCAGGTCTCGGTGTGTGACAACGATGCGCGCGTGGCGGCGCTGCAACCATCCCTGGCCGCAGCCTTCAGCGATCGCGCTTACGTTGTGCACGCGCCGGGTCGCCGCGCCTGGGTCGAGGTCAATCACCCGGAGGCGCGCAAGGATGTGGCCCTGCTGGCACTGGCGGCGCGTTTGGGCGTCGCGCTCGATGAGATCGTCTACTTTGGCGACAGCCTGAATGATTTGGTGGTCTTCCGCGCTCTGCGCCACTGTGTGGCGGTGGACAATGCCCGTGCGCAGGTCAAGGAGATGGCGTGGCGTATTGCGCTTTCGAACAACGACGACGGCGTTGCACGGATGTTGATGGAATTGTTCTGGTTATGAACCGCGTTGTTTCGTTGGATGACGGCGTCGTCATGGTCGTCACCGACCTGCACGGCGATTGGCCGTTGTACGAACGCTACCGCGACGTCTTCCTGGCGCTGCGAGAACGTGGATTGGTCGATACGTTGATCTTGGCCGGGGACTTCATCCACAGCGAGGGGCCGCCGGAGACGGATCGCTCGCTGGACATCGTCCTCGACCTGATTGCGCTGCGCGAAACGCTCGGCCCGCGCCTCGTCGTACTGCTCGGCAACCACGAAATGGCGCATCTCTACGCCGTTGTCCTCTCCAAAGGCAATTATACCTACACGCCGCGTTTCGAGGCAGCATTGGGCGAGTATCGTGATGCTGTGTTGGCCTTTTTCGACAGCCTGCCGTTCTTCGTGCGCACGCGCGCGGGCGTGGCGATTTGTCACGTGGGTGCTTTCCCCCACGCGCGTGACTGCGAGGCCATGGCGCAACTGTTCGCTTTCTCCCACCGTGACGTGTGGGCGCGCGGCGCGGCGCGCGCGCCATTACAGTACCGCGAACTGTTGCGTCTCCGTGTCGGCGAGCTATCGGACGCGCCTTACGATGAACTCGTGCGCGACTATCTCGCCATCACCGACCCGAACGATCCCCACTACGACGATTATCTCATCAGCCAGTTTGCTATGGCGGAACCGGCCTTTGATCTGCTGTGGGGGGCGTTCTGTGAGAGCAACGAGTTGCAGTACGGCGAGGTGGCCTACAGCGGTCATGTCGAGGCGCTGTTGTACCACCTCTCCGAGGACTACGCCCCGCAATCTGTGTTGGTGACAGGCCACATCGGCTGCCGGGGTGGGTATCGTGTGGTGGCCGGAGGACGACAACTGCGCCTGGCCAGTGGCATCCACGCGTATCCTTACGAGTCGGCGCGGTATCTGTTGTTCGACGCCGGGAAGCCGGCGTCGAACGTCAAGGCGCTGCTGCCGGGGATCGGGAGTGTGTTCCACGATAAGCCGGGAGATTGAACCACACAAGAAAAACGCCGTCCAAGCTCCGGACGGCGTTTTGTATGATTTGGTGCCCTCAACGGGATTCGAACCCATGTACCAGGCTTGAAAGGCCTGTGTCCTAGACCTGACTAGACGATGAGGGCACACGCCAGGGATTGTAACATAAAGCATATACCTGTCAAGCAAGATTACTACAAAAGTCTCACAAGGCGACTGATTGCTCGGGTCCCTGCGTTGAACAGACGGCCTGTAAGTCTTAATACGGCTGAGACTTTTGTACTCTGTAGCCTGTTCAATTCGTCATTTGGCCTGGATATGGTAAAATAGACCTGTGACCGAGGAACGCAAAACCCAAGAAGAACCACGCCAACCGATGGGTGTCCTGGCTTGTCTCGCGGCTGGCTTTGAGATTGTTGCGCGACACCCTTCTATCATGATCATGCCATTACTGCTTGATTCATTTCTGTGGTTGGGACCGCGCCTTTCTTTGGCACCCATTTTTGTGACGTTGGAGCGGTTCTTTACAACGTTCTGGACCACCGGCGCGTCGACTATGCCGGAAGCCCAGCAAATGGCATTGCTGTTGACTCAGACGTTTAACGAGCTGGCGGCGCGTTACAATCTCTTCGCGGTGTTGTCTCCGGCGCCACTGCTGGGCGCGCCTACGCTTATGGCGGAGCAGATGACGCTGGAACGCCCAATGGGTATCCGCCCGGAGATTGTCGCAGCGTCACCGCTGGTTGTCTTTGGTTGGATTGTGTTATTGATAGTTGTGGGATTTGGTATCAACGCGCTGTATTTGCGTGTGGTCGGGCGTCAGGTCATTGCCGAGATGGAATCGCCGCTCCCCGGCCCGCAATCGTTTTGGCTTTTATGGGGACGACTTATCACACTGGCGCTGATTTTGCTTTCCATTTTAGGGATGTTGTTGTTCGCTGGACTTTCCCTTGCTGCGTTAATCAGCTTACTTAGTACCGGTCTGGCATTTTTCGTTTTGACTTTGTGGTTTGCACTGGTCGCGTTTGTGGTATTTCATTTGATCTGTGTCATCCCTGGGATGGTACAACTTTGCCGTTCTCCGCTGCAGGCGCTTCGGGAAAGCGTCTTGCTCACGCGCGTGGATTTTTTCAACATCTCTTTACTGGTATTGCTTATTCTGGTTATTTCCAGAGGTTTCAATGTGGTATGGACGTTGCCAGATCCGGCGACGTGGACTAATCTGATCGGCATCGCCGGGCATAGCTTTGTCAGTACGGCATTGATCACAACCTTGTTTGTCTTTTATCAGGATCGGTTGAATTTCTTACCGATGATGGAAAAGGCGCGCGTGCCTCAGGAAATACCGGCGCACTCATTGATGGGAGACTAAACGTATCCGAATTTTGCGCCATGTCTACCGTCTACTTAAATACAGAAAGGAAACGCACTTATGGTTCCGAAAACAAAAAATGACGTGAAGTATGACGCCTCCACGATCCAGGTCTTGGAAGGATTGGAAGCCGTGCGCCGTCGCCCTGGCATGTACGTCGGTGGGACGGATGCGCGGGCGCTGCATCACCTGATCTACGAGGTGGTGGACAACTCGATCGACGAGGCGCTCATGGGCGTGTGCGATCACATCCGCGTCATCATTAGCGCTGACTCCAGTGTCGAGGTGGTCGACAACGGCCGCGGTATCCCGGTGGGCATCCACCCAGAGAAGGGGGTTTCGGCTTTGCAGTTGGTGCTGACGACCCTGCACGCCGGTGGAAAGTTTGGCGAAGGCGGTTACAAGGTTTCCGGCGGTTTGCACGGCGTGGGTTCCTCGGCGGTTAACGCGCTTTCCGAGTGGATGGAGGCCACCGTCAAATCTGACGACGGCAAAGTCTACCGCCAACGGTACGAACGCGGCATCCCCGTCACCGGCGTGGAGGTGATTGGCAAGTGCGATCCCCAGTACACCGGCACGACGATTGCCTTCCGCTTCGATCCCACAATCTTCAAGGACAAGGAAGTGGAGTATCACTTCGAAACGCTCGCGCAGCGTTTCCGCGAGATGGCCTTTGTAACGCGGGGCGTCACCATCGACTTGATCGACAAACGTGAAACGCCTTTCCCCCGCCAAATGACCTTCTACTTCGAGGGCGGCCTCCTTTCGTTTGTCAAACACATCAATCGCAATCGCAAAGCCCTGCACGATCCCATTTACGTGGAAAAAGAAGTCGAGGGCATCGTCGTGGAAGTGGCACTGCAATACGCCGACAGCTTCAACGAAACTGTGCTGGCTTTCGCCAACACCATCAACACGATCGACGGTGGCTCGCACCTGACGGGTTTCCGCTCGGCGCTGACCCGCACCATCAACGATGTGGGGCGCAAACTGTCGGTGCTCAAGGATAGCGATCCCAACCTCACCGGCGACGATGTCCGCGAGGGTCTCACTGCCGTCGTCAGTGTGAAAGTGCCCGACCCGCAGTTCGAGAGCCAGACGAAAGTGAAGCTGATGAACCCGGAGGTGCGCTTCGCCGTCGAAGCGGCGACCGCCGAGGCCGTGGCCGAATTCTTCGAGACCGACCCACGCGCCGCGCGCCGCATCGTCGATAAGGGCCTCACCGCGTCCAAGGCGCGGGACGCCGCCCGCAAAGCACGCGACCTGGTGATCCGCAAGAGCGCGCTGGAAAGTCTAACCCTGCCCGGCAAACTTGCCGACTGCTCCAGCCGCGATCCCTCCAACAGCGAATTGTTTATCGTCGAGGGTGATTCGGCTGGCGGTTCTGCGAAACAGGGCCGCGACCGTCACTTCCAGGCCATCCTGCCGCTGCGTGGGAAGATCCTCAACACCGAGCGCGCCGGGCTGAACAAAATTCTGGCGAACAAAGAGATTCAGGCCATGATCTCGGCGCTGGGGTGCGGCGTGAGTGACCAGTTTGATATCAGCAACCTGCGTTACAACCGCATTATCTTGATGAACGATGCCGATGTCGACGGCGCGCACATCACCACACTGGCGCTGACGTTCTTCTTCCGCTATATGCAGCCGCTCATCGACGAGGGCCACCTCTACATCGCGCAACCGCCGCTCTATCTGGTCAAGTCGGGCAAGGACGCGCAGTACGCCTACAGCGATGCCGATCTTGAGGAAGTGATGAAAGCCTTCGACGGGCGCAAAGTGACGTTGCAGCGCTACAAGGGTTTGGGTGAGATGAACCCGCAGCAGTTGTGGGACACCACGATGGACCCTGCGCAGCGCACGCTGGTGCAAGTGACCATCGAGGACGCCGCCGAAGCCGACCAGGTCTTCTCCATGCTGATGGGCAGCGAAGTCCCGCCGCGCCGCCGCTTCATCCAATCCCACGCGCGCGAAGTGCAGAATCTGGACGTGTAAGGTATGCCTACCGGAGAGGAACGTGAGGTCGCCCTATCGAAAGGCGCCGCGATTGACGGCGCGCCCATCGCCTACATCGTGACGTTGGCGGCGGTCGTCGCCGTGCTGACGCTGGTTCCGATCCCGATCACCTTTGTGGTGGGGACGGGGCGGAATTTCCCCATGAGCCAGGGCATCTACCCGTTGATGGGCTGGCTGCTCGGTCCCCTGGCCGGCGCGCTCACCGACGGTATCGGCGCATTGGTCGGCTTGATGATCAACCCGCAGAACACCAGTTCGCTGCTCGCGTCACTCCTCGGCGCGGTGATGGGCGGTCTCGCGGCCGGCTCGATGCGGGGCGAAGGCCGTCGCCGCCGCTGGTGGATCCCGCTGACCGCCGTGTTCGTCATCTTCTACGGGCTGTATGCCGGGCGCGCGGTGTTCGTCAACCGGGCCGTGTGGTGGCACGTCTTGCTCGGATCGTTCATCAACGGGTCGGCGCTGCTGCTCTTTGCGCTGCCCACCCGCACCTTCTTCGCCCGTCTGCTGGCGGACGCCAACCCGCGTCGCGTCGCCGTGGGACTGTTCGGCGGCACGTGGATGATCGCCGGGTTGGTTCACCTGAGTACCGGCTGGCTCGTCTATTGGCAACTCAACTGGGTCAACGAGGCGTGGCTGATTTTCGCCGGAGCGGCCCCCTTCGAGCACGTCGCGCGTTGCATCATCGGGACGGTGATTGGAGTGGGTGTCATCTCCGGGTTGCGGGCGATTGGGTTGGTGAAGCCGATGGAAGCAGCGTATTGATATATTGGCCAGCAATGAAGTTATGGGAGGTTCCGATGAAAATCCAAGTGTCAGATTTTGTAAATGTAAAAGCTAAAGCAGAAGCCCTGGGTTGCAATATTCCCACTGCTATCACTGTAATGCCATATGAGTTTGAAAATGCTCAGTCGAAGAGTGCTTTGTGCTATGAAGGTGCTGCTCAGACTTTAAAGAGATTATTTCAAGACAATGGAATCACTCAGACACCACTGGAGCAAGAAGGTGAGGAATTTCCTAGTCTACTCAAAGAAAGTTCGGTCGAGGAATGGATTGGCCCTACCGTTTTTGTCAGTTTTACTCTCCTCAGCCAAAATCCTAATCTCATTTCGATAGCCTTAAATGTGATATCGAACTATCTAACCGATTGGTTTAAAGGGAGTGGTAATAAATTCATTTTACTGAATAAAGCCACACTTGATTTAGTTGTTGAATTAAAAAATGGGGATTGTAAGAAGTTGCATTATGAAGGAACTGGATCGGATTTAGGGCAAGTTGCCGACGTTGTACGTGAACTTTGTCTGCACAACTGACTATGAGGTAATGATGCAATCGTGCGGGTTGTGTTGTCTATTAGCCAATTTACCCGGACTCGAATGTGCTCTTGTCTATGAGGAACAATGAACCTACAAGCCGAAATTAGATCCGAACTTTGGGTTGCTATCTCCCAGCAGTATGAACAGGGTCACTATTCAAACGCTATACTTGCGGCTTTTCACTATCTACGTGATGTTATACGTGATAGTGCGAACCTAGATGGCGATGGGGCTGTTTTAGTAGGTCAAGCCTTTGGTGGTAGTCCCCCTCGTCTACGTATCAACAAACTTGACACAGAATCGTGTAAAGATGAACAAAAGGGATTCGAGCAAATTATCAGGGGATTTTTTCAGGGGATAAGAAACCCTAGGACTCATGATAACATTGAGGATAAGAAAGAAACCGCTGACGCCATCGTTGTTTTTATCAATCATTGCATAGGTGTAATTCAGGGGGCCAAAGGTCCCTTTGTGATTGAAGAGTGGATTAGCAGGGTTTTTGATCCTGATTTTGTGGAATCAGAAAGATATGCACAATTACTTGCAAGCGATGTGCCACCTAAACGATATAATGACGCCCTCGTCAAAATCTACCAGGATAAGACCTCTGGTGACGGAAACAAACTTAGACTGGTATTTTGCGCCCTAATTGAACTTGTAGGTGATGATCGGCTGGATGAACTTATCGCTGTCATATCTGAGGAGTTAAGGACTGCATCAGATGAAAAGACTATACGTTTAGCAATACAAATTCTTCCCGAAAGACTATGGCCACGCATTGATGAGGCAGCACGTCTGCGAATTGAAAATAAACTAATTCGTTCGATTCAGACAGGTAAAGTTAATTCATCTACTCGAAGGGCCACAAGTGGGGCACTGGGCACATGGGCTAGAGATCTATGTAGATACTTTACTCTCAAGAACGAGTTATATCAGGCTCTTCTAAAAAAGATGAGTAGTGATGATCCAGAGCAGCTAGATTACGTTGCGCTATTCTTCTGGACAGAGTTGCCTTTCACTTTTGAAAAGCCCATAAACAAATATTTGAGAGACCGTTGGATAAACAGCATCTGTGAGGCTATAATTAATCCTTGGGGTGCAAGAATTGTGAGAGAAAAGTTACTCGATAGCTTCTATTCCTTTCCTGAGGAGTGGCGTACTCTTGTTCTTGAGAAATTAAGGCCATTGGAAACGGAAGAAGCCGAGTTCTACTCAAGTCTTGCCAATATGGAGGATGGCATTCCATTCTAAGATTAGAGCAAAGGCACCACTCGGCATCGTTTCAGGGCTGATGTAGCTGTCTGCGTGGAACTGGTAGGAAAACACGTGCAAACGCGTCTGCTGGTATAGGTTCAGTGTGTAGCTGTTGCACGACTTAAGGAAATTTATCCGCCAACCTAACTTTGTCAACTAGAGGTTTAGAATGACAATCCCCACAAGCCGCCTATATTCCGGTTCTCAAGATCTGCAATCCATGCTTGCTCTATTGCTCGCCGTCAGACCCGCCGAACGCATTGCGGATTCACCCAGCGCGGTTGATCTGCGCGAGTTGCTCGCCTTACCCGCTGTGCAAGACAACACCCGCTTGTGGTTCGACGCCGCTCGCCGGCTGGTCGGATTTGCGATAGTGGATCATTACAACAATTTGCTCTTTGAGTTTAGCGATCCCGGCATCGAGGCGGAGATCGTTGACTGGGGCGTGCAGTGCATCCGCCGCGCTATGCAAGTAACGGGCGAGGCGCTAACGCTTGATGCCAGTTGCAGCGCCGACAACACCGACCGCCTCGCGCTGCTGGAACGGCACGGCTTCATTCAGGAGACGCAGTACTCGGTACATATGACTCGCTCGCTTCACGCTCCGATTCCCGCGCCGCAGCTACCACCAGGCTTCAACATCCGTCACGTAACCGGTGAGCACGAAGTCGAAGCGCTGGTTGCGCTCCACCGCGCGGCGTTCGGCACCGAGAATATGACCGTCGAAGAGCGGCTGGCGATGATGCGCGTGCCGGACTACGAACCGGAACTGGATTTGGTGGTCGTCGCGCCCGATGGACGGCTTGCCGCTTACTCCATGGTCTCGATCAGTCAGGAGGAAAATGCGTGCACCGGGCGGGACGAAGGCTACACCGATCCGGTAGCGACGCATCCCGATTTCCAGCAGCGCGGGTTGGCGAAGGCGTTGTTGCTCACGGGGCTGCGCGAGTTGCAGCAGCGCGGCATGGACGCGGCTCTGCTCGGCACCAGCAGCGAAAACGTGGCGATGCAGCGAACAGCCGAGTCGGTTGGTTTTCACGTGCAGTCCACTACGCTCTGGTTTTCCAAACCGGTGTCGTAAGACTGCGCAGTGGGTTAATTTTTGGCACACGGACGCACACGGAAAACACGGATTTCTTTTTGAAAGAAAAATCCGCAGAATCCGTGAAATCCGTGTACCATTCTCCGATTCGTGATTGCCGGCTCGTTTTGCATGATGAGCGATAGTAACGTGATTGATACCTTCCCCGCCTTTTTGTCCTTCTGGGAAAAGGCGCAGCATCTCCCCCTGGACGCGCAAATCGAGGGTTGGGCGTCCAATTATATGGCGCAATGGCCCGAGCTGTTGGAAAAGCAAATCCAATCCTATGCTGATGACGGCGACGATTGGCGCGACGTCGCCAGAGAGCGTGTCGCGCCTTTCTGGACAGACCGCTTGCCGTCTATGCGGCGCGCGCACGAGCATCTGCTGCAGGTGTGCGCGCCGGTTTACGAACGCGCGCAGGCGACGTTGAGCTTTGCACAGCCGCTCACGTTTGTGATCTACGTCGGCGTTGGCTGTGGCGCAGGATGGGCGACGACGTATCAGGACAACGCCGCGATCCTCTTCGGGTTGGAAAACATCGCCGAGGAGGGATGGGACGACGACGCTGTATTGCGCGGGATGATCGCGCACGAGATCGGGCATCTCTGGCATTTCGAGCAACGCGCGCAAGCCGGTCTCGCGCCGGGCAAAGGGCCGTGGTGGGATTTGTACACGGAGGGGCTGGCGCAACGCTGCGAACACGTCATCGCCGGTCAGGAGAGCTGGCACATGGCGGCGCAGGATGTGGATTGGGCGCACTGGTGCGAGCACGAGAAATCCTGGTTGGCCCGTGAATTTCTCCGTGTGGTCGAGGCCGGCGACGACGTCCGGCCTTTCTTCGGCTCCTGGTTTGCGCTCCGTGGACGCAAGCAGACGGGGTACTTCCTCGGCTGCGAAGTCGTCCGGCGGCTGGAAGCGCAGAAGTCGTTCCGGGAGATCGCGCTGTTGGAGGACGTTGAGGTCGTGTTTTCTGATGCGCTCAGGGTGATCGCAGCTGATGACCATTGATCGCAGCGTCCCCCTCGTCACCCTCGACACCGTCTCCTACATCTACCCCCGCGCGGAAAAGCCGGCGTTGCACGATGTCACGCTCGACATCGGCAAGGGCGAATTCCTGGGACTGATCGGCCCGACCGGCGCGGGAAAGACGACGTTCTGCCTGAGCCTCAGCGGGATCGTACCGCAGTTTTACGGCGGGCGCTTTTTCGGTCGCATCGCTGTCGCCGGGCTGGACACATTGGAGAACCCGGTCAGCCAACTGGCGAGGCACGTCGGCGCGGTCTTCGAGGACCCGGAGACGCAGATCACCGCCACCTCCGTCGAAAATGAGATCGCCTTCGCGCTGGAGAACCTCAGCGTCCCCCGCGACGAGATGCTGCTCCGCATCCCCCGCGTACTGGAAGCCGTCCGCCTCGAAGGGACCGCCAAAAAACATCCTCGCGAACTCTCCGGCGGGCAGAAGCAGCGCCTGGCGATTGCCGCCGCGTTGGCCGTGCAGCCCGATCTGCTCGTGCTCGACGAACCGACCTCGCAGCTCGATCCGATGGGCGCGCAGGAGGTCTTCGCCACAGTGCGTGAGTTGAACAAAACATTGGGCATCACCGTGGTGATGGCCGGGCACGCCGCCGAGGAATTGGCCGAGCACGCCGACCGTCTGGCGCTCCTGGTCGATGGCGTGCTCGTCTCGGTAGGGACGTCCGACGACCTGTACGCGCAGGTCGAATACCTGGAACGCTGCCACGTCCGCCCGCCGCAGGTCGCGCAGACGTTCGCTTGTCTACGGCGGATTGGCGTCCCAATCCCCGCGATTCCCGTCCGCCTCCCGGAAGGGATCGCGGCGTTGAAGGCGACGGCGCACTCTCATCCGGTGCAAGTGCCCCACTTACCCCCGGCGACGACGGCGAAACGGGACACCCCCCTGCTTTCGACCCGCAACCTCACCCACGTTTACGGCGACGGCACGGCAGCGCTGCGCGACGTCTCGCTCGACGTGTACGCCGGCGAATATCTGCTCATCGTCGGGCAAAACGGCGCGGGCAAGAGCACGCTGGCGAAGCACTTCTTGCGGCTGCTGTTGCCTACGTCCGGCGCGGTTTACGTGGACAACACCGACACCCGCGATCTGACGACAAGCGCGCTGGCGCGGCGCATCGGCTACGTGGCGCAGAACCCCGACAATCAAATTTTCAACGCTACGGTCGAGGCCGAAGTGGCCTTCGCGCTGAAGAATCTCAAGTATGCCGAGACGGACATCCAACTGCGCGTCGAGGAGAGCCTGATGGCGCTGGGGCTGTGGGAGCGGCGCGGGGCGCATCCCCTGGCGCTGCCCAAAGGCGACCGCGCGCGGGTGGTCATCGCCGCGATTCTGGCGATGCGGCCCGATGTCGTCATCTTCGACGAGCCGACGACGGGGCAGGATTACCGGGGCGCGCGCGCGATCCTCGACATCAGCAAACAGTTGCACGCGGCCGGCAAGACCGTGATCGTCATCACGCACCACCTCTACCTGATGCCGGACTACGCCGAGCGCGTGATCGTGATGGGCAAGGGCGCGCTGCTGCTCGATGCGCCGATCCGCGAGGCGTACCACGCGGTCGATGTGCTGGCCTCTACCTACATCGCGCCGCCGCAAGCCGTCCTGCTCGCCCGCGCCCTGGCGGAAGAACGCCACGCCGACTTCTCACTGCTAACGCCCGAAGAGGTTGCCGATTGCTTCAGACCTGATGTGGATCTTCTCAAAAATCTGGGGGTGGGGGATTGGGGGCGAGCGTAGCCCGCCCCCAATCCCCCACTTTCCTCTTTTTATTGAGATGATACGAGAGTTCAAGGAGGAAACTATGGACAAGAAAGGAATGGGAAGAAAACTGACGCCAAGAGCGTTTTTGTGCATGTGCATTTTAGCCGCAGCCAGCGCAGCGATGGTGGCATGTAGCACGCCAACAACCCTACCGGCCACGCCGCCGCCAACGACGATACCGGCCACAGTCGCGTCGCAAACGGCGCTACCGGCCACAGCCACGCCGCCGCCAACGTTAGCCCCGACGGCGACGCCGACCGTCGTGTTCAACGGGCAAGCGCGCGTGGACGTAAGCGCCATGCCAGGCGGCGCGCTCGATGCGCTGACGAATGTGCATCCAGACCGCGCAGACCCCGTGGTCTTGGCCGAACAGATCAATGCGTTGGCGCAGTTTTCAGTGGATACCACGTTCACGGTTGAACCTGACGGCTTCGGCAGAGCGGCGCTTGTGTATGCCGGGGATGGGGACGTCATCATCAAATTGGCCGGTCAGGATGAAGAGATCACCGATGGCAGTGTGCGGTTTTTCCCGCAAAAGAATGGCGCTATGATTCCGGCGAGACAGCAGCGCAATGGCGGGGAAACCGGCCTGGACATCCTCGATGCTGCCAACGACCGCGTTATGGCCTATAGAAAAGTGGAAGAAAACGGCGCGGTTGACTACGAGATTACAGCGGAGGTCAATGAAGCCGGTCAATGGGTGGAGTATGCCGGGGAGCAGGTGAAAAGGTACACGGAGGCTGAGACGATATTCGCGGAGCCGGTGGTGGAGGCAGAGCCGTTATACTGGAGATTGGCGATGAGCAAAGTAATAGAAGGCTATCAAGTGAAGGATAGTAAAAGAATACTGCATACTGTAGCTGGTTACGATGTAGAGCATCCAGTAATAGATATTGTCAGTAGTAATGGGATAAAGATAAAAACATATGGTCAGATTGGATATTTTGGGAATGAAAGACCAAGGTTAGTATCACGAACGGGTGATAATACGGAGATGGCGGATAATGTAGTAACTTGGCTTAGCTTAGTACAGAAGGAATACAATAAAACTCTTGGCAGTAGCGAGGGTCATACAGAAGCTTTTATGACGGTGATTGATGAAAGACAATTAGTGCAATTGACTGGAGATGAGCAAGGTCCAATTAGTCCGGATAGAGTGCTGGATGGTGGAGTGAGATTGATGAGAGAAGTACCAGTAGCGATCGAGGATTTGTCACAAATTATATTACTGAAAGGGAGTTTCCCTGAGATAGGAACTGTGGCGGAGTATAATCGTTATGTGCCAGTAACTTTGAATAATGGGAAAGTAGTATATGTATACAATATGGTGACATACCAAGTGAACAATTGGGGAATAACAAGAGTTGCGTTTGTTTATCCAGATAGTGAGAATCCGGGGAAAAGTGTTTTATTGCAATACCGCATAAGTTGCTACGAACTATCAATCGGTGGCAGCGTTTTCCATCGCTGCGCGAGTTGATTGAGTTGCGCCTGGGAGCGTTTCGGGGAACGCGTGTGCAATCTAAAACGCGCGCGATGG
>Ga0209723_1002269_pt1 | contig 26271 bp, 13 predicted proteins | sample BiotimSIPDNA_2_FD_185750 | JGI IMG/M metagenome (GOLD analysis project Ga0209723, IMG submission 185750) | Anaerobic biogas reactor microbial communites from Washington, USA - Biogas_R2 time_0 SIP DNA (SPAdes) (version 2) | ecosystem: Engineered > Bioreactor > Anaerobic > Unclassified | place...
TAGGTCTTGCCGCTGCCGTTGCTGCCCAGCCAAAGCTGGTAGTTGGTTAAGGTGACGCTAAAATTTTGCATGCACCGGAAGTTGTCAATGTACAATTTCTTGAGCATCTGCTTGTCTCCTTTAATTAGAATCCCAGTCCCTTCTTCCTGGCCAGGATGCCATCAACCCAGCGCTTTTCGTCGCTGGCGGTCGGATAAAGAGCTGAGAGCGACTGCGCAAGCGTCCAAAAGCGACCGTCGCGACCAACGCCCTCCTCGACTAAGAAACGGCGCATGGCCTCGCTACGTCCGGCTGCAAAGAGGATCATCGTCTGGTGAACGCGGTCCAGCGTGGTCTCTCCGACTTTTGGCGCACCTTTCTCACCCCAGCCAGCCTCGGCCTCGGCCTGTTCCAACTCTTCGAAAAATGGCAAGAGCATTTGACGAGATTGCTTTTTTCGCTCGACAGGTGCGTCAGCCTGATCCTTGCCAAAGAGAGCCTTCGTACGCTCGGCGACAGGCAAAAGTCGTGCAGTTTCGCCCTTCACTTCAACTAAGGTGCCAAGAGTCTCCAGATGTGCGCCCAGGCCTTGGGCGATCTTGCGGGCCGTGTCATACTCCAGCGCATAACCGCCAAACGCCTTCTTCTTCCCGGAACCATTATCTTGGTCAGCGTCGTCGCCGTCCTCGGCGTCATCCGAGCTGCCGGTATCCTGACCATTGCCGGCGCTGAGAGTCCATAGCCACATAGCGGTCAAACGCGCGTCTTCCTCGAAACCGCTGGCATCCGCCCCTTCGAAGACCAGGCGCAACGCCTCCTGCGATACGGCCGCCCAAACTTGTTCAAGGTAGTCACGCAGGCTGACCTGCTCACCGCTGGCCTTCTCAACCCGGGAATAACGGGAAAATATTTCGAGCGCTGGACCGAGACAGGCAAAGATGGCGTCCGCGCCAACAACACCCTCCGCAGCCAAGCGAGGCATCCAATCATGAATGCGACGCGGAAGCTCAAACAATACCTCGCGCCAATCGCCGATATCAGATGTTCGCACTGAATCATCAGACGTTTTGCGAGGACGGCAGACGAGATGAACGCTTGATGCAAGGGAAGCAGTTCCCATAGCATTCATGCGTGTACCCATCTCCGTATCGATAGGCCATGATGCAGAGACGATCCAACCTGCATTGATCATCGCCTGAAGTTGCGATTCCCAGCCTGCAGTCGTCTTATGTGCAAAAACCACGACGCCTACACCATTAGAGCTGAGAATGCGCCTCCCTTCTCCCATGGCACAAGTCATTTTACGTTCATATTCTTCTCGTTCTTCTTGGCTTCCAGGATGCCAGACTATTGCTTGCTCAAGTTTTGGCGTGAGAGGCTCAGTCATTAGTGTCTTGTGATCCTGCTTTATGGTTCGGCGAAACCACACGTAGAAGAAATCAGCCAAGTCAGCATACGGAACGGCATCATAGTAGGGTGGGTCAGTAATGAATGCGTTCGCCGAATCATTCGGCAGTGGGTGATGAAGGGCAGAACGCCTCATAGCTTGCCCAGCACACGGCAATGACAGTGCCGTTTCGAACGGGATAAGCACACATTCCATGATATTTGCCCATGAGCCAACAGAGTCCCCAAAGACGTTGGTCTCGCAGAAATCCCATAACATAGGGATGGCTTGCCGCCCAAATGTTGCTTGAAGCTTCTGTCCATTTGAATTCCATCGACAAAGAGATGTACTGTGTTCAGCCTCTCGATTTAAAGCACATGCAAGGATGGTTCGTAGCGGCTCAATAAGCTCTGATGTGATTTCAAGTTTAGACAGATCACGGATCTTCGCGGCAATAGATGTTAATGTCAACAGCTGACGCGGTGTGAATAGGTCGCACCATCTGGTCATCCCATATATAGCTGCACTTCCGACTGCGCGGTGGCCTGAGCTGGGTGGTGTTGGTTCCTCTGGTAGAAAAGTCAATTCGTCGTTCCAAGCTGCTTTCCGCCTGTCCAGTTCTGCCGTCGCCGCTTCTACGGCGGCAAAATCGGCGTCATTCGGTAGGCGGTAAAAGCGGCCTTGCTCTGTGCTGCGAGTGGTTACCACGGCAAAAAGTCTGGCGTCGTGTGCTCCTCCCTTACGGGACGCCAATTGAGCGCGTACGGAAGCCACGGGAATGGTGAAACCGCAGCATGGGCAAGTTGCCGAACCTCGTTTGACGGTTCCCTCTCCCACATCGCTGGGGCGTGCATGCTGGATGATTTCGAAGTCTACCCTTTTCTGTGCAGGATTGGGCACGATGCGCAGTGCGACCGAGTGACTAGCCTTTTTCGCCAGCCACAGCGAACGTATCAGGGGCAGTTCTGCCCCGCACCCTGGGCCTTCGCAGGTTACGGTTCTTGCCCAGAGATAGGCGATGGGCGTAGCACCGTCCGGATCGTTTGGGTAAAACTCGGCGAGTTCCTTTTCGGCTTGCTCTTTGATCCACTGACCCCATTTGCGGACTTCGTCGGCCAAGCGCTGACCGTATTTTGGGATGTATTCCAAGACAACTTTATTCAGCAGCACCGCGACGGGATTCAGGTCACTAGCAAAGGCGTCTGCGCCAACCCGCAATGCCTCAAGCGGAATTGCCCCTCCCCCCGCGAAGGGATCAACTATCAGCGGTCGTGTGCCTGGTGCGCCGCCCAGGGCCTCGTGCGCAGCTTTGGTCAGGCTTCGCGCCGTTGCCAGGTAGGCTGAATTCGTCGAGTTATTCCAATTTGCGAAATCTGCAATGAAGTCGAGGAGTGCACGACGAAGTTCGCTGGGATCATCAAACGCCCGGGCATTCTGTCGGGCGATGTTAAATCGCTCTTGGCTTTCCACGCTCATCATGGCCTGGCGTTCAAATGGAGTCCAATCCAGCATCTCGCGTTTGGCCGTTGTGATGAACTCTGGCGGGCAGTTTTCATCTGCCGGGTCAGGCCACAAGGCAGCGCAGACTACTGCCCGGCAGGCGGCCAATGGCCGTCTGGCCCACCAGATGTGCAAGGTCGAGATGTGCCCATGGCGAATGGACTTTTCGCGCCGAGCATGGGAGGAAATCCGCTTGATCGGCAAGTCAACTTCGATAAGGCGTTTGGGGTAGGTCATTCTATGTTCTCGCTGGTGGCGTACAGGCGGGGTTAGCGATTGGGAGAACGCTTCTGTTTCGGCTTCGATTCTGTCTTTTGGCCTGTTTCGGACATCTTGGCGTCAGTCTCGGTCCTTAGGTTCATAGTTGTATTAACCTCTTCCCAAATCGAAAACAGGGGGGGCTTTGCTGCGACTGCAGGTAGCTGAGCGGAATGATGCCATCTTTCAAGGCCTGGAGCAGGAGATTCATGGAATGGGATGGGCGCTCCCGTCCGCTCTCCCAGCGGGTCCAGCTCTTCTCGCCAATTTTCAGCAGTTCTGACAGCTCGCGCTGGCTGAGTCCCAGGCGACGGCGCAGTGCTTTGATTTCCTCGGCAGTCAGGATGCCCATGTAGTGCGCCTTGGCCCTGTCCATCTTATCGATGGCGTCGCCATCCAGATAGATTTCTCCGGTCTCTGGATCGCGCCAGGCATCCACCTCGACCTCGATAAACTGGGCAATGCCCTTACCATCCGTAGTGGGGATGGGAATCTGTTCCGTCTTGCGAATGGCGACCCAGCCTGGAACTGGAGGGGCGGCGTTTTTCACAGCTTGTCTCCCTTGTTTGGAATATGAGCGGAAATCACGATGACAACTTTTCGTGCCGGAGTCAATAGATTGACTTTCCCGTACATCAGCTTATCTAAGTGCGTGAACATGAATTCGTAGGCCTCGCCGGGAGGCACGATGTCTGGGACTCGCCGTCTCCGGATGGAATCGTCCTGCAATACTTTTTCCAATCTGAGCTTGCCGGGGTTGCTTGGTGAAGCTGGCCTTGGCGTCGCCCTGGGATGCCGTGCAGTCGTGAAAAGCAAGGAGTTCGCTCATCTTGCGTCCTTTCGCTTTTCGTGAGCCTCGACGACTGCCTGCGTACCGTCGGTCAGCAGGTAGTGCTCGATTTTGACCACTGGCGACCACTGGTATTGAGCCGGATTGCGCAATGGGTGAACCTTGGGTTCAGCGGCGCAGTTATAGACCACATAGAGCCAGTAGTCATTCTTGAGGCGTTCGGCCGTCTTGTACTCATTGGTAGTCAGAGCCACTTCGCCGATGGCTGAACGTCCCTTGACCTCGATGAAGCGCACCTCAATGGCAGTCGCCGGGTCTTCGGGATGGGCGCGGCGCGAAATCAGGTCAAAGCCTCGGTTTTGGGTTTCGACGCTCTCCACTGTACGCCCTTGGGACTCTTCATAGGCGATTGCTGCTTGCACGGCGATGCGTTCGATTTCGTCATCACGGACCATGGGTGCGAGGCTGGGCGAGGTTCGTTCCGGGTGCGGCAAAACCCAGGCGCAGCCGACATGCTGGATGTCGCCGATGGTGCATTGGCATTCGCGTTCGAGGTCGGCCAGCCGTTGTTCGCGCCGGTGATTGAGTTCTTCCAGGCGGTCTTCGGATTGCTTCATGCTGGCGGCCAGCCATGGCGGTATGGAGTTTAGCTCCGCAGCCTGCTCGTGCAGCCCAGCAAAAATCAACTGCTGGCGATGAATAAGCTCGTTAAGGCTGATCTCAATGTGGCGGCGAATGGTCTCGGTCTCCTTCTGACGCTGCGCGGCGACCTCGGCGAGGAATGCGGTGAGGCATTTTTCCACGAGGGCTTGTTCGCGGGTCTCGCGCTTGGCAAGTCCGTCGGCGGGGGGAACGGCAGTGCCCCTGGGTGCGGTCGTGAGATCAAGGAAAATGGTCGGCTGGCGGACCGACAGTTCGCCCGATGGGCTGGCTTGGACGACAAACAGGCGGCGATGCAGGATGTTGCCCATGCCATCTTTCACGGAAGCGGAGAAAACGTCCAGATGGTAGGGGAAACTGCTGTGCAGGTCATAGAACACCGAACCTCTGGTCAGACCGTCACGCACTTGCTCCCACAGAGTCTGGCGCACTGTTTCGAAGAGAGGATGGCCAGGCGTGACCCATTCAGAGGTGGGGGCTTTGGCCAGCAGAGCCTTATCGAACACGATCTGCTTGTACTCATGCCCCAGCTTCCCGAAGCGGTGTTCAAGTTTGTCACCCATGGCCCACAAATGACGCGGCACGCGCCCGAGGCGATAGAGATGGCTGCCAGTAGCCTGTTCCTTAGGAAAAATACCGAGTACGGGCCCGGCGTTCACGAAAAAGTCCTCAATTACCTCTGGCACAAGTCGTTGTTCGCGAGCCTTTGCCGACTTGCCGACGATGGCCGATAGATTCAGCTCTTTCTTCGCCAGACCTTCGAGAGTGGAATCGGTGATCTTGCGGAACCGCTCGGTGTCGACTTCGGCGACGATGCGGTTCTTGATGCTCTCCTCGGTTTGGTTGTGCAGGTACATGTCGCGGATCATCTTCTCAAGCTGATTCGCGGGAAACACATCGCCCAGCACGTTGAAGACCTTACCAGTGCGGTGCGGGTCAAGGTCGGCCTCGATCTGCTCCAGGCGCTCAAAGAGCTTCTGCAAGACGCGGCCTTCCCGGGTGTTGGTCGCGACAAAGTTGAAAATGAGGCAGTCCTTTTCCTGGCCGTAACGATGGATGCGCCCCATGCGTTGCTCAAGCCGGACAGGGTTCCAAGGGATGTCATAGTTGATCATAAACCAGCAGAACTGCAAGTTGATGCCTTCGCCCGCCGCTTCGGTGGCGACCAGCACCTGGGCGGACTCCCTGAATTCGCGCTCTGCATAGATGCGAGTGCCGGGAGTGTCACGGTCGCCGATTTTCATGCCGCCATGAATCTGGGTGACTGATAAGCCCCATTCGTTGAGCTTTTCGACCAGGTAGTCGAGGGTGTCCTTGTGCTCAGTGAAAAGGAGCAGCTTCATCGTGGGGTCTTGGAACGCGCCCTGTTCCGAAATAACCTCGCGCAGTCGGCTGAGCTTGGTCTCGGTCTCGCGTCGTTCCAGTATCAGGGCCTGCTCGATGAGCTTGGTCAGTTGCAAAATCTCCTCGCGCAATGCCCCTGGATCGACGGAAGCGACCACGTCTTCCAACTCGGCGAGAATCTCCTGCTGTTCTTCTTCCGGCAACTCGTCGAAGTCTTCGGGCAATTTTTTGGCGATTTGCTCTTGGCGATACGCTTGCGGGTCTTTGAGAATCCGTTCTCGTTTCTCCTTCATGCGTTCGAGGCTTCGACGCGCGGCGTAGACGCAGGAGGCAAGGCGGCGCTGGAGCATGGCCATCGTGAACCCGATCGCGCGCCCTGTTGCGGCGTTGGCAGACTGGGCCTTGATGGACTGATCTTCGACATAGCGGGTCAGTGCGTCATACAAGTCCCATTCGCCGTTGTCGATTTGGAAACCGACCGTCTGGACATTGCGTTTGGTGAACAGCTTTTTGATCTGTCCTGTGTCTGGGTCGGGGAAGGTGACTAAGGCTTCTTTCGTGCGGCGCAGGTAGAACGGCGCTGAGTTTCGCTGCATGGCTTCTTCGAGGCTTTTCACGTCGCCATAGACATCGGCGTCAAGCAATCGCAGGAATAGGCAGAAGTTGTCGGGATCGCCTTTGTGCGGCGTAGCCGTCATGAGCAGATAGTGGTCCGTCATGTCCGAAAGGCATTCGCCCAACTGGTAGGCCAGTGTCTTCTTGTCAGCACTGTAGGCCGACATTTTGTGGGCCTCATCAACGATGACCAGGTCCCATTGACTCCGCAGGAGGCTTTCGCGCGCGTCGTCGATGCGGGAAACCCACGACACCGACGTGATGACTTGGCTCTTGTCTTGCCAAGGATTCGACCCGTAATTGGCGCGCAGCACGTCGCCGCGAACGATCTCGAAATTCTCGCGGAACTTATCTTTCAATTCCCGCTGCCACTGGAAAGTCAGGTTAGCTGGAGTGACAATCAAGGTACGCTTGACCAGCCCCCTGATCTTCAGTTCCTTCAGCAGCAAGCCAGCCATGATCGTTTTGCCTGCGCCCGGGTCGTCCGCGAGCAGAAAGCGGATTCGCGGCAGTTTGATAAAGTAGTCATAGACTGCTTCGAGCTGATGTGGCAACGGATCCACCCGAGCGATGGAGAGCGAGAAATACGGGTCGTATTCGTAGGCCAGTTCTAATCGCAATGCCTCCACACCCAGGCGGAAATACACGGGATCAGCGTCGAATGGAGGTTGCTCTGGAGTGACTTGTAGCACGGCAAGTTGTTGTACATCAAGGATTGGTTCATAGACCCGGCCAGAGTCAAGCCCCTTGCCGACGAGCTTCACGGCGCCGCCCAGCGGCGCGCAGACGATAACTTGCACCGGCTCAGGAAAGAGGGGGCCGCGCACAATCGAACCGGGTTGTGGTGTCTTATCAGTCACTGGTCTAAGCCTATTTCGCTATTCACTCTGAATAGTATAGCAAATGCTAATATAGCATTTGCGTTCCATCTATGCCAACGTAACGCCACCAGAACCTGACAGTGACCCAGCCGCAGTTTTTTTCAATCGATGCGTTACAGTAATTCACGAATAGCGCTTTATATTGATGGCGTTGCCGTCCCTTCATGCTTTAAGTTGCCCGTCCTTCCCGGAGAATTTCATCCATGAGCACTCTCCTTTTTGGCACCAAGAGTCTCCCTGGTCGTCAGTTGAGGCCAGCAAGCGCCTTTCCGGCTATTCGCGATCCCATCACTTTCAGCGTCCGCACCGCCCTTGATGAAGACGACGGTCTGTTCATCGGCTATGGCATGTTCACCGATTCCCTGCCATACACTATGCAGGATGACTACGATGGCCCAACGCAGCCTTTGACTTTCGCCTGCGCTGTACTCGAAAATGAATGGCTGCGCGCTGAATTCGTCCTCGACCTCGGTGGACGCCTGTGGTCACTCTACGACAAGGCCGCCAAGCGCGATCTGCTCAGCAACAATCGCGAATTCCTCCCCTGCAATCTCGCTATCCGCAACGCATGGTGCGCTGGCGGCGTCGAATGGAATTTCGCGCGTCGCGGTCACGATGCCCAGACCTGCTCGCCACGCTTCGCCGCCGCACTCAAAGACGACGACGGCACGCCTGTGCTACGTATCTATGAATTCAGCCGCGACCGCGTCACGCCTTTCCAAATCGACTTCTTTCTGCCTGACGACAGCCGTTTTCTCTTTGCTCGCACCCGCATCAGCAACACTAACGATCACGTCGTGCCGATGTACTGGTGGAGCAATATCGCTGTGCCTGAACGCCCTGGCTGCCGCCTCATCGTGCCAGCCATGGAATCCTACGCCAACGCCTATCTCCATGGCGCCCACTCGCTGGCAAAAATACCGATGCCCGACGGCGAGGGCTTTGACGCCAGCTACCCATGCAACTTCCGTAACGCCAAAGACCACTTCTATAAAATCCCCGACACTCACCGTAAATACGAAACCGTCCTTTACGAGGACGGCTATGGGCTCATCGAATGTTCGACACGACGTCTCCAGGGCCGCAAACTCTTTGTCTGGGGCCAAAACACCGGCGGTCAGCGCTGGCAGCGAAAACTGCTTGACAAGGATTCGCCCAACTACCTCGAAATCCAGGCTGGCCTAGCCAAAACTCAGCAGGAATGCCTGCCCATGCCGCCCAAGACCACTTGGGAATGGCTGGAAGCATACGGCGCTATCCAATTGAACCCGTCAGAGGTGTTTGGCAGCTGGGAAAATGCTGTCAACGCCGTCACCAGAAAGCTCGACGCCATGTTGCCTGAAGCGCAACTGGATGAGATGCTCGCCCGCACCCGCCAAAGCATCGCCCTAAAGCCGGCTGCCGCTGTCCATTACGGCAGTGGCTGGGCAGCGCTCGAAGAACGTCGGCGCGGCGCAAGTTTGACTCATCACCTCGACTTTGGCAGCTGCGGCCCCGAACAACAAGAATGGCTTGAGCTTCTTGAACATGGCTGCATGGACGATGAGCCGCCACGCAGCTTCATGGTTCAGGACGAGTGGTTTAATCTGCTCAAAAAAGCCGTTGAAAACCACCCGCAAAGCTGGAAAATACACTACCACCTCGCTTTGAATTATTTCCGGCGCCAAGACCTTGAACGCGCCAATGCCGCCATCGACGCATCCATCGCCTGTCATCGCAGTGCCTGGAATCTCCACGCCAAGGCCTATTTGCGCCGCGCTAGTGGACACAAGGAGGAGGTCGTGGAGCTTCTCCTTGAAGCCCTTGCTTTGCGTCCCAACGACACCTCGCTGCTCAAAGAAAGCAGCAAGACCCTGATGGAATGTCAGGCCTACGCGCCCCTGGCCGCGTTGATGCAAAGCCTCGACAAATCGCTCCGGCAACAGGCAAGCGTTCGCCTCATTGACGCTCAGGCGCTCGCCTATACCGGGCACCTCGACGAAGCCGAAGCCATCCTCGACACCCTGGACGTCGACGATCTCCCGGGCATCCGCGAAGGCGATATCTCACTCGCAAAACTCTACGTATATGTCCAGTGCCAGAAGGCTGCCCGCGACGGTCGCACCCTCAACCCAAGCGATGTCGTAGTGCCCGCGCGTCTGGACCTGCGCATGTCCACCTGAGCCGGGAAAGAAAAGAATGGTTGGTTTTTTGCGCAAGGGGAGGGAAGGGCTTCGGGTTCTTTCCTCCCCTTTGCGCTCACAGGACTATTCAGTTTTGGCTGAGGGCGATGATCGCCTGCAAGTTGTAGTGTTCAATTTCACACCGAGCTTTCCGATTTCCCAGGTTTGAACTATTATTGTGCTGGACATGGATAATTTTCATAAAACTTCTGGAAGACAAGTGCCTTACTGTCTAACGTCCACTAACGTCCACTAACGTCCACGTCCACTCTCCACTAACGTCCATTAAAGTCCATTAAAGTCCATCGTCCATCGTCTACTAACGTCCATTAAAGTCCACTAACGTCCATTGTCCACTGTCCACTAAAGTGCCTTACCCGGGGCGTTTGGCTCCGTAGCTTGTGGAAATCGCGAGTATCAATCGGCGACCGATTGCCATCAAATTATATATGGCCATAACAATAAGTAATGCTTAATAGTTGCCGCTTAAGTCACCGTTCATGTATCGCCCGTTCAGGGCTCAAAATATTATACGCCTTACCCTAGGGCGGCACTTCGCTCACCCTGGGCTTTTATGTTGCTGCCGTCAGTACGACGCACATCAGCCGCCGTCCACAACGTCCACCATGTCCCTAGGGTGGACATGGCGGCCAGTGTAGTCCTAACTCGCTCTCGCCCCTCGCCCCTTTCCTGAGACCGCTGCTCATCGGGTTTCCGAATATCAATGAGTGACCGATTACGATTCCTGGCTAAATAGAGATTGAACATCCTGGAATGAACTTGAAACATTGCCTGATGACGGTTAGAGTATTTTTTTTTTGCTGGTTCATGCAGCCACCTTGGATGGGGTAGATGCATCTGGGTAGTGTGGAGCCGCTTGTTGTTATCATGGCACTTTTATTCAGTCAAGAACATGCATTCCTATAGGGTGGTACGTTGACCATAGACCATTGGAAACCGATATGACCAAGCTTGAGGAACTCGTCGCCAAGCTCTCTGAACTTTTCGAATTGGACAAAGCCGACTTGGATTTTGGCATTCACCGCATCATCAAGGCCAAGCATGCCCAGATCACCACCTACCTGAAGGAGCGTTTGCCGGAGAAGGTCAAGACCGTGCTTGGAGAACTGCTGCAGGCGGAGACCGGCGAGTCCCTGGCTGAACTTGAGCGCGAGGCATTGAATGCGCTGGGTGGTGACGCTATCCTGGCCGACGGCACTCTTGCCCCGGTCTATGCCAATACTCCCTTGGGCGAGTGCTACAACGCCGCCGTCGAGGTTGCACGCAGCTCCCGCAGCAGGGCACAGGCCGAGGCCGAGGTCTACAGTCACCTGTATGAGTTTTTCAGCCGCTACTATGAGGCGGGCGACGTCATCTCGCGTCGCCGCCGTACGGCTGGTCGCGAGACCTACGCCATTCCCTACGATGGCGAGGAGGTCGTCCTGCATTGGGCCAACAAGGAGCAATACTACGTCAAGTCCAGCGAAGACCTCAAGGACTACACTTTTACCGTACTGCTGAATCCCTCCGGCGACAAAGGGCACGTCCAGTTCAAGCTTACCCGGATGGACGCCGTGCAGAACAACAACAAGGCATCCCGTATCTTCCTGCTTGACAGCGAAGCGGGAATTGAGGCTGGCGATGAAAGTTTGGTCATCCCTTTCCATTTCGCCGAGGGCAAGAGCCGCAAGCAGGCTGACGAACTCGCCTGGGAGAAGTCCATATTGGCTGCGTTGCCGCTGGAATGGCAGGCGCGTTTGGCTGTGCAGGACAGCAGCTACACCGGCAACGACGAACGCAATATCCTGCAGAAGCACCTGCGCAACTACACGAGGAAGAACACGAGCGACTATTTCATCCACAAGGACCTCGGCGGCTTTTTGCGCCGTGAGCTGGACTTCTACATCAAAAACGAGGTCATGCATCTGGACGACGTGGATGACCGGCCTGCTGGCTATCTCGACACGGAGCTGCGCAAGATTAAGGCTATCCGCGCCGTTGCCCACGACCTGGTCGCCTTCCTTGCCCAATTCGAAGACTTCCAGAAGCGCCTGTGGCTGAAGAAAAAGTTCGTAGTTGAAACCAACTGGTGCATCACCCTCGACCGTATCCCCGAGGAGTTCTATCCCGAGATCGCCGCCAACGACGCCCAGCGCCAGGAATGGGTCCGCCTCTTCGCCATTGATGAAATCGAGGCAACGCCTGGTGGCTTGCTAGCCCCGGTCAAACCCGGCTACAGCGAGCCCCTCACCGTCGAATTCCTTATGGCCAACGACAAGCTGGTGCTGGACACGGCGTTTTTTTCGGCGGAGTTCAAAACTCGCCTGATAGCCAGCATTGACGGTATTGACACGCAAATGGATGGGTTGCTCATCCATTCAGAAAACTTCCAGGCGCTGAACCTGATGCAGGAGCGCTATCGGGAGCAGATGAATGCTGTCTACATTGACCCTCCCTATAATACCGGAGAAGGTGGATTTGTATATAAAGACGCCTACAAGCATTCAAGCTGGTTGGCTCTTATGAGAGATAGAATGTATCTCGCGATGGCTCTTCAAAGACATGATAGTGCAATATATGCAAGCATTAACGAAGATGAACTGTATAACTTTAAGTTTGCGCTTGATGATGTGTACGGAAGCATGCAGTATTTATCAACTTTCGCCGTGAAGGTGCGGCACGAAAATCGAATCCTCAAGGGAGATAAAGACTTCCATGAAGTGTTTGAAAATGTTTTGGCGTATCGGAGAACTAACGCTCACTTGCCAGCAAAGAGACGAGAAGATAACACTTCCCTTGACGATTATGTTTGGAAAGTAACCGTTGATGCGCCGCATAAAGTGATTAGCATGGACGGTAAGAGCGTAGAAGTGTTCACTGAGGGAAATTATATCCTGGAAAAATGCGAACCCAGCAATGAATTGCTCAAGAGAATAAATATTCGGGGAACTCTTAGGGAAGGCAATTCGAGCGGTCGATTTTTTGTCGCTAACCTTGAGATGTTGAAGGATCAGTTTCCCAATGCTCTTTTTCGGGTTCCAAATATAGGCAATGATGGCCTAGGCCATCGTTATTTCTGGTTGCCTGGAGCAGGAGGAAAACGACGAAACGGGGATTATTTCCAAGGAGTGCCGGTTGACAAAGAAGACACCAAAGAAGTCCCGTATGCAAACTTATGGGATTTTGAAAGGGACTTTAACCAATGTGCTGATGAAGGGGGAATTGTTTTCAGAAACGGAAAGAAACCGATAGCCTTTCTGAAGCATATTTTGACGCTGGCTGGTGTGGCGCAAAACACGAACTCGAACGTTTTGGATTTCTTTGCAGGTTCTGGAAGCACAGCTCATGCCATAATCGACCTTAACCGAGACGACAATGGAACCAGGCGGTATGTCCTGATAGAGATGGACGATTATTTCGACACAGTGTTGAAGCCCCGCATCCAGAAGGCCGTCTACTCGAATGACTGGAAAAAAGGCAAGCCGACATCTCGCGACACGGGCGTCTCGCACTGCTTCAAGTACCTCCGTTTGGAGTCTTACGAGGACACGCTGAACAATTTGGCGTTGGTGGACCGTTCAGCCGACATTCTGGGTCTGCCGGAACAGGTGCAGAACGACTGCCTGCTGCGCTACTCGCTGGATGTGGAGTCTCGCGCCAGCCTGCTTGACTTGACGCGCTTCGAAAATCCGTTCGCCTGCATGCTCAAGGTCTACAACCGGGGCGTCGGCGAGGCTGAACCGCGCTTGATTGACCTGCCCGAGACCTTCAACTGCCTGCTTGGACTGCGTGTGCGCACCATGCGGATGCTTGACGGCTTCTTGGTCATCGAGGGCGAGAACCCGGCTGCCGAAACAGTCTTGGTGATTTGGCGCAACGTGAAGGAGAAGGACAACGTCGCGCTGGAAGCATTCATCACTGGTGCCTTGCGCATCAATCCGGCCGAAACCGAGTATGCTGCCGTCTACATCAACGGCGACGCGACGCTCGACGACCCGCACGGGAAGTTCCTGCTCACTGAACAGGTCTTCTACGAACTTATGTTCGACGTTAGGGACTATAAGGGGAAGAACTGCGAATGGACATGAATGCACCTAGAGTGGACATGATGGACAGCGGCTGCAGCATCGTATGCAGTTCAGCTCCAGCTTGCCATCATTTTCGCGCTTTTAGCGTTTCTGCCGCTGCATGGCTACAACACACCCTAAAAAATCGGCGCCGTCTGCGTAATCTGCGGATAATACAACAGTTTCTCGCCCCTCGCCCCTCGTGTCAAGGGCTGACCTATTACCGTCCCGGGCGTTTTTTTTGCTCTTGCGGTTCTGTCATTATTGGCAAGGGATGATATATTTCATTGTATAATCCTGGTCAGGTGGTTTGCCGCTTCTGGAGCGGGGCGGCGCCTGGTCACCAAAACATCATTCAGGAGACATGGAAGCATGACGAACAGCGCGGTTGGAACGCAATCTTTTGCTACGGAGAAGGCGGCCAAGGTCGGACGCAAGCTCAGGTGGGCATTTGTTGGATGCGGTGGAATCAGCACGACGCACTTGAAGGCGATTGCGAAGATTCCGGAAATCGAGGTGGTGGCTGGCTGTGACATCAAGCCCGAACGCCTGAAACTGATGCAGGACGAATACGGGATCAAGGCCGTCTATGAAAAGTGGGACGACATGTTGGCGGAGATTAAGCCGGACGTGGTGGACGTGTGCACGCCGAACGGAGTTCACATGCCAGCGTCAGTGGCGGCTTCCGAGGCCGGCTGCCACGTCATTGTCGAAAAGCCGATGGCGATGAATCCGGCCGAATGCCAGCAGATGATTGATGCGGCCAAGAAGGCTGGCAAGCTGATTTGCATCGGTTTCCAGTTCCGCTACCATCCCAACACCGAGATGTTCCGGCGGGCCTTTGACGCTGGCGAGATTGGCGACATCCTGTATGTCAAATGCCAGGCTTTGCGTCGTCGCGGCGTTCCCAACTGGGGCGTGTTTGGGCAGAAGGAATTGCAGGGCGGCGGGCCGATGATTGACATTGGCGTGCACATCATGGAATCAGCCCACTACTGCATGGGCGAGCCGCGGCCAGTGGCGGCGACCGGGAATTGCTGGACGTACCTTGGCGACAGGCCGTCGGAAGTCCTCAACGCATGGCCGAATTGGGACTGGAAGACGTACACGGTGGAAGACTTGGCCATCGGCCATATCCGCTTTGACAATGGCGCCATCATGCAGGTGGAGTCGTCGTTCTGCGCTCATATTGAGAAGGATATCTTCAACTTCCAGATCATGGGCACCAAGGGCGGGTTCAACTGGGAGACGGCGACGATCTTTACGGATCGGGCCGGAACCATGATCAACAGCAAGGCCGCCTTCCTGCCCAGCACGGAATTCGGCGCCTTGTTCGTGGCTAAGCTGAAGAATTTTGCTGACGCCTGCCTGCTGGGCACGCCGATGCGCGCGCCAGGCGAAGCTGGCTTGACCGTGCAAAAGATGATTGACGGCATCTATCGGTCGGCCGAGGCTGGCAAGGAAGTCGTCATCGCCTAAGTGCGCTGTCTTCCCTTCCGGCGGCGTCAGGCGCTAGTCTGCGCCGCTGGAAGCGGGCTGTCCTTGCCGTCGGCCAGACGTTTCCACGCCTAAAGGGCGCAGGGGCGCCTGGCTATTATTTCTCAGGAAAATCAATGCAGGGGCGAGAGCAGGGCGGGGCAGCTCTGTTTTTCGTTGTGAGCAGTTCCATCAATCAGCTTGGAGTGCCATGCCATCGATCAGGATATTAGCGGGTGACGAGGAGAAATTGCCAGCGCTTGAAGAGGCTTTGGCAGCAATGCCGGTGGACATGGCGATGCCGGCACCGGCCGATTGGCGTCCGCGCCAATGGCAGACCACCCTGGCGCAGAGCTTTCCAGTCACTGGCCCGGCGACGTACCGCAAAGGCTCTCACAGCACCCTGGTTTTTTTGCCTGGCCCTGGCAACGGCTGGTGGCTGAAGCGCCTTGACCTGGAAGAGCAGCTGCCGATCAAGGTTTCGGTGCGCAATGTATGGACGGCGCAGCGCAACATCGTTTTGCGCAGCGGCAGTCCGCATAACTACGTGCGCATGACCGAGCATATCATTGCGCATCGTTTAGGGCTTGGGCTTGACAATGCGGCCATCGGCATTGACAGCGGGGACCCGCCCTTGTTCAAGGTCGGGAGCCTGCCGATCATCGAGGCGGTGCGGGCGGCCGGCATCGTGGAAGATAAAACCAGGCCATTGCGCTACGTCGCGGTCAAGGAGCCGGTCGCCTTGGTGTCTGCCAGCGGCGCCTCTTATCTGCGGGTTGACCCGCCGCCAGCTGGTTGCAGGAAGCTCTCCTTTGACGTCGGCATCGACTTTCCGACTGCGATTGGCAGGCAGCGGATTCAGTTTGACTTGCATGAAGGCGCGTTTGTGCATGGCGCTCACGCACGCACCAACTGCTCCCGGGCTCAGGTACTGTACATGCGCACCATCGGCAAGCTGTTTGCGGACACGCGCAACCTCGGCTACACGCGGGACAACATTCTAGTCGCCGGGAAAGAGCGCTATTACAACGAACCGCGGCTGATGCATGAAGGCAAGTCCCTGGAAGCCGTCTGGCACCGCGCCTGCCTGGACCTGATTGCTGCCTTGTCGCTGCTTGACGAAGGCCGGCTATGCGGGAAAGTCACCTCCTACAAGGCCGGCCACGCCCTTGATTGCCGACTGATGACGTTGCTGTACCGGGATGAATTGCTTGAACCGCTGCCCGGCATTGAGCCGGTCTAAAGCGGGCCGAAAACCAGGAAAGGCGCGGGTCGGAACCATGAATGAGGGCGAAGGCAGCAGATGAGCGCGTTGCGAGACCGCAGTCAATTTTATTTTTCCCTGGCGTCGATGTTAGAGGCCGGGGTGCCCATGCTGCGGGCGATGAAGCAAAGCTACCCAGGCCGGTTCCGGAAAGTCGCCCGTGCGCTTGGGGAGCAGATGGAGGCCGGCGCCAGCCTGAGCGACGCCATGCGCACGGAAGCGGCTTTCTCCGGGTTTGAGCGCAACGTGGTCGCTGCCGGCGAATTGACCGGCAATCTGCCGACTGTCTTTCGCTCTCTTGGAGAGTGGTTTGCTCTTAGGCAGACTTTGCGCGGCAAAGTCATCAGCAGCATGCTCTATCCCCTGATGATGTATCATTTTGCCGGGCCGGTGTTGTGCGTGGCTGATTTCTTTATCGGCAAAGCCACGGAGCAAGAGGTGAGCCTGGATGCCTTGGTCTGGAGACTGGCGTGGTGGACGGCGCTGCCGTGGGCGCTGTACGTTGCAGGACGCATCGTCTGGCCAATGCTGCGACGCAGCCTGGCCTTTGGGAGCGTGGTCAGCACTTTGCCAATAGTGGGCAAAGTGTTGTTTCGCCTGGAAGGAGCCAATTTTTTCAAGTCATTCAGCTTGTGTCTCAACGCCGGATTGGGGGCGGCTGTTTCGGTGCGGACGGCGGCTGACAGCTGCGTCAACCAGGTTTTCCGACGCCGTTACCAGCGGATGGCGGCGGTGATTGAAAACGAGTCGGTAGGATTTGTGGAAGCCTACAGCCGCCATCAGACGTGGCGAGAGGCGGCCTCGCCGGTCCCAGCCCTGATGGCCACCGGCGAGGAATCAGGCCAACTTGATGAATATGCAGAGCGAATTGCGCGAATGCTGACGGACGAGGCCAGCCAGCAGCTGGAGATGTTGGCCAATCTGCTTCCCAAGGCCATGTATTTTGGATTGATGTGCTATATCGGCTATAAGATTATCTCTTTTTATGCGAGCTTTGCTTCTAAGCTTTCTGAGCTGCTGTAGGGAGGAACTGATGGTCATGCAACACGCAAAGGAACTGGCATGAGTTGGAGGAAATTGTACCCTTTTACGCCTAAGCGGCACACAACCGCAGAGGGCCTGGGGATGAGTTATGTCGACGAAGGAACCGGCGAAGCCGTCGTTATGTTGCACGGCAATCCGACCTGGTCGTTTATTTTCCGCGACTTGATTCAAGCTGCGGCAGCCGCTGGCTGGCGGGCCTTGGCGCCGGACTTGATCGGCTGCGGGCTTTCAGACAAGCCGCAAGACTGGCCGTATCACCTGGAAGACCATATCCGCGTCGTGGAAAATTGGCTTGAGAACGACTTGCGGGTCAGCCGGGTCAACCTCGTCCTGCACGACTGGGGCGGTGGCGTCGGCATGGGATACGCTGTGCGGCATCCGGAGAAGATCGGCAAGATCGTGCTTATGAACACGGGGGCATATCTGTCTGACGACTGCCCTCGACGGATTGCGCTGTGCCGTTGTCCGGGTCTAGGCTCTTTTTTGGTTCGCGGCCTGAATGGCTTTGTCGAGGCGGCCATTCGGATGGCGCCAGCGACGCGCCTGCCGTCGGCAGTGCGGGCAGGCTATCGGCATCCCTACGGCAATTGGCATGACCGGATCGCCAATTTGCGTTTTGTGCAGGACATTCCCTTGCGGCCGTCGCATCCGACCTGGCCGACCTTGGCCGCCATCGGCGAACAACTGCCATTGCTGGCGGACAAGCCGATCCTGATGTGCTGGGGTGAACAGGATTTCTGCTTCAACATGCGTTTCCTGGCTCGCTGGCGTGAGATTTACCCCCATGCCGAAGTCAAGACCTGGCCCGAGGCCTCGCACTACTTGCTGGAAGACGCCGGGGCGGAAATCATTCCGGAAATAGTCGCTTTCTTGCAGAAATAGTTGCAGCAGAGCCGAGACGGGAGTATATGTAATATGACAGACAGTCGCCCAGTGTGACCAGGAAAAAAGATCATTGCAAAGGAGGCTTCAGAATGAAAAGGCATGTTATGATGTTAGCCATGACAGCGTTTGCGGCCCTGCTGGCCGTCGGCTGTCAGAGCGGCGGCGGAGCTGGCCCGGCTCTGGCAAAGAAAACGCCGCCCGTGGTGTATGGTCAGACCGCTCGGCCTGTGACACCGCTGTTCACACCGACCACTGGTGCCATGACGCCGATAGTCGACCAGGAGGAAGTCTTGCAGATGGATGAATTTCTCAATCCTCAGCGTTGGGGGCCGTCAGAAGCCACAGTCAGCGCTTCTGAAATGATTGTTGATGGCAAACCAGCTCTGCATTTTCACATTCCGGTCGACTATTACGCCGGCGAAGAAAAATACCCAATCGGCTGGCCGCGCATGTATTTCACTCTGAAGACGCCAGAGAAGGTTTTTGCGCAGTATGACCGGTTTGAGTTTAAGATTTACGCCATGATGAGCCGTGAGGACGTCCCAGCTTCCGCCCTGAATGTGGCCCTGTACTCTGATAGCAGGACGCCGAACGCTACCATTAAGTTCGGCAAGGAAGTGCCGTTGCCCCTGGGCCAGTGGACCCAGGTCAGCAAGCCGATTTCCGAGATTAAGTCGCCAGAGCAGCTGGAAAAGATCGGCGTGAACATCAGTGAGAGGGATTATCGCCACGGGGACAAGCTCGACTTTCACTTTGCCGACTTCCGTCTGGTTCGGTCGAGTTTCTGCCGGGTGTCAGCCATGACGGCGCAGTCGGCTGTGCTGTTTGCCGATACCGGCGTGATTCCGGTTGAGATTGTGGTCGAGGGGCCTGCGTCGGATGCGGCGCGGGGGATTCCGTTTGAACTGTCCCAGGGCGGCAAGTCGTTGCGCTTGGAGACGCTCCCGGCGCGGCGCGGTCCGCAGAGGCTGGATATTGACGTGGCCGAGTTGCGCCTGGCGCCTGGCGAGTACCAGCTGACCGCGTTTCCCGCTAATCCGGAACGCCGGGTCAGTGTGCCCATTAAAGTCATCTCTTCACCATGGGAGGCGAGCAAATGAAAACACCGCAAGGCAGACGGATGCTTCCGATGTTTCCTAAGCTGCTGGCGGCGATCCTGCTGATGGGAACCGCTGTTTCAGCGCAGATTGAGACGTATGTTGTGGACGTGGTGGCAAAGCAACCAGTCGTGATTGATGGCCATTTGCGCGAAGAGTGCTGGCAAGGGCCAGCGTTGATTAAAGAGTTCCAGCCCTACCGGCTTGCTCCCGAGGCTTCCATGCCAGAGACACGGGCTTGGCTGGCAAAGGAAAAGGACGCCTTGCTGATTGCGGTGGAATGCATGGAGCCGGACATGAAGTCGCTGTACCTCAAAGCCACGGAGCATGATGGCAAAACCTGGATGGACGACAGCGTTGAGTTGTTCTTCAATCCGGCGGGCGACCGGCAGAGTCACGTCCAGATCGTGGTCAATGCCAATGGCGTCATCATGGACGGCATCAGCGATTACTTCGGCGCTAAGTTGGACTTGAGCTGGGAAAGCGGCTTGATTGCCAAGGTTCAGAAGCAGAAAGACCGCTGGACCCTGGAGGCGCGCCTGCCGTATGCCAATTTGCCGCTGGGACAGCCTGGGGCGGACTGGACATTCCACATCGCTCGCGGTCGGCGAGCTGGCGTGCAGACGCAACTGGCCACCAGCCTGAAGTCAACGATCAGCAAGTTTGCCGAATTGACGGCCTTTGACGTTTTGCGCGGCATCAGCCCAGAAGGCTTGCGCCTGAGCCTGGTTGCGTATGACTTTGGCGATTGCCAAGTTGGCCGCAATGAAGCTCGGCTCACCTTGAAGAATTGGGATAAACAGGCCGCTGAAGTCGTGGTGAGAGGCGGCCTGAGCGGACAGAAAGCCAGCGAGCGGACGGTCACCGTCGCGCCGCAACAAGAGGCGGACGTCTCCCTCGAATGGGAGCTGACCGAGCAGGACGCTGGCGCCAGCCTGGAGATCGAAGTGCTTTCCGCTGGCCGCGTCGTACGCAAGCTCGTGCGCCAGCTGGCGACCGTGCCGCCCGTGCTGGGCAAGTTAGAGCGCAACGTTTTTTATCTGACCGATTCTGAAGCTACGGCCGTGCGCTTTCCGGTGCAGGTCGCCACCTTGTCGCGGCGGCAGTTGACTGTATCGTGGTGGTTAGCGGCTCAGGATGGCCGGTGCGTCGTCAGCGGCTTCACCCACGCCATGGGGCCTGAAGCCGTACTGCGCATCTTCTGGTCGTTTGCAGAAAATGGCCGGTATCAGTTGTTGCGCCGTCTGGAGCAGGATGGGCGGATTATTGCCGAATCAAGAGACGACATCGTGTTGATCCAGGGGCCGTTTTAAGAGGCCGCCGGTCAGAATGACAAGAATATTGCAGCGTACCATCTTGGGAAAAGGATGAAAAATATGACAAGCAAGGGATTATCTGCTCGGGTCTTTGGCCTGGGGCTGGCATTTCTGGCCAGCACGACTGTCGGCTGGGCTGACGCACACCGCTTTGACTTTGCTAAGGCAGAGGCGCCATTGCGGGAAGGCTTTGTACGGGTGACGGAAAAGGGCGATGACAAGGCGTCCTGGACAGCTGGCGCTGCTGGCATCCAGGCGAACTACACGCCGATTACGCGGGAGTGGAAGATGAATGTTGGCCGCGGCCGCCAGTTGCCGCCGCCGAATTATCCGATTGATTTGACCTGCGGCCACGTGCAGAGCAAAGAGTCGGCAACCCTGACGCTGAAGGTGCCAGTCGGCGATTATCGGGTCTGGGTGCTGACAGGCAATAGCGGCGGCAATTCCCGCCAAGTCTGGGACATTACGGTCGCCAGCACCATCGACAAGGCCGGAACGGCTTACGCCGGCAGTCAAGAACTGATGGACTTTGAATTGGACGCCAAGGCCGATGCTAATGGCTTGAAGCTGGACGTGGCGACTCGCAGCCGCTGGGTCATCAATACCATCATCGCGGTGCCGAAAAAGGAATGGATAGCATATCGTGACGGCGAATTGCAGGCTGTCCGCCACGAATGTTTTGTCCTGCCGCCAGATGAATTGGCCAAGTGGAAGGAAACGCCCCAGACCAGCGATGTGCCGGAGCCGACCTGGACAGAGAAGCAAAAGGCAGACGGTCTGGCGATTTTCGCGCGGCCGTGGGTCGAGCCGGTGTGGCCAGACCATTTCCCGCGGGCGCATGAAATCAATGCGCCGGTGCGAGCATTCGCCGCCCAGAATGAATATGAACCGCTCACCTTCACGATTCACCCCCTGCGACATTTTGAAAGTCTCCAGGTGACAGTCGGGCGGCTGGTCAACGAGAATGGCGCGGCACTGCCAGAGACAGCGATTGACTTGCGCTATGTCCGCTACATGAACGTCCGCCCAAACTATTCGGTCTTCAACATCTACTATCGGGCGCCGGACGTACTCATGCCCTGGCGCGGGGCGCAGCGCTTGTTCAAGGGCGAGAATTTCCGGGTTTGGATCACTGTCCAGGTCGAGCCGGGCACGCCGGTCGGGATGTACAGTGGCGAGGTTGAGGTCAAGGCCGACAATACGACTGTCGCCGTGCCGGTCAGTCTGCGAGTGCTGCCAATCCATCTGCTGAAGGACGAAAGCCTGATTTATGGACAGTATTACCGTCATCCGTATTATGATATGAATGCAGCGCCGGACGATTTTTCGCGTTCCTGGTGGCGTCGCAAGGCCGAAGCCGAGCATGAGGACATGCGCGCCATCGGCATGAACACACTGGTCAGCAGCATTGGGGTGACCGAGTCGAACGGACGCTGGGTTGTCAATGGCGATGGATTCCAGCGCGTCGTCGATCTGTATCGCAAGGTCGGCTTTTCCAAGCCCATCGCCTGCTCGTTCAATGTCGGCAGCATCTACTATAAATACATGAAAGCGAGCATGGGTTCCCACCTCAGTTTGCTGAAAATGCCGCCAGACGAATTTTTCACTGATGTGACAGCGTCGGTGCAGGCGATTGTCAACGAGGCCAAGCGTCGCGAGTGGCCGCCGATTTTGTTTTATCCTATTGACGAGCCGTCAACCAGTCCGTTGTCAGTGGCGTTTATGACTCGCATCATGCAGGCGATCAAGGCGGTTCCTGGTGCGCGCACGTACGTGACGGCTGATCCAGCCCACGAGCAGTTTTCTCCGATGCGGCCTTTTGTCGACGTCTGGTGCTGCCAGCCGTTCACGTTTCCTAAAGACTTTATTGAGCGTGACATGGCCGAGAACCCGGGCTTGGAATACTGGTGCTATCCCAATCACATTTCTGGTGAAAACGACCATACCCCGACTAAGGGCGCTCGCATGACCTACGGTTTCGGATTCTGGAATTCCGGGTTCCGCTGCCTGATTCCGTGGATTTACCAGTCGTCTGGCGGCAGCCAGTGGAACTACCTGGACTACTCGTCTTCCGATTTCGTCAACCGTACCGATGTGGACGGCACGCCGATTCCCGTCACCCTGTGGGTGGCCTACCGGGAAGGGCTGGATGACGGCCGCTACCTGAACACCCTGGAGAAATGGATTGCGGCGGCTGAGGAAGCCGGCTTCACGGCGGAGGCCCAGGCTGCCCGCGATGATATTGAGCTGATCCGTTCCTCCATCAATGTACAGACGAAATACAAGGTTGACGGCCTGTGGGGGGCCGAGACATTTGATGTCTACCGCTGGCTTCTGGCTCAGCGCATCATGGACTTGAAGAACTTGTTCTGAGGCAGACAGACGCTTTTCGCTTTTCTTATCTATAAGCGGATAGGAAAGGCGAAAGCCGTGTTGTCATTTGGAGAAAACGTGTTACGTTATTTTTGCGTTCATTTTCGTCATCACTAAGGTCCAATACCTTGTGAAGCATCAACCCATCCATTGAAGAAGAGAAGCAGTCATCATGGAAAAACAGGACATTGAGAAGAAGGCGGCCGCGGCTAAGCCGGCGGGTCGGGTTTTGCGTCTTGGCATCATTGGCCAGGGTCGCAGCGGTCGGAACATCCACGCCGAGTATTTGAAGAACGTCCCGGAGAAATTCGAGATTGTCGCGGTCAGCGATTTGTTGGCGGATCGTTGCGAGCGCGCCGCCAAGGAATACGGCTGCGCGACGTACCAGGACTACCGGGAGATGCTCCAGGACAAGTCATTGAATCTCGATTTGGTGGTCAACGCGAGCTTCAGCCATCAGCACGCGCCGATTACCAAGGAAATCATGCTGGCTGGCCTGAATGTCCTGTGCGAAAAGCCGTTCGCTCGCACCAGCGACGAGGTCAAGGATTTGATCGGGGTTTCAAAGCAGACCGGCCGTTTGCTGGCCGTGTTCCAGCAGTCGCGGTTTGCGCCGTATTATCGCAAGGTCAACGATGTTCTGCTGTCTGGCGTTTTGGGCCGTATCCAGATGGTGAAGATTGCCTTCAATGGCTTTAGCCGTCGCTATGACTGGCAGACCTTGCAGGCATACAATGCCGGCGGCCTGTTCAATACTGGGCCGCATCCGATGGACCAGGCTCTTGGCTTCATCGGTCGTGACATCATGCCGAACGTGTGGTGCAAGATGGACGTAGTCAACGCGCTTGGCGACGCTGACGACTTCTGCAAAGTCATACTCTCCTACCCCGGCCGGCCGATCATTGACCTGGAAGTATGCTCCAACACCCATTTCAGTCCGTATCTCTATCAAATCTACGGAAAGTACGGCAGCCTGTCCGGCACCATGAACCGGATCGAATGGAAATACTACAAGCCAGAGGAAGCACCCCCCATAAAGCTGATTCGCGAGCCGCTCCCTGGACCATCCTACTGCTCGGACAAGCTTGAATTCCATTCCGAAGTCTGGGAAGTCCCGGCAGAGGAGAAGGACCTGTTCAATTCGACCTCAGCCCGCTTCTATGACAACCTGTACGACGCCTTGGTTTATGGCAAGGCCCTGGTCATCACTCCGGAGCAGGTCTGCCAGCAGATAGCCGTGATTGAGGAATGCCATCGCCAGAATCCTCTGCCGCGCAAGTTCTGACCTCAAACTAAGCGAGCCGCCTTGAGCGGCAAGTCAGGCGTCCCGAGCCGCACCACAAGCGCGCCGGGGCGCCTGTAGTGTCATCCCGACAGTGGTATGTACGGTAGTGCCGCCCCTGCGGGTGGCTCTGGTTTTGCTGTGCGTCCGCTCCACCTGGGGTTGCTCATGGCGCACCTCTGCGAGGTTGCTTTTCCATCTGCAAATCTTTTTGAAATTGGCTCTAAGGAGGATTGATTTTTCTATGAAGATGAAGCCATACAATTTTTTCCCTGCGGGGAATTTGTCCCTCCGCGGAGTGATCGGCGATGCGCTGCGAAAGAATATTTCTTGCAGGCTTGAGACTGTGAACGATTCCTTTATGGTTGCCCCGTTCCGCTCCCGCACGGAAGATGACGGGGCGTGGAGATGCGAGTTTTGGGGCAAAGTGACTCGTTCCATGATCCTGGCCTGGAGGATCAATCCAACCGACCGCCTTCTCGAAAAGATACGTAGGACAGTCAAGGAACTCCTCTCTACCCAGACGCCGGATGGTTGCATCAGCACTTATCCTGCGAATCAGCAGCTCAGTGGATGGGATATCTGGGGAAGAAAGTATGTGCTTTTGACGCTTCTCAGGTATTATCACTTGATCGAACCAGACCCAGCAGTTCTGGCAGCCTGCTGCCGGATGACGGACCACCTGATTTCCCAGATAAAGGGAGATAAAACCGATCTCCGTACCTACGGAAGGCACGACGGTCTTGCCGCCTGCTCAATACTTGCAGGAATCGTGGAACTGTATAAAGCGACTGGAGAAAAAAGGTATCTTGATTTTGCTCGCGCTATCCTTGAGTCGGGCTGTTCGCTGAAAGAGAACGTGTTTGACGCTGCTTTGAAAAATATCCCGCCGAAAGAGATCGGCAACGCCAAAGCCTATGAGTTGAGTTCCTGCTTTCAAGGGGCATCTGCGTTTTCCCGCGTTGTCGGAGACGAACGCTACAAGGAGGCGGTTTGTGCATACTTCCGAAAGGTCGTTGACCGGGAAATCTTCGTCACCGGGGGAGGCGGCGGAAAGGACGTAAGCGGAGAATTCTGGTTTGACGGTGTCGTCAACCAGGTGAAGGAAAATCCAGGTTGCGGATTCGGCGAGACTTGCGTGACGGCGACATTCATGCACCTTTGTGAATCCGTGTTTGCGCTGGATGAAACGAATCAGGAGCCTATGGAGCAGATGGAGAATTCGCTTTACAACGCTCTGTTGGGAGCGATGGCGCCATCCGGGGAGCATTGGACTCATGCCAATCCGACTCCTCTGACTGGCGACGGCTGGAAGGCTGCTGCGCCGGATCAAATCTATCGTTGTTTCAAGAAGCCATTTGATGGACACGATTGTTGCCGAGCCCAGGGGCCGGAAGGTCTTGCTTTTGGCGCAGCGCATGCGGTTCTGCGTCTGCCAGACGGAATCATGGTCAATTTTTACGAGGATTTCTTTCTGAAAGACACTACAGCTTCCGGAGAAGCCTACACGGTTGAAGCGTCCGGCGGCTATCCGGCCCCCGGCAGAACAGAACTGGTTTTCCGGATGAAGCAGCCGCTGAAGCGGAAAGTCGTTTTGCGCATCCCGGCCTGGTCGGAAGACTGCGAATTTTTGCTTAATGGGAAAATAGTTCCTGTTCACGCAGGAAAATACTGTGTGTTGGAACGCATTTGGGCAGACGGCGACCTCATCCAGATTGATTTTCACCCAACCGTGAAAGTGGTTCGTCCAGCGGGAACAGATGGTGTTTTCGCCTTAAAATACGGTCCTATCGTTTTGGCGGAACCTGGCAATGGAGGCGAAAATCCCGATCCTGATAAAAAATGGGAGCTGTGTTCTTCTGGACGCGGAAAAATTTTAAATTTGAAGCAG
>Ga0209723_1002272_pt1 | contig 26240 bp, 23 predicted proteins | sample BiotimSIPDNA_2_FD_185750 | JGI IMG/M metagenome (GOLD analysis project Ga0209723, IMG submission 185750) | Anaerobic biogas reactor microbial communites from Washington, USA - Biogas_R2 time_0 SIP DNA (SPAdes) (version 2) | ecosystem: Engineered > Bioreactor > Anaerobic > Unclassified | place...
GACGGGCAAATACGCCGGCAACGCGCAGATGCGCGAGGCCCTGCTGGCCGCGCAGGCCGATGTGGTCACCGTCGCCCTGCGAAGGGTGGAGAGCGGTGCGATGGCGGAGAGCATCCTGGATTATATCCCGCCGTCCTGCACCGTCATGATCAACACCTCCGGCGCCCGGAATGCCGCCGAAGCGGTTCGCATCGCCCGGCTGGCCAGGGCCTCCGGGGCGGGAGACTGGATCAAGATCGAGGTCATCGCCGACAGCAGGTATCTCCTTCCCGACAATCTGGAAACCCTGAAAGCGACGGAAACTCTCGTCAAGGAAGGCTTTATCACCTTTCCCTACATGAGCCCGGACCTCTCCATGGCCCGGCGGATGGCCGACTGCGGCGCGGCGGCCGTGATGCCCCTGGGCTCGCCCATCGGCACGAACCGGGGGGTGAGGACCCGGGAGCTGGTGGAAATTCTGATCCGGGAGATTTCGGTGCCGATTATCGTCGATGCGGGGCTGGGGAAGCCCTCCGACGCATGCCAGTGCATGGAGATGGGATGCGCCGCCGTGATGGTCAATACCGCCGTTGCCGTTGCCCCGGATCCCGTGGAATTCGCCAGGGCCTTCAGCCTGGCGGTGAAGGCGGGCAGGCTGGCCTACCGGACCGGGATGCCCGGAAGCGCCGCCGAGGCCAGGGCCTCTTCACCCCTGACGGGTTTTTTGAGGGATCATGACTGAGTTTCTGTCAAAAAGCTTTTACGATACCTACCTTGCTTGCCGGGAACGGGACTGGGGCGAAGCCCTTGCCGCCGCTTCCGGGGCGGATGTCGAACAGGCCCTTCGGCGGGTGCATCTTTCCTTTTCCGATTTTCTCGCCCTCCTTTCCCCGGCCGCCGAAGCCCACCTGGAGCCGATGGCGCAGAAGGCCCGGGCGCTGACGCTGAGGTATTTCGGACGGACGATCCAGCTGTACGCGCCCATCTACGTGTCGGATTACTGCGAAAACTCCTGCCTCTACTGCAGCTTCAGTTCGAGAAACCGGCGCAAACGGAAAAAACTGAGCCTGGAGGAGATCGATCGCGAGGCGGCCTTTATTGCCGGCACGGGGTTGCAGCACATTCTTCTGCTGACGGGGGAATCGAAGAAGGAAAGCCCTGTGGGTTATCTCCGGGATTGCGTCCAGGTTCTCAGAAGGCATTTCTCTTCGGTGGCCATCGAGGTTTACCCCCTGTCGGAGGAAGACTATGCCGGCCTGGTGGCGGAGGGCGTCGACGGCTTGACCCTTTACCAGGAAACCTATGACGAAAGTCTGTACCGGGTTCTCCACCCCGCTGGGCCGAAGCGGAATTTCCGCTATCGCCTGGAGGCGCCGGAGCGGGGCGCCGCGGCCCGGATGAGGCAGGTCAATATCGGGGCTCTTCTCGGACTGGCGGATTGGCGAAGGGAGATCCTGATGGTCGGGCTCCACGCCCGTTACCTCCAGGACCGGTTCCCCGAGGTCGAGATCGGGGCCTCCGTGCCAAGGCTGAGGCCCTTTGCCGGCGCCTTTCAGGGCTCGTGCGAAGTCGGCGACCGGAACATCGTTCAGGCGATTCTGGCCCTGCGGCTCTTTCTGCCCCGGCTGGGCATCGCCCTTTCCACCCGGGAGGACTCCTGTTTCCGCGATTCCCTGATTCCCCTGGGCATTACCCGGATGTCGGCCGGCTCCTGCACCAGCGTCGGCGGCTACACCGTTCCGGACGAGGCGGAAGACGCCTTTGCGCAGTTCGAGATTGCCGATTCACGGAGCATTCCGGAGATGATGGCCCGGCTTCGCGAAAAGGGCTACGATCCGGTGTTAAAGGACTGGATTTTTGGATTATGACGATTATCGAAGCGTTTCACGAGCATCTCATCGGGAAGATCGGCCGGGAAAAATTCGACCGGCTCCGGACGATCCGGATCGGCATCGCCGGGGCCGGCGGCCTGGGGTCGAACTGTGCCGCCCACCTCGTGCGGGTCGGATTCCGCAGCCTGAAGCTGGTTGATTTCGACGTGGTCGAGGCGGGAAACCTGGACCGCCAGTTTTACTTCGCCGACCAGGTGGGGATGCGGAAGGTCGAGGCCCTCCGCCAGAACCTCCTTCGGATCGCCTCCGACCTGGAACTGGAGATCGAGGACCGGAAAATCGAGAAAGATTCGGTAGGCGCCCTGTTCTCCGATTGCGCCGTGGTGGCGGAGTGCCTGGACCGCCCCGAAGACAAAAGCCTCCTCGTTTCCGAACTGCTCATGCTGAAGAAATTCGTGGTGGCGGTTTCCGGGCTTGGCGGCTACGGATCAAGCGATGCCATCCGGCTGCATCCCGTCCGGGAGAACTTCGTCCTCATCGGGGATCTGCAATCCGATATCGCCTTCCGGCCCGCGATTTCCCCGAGGGTTTCCATTGCCGCCGCCAAGCAGGCCGACGTGATCCTGGAGCACGTGCTGTCCGGGGATTGAAGGGACAGGGCTTTGCCGGCCCCCGCATCCGCTAATCCGTTGACAGGAACCCGCCGTTTCCCTATACTTTCCCTACGTAAATCCAAGCCTTTTCTGAAAATCTCCAGATGAAACTCCCCCGCCGCCTTTCCCGGGGCACGTCCGGCGGCCCGGGAGCGGCCGAACCTTTCGGACTTTCGGGAAGTGAAGCGATCCGGCTCTGGCGGCTTCCATGAAGAGGCGCTGAAGGATGTTCTCCCCGGCAGGATCGGCCGAAATCCGGCTCTGCAGGATTCCCCGTGATGAGTGGATTGTCGCATGAACGATGAGGATAAAACCAGAGAGCAGCTCCTTTCCGAGCTCAGGGAATTGCGCCGGAAGGCGGCTGAGCGGGAGGCCGGGGAAGGGGGCCTGACGGGGGCATCGGAGGCCGAATACCGGACCATCTTCGAGAATACCGGCTGCGCCACGATCATAGGCGGGGAGGACTTCACCATCTCCCTGGCAAATGCGGAATTTGAAAAGCTTTCGGGCTATGGCAGGGGGGAACTGGAGGGCAGGAGAAGCTGGATCGGCTTCATCGAGAAAAACGATGAAAAAAAGATGAGGCGCTATTCCGCACTGCGGATTCTCGATCCCGACGCGGCCCCGAGGAATTATGAAATCCGGTTTCAAAACAGGGCGGGTCAACTCAGGGACATCTTCATGACGGTCGCCATCATTCCAGGAACAACAAAGAGCGTTCTATCCTTCATGGACATATCGGAACGCAAGCAGGCCGAGCGGGAGGTCTACAAGCTCAATGAGGAGCTGCGGGAGAGAATTGCGGAGCGCACCCGGCAGCTCAAGGCAATCAACGAAATATTGAAAAAGCTGTCCGAGCGGGAGGCGGCGCTCCAGGAAAGTGAAGAGAGGTATCGAACGCTCGTCGAAAATGTCAATATCGGCGTGTACAGGGTCACAGCCGGGCAGCAGGGGCGTTTTGGGTAGCCGATGTATGGCGGCGTGGATCGGTACCGTCACAGCCGGGCAGCAGGGGCGTTTTGTCCAGGTGAACCCTGCCATCGTGAAGATTTTTGGCTATGACTCCATGAGCGACTTTATGGAGCTGCCCGTTTCGCAAGCCTACCAGGACCCGGAGGAGATGCGCCGGTTTGGAAGAAAAATCCGGCAATGCGGCTTTGTGAAGGATGAGGAGCTTCAGCTGAGGAAAAAGGACGGCACGCCGATCTGGGCTTCAGCCACGGCAAAGGCGCTGTATGATGCCGACGGCAGGGTCAAGTGGGTCGATGGGGTCATAGAGGACATCACCGAGCGAAAAAATGCCGAGGAGGCATTACGGAAGGCCAAGGAAGAGGCCGAAGCTGCAAACCGCGCCAAGAGCGATTTTCTGGCCAGCATGAGCCATGAAATCCGCACGCCGATGCATGCCATTCTCGGCATGGCGGAGCTCCTGTCGGAGACGCCGCTCACTCCCGAGCAGGAGAAGTATGTCGAGGTGTTCCAGAATGCGGGAGAAAACCTCCTGAACGTCATCAACGACATTCTTGACCTGTCAAAAGTGGAGGCCGGACATCTTGAACTCGAGTATGAGGAGTTCGATCTTGCCGAACTCGTTGAAAAGACTGGTGAAGTGCTGGCCATCCGCGCCCATGACAAGGGGATTGAGCTGATCTGCCACATCCTGCCCGATGTACCGGTCAACCTGATCGGGGATCCGATCCGTCTGCGGCAGATCCTGATCAACCTGATTGGAAATGCCGTTAAATTCACGGAGAGAGGCGAGATTCTCGTCGAGGTGAGCAGGGGGGAGCCTGAGGCCTCCAGGCAGGAAGACGGCGATAACACGGAATTGCTGTTCCGGATCTCCGATACGGGAATCGGCATCCCCAAAGAAAAAATAGATCTGATCTTTGAAAAGTTCACCCAGGTTGATTCGTCCACGACCCGCAAGTACGGGGGCACCGGGCTCGGGCTGTCCATATCGAAGCGCCTCATCGAACTGATGGGGGGGCGGATCTGGATTGAGAGCGAAATGGGCAGGGGGACCCGGGTCTCTTTTACGGCGACATTCGGCTTCCAGGAGGAGCAGAAGAAACCGGCCGAAAAGCTGGAGGTGGAGATCAAAGGGCTTCGAACCCTCATTGTCGATGACAATGCCACCAACCGGATGATTTTGCGGGAGATCCTTGCCGGATGGGGCGCCCTTACCGCGGAGGCGGAAGACGGGGAATCCGGAATAGCTGAACTGAAACGGGCCAGGAAATCCGGAACGCCCGTTGATCTCCTGCTCATCGATTACCGCATGCCCCTTCTTGACGGTTTTGATGTGGCGAAGCGCGTCAAGGAAGACCCGGAGATAAAGGATGCCACGATTGTCATGCTCACCTCGGACCTGGGGAGGGGAGACCCGAAGCGGTTTCACGAACTGGGCATAGCGGCCTACCTCACCAAGCCGGTCAAGCGGGCCGATCTTAAAAATGTGATCCTGGCCGCCGTGGGAAAGTCAAAAGCCGCATCCCGAAAACCCGCGGCCTCGTTACCGACCGTCCCTGGAGAGCCCAGGGCCCTCCGAATTCTCCTGGCCGAGGACTCGGACGACAACCGCCTGCTGCTGCTGTCCTATCTCAAAAAGTGTCCATACCAGGTGGATATCGCAGAAAACGGGGCGGTGGCCGTGAAGAAGTTCAGGGAGGGGACATACGACCTTGTCCTCATGGACATCCAGATGCCGGTGATGGACGGCTATACGGCGACCCGGGAGATTCGAGCATGGGAAAGGGAGCATCGCCTCAAGGAAACGCCGATCATCGCGCTGACAGCCTATGCCTATAAAGAGGACAGGCAGAAGAGCCTTGAAGCCGGTTGCAACGGGCACCTCGTCAAGCCCGTCAAAAAAGCGGGGCTTCTGGAGGCCATCGCGGAATATGCCGCTTCCCGATAACAGGCCGCTTTTTGCGAACCGGATTCCGCCGCTTCGAGCGAATTATTTCCGGTCCGGTCTGAAAAAAGCGGGGGTCGGCGCCACCGTTCCAGGACCGGCTTGCTGCTCGCATTCAGAGACTGCTTTCGCAAAGACGGATCATCCGGACGACCGGACTCTCTTCAGGATGTGAGTCCCCATGGGCAGCCCGATGTGGGAGGCGATAACAGGGCATTTGGCCTTGAGAAGAAAATAGATGTTCCGGTTTTCATCGCTGAGCGTTTCGAAGTTGCCCTGCCCCTTGGCAAGGATGAGGTCGGCCTCGTCAAAATGCCGATTGAATTCCCGGCTGCAATCGGCGAGGACCGTGCCCGGGGCATCCGAGCCGTTGTCGATGACTTCGGCGATCTCCTGCAGGCCCAAAGCCAGGGCGTCGGCCATCGTTGCATCGTTGATGACGGGTGCGCCCCGCACGGCCACGGTCACGTTCTCTGCCGGAAGCTGTTCGATCAGCAGGCGGTCGAAGGCAATTTCACCGGCGTTGTCGGCCAGGTAGAGGATGTTGGCGGCCTGTGCAACGGATCGGTGAAATCCGTCGGTATCTCCGCTGAAAGGTTCGGTCAGGGCCTCATCGAGAGAGCGCCGTAGGTCGGTTTCGGTAAAGCCGCCGTTAACCCCCATGTCGATGATGTTTCCGGCGATGGACAGGCGGACCGCCATGATCAGGGGATCCGATGCCGATGCTATTTCGGCCCTCAGCCGGGGAAGCATTTTCAAGGCCATGGCGTTATGGCGGTTTTTTGCCGCTCTGTAGGGATCTTCCATCCCGGTGAGTTCGCGCAGGCGGCGGTGAATGCGCTGAGCCAGCAGTGGGGGCGGCTGATCGAGATTGATCCCACCGGCCCACTGTAGGACGTCGCGGAGAATCCTCTCGTGAATGGAGGCATCCGCCGTTGAGAGCCTCGCCACGTCCAATGCCTGCCGAAGAAAGCAGGGGATGCAATCCAGGGATGTCTTCATGGGCCGATGAACCTGTTCCTTTCTGCTTCACGATGAGGGTTCCATCCCCGCGATTCCCGGCGAAGGGGGAATGGGCTGAATAAGGTAACTTCTGTCCGGCTGCCGTCGAACGGCGTCCGGAAAAAGGGCTACCCGATGCCGCGATCGCCATCCATGCGTTTCCGGCGCCGGAAAAGCCAGCCGTACACGGCCCCGTTGATAAGGAGAACCGCGGCCCCCAGAACGGCCTGCAGCTCGGGAGTAAGCCTGTCGGGGTAAACGATGGGGACGAGGTAGTGTTCGATAAAGCCCCGGCCATAAGCGGCTTCCCCTCCCGCCTGGCGAAGCCTCCATTCAAGGGTTGTCAGGGGACAGAGCCACCCCTGAAACTCGATCAAGGCGCCCCAGATTGCGGCAGGCAGATGGAGCAGGAGAATCCAGCGTCTCCGGACCGCCAGCAGCCCTCCGAAAACGACGAACAGAATGAACCCGAAGTGGAGGGTCACCACGGCATCGGCGAGGATTCGGTAGATCATCTCTCTAGAGGCAGGTTTCCAGGGCCTTCTCGATGACGGCCAGGCCCTCTTCCATTTCTTCCCTCCGAATGTTGAGGGCCGGGAAGATCCGGAGAATGTTTCCCTGGGTAGGCCGCACGAAAAGCCCCCGGGCGAGGCAGGCATCGGAAATGCGGTCGGCCATGGCCTCCTGCCGGAATTCCATGGCCAGCAGCAGGCCTCGGCCGCGGACATCCACAAGGGCCTCCGGCCAGGCATGTTTCCATTGCCCCATCCGGGCCATGGCCAGCGCTCCCATCGCCGTGACGTTGGCGGAGATGTCGGCCTCCAGGAGATGGGAAATGACCGCGGCGGCCACGGCGCACCCCAGGGGATTGCCGCAGTAGGTGCCGCCGTGATCGCCGTATTCGAGGCGGGAGGCGACGGCTTCCGTCAGGGCGAAGGCCCCGAAGGGGAACCCCCCGGCAATGCCCTTGGCCATGGTCAGAAAATCGACTTCAACCTGCAGCGGTTCGATGGCGAACATCGGTCCGGTGCGGCAGAATCCCGTCGTCACTTCATCGACGATCAGGAGGGCTCCATTGGCGCGGCAGAGCCGGGCCGCTTCTTTCAGGTAGGAATCTGGAGGAATCCGGACGCCCGCTTCACTCTGGATCGGCTCCAGGAGGACCGCCGCCACCCGGCTGTCCAGGCACGCCTCCAGGGCGGAGATATCGCCATAGGGGACAAAGCGGGAACCTGGGGCAGGCGGGGCGGACGGCTCCCGGCGGGCGGCCTGGGAGGTGGCTGACGCCGTGCTGGCCAAGCGGCCATGAAACCCCGCCAGGGCGGAGACGATGTCCGGCCTTCCCGTCACCTTGCGGGCGAGCTTGATAGCCGCATCGTTGGATTCCGCACCGCTGTTGGAGAAGAAGATGCGGGTCAGGTTTTCCGGCAGGATCGAAGCCATCAGGGACAGGAGCCGGGCGCGGACGGGAGAATAGGTGAGTCCTGAATTGGGGCCCTGGAGAATTTTCCCGCTCTGTTCCAGGAGCGCCTGGCAGATGACCGGGGAGGCATGCCCCAGGCAGGTCACGCCCCAGCCTGCCGTGAAATCGAGAAAGCGCCTGTCCTCTTCATCCCACACGACAACCCCTTCTCCGCGTTCGATGGAGACGGGGATTTTTTTGAAAAAGCTCGGCATCCGCCGATCTTCCGCCTGGATGGTTTTTTCCGTTGTCATGGGGGGCTCCTCCTGGTTTCTGGTCTGAATTCGATTTCAACGAAAGAACACGGTTTTGGTCAACGGCCGGTGCGCTCCCCGAAGATTCCCCGGCCGACGCGGACGATGGTGGCGCCTTCCTCAACGGCCACTTCGAAATCATCCGTCATGCCCATGGAAAGCTCCGTCATGGCAACGCGGTCGAATTCCTCCGCCGCAATCCGGTCCCGCAGGGTCCGCAGGGCGGAAAAGAAGGGCCGGGCCTCCTCAGGATCGTCAAACCAGGGCGGCATGGTCATCAATCCCGATATGGCGAGATGCTCCAGGGGCGCGATCCTGCGGATCAGGTCGATGGCCTCCTCCGGGGGAATACCGCTTTTCGTCAGCTCTCCGCCGCTGTTCACTTCGATCAGGATCGGCAACACCCGTCCCGCCCCTCCGGCGCGGCGGTCCAGCTCCACCGCCAGCTCGAAGCGGTCCACGGATTCCACCATGTCGAAAAGCCGGACGGCGTACTTGGCCTTGTTGGTCTGGAGATGGCCGATCATGTGCCACTGCGGAGGATGTCCGATGGATTCGATCTTGATCCTGCTCTCCTGGATGTAATTCTCCCCGCACAGGTCGATGCCGGCCTCAAGGGCCTGCCGGATCCGGTTTTCCTCCACCGTCTTGGTGACGGCCATGAGACGGATCTCTGAGGGCCGGCGGCCGGACCGGGCCGCCGCCTCGGCAATGCGGCTGCGGACGATCTGGATCTTGCTTTTTATGCCGTCATCGGTCATGAGAATCTCCTGAAAAGGTGAGGGTTCCAAGGTCCTTCAAGGTCTCCACGACTTCACTGAGCGGAAGGCCCATGACATTGGTGTAGGAGCCCCGGATCTCGCGGATGAAAAAAGCCCCCATTCCCTGGACGGCGTAGCCCCCGGCCTTGTCATAGGGCTCCTCGGAATGGACATACCAGGAGATCTCATCTTCGGGGATTTCCTTGAAAAGGACGGCGGATTGCACCACCTGGGAAACCTGAAGTTCCAACCGCCGCGAAATCAGCGAAAAGCCGGTGAAAACAATGTGCTCCCGGCCGCTGAGCGCTTCGAGCATTTCCCGCGCATCCTCCACGGTGCCCGGCTTGCCCAGCACCCGGCCGCCAATGACCACGACGGTATCCGCCCCGAGCACCATGGCCTCGGGAAAAAGGTCGGCGATTCGGCCGGCTTTTTCCCGGGAAAGGCGCAGAACCTGCTCAGGCGGCGTTTCTCCATGAATCGAGGCTTCATCCATATGGCTGGGGATGACGTCAAAGTCAAGACCCAGGAGACGGAGGAGTTCGGCCCGCCGGGGCGATGCGGAGGCCAGGATGAGTTTTTCCGTCAGGCGGATACACATAAAAAAAAGCGGCTCCCTTTCCGCTCGCAGGCCATGGACGGAGGCTGCAAGCTCGAATCGATCTGAAGGCTTCTGAGTCTGTTCGATCCATCTGCTTTGTAACGCACCGCCCCGGGGGGCGTGGAACGCTTATAGAAAATTGGGGAGAGGATGTCAAGCCGGCCTGAAGCCCGTGGCGGAACTTCCGGATCAGGGGGCATACTCCCCCGGTCGGCAGGCCGGCTTTCGCCGAACCGTGAGGCTCTGCCACGGCGTGCTGCTATTCAAGATACGTCTCCAGGTTCCTTTCCTCCAGGATGTCAACGATCCGTTTGACGTTCTGGGATTCTCCCCTGCGGCAGATCAACAGGGCATCCCGGGTTTCCACGACGATCAGGTCCCTGACGCCTACCAGGGCGACCAGTTTGTGGGGACTGTGGACGAGGGAATCGGCTGAATCGACGGCGACGACCGGGCCGCGGAAGGCGATTCCGGCCGGGTCTTTCTCCGAGACCTCCCAGAGGGCGTCCCAACTGCCCACATCCGACCAGCCGAAGTCGCCGGGAATCAGCAGGACCTTGTCCGCCTTTTCCATCACGCCGTAATCGATGGAAACGGAAGGGGCCTCTCCGTAAACCTCTTTCAGCACGGATTCATACTCCCCCGTCCCCAGGGCCTCTTCGATTTTGAGCAGCCCCTCGTGCAGATCGGGAAGGTGGGCCGCCATGGCCTGAAGAATCGTAGAGGCCTTCCAGACGAACATGCCGCTGTTCCAGTAAAAGTTGCCCTGCTCAAGAAACAGGGCGGCCTGTTCGAGAGGCGGCTTCTCCCGGATCGACCAGACATCGTAAAGAAGTCTGCCCCCTATCGATTCAACGGGATTTCCCCGTTCGAGATACCCGTAGCCCGTTTCCGGTCCGGTCGGACGGATGCCGATCGTCACCAGGACGTCCTCGCGTTCGGCGGCTTCGGCGGCAATGGCCAGGGTATCCAGAAATTGACGGCTGTCGGAGATCAGGTGGTCGGACGGCAGAACGGCCATGACGGCGTCTCCGGCGATCCGACGGATGTGGATTGCCGCAAGGCCGATGCAGGGGGCGGTATTGCGGCCGACGGGTTCCACCAGGATATTGTCCGGGGGGATCTCCGGGAGCTGCCTCTGCAGCTCCCGGGCATGGGTGGCGCCCGTAACGATCAGGGTGCGATCCGGGGGGACCAGGGGAGAGATGCGCTTGACCGTCTCCTGGATGATCGTCTCCGGCCCCGCAATGTCCAAGAGATGCTTCGGTTTGCTCCTGCGGCTTCGCGGCCAGAATCTGGACCCCTTTCCTCCGGCCATGATAACGGCATACATGGGATGTTCTCCTTGAGATGAGGCGTTGATCTTTGCCGATAGAGTATAGGATAACGCTCCAGCGTGTCAACGCCATAGTGATTTATAAAGGATGGACCGGCGGCCGGAAGGAGAAGCATTGATGTACCACACCGGCAGATTGCCGGCGATGCCGGGGCGGAACGCCGTCGTGGATGTGAAAGCGCACAATGGGGCTTGTATTTTCTTCCGCAAATCGATAGATTCAGGGGAACTTCAGCGCTGAGGGTTCCGAATTTCCCATGAAAACGTTCTATCCCCGCCTCTTTCTCAAACCCGGACGGGAAAAGTCTCTTCTGAACGGCCATCCCTGGCTTTTTTCCGGGGCCGTGGCTTCCGTTGAAGGGCGTCCCGGACCGGGAGACATCGTGGCCGCAGTGGATTTCGCACAAAGGCCGTTAGGGCTCGGTTTTTTCAACCCCCATTCAGACATCCGCTTCCGCCTGCTCACGGCGGACGCCGGCCTTCGGCTGGATGCCTGCTTCTGGCGGGAAAGGCTCCGGTTTGCCGCCGATCTGCGGCGTCAGATCATTCCCCGGGATACGACGGCCTGCCGTCTTGTCAATGCCGAGGGGGACCTGATGCCCGGCCTGATCGTGGACCAGTACGAGAATTACCTGGTCTGCTCGATGGCCACGGCGGGCATGGAGAAGAATCGTCATCACCTGCTGGATGGGCTGCATGAACTTTTCCATCCTGCGGGAATCTATGAGCGCAGCGAGGGCCGGGCCAGGAAGCTGGAGGGCCTTGAGGAGCGCAGCGGCTGGATTTACGGCGGCATGGAGGCGGACAGACGGATCCCCGTCAGGGAAAATGGCCTTTTCTTTGAAGTGGACGCGGTCGGCGGGCAGAAGACGGGGTTTTTCCTGGATCAGAGGCCGAACAGGGAAGGGGTGGCCTCCCTTTGCCGGGGGCTCAAGGTGCTGAACTGCTTCTCCTATACGGGGGCCTTCTCCGTTTATGCCGCCGGGGGCGGAGCCCGGCAGGTGATTTCCGTCGATGTTTCGGAAGGGGCCAATGCCATGGCGCGCTTTCACCTGGAGAAAAACGGTTTTTCGCCGGACCGGCACCCGGTGATTCGGGCGGATGTCTTTTCATGGCTGCGGGAAACGGAAGAGATTTTCGATGCCGTCATCCTGGATCCTCCGGCCTTTGCCAAATCCCGCAAGGATGTCGCCCGTTCCGCGCGGGGATACAAGGACATCAACCTCCAGGCCATGAAGCATCTTCGCGGCGGAGGGCTGCTGTGGACGTTCTCCTGCTCGAACTTCATGGATGAGGCGCTCTTTCAGAAGGTCGTGCTCGGCGCCGCCCGCGATGCGGGCAGACAGGTCCAGCTGCTGAAGGTGCTCGGGCCCGGTCCCGACCATCCCACGAGCCTTGCCCATCTGGAAGGGCGCTATCTCAAAGGCCTGCTCCTGAGGGTTTTTCCCTGAACCATCCATCACCCGCATTTGAAAATGATCTTTACCGCCTCATTAGAGAATGGACTTCCCTTCTGACGGGATGTTTCCCTCCCGGGGGCGCTCCTCCTTTTTTGTTGACATCCATTAGCGTTTATCTTTATACTTCCATAGCTTAGGAAAAATGTTCCTTCCATATAGACGTGGAGGAAAAGAGCCGCGGGAATCAAGAAGCAGCCTCCTTTTCCTCCTTTTTCTGTAACGTTTTATCCCCTTCGGGATGGAAGCCGGCCGGTCTGACTATTGGCGAAAGAGGTTCGCCCCGGAGTACCGAGCGGAAAGCATGGATTGAGGAGTGCGGAATGGCCGGCAAGATGCCTGTGTGGAATCTGAAGGGAAAAGAAGATACAGTTCAGCCTCTCAAGGGAATACTGAACGGGATCTCGACGGGGGGAGCCGTCCGGTCCGGGCCGCGGGAAGAACCGATCCCGGCCTATGACGATCTGGTCTTTCTGAAGGACTCCAGATACATTCGTGACCTCGTCGGCGAATCTCTCCTTTCCGAGCTTGTCGAAGACCTGGCCTGTCTCGTTGACACCTCCGTTACCGTCTGTGAAAAAAACGGCGATTGTGCGCTGAAGTTCATCTCCTCCAACTGGTGCCGGTTTCTGAATCAGGCATCGAGGCGGCTCTGCGGGGCAGCGGACAGCCGGAAGGCCATGGCGTCCGGCGAGGGGCCCTGTTTCGAATCCTGCCGGAATGATGCTGCCCTTGTCTCCATTGAAACAAAACAGCCCGTGGAGCTGCCCTGCCGTGGAGGAATCCGGATTTTTGCCGTTCCGGTCTTTGCCGGCGACGAAGTGGTTGGAAGCCTCGCCATCGGCTATGGCGATCCTCCCCGCGACGGGGAAAAACTGCGCGACCTGGCGGAGGCTTACGGAGTTCCCCTGGAGGAGCTCCGCCGGCAGGCGGAAGCCTGTGAACCCCGTCCGTCCCTGATGATTGAGCTTGCAAGGAAACGCCTTGCTACCACCGCCAGGGTCATAGGGGAAATTGTGGCGCAAAAACAGGTGGAGTCGGCCCTGCGGCGCAGCGAAGAAAAATTCCATGCCGTGTTCCATCTCGCCAAGGATGCCATTTACCTCTTCGACCAGGAAGAGCGCCTTCTGGATGCAAACAAGGCCGCCCTGGAGACCCTGGGCTACAGCCGCGAGGAGCTTATGGCCATGAGGCCGCTGGACATCGACATTTCTGCGGTGGCGGAACATGACGAGCGGATGAAGGCGCTCAGGCGGAAAGGCTACGTTCTCTTTGAGACTCTGAACCGGAAGCGGGACGGAACGTTGATCCCGATGGAAGTGTCCCTGCAGCATCTCGAATTGGCCGGGTCAAACGTCGTTCTGGCCGTCTGCCGGGACATCAGCAGGCGCAAGCAGGCCGAGGACGCGCTGGAAAGGCGAATCGTCGCGTTGACGGAGCCCCTGGAAAATATCGGAACCGTCGCCTTCGAGGACCTCTTTAACCTTTCGGACCTTCAACGACTTCAGGATCTTCTTGCGGAAACCTGGGGCGTTTCGGCGCTGATCACACGTCCCGACGGAACGGCCATTACGAAACCGAGCAGCTTCACCAGGTTCTGCAGCACGTTCATCCGGAGTACCGAAAAGGGGAAACGAAAATGTATGATATCCGATGCGACGCTCGGAAGGTATGATCCCTCCGGACCGGTTGTTCAGACCTGCCTGAGCGCCGGGCTGTGCGGTGCAGGCGCCAGCATCACCGTCGGCGGCCGCCACATCGCCAGCTGGCTGATCGGTCAGGTCCGCAACGAAAGACAGGACGAAGAGAAAATCCTTGAATACTGCCGCGAACTGGGTCTCGACGAGAAGGAATTCTGCGAGGCCTATCGCCAGGTGCCCTTCATGCCGCAGGAGAAGTTCGAGCAGATCGCCCACGCCCTGTTTGCCCTTGCCAACCAGCTTTCAACGACAGCCTATCAGAACATCCAGCAGGCGCGCTTCATAACGGAACGCAAGCGGGTAGAGGATGCACTGAGGAAAAGCGAAAGAAAGCTCCGAGAGGCGCAGCATATCGCGCGACTGGGAAACTGGGAGCTGGATCTGATCACAAACACCCTGCAATGGTCCGACGGTACTTATGAGATCTTTGAAATCGACCCCGACGAGTTTGACGCTTCGTTCGAGGCTTTCCTGAAGCAAATCCATCCCGACGACCGGGAGATGGTCCAACACCTTTTTGCCGAATGCGTGGAGGACAGGGCCGCCTACGAAATCTCTCACCGGCTGTTGATGAAGGACGGGCGGATCAAGTGGGTCCATGAAATCGGCCGGAACGAATTTGATCCGGAAGGCCGTCCCCTGAAAGGCATCGGGACGGTGCAGGACATCACCGAGCTCAGGCAGGCCGAGGAGGCGCTTCTTGAAAGCGAGGCACGGTTCCGGATGGTGGTGGAGTCTTCTCCGCTGCCCATCGGCTTTGCGAACAGGAACGGGCGGGTCGAGTACGTCAACCCGAAATTCAGCGAGAAGTTCGGCTATACGATCGACGACATTCCCACCTTGGGGAAATGGTTCCGCTGCGCCTTTCCCGATCCGCTCTACCGGAGCAGGACGGTGGAGCGTCTGCGAAGGACGGTTGACAGGCTTGAAAGCAGCACCTGCGGCATTGAGATGGACGTGACGTGCCGGGATGGATCCGTTCGGAATATCGAGCTGTTTCGAACGTTCATGGGTAACAAGACCCTTGCCGTCTTCAACGATCTGACGGAGTGGAAGCAGATGGAGGAGGAGCGCCTCAGGTTTGATGCCCATATGCGGGAAGTTCAGAAACTCGAGAGCCTGGGCATCCTTGCAGGAGGAATTGCCCACGATTTCAACAACCTGCTCATGGCCATCCTCGGGTACGCCGACCTGGCCCTTCTCGCGCTCTCTCCGGCGTCCCCCGTCTGCCAGCACATTGAGGAGATCATGCGGGCCTCGCACCGGGCGGCGGATCTGTGCCGGCAGATGCTCGCCTATTCCGGAAAAGGGCGCTTCGTGGTCAGCCGCTGCGACCTCTCTGAAGTCGTCCGGGAAATGGGAAAAATACTCGATGTCTCGGTGTCCAAGAAATCGGCGGTGCGCTATGTCCTTGCTGATCATCTCCCGGAGGTGGAGTCGGATGTAACGCAGATCCGTCAGGTGATCATGAATTTGATTACGAACGCATCCGATGCCCTGGGAGGTGCGGGAGGCGTCATTACGGTTACGACGGGGTGCCTTGAGTGTGATGAGGCCTACCTGTCCGAAAGCTATCTGCCCGATCACCCCCCCGGGGGGCTCTATGTCTACATCGAGGTGTCGGATACGGGATGCGGGATGGATTCCGCAACCCAGGGAAAGATTTTTGATCCCTTCTTCACCACGAAGTTCGTCGGCAGGGGGCTGGGACTGGCGGCGGTGCTCGGCATCGTGCGCGGCCATCGGGGAGTCATCAAGGTTTCCAGCGAGGTGGGGAAGGGGACAACCTTCCGGATCCTGCTGCCTGCCGCAACACGGGAGTCGGGCGCGGTTCAGGGGACGGTGGAGCAGGGCGAACCGCTGAAGGGCGGGGGCACCGTCCTGGTCATTGACGACGACCCCTTTGTCATGGCCGTGGCATCGGCGATGCTGGAAAAGCTGGGCTTTGAAGTCCTGACCGCGGTCAATGGCCGTGAGGGCCTGCAGGTGTTCCGCACCCACAGAGGAGAGATCGCCTGTGTGCTCCTTGATCTCATGATGCCCGAGATGGGCGGCGAGGAGACTTTCCAGGAACTGCGCAATCTGCAGGACGATTTGCCCGTGATCCTGTCCAGCGGCTTCAATGAACAGGAAGTGACGCAGCGCTTCGCGGGAAAGGGACTGGCCGGCTTTATTCAAAAGCCTTACAGCGTGGCGAATCTGAGCCGTGTGCTGAAAAGCGCGCTGGGCTGATGTCAGATTACCGGGGCAGCCTTCCCTCCTGGCGAAGCCGGGCCAGAATCTGCTGAATGCGGGGCAGAGCCAGGGTAGCCGCCTTTTCGCCTTCGAGGATGGCCTCATGGCGCTTATCGAAGTCGCCTGAGCCGATATAGCTCACCCTGGGGGCAATGACCACGTCGGCATAGGCGATCTGGGACGCCGCCATCTTGTTGTACATGATGTCGATGGACTGGAGGATCGTGTCCATTATCCCCCGGGGGACCGCTCCCCCCACCCCCGCGGAGATGTCCACGGCGATGACGACATCGGCGCCCGACCGCTTCGCGGCCAGAACGGGAACGGGGCTCACAACGCCCCCGTCGACGTAAGGCTTCCCCCCGATCCATACCGGCTGAAAGATGCCGGGAATGGAGCAGCTTGCCCGGACGGCCCTTCCCGTGTTTCCCGACCCGAAAACGATTTCCGAGCCGTCCTGAAGGTTCGTTGCCACCGCCCGAAAGGGAATCGCCAGCTTTTCGATGGATGTTTGGCGGACCGAGCGGTTAACGTAGCTTTCAAGCTTTTCTCCGCGAATGAAGCCGTTGTCGGGGAAAATCAGATCGGCCACGTCATTTTTTTCCAGGGTCAGGGCAATCCGCTGCAGTTCAAAGGTGCTCATTCCGGAAGCATAGAGGGATCCGACGAAACTTCCCGCGCTCGTTCCGACGATCAGGGAGATGGGAATCTTCCTGCTCTCCAGAACCTTGAGGACACCCACGTGGGCGAACCCCCGGGATGCGCCGGCCCCCAGCACGACGGCAATGGTGGCGGGCCTGGGTGGAGGGGGAATTTCCTTCGGCAGGCATCCCGCCAGGGGCAGTATGCAGACGATCCATATCCAGGCGTAAAGGAACCTTTTGCTTTTCATCTCTTTTTCCGTCCCTTCCTTGATAAAAGGCCACAGCCGGGAGAAAACCTACAGAAATATTTTCCCTTTGTCGATGATTTCTTTGTATCTGATGTTGAAAAACACGGGAGGTCATACTAGAGTAACCAAGGTGTTGTGGCTCTCAAGTTCCGCTCTTCCGCCGGAACGGGAGGATGCGGATGCGAACGCCGAAGGAAAGCGGGACCGGAAACTTTTCAGGAGGTGCCAGGTGGACAAATTGAAGGGAGGGGATCAGGCGCCCGGCTTCGCCCTGATCGACCAGTTCGGAAAAACGGTAACGCTCGACGGTTTCAAGGGCAGAAAACTCTTGTTGTATTTCTACCCCAAGGCCGGAACCTCCGGTTGCACCAGGCAGACGGAGGCCGTGAGGGATGCCCTCTCCGCAATGAAGGAAATCGGGGTGGACGCCCTGGGCATCAGCCCCGATTCAACAGCCCTGCAAAAAAAGTTCAGCGACAAGCTTCAACTGTCCTTTCCTCTGCTGTCGGACCCGGACCACTCCGTGGCGGAGGCCTATGGCGTCTGGGGTGAGAAATCTCTCTATGGAAAAAAATATTTCGGAATTCTCCGCTCATCCTTCCTGATTGATGAGGACGGCCGGATCCTGGAGGCCTGGTACAAGGTAAGCCCCGGGAACACGGTTCCCAAGGCGCTGGGAGCTCTCGGGATTTCGTGAAACGGGCCGGGGAAGACTCATGAACTGGTTTTTCCTGACGATGGTCTGTTTCGTCCTCTACGGGATCCAGCGCTTCCTCTACAAGGTGTCGGCGCAGCGGAACTGCAATACCGCCTGGACCACCCTGTCCTTCATGGGCACCGTGGCAATTCTCAGTTCGATCTGGTGGTTCTCCTCCGATGAAGCCCTGAAAAACCTGAACTGGCTGCTGGCCCTTGCCCTCATCAACAGCCTGACATTTTTTGTCGATACGGTCGTGACCATTGAGGCGCTCCGCTATCTGCCCACGACGATCGTCTATCCGATGACCCGGATGAGCGCCGTGCTGGTGGTCATCTTCTCCGTGGTCTATTTCAGGGATTCTCTGAACGGGTATCAGACTGCCGGCATCGCTCTCGCCATCGGCGTCATCCTCACTCTGACACGCTTCTCCAAGGAGGAGCAAAAGGAAAACCGGCATGCCCGCAAGGGGTATTTTCTGATCGTCATGGCCGTCCTGACGGGCGCCGTGGCGGCGGTTTCCAGCAAATTCGCCGCGCTGTACACCAATACCATGGCCTTCATTGCCTTGACCTACTCTCTCAGCATGCTCTTTTCCCTGGGGCTTCAGAGGCCATTTGAAAAGGGAGGGGCGAATAAGAACTATGGAGAAGCCCTTTTGATCGGCTTCGCGGTGGGGCTGCTCAATTTTGCGGCTTTTTTTACCCTGCTTTCGGCCATGAAAACAGGTCCCCTGTCTATCATCGTTCCCGTGGTGGGGATGAATTTCGTCCTGGCCAATGTTCTTGCCGCCCTGGTCTACCGGGAAAAACTGACGCTGTTGAATACGACGGGAATACTGATGACGGTCCTGTCCCTCTTTCTGCTGAAGATCGGGCAGTCCTGAACTGGCCGCATGCCATGCCGCGCTGCCGGCTATGTGGGCTTCGGGCAAATCCTTCCGGGCGGCAAGCTGCGGGGTGGCTGCTGGAACATCCCTGGAACGGTGCCGTGCGCCACCCCGTTCTTGGGAAGGATCAGAAAAGAGACATCAGATAGGAGCGGAGATTTGTTTTTTTATTGATCAATCCCAGCTTGTTGCGGATGCTGTTCCGGTGAAGGTCGATGGCGCTTTTCGAGATTCCCAGGATCTGGGCGATTTCCTTGGTCCGCCTGCCTTCCTTGATCAGGCTGGCGACCTGAATTTCCTTGGGTGTAAAGTTCCGGTATCGCGAGGTGATCTTCTGCAGGAAGGGCGACATGATGTCGTTGAGATTGGATTCTGCAATTTCCACGTACGTGGCCTGCATGCCGACGAGCTCCGTCTCCTTGAGCTTCTGGATGTAGGGAAGGACGAGCTCCTTGACGTTGGAAAGAAACCGCTCCTCCACATCCCGCCTGTCCTGATCCCGGTGTCGAAGCAGGGATTTGAGGGCCGAGTTCAACTCCTCCAGGCGCTGGATGCTGGCTTCCAGCTCGGCTTCCCGGCTCAGGTCGATTTGGTCCTCTAGGAGCTGCTCGCCCCTGGTTGCGATTGACCCCTGATTTTCTTTAGCCATGGTGTTTGTCCCCTCTTTTTTTAATAGTGTGGTCTCGTGATCATCGGGTGGATTAAAGAAGGCACCGAGTCCTTATGAGGATTTGATTGCCCCCATTGCATGCAGCGCCTTCCCGATTCTCTCGTGGATGAGCCGTGCCGCCAGCTGGCTGCCGCCTATGCCTGCCAGCACGGAAACGGTGACCCTGTCCCTTTCCGAGTAGACAATTTCTATAACAATCTTGTCGTCATAGACGTCTGCCTTCAGAGTTCCCGATGCGATTTTGCGGTCCTTGCGTATGTTTGTCGCCTTGAGGTCCTGAAGGGTCTGTTCGCAGGCCTGCCAGACGCTGTCGAGGTTCGTGAGATAGTCTGCCTGCAGGTAGCCGTTTGTATAGAGAAACTGGCCGGACTGGATGCCCATGATATTTCCATTGGTTACTACGGCGGTATCACAGCCGGAAAGGAACAGCAGGCTCGACAGCGCGACGGTAAGTCCGTAATATCTGAACACATGCATAAAGGGTCTTCTCCTTGTCTTTGTTATTGCTGATCCAGGTGCCGGTTCTTTTTCCTGAACATGGGTTTTCCATATAAACAAGCAGAGATTAAGTCAATAAGAATTACAGGTTATGAGACAAAAAAGGCGAAGAGGGAATGAAGGGCCGCCCAGAAGAGGATCAATGCCGTCAGAAAGATGCAGCCGGTTCCCAGGACTTGATGGAGAGGCTTCTCCTCGGACTGGTCTTCATATCCCAGAAAAAATCCCAGGAGAATGCCGGCGACGAGACCTCCGCCGTGCGCCCAGTTGTTGATGCCCGGCACCAGCAGGCCGAAGATCACCAGCCCCACGATCCAGCCGAGAGACTGACGGTAAATCGCCTCGCCGTAAAACCCCCCGCGGCTTTTGCCGTAGAACAGGATCGCTCCGATCAGGCCGCACAGACTGGCGGAGGCGCCGATAGTAAAAATGACCCCCACCAGGCTCGAAATCAGAAAGCCGGCGATGCCCGAAGCGACGTAAATCAGGATAAAGCGGTTAAATCCGTATTCTCGAAGGACGAAATAGCCAAGCTGGGAAAGAGCGGCCATGTTGAAGAAAATGTGGAGAATGCCTCCATGAAGAAAAGAGGCTGAGATCAGGGTCCACCAGCGCCCGTACTGGGCGATCGGGATGGCCCCTGTCGCGCCCAGGGAAAAAAGGCTGCTGTTGGATGGGGAAAGAAGGGCCAGGGGATTAGAGGATATTCGCGTACCGGACAGGTTCAGAAGGAGTGAAAGCAGGTAAAACGCTGCGTTTAAGTAAATCAGGATGCGAATCGGGTCGAGGCTTCCGCTGTTGAGCCGCCACACAAATCCGGAAAGCCAGCGTGATCCCGGACTTCTCAATCCGCAGTGCGGGCACTGGGGCTCATCAGCACTGATGAGCTTGCGGCAGCGGGGACAGAGAAGGGAAGTTTTTCCGGAAGAAACCATGGCCTGCCAACAGGAAGATCCGTTAAAAGTATCTCATCATGACCGGTATGGCGGCGAACGTACCAATGGAGGTCGTCAGGTTCACGATGGCGATCAGAAGAAGGATGCGGGTGATCTTGTTCTTCAGAAATCCTCGAACGGAGAGGATGTCATCCTTCAGGCTCAAAAAGTCCTTGACCTTCGGTTTGCGGATCGTTGCCTCGGTCAGGCCTGCAACCCAGCCCGTGGCGATCAGGGGGTGAAGGGTGGCGATGGGTGCCGAACAGGCGGCTGCGGCGATGGTCAAGGGATGGGCCAGGAGAAGAAGCGCCCCCGCTGCCGCACAGACCGCCGTGATGGCCGACCAGGAAAAAATCATGGCCATGCTGGCTGAAAAGCCGGAACTGAAAAATCCGGCGATAAAGATCCCTACGATTCCCAGGGAAAATCCCCAGGCGAACACCTGGCCCCAGAGGCCGGGAGGAGGAATCACCGAAATGGCCTCCTTGTCGACCTCCTGATTCTGCTCGAGAGTGCGGACAATGCCCGGAATGTGACCGGCGCCGACGACGGCGACCACCTTGTCCCCGCCGGCGGAGCGAATGGAGGCGGCCAGATACTGGTCCCGTTCGTCAATCAGCGTTGTTTTCAGGTCCGGCATTTTTTCCCCGAACTGGCGGAGAGTCATGTCCAGGACATCATGCTCCTTGAGCTTTTCGATGTCCTGTTCATCGATGTCCTCCGTCATGAAAAGGGAAAGAAACATTTCCGCGGCCAGCCTGACTTTGCTGAAGAACCCCATCCGCCTCCAGGTGCGCAGAAGCGTTACCCGGATTTCCCGATCGGCGAGAACGATGCCTGCCCCCTGCTTTTCCGCCATGGCAATGGCCCTAAGCATTTCCTCGCCGGGATGGATATTGAATTTTTCGGCGATTTTCTTCTGGAAGGACATCATCAGAAGCTGGGATAGGAGCAGGGAGGTCCGTTTATCCCTGATGACCTTCACAATGTCCATTTCCTGCCATTGGTCCTTTTTCTTCAGGGCGTCAAAACGGGCCTGGCACAGCTCAATGCACACCGTGTCCGGATGCTCCTCGGAAATGACCCGCTCCACCAGGTCCGCGCTTTCCCGAGACACGTGGGCTGTGCCTACCAGGATGATTTCCTTTCCCCCGGTAAACAAATGATGGACATTTCGGTCCTGCATGGTATTTACTCTTGTTTCTGTGATCATGCAGAGATTCCTATCAGTATTTTATGGGCTTGTAAAGGGAAATGCCGTGGGGGACATTTCCGGAGCCGGTTCGGGATTTCTGATTTTTCCTGTAAAAAAGAAAGCAAAATTCAAGCTTGAGGAAAGGGCTTGCGGAGATTTCAGCCCATTTTTTTGAAGGGGAAATGGCGGCATGGTCCCCTGGGAAATCTTTGAAATCCGCAGAGACTGAAAAAAAATGAGGGGGATCGATTGAAGGGAAGGAAATCAACCCGGGAGGTCAAGATCGGGATCGGGGACCGTCTGGAAGTGGCGATAGACAGCGTCGCCTTCGGCGGTCTGGGGGTCGGCAGGGTCGGCCGCCTGGTCATCTTTGTTCCCTTCGCCGCGGATGGGGACACGGTTGAGATTGAAATTGCCTCTGTGCGGCGGGCGTACGCCACAGGGCGCATATGCCGGATGTTGGAGCCGTCGCCCTTCCGGACCGCTGCCGCATGCTCTTATTACGGGCGCTGCGGAGGCTGCCAGTATCAGCACATCGCCTACGGCCACCAGCTGGAAATTAAAAGGCGGCAGGTTGCGGAAACCTTCGTGCGGCTCGGAAGGGTGCCGGATCCCCCCGTGCGTGAACCCATCCCTTCACCGATGCCTTATGGCTATCGGTGCAAAGCGGACTTCCATGTCCGCCTCGCACCGGGAAGGCCCCCCCTGGTCGGTTACAAGGAGGCGGCGGACAGCCGGATCGTTCCGGTGACGCGGTGTGAAATTGTCGACGAGTCCATCAACCGCTCCCTGGCAACGCTGCGGAAGGACCTGGAGAATTCTTCTCCCCCCTCCGGCAGAGGCGGGAGGCAGGAGGAAAGGGTAACCCTGTGGTCCGGTGCGGAAGAGGCAATCCCCGGATTCGGCCGCTCCCAGGCCCCCGGGAATCGGGTCTTACGTTCCGTCAAGGGAAAGATCCTGCGTGTGCCTGCTACGGGATTTTTTCAGGCCAACTCAACCCTTGTGGACACGATGGTTGATGCGGTGGTCCAGGCCAGTGCGCCTTCGGGAGCCGAAACGCTCCTGGATGCCTACTGCGGTTCCGGCCTCTTCTCCCTTTTTCTGGCGCCGCGGGTGGAGCGGCTCTTCGGGGTGGAAGCGGACCGGGAGGCCATCCGCTGCGCCGAAGAGAATCTCCGGGAAGAGGGCGTGCCGAACGGGGAGTTCTTCGCCGGCGACGTCGGCGAATGGTTAAGGGCCTTTTTCCTGGAAAGAAAAAACACGGTCGATATCGCCGTTCTGGACCCTCCGCGAATCGGCTGCAGCCCGGATGTCCTCGACGGTCTCCTTGGCCTGAACCCTTTGCGGATCGTCTATATTTCCTGCAACCCCGCCACCCAGGCCCGGGATATGCGCCGTCTTCTCGACGGCGGCTATCGGTTGACGGAGCTGCAACCCATGGACATGTTTCCCCAGACAAAACATATCGAGGTTGTAGGCATTCTGGAGAGGTGAGGCCGAGGGAAAAAGCGGATCCTATAGATCCACTTCCAGGCCGTCACGGGCAGCGAAGGCATGGGGAAAGATCTTCCGGGCGAATGTTTCGGATTCTTTCCTGTCTTCCCATTTGGAGTACAGGCGGGCATCGAAGTGCGTCAGGGCAAGCCGTTTCACCCGGGCTTCCGAGGCAATCCGGGCGGCCGCTTCCGGATTGAGGTGCGGCCAGGAATCGCTGAACTGCCCCTGCCTGTAGGCGCATTCCGAAATGAGCAGGTCGGCTGAACGGGCAAGCGTCACGGCGTTTTGACAATAGCCCGTGTCCGTGCAGGAACTGACGACCCTGTCATCGAGGGAAATCCGATAACCCAGGGTGAGGACGGGATGTTTCAATGGGAGGGCCTCCACATGGAAGGGAAGCCTGGAAAGGGAGGCGGGCAGTTCGAGAATCTCCACGGGGAAGGGCAGGGAGGACAGCGCCGCGGTAAAGGGACGGTTGACAAACAGGGTCAGAAGTTTCCGGCTGTCCGCAGGCCCCAGGATCACCAGCCCCCGGGAGAAGGAGAATTTGTTGAGGGTGTGCAGCCCGATGATGTGGTCCAGGTGAAAATGGCTGAGGAAGAGGTACAGGGGCTTTCCGTCATCAGGGTGTATAAAGTGGTCCAGCTTGTGGAAGCCGTTTCCTGCATCCAGAACCAGATCGAAGGATTCGGCACGGAGAAGGGTACAGATGGTGTTTCCCGTGTCCGTATCGTACCAGCCGTTCGTGCCCAGAAAAATGACTTTCATAAGGGTCCTCTCTCGTTCATCAGGAAACCTGTCCGGCAATGAAGGCACAGGGACTATTCCCCCTTCGTGAACGGGGGGGTAACGGGCAGTCCGGTTTCCCTGCGGTTCAATCTGAAGCTTGATTTGTACCGCCAAAGGGCTGTAATGACAAGGTCGAAATGAGTTGTATGAACAGGAAGGCATCAAGAGGGAAAACGTGGGTCAGCAAGAACCGGATCATCCGTTGCGTTCAAGAATGAGGTTTCACCGCCCCTGGGGAATGGCGTTTGTTCTGGTCTGCTGTGTGATGGCTTTTGCCGGTTCGCGGTTTGAAGCCTCCGGATCTCAGCAATCCCCCGCCCCGTCCAGGGACAGGCGCTATGCCATTGAGGTGAGCATCAGCCGGAATGTTCTGAATCTCTATGAGCACAACGGAGAAAATCTGCGCCTCTTCCGGCGCCAATACCGGGTGGGAACGGCTGTCCGGGGTCTTGATGTCTATCCCCTGGGGCGGGGCCGGGTGACGGCCATTTCCTTCAATCCCTCGTGGCACCCGACGCCTTACTGCCGGGAGATTTTTCGCAAGAGGGGCATCCATCTGCCTCCCGTTGTACCCCCGGGCCATCCCCTGAACTACATGGGACCCGTCAAGATCTCCCTTTCCCATCGGACGAGGAAAGGGGCCATCTACCGCATCCACGGCAACAACAATCCGGGGCGTGTCGGCCGGCGGGTGACGGGGGGATGCTTTGTCATGTACAATGACGATGTGCGGGAACTGGCCAGGACGATCTCCGTTGGGACGGAGGTCATGATCCTGCCCTGAACGTTCCGCTCAAAATTCGGGGGGCTCATCCGGTCGTTCTGGCGACAGCGGTAAAAACGGCAAAGGCAGGATCACCGAAGGAACCGGTGAGATCATCCTGCCTTTGAACCTTGCTGTACCGCGGATTTGCCCCTTAGCCGAGAAGCCTTCTCTTTAGCCCCATGAGGCCGAGCAGCCCCGAACCGAGGAGCCAGGCGGCGCCGGGAATCGGAACGGGATTCATATCCGCTTTGATTTGATCCGCATTGAGGGCGTTGTTGTAGATGTGGATATCATCCAGCGTTCCCTGAAACGCGGTAAAGTTGAAGTGCGAGTTGACGCCGATGGTGAGGTTCGCGTTTCCGTTAAACAGGGTGTGGGAGTAGTTGGCGGATTCGGCCAGCTGGACACCATCGAAGAAATAATGGACGACGCTGCCGTCCCAGGTGGCTGCAAGGTGATGCCATTCCTTTGCGGGAACGGTACCGACGTTGCGTCGTTCGAGATCCCAGGCGTAGTTGCCCGTGTGATCAAGAAGCACACCAAACTGGTTATGGAACACGCCAAACCAGTAGGAAAGGACGCCGTTGCCTTCCTTGGCGAGGATGGGTGCATCGCTGTTGGGGTTTTCAGAATAGACCCAGGCCGTGAAGGTTAAGGCGTTCGAGAGTTGGAAATCAGCAGGATTTCCCAGGTTGACGTGCGTGGAACCGGAACCGGTGACGCCGGGGAAGTAGAGGCCGAGGCCGGAGTGCCCGGTCGTCCAGGAGGTTTCTTTCCCATTGACCAGGGCGCCATTGTTGCCGCGGCCGGAAGCGTCCTGGATGATCGTGCCGGAGCCCTCTTCAAAGGCGTAACTGCCGACTAGAACCGCGTATGCAGGTGCATTGAAAGCAAGGACCGGGAACACCGCGAAAACGGCGAAAGCGGCCATCCGGCCTTTAATCCTTTTTATCAAAGTTAATAATTCCGAGAACCTTCTTCTTTTCATCTGACAATCTCCTTCATCCTTGAATTGTTTTTGACGGGTTGCAAGTTGTTCCTACATGGTCTTCGACACATCACCTCCCCTTGGTCAAACGTCCTTCCAGCAGGAAGTGACCGGCGCGGACATCCGTGATTGAAAAAAAAACAGACAAGACGTTCGTCCCGGAAAAGGGCATCGTGCGTGAACCCTTCGCCGTCCTTTCCGGAAGGAATTTTCAAATGGAAATCCTGGTATTTTC
>Ga0209723_1002276_pt1 | contig 26217 bp, 19 predicted proteins | sample BiotimSIPDNA_2_FD_185750 | JGI IMG/M metagenome (GOLD analysis project Ga0209723, IMG submission 185750) | Anaerobic biogas reactor microbial communites from Washington, USA - Biogas_R2 time_0 SIP DNA (SPAdes) (version 2) | ecosystem: Engineered > Bioreactor > Anaerobic > Unclassified | place...
TGGGAGCATCTTGTTTCCACCTCTCCTCATTTGGATGCTAAAATAAAGTTCGTTCCGCCCATCCTTCTGGACAAAATCGCAGTCCAGCTCGGTGATTGGAGTGGATACCATCTGCTGGCTCATCACCAACAAAATTCTGCTATTGCTCGAGCAACCACTCGATGATCAGGGCTTTTTCTTCTTCATTGATCTCGGCACCGTACCCGATCATGCGGTCAAGTACTTCACTCCACTCCTCAGCCGTGCGTTTTTCCTGCAGGACAAACTCGAGAGTATGCTCACCGGCTAGCTTTTCAATAACCAGCGCCTCCACATCAACAGGTGCAGCTTCCGAAGTTCCAGGGTACATCGATTCAGGCTCAACAGGCTTGGGATCTGCCGGAGCCGGTGTCTTTGCACATGCAGATAATGCAAACGCAGCAATCAGGATCACAGTCATTATTGGTATAAGTCTTTTCATTTGTACCTCCAAATGTTTTAATCCTTTATACCCCATCAGGCTTTCGATATCCATAGCTGTGTGATTCTTGTATAAAGTTTAAATATGCAGATCAGTGGGAGATTGCGACTGTGACACAGAAGGTTTTCGCGGTACGTATTCAGCGATCTCAAAATTGAGTTCCAGGTCCTTGTTCTTCTTTTTGTATAGAAAGACAATAAGAATGGCAGCAGAGATGTTGATTAACAGGCATAACACGCTTCCCTCGAACCCAAAATGACCGCCCGTCAGCCAATCCGGGCCATTGACCTGTACATTGAGCAAGGCTGCATCTGGCGACAATCCACTTACCGGTACGCTGAATAGTACAGACTGGCTAAAATTCCACAGGAAATGAAACCCGATGGCAAAGCCGATCCTGCGGGTAACCAGGACACTCAGGCACAACAGGCAGCCAATTACCAGGATGTTCAAGAAACCCATGAAATTGGCATGAGGATTGGCCAGGTGCAGGATTGAAAAAGCCAACGAAGAAATGATAGCAGACAGGGTTACAGCTTTGCCTTTCGTCAGCCACTTGCCAAAAAGACTTTCGGAAAGGTTATTAAACACATACCCCCGAAAAATTACCTCCTCATAAACCCCCACACAGACAAATAGCAGCAGGGATCTAAAAAAACCACTCAGGAAACCAGGTTTTGCCAGATCAACATTGAAACCGCTCACCTGGATGCTGCCCAATGCCGCCAGGATGGCAAAGATAAGCCCGATGCCGGCAAACCCCACCAGGCAACCGATGCCCAGGTCTTTCCACCAGGCTGGTTTTAGTTGCTGCCGTAATGGGGTCCATTCTCTTTTATCGATGACTTTTATTGAAAAAGGTGTGACAAGAAAAACACTGACCATCGTTGAAATGGAACTGATCAGCATTACCCTGTCCATATCGCTGACGAACCCCAGGAGCCGTTCATAGACCAGGTTGGCCGGGAAATTTGCCCCAGCCCTGGCGATGGAAAACACAAACCACACGCCAATGACCAGGATGCTGACTGAGAACAACAAGGCGGCAAGGGAAAAAACCAGTACCCCAAAAATTACAATCCGCCAGGCAGCTCTCAGGCGTTTTTGTTCACTACTCCAAAGCATTCTGACCAGGTTTCCCATTTGGTCAAATTATATGCCAGATATCGGTGAACCACCAAAAATTGAAAAATGCCTAATGCCTTGCCAGGCTAATGAAATACTTTTGGCCGATTATATCCGAAGTCTCATTGCAATCCACACACAATTTGCCGCTGAAAAGGGGAAAAACAGGTGAGATCTTTTCGATCATCGCCCTGCCAACCCTCCTGATCGAGAAATGGGCATTGGGATTGCAGCGGATACGGGCGAAATGGAACAATTCGCGTAAGTTCAACTGGCATAAAACGCGCCGGTTAAATCCATTGGGCACAATATACGATGCCGCATGGGGAGATTCCGTTGCCAGCAGGTCATAGGTCTTTGCAGCCTGCTGCATCGCTTCTGTATAGAGGTCCTCACAGCCCGCTTCCGTGATGACGCGCGGAACAGCAAATCCCAGCCGGGTGGTGAGCGCCTGGGGTGTCTGTGACATCATGCGGTGGCGTTTGAACTCAAAATAAGCCCCCTGGTCCATTATGATATCGAAGGCAAACGCCGCATACTCCAACTCACGGGGCGGTGTGTCAAACGTCCCAATGCCTGAAAAAAGCTCATCAACCACTTTCTTTTTATCAGCCGGTGACATCTTGCGGACATTTAGCAAATGCTCCTGGTAAGATCCACCGCCAAAGCGGTATGCAAGGCTTGCCAGGATCTTATCCTCACCGTCGAGGTCATAACCAACCAGCTGACACCAATCCGGGGTCTCGCTTGACGCAATTTCCCTGGTCATCTCCCTGAACTGCTGCTCCATCCGGGGGTAGTAATCCATGGGCGTGGCATATTTAACCAAAGTCGGCACTTCCTGTGTCGCGACCTGTTTCATCTGCAAACCGATCTGCCTGACCTCCTCAAGGTTGGAGCTGAGCATCTTGCGGATGGCATATTCCAGCGTCCTGGCGTTGATCGTCACGCCAACATTCGCCAACGAAGCAGCCGGCAGCAGGAAACGGCAGGCATCGATCGCCGAGGTGCGCAGTCGTTCGCTCCAGGCCTTTTCCTTCTCATCCGGCAGGCGGGGCGTCTTTGCAGCAAGCACTTCCTTTACTCTTGGAATGAGGCTTTCGTAGGCATCGAACAGCCCGTTCAAAGTGCTCAGGTATGGTCTCTCAAACTGCGTACCCGCCAGTTCCCGGGGAACAAAGTAAGCTTCGCGGTTCCACTCCTGGTAGCGAGTAGATTTTTCGGTATAGGATGCCAGGCGGTTGCCTTCAATGGCTTCTATTGCCAGGCGGGAGACATTCTCGAGCGCGATGTGCAGGATGGCATGTTCAGCCACAGAACTGTGTCCATAGCCAACGATCCATTTCTCACTGAACTGGGATGATTTCTCCTCATCCAACTCCGCCGCGATCTCATCGAAGGCCTTGGGCGAACGGGATGTTTTGGCAAAGGTGACTGCAATGGTCTCTGCACTGAGTTTCTTGGGTTGAAGGCAGTAAATTCTTCGGTCAAATGGCATGATGCAGGATCCTCCGCGCTTCTTGTTTGTCCTTCGATACCTGGGCAAGCAATGCTTCTTTATTCTCAAACTTGTGTTCATCACGGATCCTGGCAAAGAATGAGAGGCTGACCCTCTTTTCATACAGATCGCCAGAATATTCCAGGAAATGGGCTTCTACACTGGGAATGTTGTCAGAATCAAAAGTCGGTCGGATGCCAATGTTGGTGACTGCGGGGTAAGGTTTCCCGTTGACCCAGCCAAGGCATGCATACACACCGAAACCGGGCAGCAGCTTGCCGCTGTCCACCTGGATGTTGGCGGTGGGAAGGTCAAGTGCAGACCCGCGTTCTTTGCCGTGCCCCACGATGCCTGAAAGCTGGTATTCCCGTCCCAGCATCTGGTTGACATGCATTATGTTGCCAGCCACCAGGTTTTCCCGGATCAGTCCGGATGAAACCACCTGCCCGTTAACCAGTTTTGGTTCAACCCGCTCCAAAGAAATGCCATAAGACATGATCCTGCCCCATGCTGATTTTTCACTGCCCAGCCTGTCGCGCCCCAGGCTGAACTCTTTGCCGGTCACCAGACCGACCATGCCAAGTTGTTCACGCAGGAAAAGCAGGAATTGCTCACCGTCGAGTGAGGCGCATTCTGCGTCAAATGGCTGCACGACGACCAGGTCAATATCGAGGTGGCTTATTTGTTCAAGCCGTTCCGATAAGGTGTTCAGCAGAAAAGGCTCACTGGCTTTATCCAAAAAACTGCGGGTGTGTGGGTTGAAGGTGATCAAAACAGACCGGCTGCCGGTTTCATGCGCCTTGCTGATCACCGAACGGATCAATGCCTGGTGACCCAGGTGAACGCCATCAAAATTCCCTACAACCACCCAACTCGCCTCTTTGGTGGATTTGATTATCGAGTCAATGATCTCTGTCAATGCCTATTTCCTGCTATCCAAAAAAAACAACCCGTTCTTTAATGGAAAGAATAGGTTGTCATATTACTTTTAAGTTCAAACCCTAAGAAAAGAATACTTTTTTCGGTTGCCATTCTTGGGTTTCTTCGTCATAGCCCATCAAAGCGACCAGCTCGCCTTGCTGACTGACAGCCCGTGCCAGTTTGCCCACAGGAACTTCCAGGTCAGAGGTGATGCGATGCCCGTGTCTGACATCCTCGATCTGTTCATTGGTCAATTCGATGGAAGGCCAATCACCGAGGGCTTCGGCAGCCGGGATAAGGTACTTGTACCAGTCGTTGTTGGTAAAAGCTTCCTGCAGCTTCCTCAAGGGCACTGCATCATGCAGAGAGAATTGCCCGCTCTTGGTCCGCCGTAAACCGATCAGGTTCGCCCCGCAGCCCAATATCTCGCCCAAATCGTGCGCTAGTGACCTGACATAGGTGCCCGATGAACAGTAAACATCCACCACAGCCTCTGGCGGATCCCACTCAAGCAGTTCAAGGTTATAAACATTGATCTTGCGTGGTTCCAGGTCAACTTCTTCGCCGTTGCGTGCCATGTCATACGCTTTTCGCCCCTGGACCTTAATTGCCGAATAGGCTGGCGGTTTTTGTTCAATTTCGCCAATAAAACCTTTAAGCGCGGTTTCAAATTCCTCCGCACTGATCTCAACCGGCGAGCGCCGGGTCACGTCACCATCGCCATCATAGGTGTTGGTGGTTATTCCAAGCTCAATTATCGCCTGGTACCGTTTATCTGAGGCGGACACATATTCGCTCAGCCTGACTGCCGGTCCGATCAGCACGACCAGAACGCCTGAAGCGCGGGGGTCCAGCGTGCCGGTATGTCCCGCCCGGCGAATATTGGTACCCGACCGGATGATCTGGACGATATCGTGTGATGTGACGCCAACAGGCTTGTCCACCACCAAAACGCCAGAGATGCTGTCCTTAAAATTGAAATTGTCTGTTTCCATAATTTATTACCCTGCTACCTTTTTAAATGTTTTTCGTTTGTTTCCGGGTATCTGGTTCGCTCAACAGGGCTCTACTTGCGGATAATACATCCGCGACTACCTCGGAAAATTCCCCTTTAATATCTGCGCCAGCTGCCGCCTTGTGCCCACCCCCGCCAAAACTGAATGCCAGGTTGGAAACATCTGTTTCACCGTGAGAGCGCCAGCTGACTTTAACCCTCCCATCAGGTTGTTCAATGAATATGATCGCAATCCGGATCCCCTCAACCGTCGAAAGAATGTTGATCAGGTCGGCATCATCATTATCATCATAACCACATTTAATTCTATCATCAAGTCTTAAGCTTGTCCAAACAATATCATTCTTTTCATACTCCAGGCGGTTCAAGCCTGCGCCCCAATACCGGATCGCAGAAACCGGTTGACTGACCAGGGCTTGCCGATACAGGGTGGGCAGATCGGCACCTTTGTCAATGAGTTCGGCACTGATGCGCAGTGCCTCAGAGCCCATATTGGAGGTGCGAAAGCCGATGGTATCCGCAATGATCCCCGTCAGCAGGCATGATGCCACCGCCTGGTCGATATCCAGCTTCCAGTTCAGCATCCTGGTTGCCAGTATGGCAGTGGTCGCCACTGCTTCATCTTCCACCAGGTTGATCTTGGCAAAATTGAGATTGGTCTTGTGATGATCAATGCAAATATCAGGCTGCGGATGCCCTTCCAGCACAGAACCCACCCTGGCAGGATCAGAGCTGTCCACGATGATGCATGTATCATAATCACCAATAATCTTCCTGGTAACCAGGGCGCTGTTCTTCAGCCCCATATACTTCTGGGGCATGCCATCTTCCAGCACCATTTGCACGCTCTTGCCGGCATTGATCAGCCCATTCCCAAGCCCCAAAAGTGACCCGACAGCGTCGCCGTCCGGCCTGACATGCGCAATAATGACAATATCCCTGGCTTTGGCCAGCCGTTCACGGATTATGGCATCCAGTGCGTCACTCATCTTCTTGTTCCCCGTCCCCGTTTTCATCCTCAACAATATCACCTCTTAGCTTTGCCAACATCGTATCGATGCGGTCGGCTTTTTCAGGCGTTGGATCATAGAAGAAACGCAGTTTGGGCATCAGCCGCAGCTCGATCTCCTGCGATAACCTGAAGCGCAGGAAACCCCTGGCATGCTCCAATGCCTGCCTGATCTCCTTCGCCCTCTCATGGCCCTCCAGGGAGGAGAAATAGATATTGGCATATTCCAGTTCACGGTCAACATTGACATCGGTGATGAAAACACCCGCCAATCTTGGGTCGTCAACCTCTGATTGCAGCGCGACAGACACGATCTGCCTGATCCTGTCGCTGATCCGTTTTATTCTAATTCCAGATGGCATGTTTACTTCCTATCTGTGCCTATCCACCAAATTTTTCCACAACATAACATTCAATCACATCGCCAACCTGGAATTCCGTGAAGTTCTTGATGCTGACACCGCATTCCATCCCTTCGCGAACTTCCTTGGCGTCTTCTTTTTCTCTTTTCAATAATGCGATGTCGCCCCGGAATACTTCCTGGCCGCCCCGCATCACTTTGACCTTTGCATTTCGTCGCAATTCGCCATCGACAACCCTGCACCCGGCCGCATTTCCCTGCTTGGACACCTTGAAGACCATCAGCACGTTTGCCCGCCCGATGGTTTTCTCGACCATTTCGGGCTCCAGCAAGCCTTTCAAAGCCTTTTCAATATCCTCAAGCAGCCTGTAGATAATATCATACAGCCTGATGGAAACGCCTTCTGTTTCGGCCAGCCGTTTTGAAGCCGCATCAGCTGTCACATCAAAGCCAATGACGATCGCATCCGATGCAGCTGCCAGCATGACGTCACTCTCACTCACATTACCGGTCTCGGCATGCAAAACCTTGATGCTCAGTTCCTTCTCATCTTTGCCCAATTTTTCCAACTCATTCAAAATGGGTTCGAGGGATCCCTGCACATCGGCCTTCAAGATCATACGCAGTTCCTTGGCCTGTCCGGACTTATACTTGGCGAATAATTCTTCCAGGGTTGCCCGTTTGCTGCTCCGTTTGAGCTCACGTTCCTGCTTGCGCTCATAGACGATATTCCGCGCAACCTTCTCATTTTCAACAACCTGGAAGATATCCCCCGCCTCAGGCAGGCTGCTCAAGCCCATCACGACGACAGGCGTCGAAGGTCCTGCCTTGCCTACCCGTTTGGATCGCTGGTCAAAGAGGGCTTTGATCTTGCCCAAACTTTCGCCGGAAACGACAACGTCGCCCACCTTTAAGGTTCCATTTTGAACCAGCAAAGTCACCATGGGTCCGGTGTTTTTATCCAGTTCAGCCTCGACAACCGTGCCCATGCAACGCCCCTTGGGGTTGGCCTTGATCGTGCGGTTTTCAGACACCAGCACAATGGCTTCCAAAAGGTCATCCAGCCCCATTTTATTCTTTGCCGAAACGGGAACCACGATCGTATCGCCATCCCAGTCATCCGGCACCAGCCCGATATCTGCCAGCTGACGCTTGACCATATCCGGGTTGGCGTCATTTTTATCGATCTTGTTGAGTGCCACGACGATCGGAACCTGGGCGGCTTTTGCATGGTTGGTCGCCTCACGGGTCTGGGGTTTCACCCCATCATCCGCAGCCACAACCAGCACAACGATATCCGCACCCTGGGCGCCCCTTGCTCGCATGGCAGAAAAAGCGGCATGCCCTGGCGTGTCAAGGAAGGTGATCAAAGCTCCCTTGTGCGCCACCTGGTAAGCGCCGATGTGTTGCGTGATCCCGCCAACTTCACCGCTGGCAACATTGGAGTGACGGATCGCATCCAGCAGGGTTGTCTTTCCATGGTCCACGTGCCCGAGAATGGTCACCACCGGGGGTCTGTTCTCAAGCTGGTCAGGTGCTTCATCCGCAATGAGCCTGCGCCATAAAGGTACTTCCCCGGTCTCTTCAACTTCTTCAACGACATGCTCAAGTTCTGGTTCAAAACCCAACTCTGTGGCAACCACTGCTGCAGTATCAAAATCAATCTGCTGATTGATACTTGCCATTACCCCATTTGCCATTAATACCTTGATAACCTGGATGGGGCTGACATTGACCAGCACTGCCAGTTCACGTACGGTTAAACTGTAAGGTATTTGAATTACTTTTTTTCCATCATTACCCATATAAACCTCCATCAATCTGTTTCAACACCCGGCAATTTCAAAAAGCCGGGCGCTGATCGGGGAGGAACCAGAGGTCAGGTAAGATGGATTGTCTTATGCCATCTTAAAGGTCCCTCTGCGGTTCCTCTCGGATCACAGAATTTGGCTCCCGTTCATCAACAGCCAGGCTGTTCATGAACGAGATCAACTCTGCCATATCATTTTTATCGATCTCTGTCCGCAAGGCATGTGCCAGCGGACCTTTTAGACCGCGCTCCCAGCAGCTCCTCATTTCGTGCAGGTAGGCTCCCCTGCCTTTCGCTTTGCCGGTCGGGTCGATCCTGACGCCGCCCTCGCCTTTAACGATCCTGATAAAAGACCGTTTGGGCTGGATCTCGCGACATCCTACGCAGGTTCGTTGAGGAACATGCTTCTGACGGTTGGGTTTCCTGGCCGGCACCTTATTCATCCTGGAAGCTCTGAGTCACAATTGGGTTACCAATCGCCCCAATCATCTTCACCTCGTTTATGCGTGCGTTTAATGGTTGCCTGGTCCTTGTCAGGATCATACTCAACCGTTACACCTTTTTTCTTCTTGCCTTTTTTCTTCTTAGCTCCGCCAGCCGCATTGCCTTCTTCTTCGCTGGTTTCTTCAACAGCCGTGAAATCGAACTTCATCGAATCCACTTTGAAGAGATCCTCAAAGGGCACTTCTTCCTCAGCCGGCTTTTCTTCGCCTGGTGTCTCTGTTGCGGCCTCTGCCTGTGCTTCAGCAGGTACTTCTTCAACAACTGCTTCCGAGGCTGCTTCAGCGGCAACTTCGGCTTCTTCAGCAGGTTTGGAAGGTATTTCAACAACTTCCTCCACCTGTGCTTCTTCGGCCTCTGCAGGAGCCTTGTAGGCATTGATGAAGTCTTTGATCTCATCAAATGCCTTGGGACCAATGCCATTCACTGCCAGGACCTTGTCGGGATCCATTTTAAAGCGCATGATCAGGTCGCCCAGGGTTTCAATGCCGGTCTCCTGCAGGATGACCAGTAAATGCTCCTTCAGTTTCACATCCAGGATCGGTACTTCGAATGCCTGGGGCGGGATCGAGTTGCGAACTGCCACCAGGCGCATCTGGTGGGCGGCGTCTTCGGCGCGTCTTTCAGCCTCGTCACGCTTTTCTATGCGGTCCACGAACCTGGTCAGGGTCATGGTCTCATCCGGTGATATCGCCCTGCCTTCCGCCTTCTTTTGGATCAATTCCTCGATCTTGGCTATCGTCTCGGTTTCATTGACCAGCAGTTCAGCATACTCAGGGTTCGAACGCACTTTGACCAGTGTCTTGCCAGCCGCTTCGGTCAGGCTCATGATGTCGATCCGCCAACCGGTCAGTTTTGCCGCCAGGCGGGCATTTTGTCCCTCTCGTCCGATCGCCAGGCTGAGTTGGTCTTCAGGCACCACGACGGTTGCCGTCTTGTTGTCTTCTGTTAGCGAGTTGAGATACACACCGGTTACTCTTGCCGGGCTGATCGCTTTGGCAATGTATAACGCAGGGTCCTTGTTCCACTCGATCACGTCAATTTTTTCATCATGCAGCTCACGCACAATCGATTGGATGCGTACGCCGTTCTTGCCAACGCAGGCGCCAACCGGGTCAATTCCCTGTTGGGTTGCGGAAACAGAAACCTTGGCCCTCTCGCCGGGTTCACGGGCGATCGAACGGATCTCAACCACACCGTGGAAGATCTCAGGCACTTCAATTTCCAGCAATCGACGCAAAAAATTGCGGTGCGCACGGGACATCAGGATCTGCAAGCCCTGTTGATCATCCTTGACTTCGACGATCATTGACCGGATGCGGTCACGGATCTTCAACCTTTCACCGGGGATCATTTCCTTCCGCATCATGATGCCTTCAGCCTTCAGGTCCAACCCGATGGTCGCCCCCCGGGCATTGACTGCCTGCACGACACCACTGACGATCTCGTTCACCTGTTTGCCGTAAAATTCGAGTTGGGCATTCTTTTCTGCCTGGCGGATCATGGATTGGATCTTCTGGCGTGCATTCTGTGCAGCAACCCTGCCGAAGTTCTCGGGGGTTGATTCCACCAGCAACGTATCACCAAGTTCCACATCCGGCTTGATCTTTCGTGCCTCATCCAACAGGACCTCGGTCCGGAAATCCATCACTACGTCAGTGACTTCTTTTTCCGCAAATACCTTGACATCGCCGGTATCAAAATCCAGCTTGACCTGCACATCCTGTGCTTTTGAAGCATTCATCGCCTTGCGGTATGCTTCGATCATGGCGCCTTCGATTGCAGCCTGGATAACATCCTTGGGCAGCTGCTTTTCTTCCAGCACTTCATTGAATGCCAATGACAACTCAGTTTTCATAAACCCTTATTCTCCAAAATTCCTACATATTACACAGAAAAGTGGGGTTCACCCACTTTTCATTGCCAAGTCCTATTGCAATGTAATAAAGCTATCTATATTTTAGCACAAAAAATGATTAATGCAAGTTTACGCTTTCCTGTCAAGTGGTCTCCACCTTTTTCCTGTTGGAAAAAATCGCCGCAATGATCAGGGCAACAGCAACAGCGTCAAAAATTGCAATAATTACACCGGAAACAGTATGGATGGTTGCCATGCCGTTGTAAGTGAGATTGTAACCAGCTTGCAGTAAATAAGGCAGGATGTTCATAATTGAACCAAGAATTGTGGTAAATAACAGGCAGAGGAACCCGATCAAGCTCAGGACAGATGGTTTGGGGTTGCGCTTCCAGGTGCTCAGGCTGATAATGCTCCCGACAATGTAGGCAATGACCACCGGGGTACGAACTGCCAGGCTTGTGAATAATGAGACCCATAAAGTATTCATTCTTTTCTCCTAAGATATTGTTTTGTTGAATGCAATTGTGACTGGACTTGTTTTACTTGCGTGATAGAATTTTATCAAAATATCGTGAGATAAGGATCTTTTATGAAAAAAGAACTACCTTGGTGGAAAAAAGGCATCATTTACCAGATCTACCCCCGGTCATTTATGGACCTCAACAGTGATGGCATTGGCGACCTGGAAGGGATCACCCGGCAACTGGATTACCTTTCTGACCTGGGCATCGATGCCATCTGGCTCTCGCCCATTTACCAGTCGCCGAATGTCGACTTTGGTTACGATGTGGCTAATTATGTCGATGTGGACCAGGAGTTTGGCACCCTTCAACACTTCGACCAGCTGGTCACTGCTGCCCATCAGCGTAACATCAAGATAATCCTCGATCTAGTTCTGAATCACACCTCCGACCAGCACCCCTGGTTCGTTGAATCCCGAAAATCAAAAGATAACCCTTACCACGACTGGTACATGTGGCATGATCCATCGCCCAAAGGCGGTCCGCCCAACAATTGGTTGTCCTGGTTTGGGGGTGGGGGCTGGGAATACGACCAGCACCTCGACCAGTATTATTTCCACATGTTCTACAAGGAACAGCCTGACCTGAACTGGCGTAACCCGCAGGTCCGCCAAGCCATGCTGGATGTCTATCGCTTCTGGCTCGATCGGGGAGTAGATGGTTTCCGCATGGATGTCTTTAATATGTATTTCAAAGACAAAGACTTGAGGGACAACCCCCTGGGTGGAAAAGGACCGCGCAAATTCAACCACCAGCTGCACCTATATGACATGTCCCAACCGGAAATGCATCCCTTACTCCAGGAGATCCGCCAGCTGCTTGATTCTTATGGCGAGAAATACATGGTTGGCGAGACTTTTTACTCATCTCCTCAGCAGGCAGCTGCCTATATTGGCGATGATCAGCTGCACGCCGGCTTTGATTTCAGTATGTTGGGCCGCAAGTTCAGTGCACCTTTCTTCAGGAAAGCCATCAAGGATTGGCTCTCAGCCCTGGATGAAAAATGGCCGAATTTCGTGCTCAATAACCATGATAATTCCCGCTCTGCCACCCGCTACAAGGCCAAAAAAGACGATAAGGTTCTGAAAGTAAGTGCCACCATGCTGCTCACCCTGGTTGGTACACCTTTTCTTTATTACGGCGAGGAAATTGGCATGCGCGATATCTTCCTTTGGCGACACCAGGTGCTCGACCCGGTCAGTAAGCGTTACTGGCCGCTTCTCCCTCCGCGGGACGGTTGTCGTTCCCCAATGCAGTGGGATGGAACAGATTTTGCGGGTTTTTCGAACGCCAAACCCTGGCTCCCGGTCCATCCAGCCTCTGAACAGCGCAATGTTATAGTGCAACAGTCGGATCCTGCATCATTACTTCATTTCTACAAAAACCTCATCACCATCAGGCGGGCACACAGTGCGTTGCATAGCGGCTCCATGGAGATGATCGATGAAAGCAACCCATCCATTTTGGCATATACCAGGCAATCGGATGAAGAGACGGTACTGGTCGCCTTGAACTTCACCAAAAAAGCCGCGAATTTTGTTCTTCCAGTACAATACCGGGAAAAGTCATGGAACGTGATCCTCTCGCAGCACCTGCAAGAACAGGAGACCACCACCGGCACAAAATTTGCCCTTCAACCTTTGGAAACCCTGATTTTGCGCCTGAATTAACGCTATAATAAACTAACGATTGGTACGATCCGATCCCTGGTCACCAAGGAAAGGGCTAATGGTTTTCTCTCCATACATTCCTGGCAGTGAAACCAAACCAGAATATCCTCTGGATCGTTTCCTTCCGCCCCTTCCCCCTGGCATGATCAGGCAGTGGGTTTCAGCGCAAATTCCCCGCGGCAGTTGGATCCTCGACCCGATCGGCAACAGCCCGCAACTCGTCCTGGACCTTGCCCGCATGGGCTACCTGGTTCTGGTCACCGCCAATAACCCGGTCAACGCCTTCCTGATCGAGATGCTCGCCCAGTCACCTGACAAGGCTAGCCTGGAGGAAGCTCTCGGCATTCTTGCCAGGACTGACTTTAATGGCCAACCCCTCGAAAAGTCCATCCGTGCTTTTTATACTGTGCCCTGTACGAATTGCGGGTATGCCATGGAGGTCAGTAGTTTTCTCTGGCAAAAGGAGGAGACATCACCCTTTGGTTTCCGGGGCACCTGCCCCAACTGCCAGAAAAGCGGGGAACAGGCCCTGACCCCCGAAGCCAAAGCCAGCCTGCCATCCCTCTCATCTTATAGCATTTATCATGCCCGGGCTCTTGAGAGCGTTGTTGCTTTGGATGATCCCCAGCGAAATCAGTTGGAAACCGCCTTAAATTGCTATCTTCCCAGGGCTATGGTCATATTGCAGACCATTCTGCTTAAATTAACAAAACTGCCCCTCTCATCCAGGCAGGTGAATCTCCTGCAAGCTTTATTGTTATCCACCTTCGATTCTGCAAATTCGCTCTGGGCTTACCCGCCTCCCCCCACCCGCAGGCGCCAGTTGACCATTCCAGCTGTCTTCCGCGAGAACAATATCTGGCAGGCTCTTGAAAGGTCCATTGACCTGTGGAGTGGCAAAGGTACTCCTGTCTCCTGCAAGCAGTGGCCTGACAATCCGCCGCTCAGTGGTGGCATCAGTATGTTTAAAGGCCGCCTGCGTGACCTGGAGCCTCTTGCTGAAACCGACCTGGTCCAGGCTGCTGTGTCCATCCTCCCCCGGCCCAACCAGGCATTCTGGACCCTCTCAGCTGTCTGGTCCGGCTGGTTATGGGGCAAGGCCGCTGTTCAACCGATAAAGCAGGCCCTATCCCGCCAACGCTACGATTGGAACTGGCATACCAATGCTTTGCGCTCCTCCTTCCAGGCATCCCGTCCCTACCTCACAGGGTCAAAACCGTTCTTCATGGCGATCTTCGAGAATGAACACAACTTCCTTTCTGCTGCACTGTACGCCGCAAAGTCAGCCGGTTTGTCACTCCAATCTTTCTCGCTGTCTGGCGATAACCTGGCGGTTCAATCGTGCTGGAAGCCAGGCGCCTTCCCTCTTGAACAAACGGAACCTTCCAGGTTTATGGATGTCGGTAGCACTGCTGCGGTGGATTTTTTAACCAGCAAAGCTCAACCGTGTGAGTATGAACCACTGCATGCCGCCATGCTTATCGCCCTTTGCCGGGAAGACCTGTTGGGGGTGCCTGATGGAAAAAAACTGGACCTGCCTTTGACCGAAACCTACCGCCAGACAGATTCCATCCTCCTGGACAAGGCCAGGTTTACCCGCTTCGGCGGAGGTTCATCGTCCACGGATAGTGGTCTATACTGGCTGGCTGATCCCCCGCCTGGGATCGAAACACTGGCCGATCGCATTGAACAAAAAGTCATCGATCTTTTGCACCAACCCGGGGATCTTTCACAAGCTGGTATAAAAGAAGCGCTGTACCAGGTTTTCCCGGGTTTGTTGACCCCTTCCGATCAATATATCACCACCTGCCTGGAATCATATGCCGGACTGCTACCCGGCGAAATTCCCCAATGGTCTTTACGGGCCAATGAACGCTATGAGAAACGCCAGGAAGACCTGGAAGAGATCAGGGCAAAATGCGCCTCCCTGGGTGCTGACCTGAAATTCGATGTGTTAAAAGACGGGGATACGATAAAGTGGTTGTCAGGTGATCCTGCCCACTGCTATACCATATTTATCAAATTGACCGCACAACTCAGCAGCCTTTACAGCGATCGCTCATCCACCGGCAAAAAGGTGATCATCCTGCCAGGCAGCCGCGCCAACCTGCTGGCTTACAAGCTAAAACATGATCCATACCTCAACAACCTGATCGCTTCCCATTTCATGGTCGTAAAATTCAGGCAGTTGCGCGCCATTTATGAAAATCCGCTCATCACCAGGGACCTTTGGGATATCCTGATCAAAGAAGACCCTCCCGAATTGAGCGCTGCCCAATTGGCGCTGCTTTAAGGTGTAGGAGACTCTTCAGTCGGTGGCGTTGGTGAAGGGGTCTCCGTCGGAAGAGGTGTCTCTGTCGGTATGGGCGTCCTTGTCGGCAATTCAATCGGTGTCTCCGTTGCGGTTGGAGTCAACGTTGGCGTCTCGGTGGGAGTGGGCGATAGGGTCGGGGTGGGTGTCGGAGTGGACACCGCCAGGTTCAACTGGATCTTCCTGGTCACCGATGTATCCTGGGAACTATATAGGGTGATGCGCAAAGTGATCAGTCCCGGTTCGACATCTTTCAAGTCCCATTCATGGATCTTTGATACAGTGCGCACAGGCACGCCAACCCGTTCCACCAGTGGTGTCCAGCTGTCCGGTTCAGCCCCGCGTCCATAAAAGATGCTGTATTCCTCGAAATTTGCTGTGGCGTCAATGATGCCCATGATCTCCAGCGGAGAGGATTGGATGTTCTGCCCGTTTGCCAGCCCGACGATCTCGATCTTCGGTCGCGGATCGCTGTCAGTACACTCTCGCGGCGGTGCAAAGAACAATGGCTTGGAAAAACCATAGAAATCAGCCCACTCGATACCGGATGCGTTCTCCTTCAACCAGGTGATGGCGGTCTGATCCGTCACATTGATCGCATTTTTCTCTTCAGTGAATTCTGCACACGCTGGAGAAGCCCTTAAACCTGTCCAGGTGTCAATGATGATTTCTGACCACAGGTCATATTCTTTCGGCAGGGGCAATTGATCTGAGGCATATATCTCGGATCTTTGGTCAGGGCAAAGTGACGAGGGTTCCGTACCGGAGACACTGCAGATTACACGGTCAACGATCCCTGGCGGGCGGATGAAGTCAGATGACGAGTTTCCCACCAGGTCCAGGATGCCAAATTGCATCACTTCAGCCCAGATCGGAGCTGCGCCTTTCAGTCCGCTGGTATTGACCATCGGTGTGTAATCAGCATTGCCCACCCAGACCCCAACCACCAGGTCGGGTGTATAACCAATCGTCCAGTTGTCCCTGAAGTCATTGGTTGTGCCTGTTTTGACCGCTGCCGTAAAGGGCAGGTTGATCACCGGGTTGGTACCAAACATCGGGATGCGTGCATTCTTGTCAGACAGGATGGAAGACATAAGGTATGCATGTTCTGCCCGTAAAACCTGGTCACCAGCCGGGGGTTCATACTGGTAGACTTCATTTCCACTGTGATCAATGATCCGGGTGATCGCCACCGGGTCGATCTTTCGCCCGGTATTGGCGATAACGGCGTAGGCGCTTGTCATTTCTTTTAAGCTGATCTCGCCCCCGCCGAGTGTCAAAGCCAGCCCATAATCACTGCGCGTCAGGTTGGTAACGCCCAGTCGCTCAGCCATCGAGATCAGGCCTTCTTTTTGTGCGGTCAGGGGATCATCGAATATACCCACGAATTCGAGCGCTTTTACCGCTGGCACGTTGTACGAGTTGGCCAAAGCTGTACGCACCGTCACCGGTCCGTGATACCTGCCATCGTAATTGACCGGGTGGTAGGTCTTCCCCACGGGATCATTGGCTATCCCGGAAGGCGTGAAGTCAGTTGGCACATCCCAGATCAGCGTGGAAGGGGTCCATCCCTTCTCAAAGGCTGCCAGGAAGGTGAAAGGTTTGATGGCTGAACCGGGCTGCCGGGTGTTGGTCAGCGCCATGTTGACCTGCCCGCTGATCGATTCATCATAAAAGTCCGCCGAGCCGACCATGGCAACGATCTGACCTGTGGCAGGTTGGATCGCCATCACCGCGGCATTGGTGGCATTATTTTCACTTAAAGCTGCCAGTTGATCCCGCACTGCCTGTTCGGCATGGCGCTGGATCTCCGGGTCAAGTGTGGTGTAGACGGTAAATCCCGACCGGTAGATGGTTTGCGAGTCAAATTGCTCTTCCAGCAGGGACTGCACATAGACCACCCAGTGGGGATAGCGCATGTAATAGGTGGGTGGGACGAATTCATATGCTTCCAGGGTTTCAGCTGCCTGTAATGCCTCGACCGCATCCACACAGATCTTCTCATGCGTGCTGCTGGTATAGATGCAATCCTTTTCAGCGCTCATGTTATACATCAGGACGAGAACATCGCGGTTCCTTGCCAGGGTGGCATCACGGTTGTTGATGACATCATATACCGAAGGCCCCTGGGGCAGTCCTGCCAGGAAGGATGACTGCCATAAGGTCAATTGGTCAGCGGTCGTCCCAAAGTAGGTTTCGGCTGCTGCTTCAATGCCATAAGACAGGGATCCATAAAATATCTCGTTCAGGTACATCTCAAGGATCTCTTCCTTGGTGTACTTGCGCGTGATCTCCGCTGCCAGCACGATCTCCCGCGCTTTGCGCTCATAAGTTTGCACGAATCTTTCATCCGGCAGTAGCAGCATGCGGGCCAGCTGCTGTGTGATGGTCGATGCACCGGATGTGATCTCACCCGCCGTGTAGTTGTTCCACAAAGCCCTTGTCAGCGCTACCAGGTCATACCCCGGGTGGTTGTAAAACTCCTTATCCTCGGTGGCAATCGTCGCAGCGATCAGGTAGGGCGATATCTCGTTCAGTGGGACGAATGTCCTCTTACCGGCATTGGGGTCAACGATTTCATATAAGACATTGCCGGCACGATCCAGGATGCGCGTGGTTTCAAACTTCGAAGCCCTCTCCCTTAACTCGTTAACCGAAGGCAGGGAGGATGCGATCCTGAAGTATTGATAAATGATGACCGATCCTGCGATCAGGGCGATAAAGATCACCACGAAGACCATGAACAGGAACGTTTTCAGAAGGCACCCGGCCGAAGGTCGTTTCTTCCTCTTCTTTGACGTGGAATTCGAATGAGGCTTGGTCTCATCTTTTCTCGCAGGCCGTGCCATCCAGTTGCGCAGTGTGGTTTTCCGTTTGACTTCGACGGCATCCGGGTTGTATGCCACAGGTGAAAGCCGGGTGGCATGCGGATCCACTTCAAATACCCGTTTGGGAAGGGCAGCATCCGCATTGCTATCAGCAGCATTGCTCCCGGATGGCGGTGGAACGGTGGGAATGTCATCGGGCAACAAACTTTGGTTGTCGGGATAAGATTGAACAGGCGCAACAGGCATGTCATCCAATTTCTCATTTAAGGCAGGATCTGCTGGTGGCAGCCCTTCATGTACATCCCCAGGTATCTTGCCAAACTGATCCAACTCAGCAAACCATCCGCCAGCTGCTCCTGCTGCGTTCTGCGGTACTTCTGCGATTGACTGGCCGGGAATTACTGCTTCCCGGTTCAGGTTAACAGGCTGTGTATCTTCATTTATTGGATCAAAATCCCGCCCGGGTGCTACCTGCTCCTGGGAGGGTTCTAATTCTTCATTGTTTTCGTGATCAGTCGAATTATCCAGACTGCCGCGATTTTCTTCTGGTATTGAATTATCAGGTTCATCATTCATTTAATTATTTTAGCATATCCATTTCATTTACTATGACGCAAATAGGTGTCATAAGTTCCCCCGCCTTTTCCCTGCCATAGTAGAATCATATCATGCGTGACTGGCATCTTACTGATCAAGATCCCTTATCTCTCGTCCTGGTTCCCGATGGTCATATGTCGGAGCTTGACCCGCAGCGCAATGATATTTGGGAATTGTCATTGGGCGGCGCGCCGGGATCATTCCTGGGGATGCACACAACGTATGGCTTGAAGGCGATCAATATGCTGGTCAAGATCGGTTTTTCTGGCCTGGATGGCTTGCTATTCGACCCGGGTCAATACTTCCAGCGGCCTGCCATGCTCAATTTTTCCGCATCATATTGCCGGATTTCGTGTGAACCAGTCGAAAACCTGACCGCGGAAGTGGAGTTTTGGGTCGTCGGACCCCACCTGGTCAGCGGGCGGGTGACGGTCTTTAATTTTGCAAAAGAGGTTCGCTCGATCAAGAGCCTGGTGGGGGCTGCCTTGATCCCTCTGGAACCGGGTCAGCCTTTCACCATAACCCAGAAAGGCTTGCACGCTTCCCTGGTTGGCGGGAGTTCCGGCATTTACCCTGTCATTGTCCAATCCGGTGGTCCCTCCCCGCTGGTCAGCCCCCTTCCAGCCCTTGCTACACTGCTCCGTTTGAACCCGGGGGAGTCAAAAGCCATCACCTGGGCCTGTGCGTCTGAAAATGACCCGCTCACCAGCCAGGAGAGGGCTTTTTCGGCCTTGACCCGCGATTGGGAGAAAGAATTGGCCAGGTTGGAGATCACCCACGACGCAACAATCATCGATATCCAGACCGGCAATGAAGATTGGGACGCGGCTTTGGCTTTTTCACAGCAGGTGGGCAGGTCCCTGGTCTGTTCACCCGCCGAAAAGCCCGCCTGGTTGTTTCCTTACCTCAGTTCTGACATTACCTATACGCAGCCAGGCGCAGGTCAACCTGCCCTACTTTCCCCCTTGATGCTTAATCAATTGTCAAAGATCCTGTTGCCAGCCAATCCCGGTCTGGCGCAGTTACTGGTCTCCCAGGCAGTCGATGAGCATTTCACTTTCCTCTCATCAAGAAAGACCTTTCAATACCAACCGCCCTTCCTGGCAGACCTGTGCTGGCAGGTTTTTCAACACACCCTGGATAAGGAATTCGCCGGGTCAGTCCTCCCAAAATTGGACAACCTGCTCCAGGCCTGGTTCTCTCAAGCCACCGACCTTGACCGGGACGGCTTGGCGGAATTGACATCCTTCGACCAGCTTGGACTGCTCTCCCCGCAGTTGGTTGAGGATGATTTTACGCTTCTTCTGAATGAGGTCATTAAAAAAATCGAAAGTCCTGCTTTAGCTTTCCTGCTTCTGGAAGAATTGGATGCGCTGTGCAGCTTAGCCGCCGAAGCGGGCATCCCTTACCCCAACGATCCTTTCCAGGTGCAAAAAGAAAAACTGGAGCATCACCTCAAGGCAATGTTCAAGCCAAAAAAACATGTCTTTAGCTACCAGGACCGTGATACTCACACCTCCAATCCCGGGAAATTCCTTTTTCACCTCGAGCACCTTGCAGATCATGCCCTCGATATCCCTCTCGAACCCATGGCTCGCCTGGTTGCCAGGTTGAGATCGCACGATGAGACCCACCCAAAGGTGCAGCTGGTGATCAAAGGTCTGGACGCAAATAAAGAGCCGGTTTCTGAAAAATTAATTTTTACCAGGGTTTACAATCCAACAAACACATCCATCCGGGTGACTGAAAATGTTTTTTCAAAGGTGACAGGCATAACTGCCCCGGACCTCTCCTCCATATCACTGGAAATTTCCACCCCGGACCTCTCCCTGCTCGATATTTCCTGCTTGCTTCCCATGTCCACCACCTGCACCTCCCGCGCTCACATTCACCAGGCCATGAAATCGATCTTACAGGATCCAGCGCCCCGTTTCCAGTATGGCATCCCGGAATATCCATTTGCCTTGGCAGGTATTCCCTCCGTTCGGCTGGACCTGGTCAACCCCGCATGGAATTTCCGCCTTATCGAAAACCTTGCGGATGACTCCTTCCTGCCTGAGGCACTTGAACTGTTTTCACGGTTAATGAACCTGGTGGTCAAAAACCTGAAGGCGTCCCACGCATTCTATGAATATTATTCAGGCTCAGATGGCGCTGCCGGTGGTCATAAAAATGCACTCAGTGGATTGCTGCCAGTCAGCCTGTACCTGCAATTGGCTGGCATCCGCATTATCTCGCCGACCTCAGTAGAATTGTTTCGTGGGTCGGCCTTCCCCGCTAAATTGACCGTCCGCTATCGTGGCATGCACATCACCAGGGAGGGCGAGTTCTCCCAGGTGCGACTTCCCAATGGAAAACTGACCCGCGTGTATGGCATAGGACCCCATCTGATTTCCCAGTTGTGATAAGATTTCGCTGAAATGACTGGTAAGAGTAGTAGAAATGGAAAATACCTGCCGATCCTCCAGGCGATGATCGCAGCCTTGTTGTTTGGTGCTTCAGCTCCCCTCTCCAAGGTCCTCTTGGGTCAGGTGGAACCCATCCCCCTGGCTGGTTTGTTGTATATTGGTAGCGGTCTGGGCGCATTGTTGGGCTTCCTGGCGCAGTCAGGTTCGCGCCGCAAGGTCAGGCGTGAGGCTGCCCTTTCCCTCCAGGATGTCCCCTGGTTGATCGGTGCCATCCTGGCCGGCGGGATCATTGCCCCCATTTTTTCCATGATCGGGCTCAATACCACCCCCGCCAGCACGGCCTCACTGTTGTTGAATTTTGAGACTGTTGCCACAGCCTTGATTGCCGGGTTGTTTTTCCGTGAAGCGATCAATAAACGCACCATCATCGCCGTCATGATCATCACGGCTGCCAGCATTTTCCTGTCATGGAGTTCACAGGGTTGGGGCTTTTCTGCTGGCGCACTGCTTGTGGCAGCGGCCTGTGTGTTCTGGGGATTGGACAACAATTTCACCCGCAATATTTCCGCAAAAGATCCTCTTCTTATTGTGACCTTCAAGGGGTTGATTGCTGGCATATTCTCTCTGCTCCTTTCTCTCTATCTGGGCAAGCCTATGCCGGCAATCCAAATAATCCTGGCAGCACTTTTGCTGGGTGCGATCTGTTACGGTTTAAGCATTTACCTCGTCATCCTGGCCATGCGCCACCTTGGGTCAACACGAACATATGCCCTCTTCGCCACCGCACCCTTTGCCGGCACCCTGCTTTCTTTCCTGCTGCTCAGAGACCAGCCCTTGTGGAATTTTTGGCCGGGAGTGATCCTGATGGTTATCGGTACTTGGGTCATGGTCTCAGAGCATCACGAGCATTTGCATCTCCATGAATCGATCGTCCATACCCATAATCACCCCCACCCGGATGTCCATCACGAACATGAACATATTCCCGGCGAGGAATTGGGTGCAGGAACCCATTCTCATACCCACCGGCATGCAAATTTCGAGCACACTCACCCGCACACCCCTGATCTGCACCATCGGCATGCCCATTCCCCTTAATTTTTATAGGTCAATTATGGCTGGTTGAAATCCATGATCCATTCATGGTGTTTAAGTGCCTTTACCCCACTGCCCTCAACCACCAGTGTGGAAGCATATCCGGGCGAAATAGACAGGTCCGTATAGAACCAGTAACCCGCCAGGGAACTGCGCCAACCCAGTTTGACGGGTTTGAAATGGGCAGTCGATCGACCATCAAGCATCGTAAATTCATTTAGAGGATACGAAAGGCCCCTGCCGATCGCTTTAATGAAAGCTTCCTTGCGGCACCAAAAGGTGAAGAACATGTTCAACTTTTGCCGGCTATCTACCGCTTCAAAGAATTTGTTCTCCTCGAATGAGAAATTCGACTTGACCAGTTCCTCCACATTAACAAATGGATGGATGAATTCGATATCCACCCCCACGTTTCGTGTTGGTGTAACGGCACATACTGCCAGGTCTTCGGAGTGGGAGTAGTTAAATTGAATCTCAACGCCGCCTTCTTTCTTCCAGATCACAGGTTTCCCGTTTTGATTTGCTTCGATCTTTATCCTGTAAGAAGGTTTGCCAATATAACTCGCCATGATCTGCCGCACTGCGCCGTGACAAATGATGAATCGCTTCCTCTCCTGGGAGTAGCGAAAGCGCACAAACTGGTTGCGCTCCTCCTCACTCAGTTTCCAGTATAGTGCGTTGATCACATTTTCTGGCTGAACAAGTTTGATCGTCCAGATGTCAACTTGGTCCTTGTTAAAAAGGGTTCCTTCTGTCATCTTTTACTTCGTTGCCTTGTCGATTAGATCCTGTATTATCCTGCTGATGAGCGGGACGTTTGGACCAAAAAGGATTGATTCATGGTCGCCGGGCACATCAATAATCGTCAGCCTTTTCCCGAAAACCTTCCACCAGCCTAAAGAATGGTCCCTTTTCACCCCCAACAATCCACGTTTTGCCCTCATTAAAGTGACAGGTGATTTGACCTCGAAAAATGGAAATGCATCTTTTGCATCGACTGGCTGGGGTAGCTCCTCTGAACTGGCGTCGTGAACTTCACCGACCCGTTTTCCGAACCACCTGCTGACCTTGGTTAAAAATGGCGTTTCACCGGATAGGATGAGGTCGCGTTTTCCTGCCCGATCCATGCTCAAGAACTTCCAGATGTAACTTTCTGTTCGCCGCACAACCTTCAGGAAATTGAAAATCTTGGGTGTGACAAAAGGCAGCATTTTGGGGTAATTGGGTCCAAATGTATCGATCATGAACACAAGCCCGATTTCATCCCCCCTAGCTTCCAACTGGTGCACAACCCTCAAGGCTGCCCTCCCCGCTGCTGAGAATCCACCCAGGAAATATGGTCCCGTCGGCTGGATTTTTTTGATCTCAAGGACAAACCTGTCTACGAATTCATTTTCTTCAGGGTTTATTGCCCTGAAGGTTCTCCAGGCAAGCGGATGCAAGGCATAGAGTGGCTGTTCTTTATCCAGGTGATCTGCTAGGTTGCGGTATGTGATCAGGTCGATTACCGTTGGAGAGACCATGAACAGCGGCGGTTTGTTTCCATTGGGTTTGACAAGGTTTAGGGCATTCCAGCTTCTTTCACCTGGAGCTTGATTAAGGTATTCCGTCATTTTCTCAATGCTTGATGCTTCAAAGATGGCTGACAGTGGAAAGATCAACCCTGTTCTCCTTCGGATCTCATAAACCAATCGCAGGGCGATCAGTGAATTGCCGCCTATCTCGAAGAAATCATCTTCAACACCCACCTCGCTGTTGTCCAGGATATGTTTCCAGATTTTTAATAGATCAGACTCCATACCCGGGCGGGCATTTCTTCTCATTTCATGGGAGGGGCGCTCATCCAGCTTCATTGTCCGCAGGGAATTGCGATCCAGTTTACCTGAGGCAGTGCTTGGCAACCGCTCAACAAAGAAAAAACGATCAGGGATCATGTATGGTGGTAATTTCGAGCTGATGAAATCCCTCAGGGCTTCTTTCTTAATGCTTTTACCTGCATCAGGAATGATGAAGGCCGCCAGGGCGATGCCTGCTTGCGGGTGTTTTTGGTCTACAACCACCGCCTGCTTCACCCCGTCATATTCCAGGATGCATTTCTCAACCTCCGCCAGCTCAACCCGGTTTCCCCTGATCTTGATCTGCAGGTCTTTACGTTCCAAAAAGGTCAGCGAACCATCCAGGTTCCGCCTGCCCAGGTCACCGCTGAAAAACCAGCGGCTTCCCGGGTGATCTGGAAGGGAGCGGAACACTTTGGCGTTCAGCTCGGGCAAATTCCAATAACCGGGAGACAGCGCCGGGCTGCTGTAGATGATCTCACCGATTTGTCCGATTCCTACGTCATTGCCGTGTTCATCCAGGACTTTGAATTCAACACCAAGCACCGGGAATCCGACAGGCAGGACCCTGTCTTCATTTTTATATTCTTTTGGGAAAAAGCAGCGGAAGATTACCGTAAGCTCGGTCGAACCCATGCCATTCGCAAACACACAGTGCTCTGAAAAGATCCTGCGAAAGGCTTCCAGGTCCGTATTGTAGGCAATTTCCCCGCCCAGGTCCACCACTCGGATGCAGGGAAATTTTTCAAAACCATCCTGCAGGTCTGTAAATGCCCTGAACAAGGTGGGCACGGAATGATAAATGCTTATTTCTTCGTTAAGCAGCCAGTCTTTGAGCGCATGGATCCCATTGGAGGGCACATCATACGGGAACAGCGAAGCGCCATACAGCAGTGCCGAAAAAATATCCATCACCACGGCACTGTGGCTGAAAGGTGAAATCATCGTCAAACGGTCAACCGGGTTTACATTGATGAAATCTGCATAGTTATGAACATAATGCTGGATATTGCGGTGTGTCTGGGTCACGCCTTTCGGTTTACCGGATGATCCGGATGTATAAATAATGAAAGCCAGGCTGTCAGGGTCAATTAACAGCGAAAGATCCTCATCATCTACATCAGGTGGGATTGTATCTGTGTTGATGGTTATCATTCCAGGGTTAACTAATGGCTGAACCAGCTGCATAGTGTCATTATCCGTAAGGATTAAAGACGCACCGCTGTCCTCCAGGATCGTTCTTATGCGGGCAGGTGGGTCTGAAGGTGCCAGCGGCACATATATATTGCCGCTCTTTAAAATGCCCATCATCCCTGCGATCAGCTGGCAGGATTTTTGCATGAGAATCGCGATCGGTTTGCCATTCTCTTCCTGGTAGCGCTGAATGACCCGTGCTACCTGGTTGGCAAGTCTGTTCAATGCATCATACGTGAATTGGCTATCCCCCACTTTGACTGCCAGGTTGTGCGGGTATCGATCAACAATTGACTCGAAATTCTCAGGGATCGGGCAATCGCATGTATTCTTCAAGATATCCGGATTTTGGTTGGTATAGTATCTGGCTATTACCATTTTTCCTCATATTTTCGGTCTGAATAAGTATACTTGATGAAAACGGCTTATCTTTTGCTATTATCAACTTATCTATCACGACCTTTTTTCGCGTTGTTGGGTCTAGATTCTTGAGGTTTTAAGAATTCTGGCAAGAGAGTGTTGAAAAACAACATGTAGTGGACCCAATAAACTGCATCCTTGCTGCCAAAAGCCCTCTCCCCCCAATGGTTATTGGTGACCACAGACAACAAAGTCGGGGGGAGAGGGTGTAGGTGAGGGGGTGTAGTGTGTAGTGGACCCATTAAACTGCATCCTTGCTGCCAAAACCCCTCCGGATCCGTCATCGCAAGCCCCTGTACAACAATTCACAAGAAACAGACATAAAAATAAGGGGGCGTCACCTGCACTTCACCAAGCGAAGCGCGGTGCAAGTGGGCGATCTGGTTTTCGTCTTCACCTTAAGACCTTGTAGCCACTATCCATATATGTAAACCCCTCTCCAATGATTTGGAGACATAGTGGCTGTTGCCAGGAGTGGGGTGAGGTTAGACAGTAGTGGACCCCATAAACTGCTACCTGCCCATCAAAATCCCTCTCAAATGATTTGGACATCGTGGTGTAACCAGAGGGCCGAAGGTCCTTCCAAAGGTCCTTCCGAAGGACTAGGAAGCCCGCAGGGCTAAGGATAGGGGTGAGGGGCAGGAGCAACAATCTGTAATGGACCCCAAAAACTGGACACCTACCTAAGGGAGAAGTAACATAAAGATAGGAGTTCAAAATGGCAGTAGAACGGCGAACATATACAGCGGAGTTCAAGGTACGTGTTGTCCTGGAACTGAT
>Ga0209723_1002280_pt1 | contig 26163 bp, 18 predicted proteins | sample BiotimSIPDNA_2_FD_185750 | JGI IMG/M metagenome (GOLD analysis project Ga0209723, IMG submission 185750) | Anaerobic biogas reactor microbial communites from Washington, USA - Biogas_R2 time_0 SIP DNA (SPAdes) (version 2) | ecosystem: Engineered > Bioreactor > Anaerobic > Unclassified | place...
AGGCCACAAGGAGGTCTTCCGGCGCGTCCGCATGGAGTGCGCGCCATTCCCCGTCCTTCATGTAGGCGTCAAGCGTATTCGCCACCCGGTCCAAGTGGGCAAGAAAACTGGCGCTGGCGGCGAGTTCCTCCAGCCGCGCCTGACTTACTTCCCCTAACAGACGAACCGGATTATGTTCCACCTTTGTCCAGAGTTCACGGTCGATACGAAAAAACAGATCTACTGCTTCAGGGTTCCAACACCACCAGATGTTGCAGGCAATATCCGTAAGACGTTCAAGCCGTTTGGGAATTTTTGGGATAACGGTATATTTCAGTATTTGCGGCATAATAGGGTGTCCTTCCTATACGGCACGGTAGCCATTCGCCGTCTACAGGAAATCCGCTAAAGACTTCGAGAAGAATCCCGAAAGAAGGAAGGGTAATTCCCCGTAGTGTTTGCGTTACTATGGCTGATGTGCGGCAGTGCGTAGTAATGGGTTGTGGCAGGGCCAAAAACCTGTGCCCGATCGGTATGGCAGGCTATAGATGCCCAAGCCTTAACAATAGGAACGCAATATTCCTTATGGTTTATTTCAAAATCGCCTTTTACGGCCATGGGCATTTATCAGAGAATACCCAAGCCTTTTATACATAAAAAAGCCCTTGTCGTTCAACTCGACAAGGGCGCATGCATGCTGTTATCGTCATTGCGTCAGATGAGGTATTCATTCTTCTTCTGAATGCGAAAATCATACCAGGAGCGCCAGATGGCATACATAAAATCCCGAAACGCCTCCGCACGGGTTGCCGATATCGTATTAATATGTTTCATGGGTTTCCTCCATCCTGCTTGGCCAAGTTGTCAAGAATATTTCTTTGCATCCCGATAATCATACCATGCGCGCCACAGGTCGTTAAAAAAGGCTGTAAACGCGTCTGCGCGCGTGGCTGATATCTTTCGGACATGCTTCATTTGATGATTCTCCCGTAACTTACTCAATCATCCACCCCCTATTCATATCATATTTTGTTGACAAATGCAACAAAAAAATTACTTTTGTCCTCAAGATTCCCCTTCAGTATCGCCGCCGCCATCCGTAGTCACCGGATTTTGCGGATCTTTATTTTGAAACAAGGGTATTGCAGCCTGCAAAATCGTTATTATGAAGGTGATTTTTACTTCGGGTGCCATTGTGCCGCCCAAAACGGGCTTTTTGGACACGGAGCGCAGATGATGCATAGGTATACCTCGTTTCATTCAAAAGGGCGAACAGGTTTATAGTTCCGTTTCAGTGGTTGAATCAGTTGGACCGGTCTTCCAATTAATAACGGGCTGTACAAGGGGTACCACAAAATCGGTAAGGAAAGACAAGACAAAGCAATACCGTGCTTGGGTTACCGTGGTAATATTGTCACAAAGTCCTTCCGCATATTGAGGTATGGCGCCAACTGGGTGAGTATGTCTCATGTTTGATCTCCTTGTTTCAGGAGGCATTATTGCCTTAATTATGTTTTTTTTCGTACTCAGGCAACGTGCACTGACGAAACCCGAATGAACAGACACGGCATCTGCCTTTTTTAGTATATACTCCCAAGGAGGGTAAAGTTTCTCAGATTTTCATGGAAAGAATCGATTTCCTAGGCTACTCTTCCGTTTCTGTTGTCGGTCTAAATACTTCTTTGTCCTCGAACAGTGAAGCAAGGATAACAATTATCTGGCCGGCAAGGGTAACGTAAGTGCCGACACTACTGGCAGCTTTTTGTGGACACGTGATCGAATGGGTGTGTTTCATAAAAGATATCCCTTACGCGTAGAAGCGCTTAACCATGGGTCTTTTTTGTTCGTTCGCGGCGGATACCCACCGCCTCATCAGCACAGAAACCCGACTTTCCGCTGTGAATCATACTGTGTATCATTTGCCGGGAAAAACCTTTCCTGACCCTTATTGTAATAAAAATCTTCAACAAGGGAAACGCATTCTGTCCTTGTCATAGTATCATTTCGTCGATGACCGGAACAAACCAAGATCCGTTTAAAGATACAAATCAGGATGTGGGGAAGTTACACTAATTCAGGCCCCGGTTGTCCTTCCCCGCCCACACTCTTAAACGACCTTTGAAAACAGGCGCGGTTTTTAACCCTGATATTTGAGAAATCCGAGGCTATTATGGTAAAGTGTAACTTCCCTCGGCAAGAAATAAACATGTTCATTGGCATGTCTTTTTTTCGGGAATGTCGGACCGTCACTACAAGCCCTGTACCCTAATTATGGAGACTTTTTCATGCAGGATTGGATGCACAAGCACAGACGAATTATCATGTATTTTATCCTTGTTTTTATTTGTGTTCCTTTCGTATTCATGTTTGGAATGCCTTCAAGTTGCGGCGGTAGAAGCCAGGAAGTGCAAGACCGCATCGTCGCCCAAGTCGGCGAGATACCCATCATGGAATCGGAATTCCGGCGCAGTCTGGACAGGGCCATTGCGATGCGCCGGGGACAGGGCGGTGAAACGCACACCTATCGCGAGCTGGACCAGGACGGGACAGTCCAGCGGGTACTGGAAAACCTTGTCGATGCGGCCCTGGTCCGCCTGCTGGATGCGCAGCGGAACTTTAAGGTGGACAGAGACCTGATGAGCGCGCAGATGCAGAAATGGGACATGTTCCAGAACGAGAATGGCGAATTTAATCATGAGGCATGGAACGAGTGGGTGGGCAGCGTTACGCGGTGGGATGAAATTTTTGAAGACGTGGGCGGCGGCATAACGCAACAAGTGTTTCTGAGCACGGTATCCGCACCTTCGGGACGCGTTCTGAGCAATAATCTTGAGGAAGAATTAAAAGCGGACCATGTCAAATTGCGGGTAAAGTTTGCGAAGATAGAACCCGCGATTAATCCCACGGAAGAGGAACTCCGCGCGCATTATGACCAGAACACTGAAATGTATCGGCTTCCGGAACAGGTCAAGGCGGAGTTGATGGTCCTGTCACTTGCGCCGCCCATGCCGGAACTCGCAACGCAACTGGTGGAACGTGCGCGAAGCGGTGAAGATTTCGCGCAACTGGCGAATGAACATTCCAGCCTGTCCGAGCCTGCCGGCGGCGAAATGGGCTGGCGCACGGAAGAAGAGTTCATGGGGGAACATTTGAAACCGCTTTTTGCCCTGCTGCCCGGAGAGGTTTCCGATCCGATCCCGGGGCCCACGGGTTATTTCATTTACAAAAATGAAGAGGAAAGAACAAACGAGGAAACCGGTCTGCGTGAGGTGTTTGGCAGACAGATCGTTTTGAACGCGGCACTGAGCGCGGAGGAACGGACCGCCCGGGAGCAGAAAGCCGACGAATTTGTCGGACGTTTGCAGCAGGGCGAAGAACCGCAATCTGTGGCAACAGAAGCCGGGCTGGCACTAACAGCCACAAACTTCTTTGACAACAGAAGTACCGAGATTGAAAATGTTTCCGACAGTGACGTGTTAACATTCCGCTCCCAGGTCGTTAGTGCCACCGACGATGCATGGAAGGCAATAAAATCCCGCAACAATATTTATCTGGCCCGGGTGCTGGAGAGAAAGCAGGGCGAAATACCTGCCTTTGAAGAAGCGAGAGAATCCGCGGTCGAAAAAGTGGTTGCGGAACGCAAACAAACGGACGGCTATAAAGAAGAAGTAAAAACATATACGGACCGCATCAAGGAGGAAGTTTCGAAACTCGATGACATAAAAACGCAATTCCCCGAGTTAAACGCTTCCATAGGCGAAACGGCCGAGTCGTTTAGCCGCAAGGATTCCTTATTTCAATACCAGGTTTACGTGCAGGCTTCCGAAATACATGCAGCTTTAAGTGATTCAGAGCCCGGGGCCGTGGTCGGCCCGCTGACGGGCTTCCTGGGGGATGCCTGGTTCTTTGAACTGATTGAACGCCAGGAACCCACCCCGGAAGAACTCGCAAGTTTTGAGGGAGAACGGGAAGAAATCAAGAACCGCATGAAGCAGACCGCCCAGTATGAAATGCTTGCCGATTTTACGAAGGATCTGCGGGAACGCATGCTGGCGAGTGTGTCCTATACCCAGGATACCGCCCTTTTGGATGCCATTCTTGGCAGGAATGAAGGGGAAGACGAGACGGCGACTTCCTCCGAGGGGGAAGTGGGCGAGGGTGAGCCCGCGCCGGACGCATCCTCTTCCGAAGAGGTTTCCGGCGTTGATGTTTCCGAGACGGATACCGTTGCGGATACCACGGCGGATTCCACTCAAGACAGCGGCGTGGCAGAGGATGCCGATGCTGGCGACGCGGGTGAAGCGGCGGTGGCTGAACCGGAAGAAACGCCTGCTCCGGAGAGTCCAGCCCAATAAATGTCCGCAGCGTAAACGCATACTGTATTCCAGACATGATCCCGATAGGCAATTGCGGTGGCCTATTCACAGATTTCCATCCCCTTGCCGGGCTGGGTGATCAAAATAATACGATCAAATGTTTTCTTGTTTCTCTTTGGAGAGGACATTCGGATGACAACGAATAGAGGGCACTGTGATAATCGAGGAGACGGATGATGGAAAAAATCGTGATTCTGGGAGGCGGACCGGCAGGGTGCACTGCGGCGCTCTATACAGCGCGGGCGGACCTGAAGCCCTTAGTTTTAGAGGGGGAAATCAGTCAGACCCTGCTTCCGGGAGGGCAATTGATGACCACGACGGAGGTTGAAAATTTTCCAGGCTATCCTGAAGGCGTATCCGGTCCGGAACTCATGGCCGATCTAAAAAAACAGGCGGAGAAATTCGGCGCCCGGTTTGAGTACAAGACGGTCACTTCCGTGGATTTATCCGGGTATCCTCTAAAACTTTTCGTGAACGAGGAGGTGTATGAGACGCAGGCGCTGATCATCGCCACTGGCGCGACGGCCCGATATCTCGGGCTCGAATCGGAACAGCGGTTCATGAACAAAGGCGTGTCGGCCTGCGCCACCTGCGACGGCGCCCTGCCCCGCTTTCGCGGCAAGCCCATGGTCGTGGTGGGCGGCGGCGACAGCGCCATGGAAGAAGCCTTGTTTCTGACAAAATTCGCGGACCGGGTTCATGTTGTTCATCGCCGGGACAAACTTCGGGCAAGCAAAATCATGGGCGACAGGGTACTCAATCATCCCAAAATCACAATGGAATGGAACTCCGTTGTTGATGAGATCCTCGGCAACGACTCGGATGGTGTTACGGGGGTGCGTTTGAAGGATACCCGGACCGGCGAGTTGCGGGAAGTGCCCTGTTCAGGATATTTCGCCGCCATCGGACATCAACCCAACACGGAGTTGTTTAAAGGGATTCTTGAGTTGGAAGGGTCCGGTTACCTGGTGACCCAAAAGGGCAGTACCTACACCAGCGTGCCCGGGGTATTTGCCTGTGGTGACGTGCAGGACAAAACGTATCGTCAAGCCATCACGGCGGCGGGAAGCGGGTGCATGGCCGCCTTGGACGCCGCTAGATGGCTGGAGTCCAGGGAAGAGACCTAAATGAAATGGACCGCGTGGCAGTGGGTCCCCCTGCATATGCGGTCCGGGTAATTTCGATAGTATGGGCTTGATATCCTCCAAACTTAGTTCCAGGGAAATGGCCGTGATCTGCCGGCAGCTGGCCACGGCCTATACGGCCGGTTTGCCGATTCTCTCCGCCCTGCATATAACAGCGGGACAAGGCGCATTTCCCCGGGGACGGCGCGCGCTGCTGCGCATGGAAACCCGGATCAAAGGGGGGGCTTCGCTTGCCGATGCCTGCCGCGCCGAGGAGAACCTACTGCCCGGGCTTTTCGTGCAGGTTGTATCCGCGGGGGAGAGCGGTGGACGGCTCGATGCCCTTTTGCGCGACCTCGCGGAGCATTATGAAGAGATGCACAGAATGAAGCGGGCCGCCATCAGTTCCCTCATCTATCCGGGGCTGCAGCTTGCCGCGGCCTGGTTTTTGGGAACCTTCGCCCTGGGCATTATCAAGAAAGTGGCGAATGTTTTTTCCGGCTCGGGTCAACAAATCTCCATGAGCGCCTATCTCGCGGAGTACGCGCGCTTTCAAACCATCGCGCTGTTCCTGGTAATTGTATTCATTGGCGCATCCATTATCTTCGCCCGTGCGGGTCTGACGCAGGGGCCGGTTAACTTGTTGAAAAATCACCTGTGGCCGCTAAACGGGGTGGTAAGAAAATTTGCCCTGGCCCGTTTTTACAGGGGTATGGCCCTGCTGATGCATGCCGGCCTTGACATAAAGCAATGTGTCGCTCGCAGCGCGGCAATGACTATGAACACAGCCATTGAAAAGGATCTGTTGACTGCTGTACCTGTTATTTCGCGGGGCGGCACCCTGGTTGAGGCCTTTTCCAAGAGCCGATACCTGGACCGGGTCGGCCGGGAAATGCTCGCGGTCGGCGAGCAATCCGGAAATCTCGAGGACACCTTACAGAAGGCCGCCGAGTACAGCATGGGCGAGGCGCAGTCAGCGGTGAAATCGGCCTCGAAGATTCTGCAGGTTCTGATTACCCTGGCGGTGGGTTGTGTGGTAGGATACTTTGTGATCTCGTTTTATGGGAATCTTTATTCGATACCATGAGTTTTAAGCACCCTCTGATAACGTGTTTTACCAGGAGGCCAGTAATGAATGTGAATGTTGAACGCTCCCCGGAGAGTACGGGGGAAGTGGAGACTGAACCGAGGGATTGGACCAGGTATATCTGGCTGGGTATCCTTATCCTAATCATCCTGATGTCTTTGTATTTCTACACGGGACGCTCTCCCCGTCCCGTGTTGACCATGGTAAGGGTAAGCCATATCCTGGTTTCTTACGATACCTCGGACGCCGTGGACCGTGGCAGGGCTTACGAGCGGGTAACAGAACTGCGTGAACGCATTCTTGCCGGGGAAAGTTTTGAAAAACTAGCGCGAGAGAATTCAGACGACTCCGTCACCGCGCGGCGCGGCGGTGACTTAGGATGGGCGCCGCCGGGTACCTACGCGGCGGCCTTTGAGGAATATTGCTGGAAGGGGAAAATCGGCGAGCTAAGCGATGTTATTCAGACCCAGTTCGGGTTTCATATTATCCGCATCGACGACCGGCATTACGCGGAGGCAGACCTGTATGAAAAAGAGGTTCAGCGCAAGGCGATGGAATCACTAAAAGAAGAGGGAAACGCTCCCGGAACGGATGAAACGCCGGAGCCCTGATTCGTACCCATGATCAAAGAATACCGGTCGCCGCCGGTAACGGGAGAGAACGCCTTGTTGTACTATGAACCGATAGTGAATGCCCTGATGGCCTATGATCCGTCCCTGGCCGCCGAAGACATAGCCTTTAACGCCCCGCCTTCCCTGGAGATGGGCGATGTCGCTATCCCCATGTTTTCCATCGCCAAGAAACGCAAAACAGCCCCGGCTGTATTGGCGCAGGAAATCGCGGCGAAGGTGAATTTCGGCGCGTATGTCTCCTCAGCCGCCGCGGCGGGCCCTTACGTCAACCTGAAACTTGACCGGAACCGCGTCGGCTATGAAATCACCCGTGCCGTTCTGAAGGCCGGCACACAGTGGGGTGGTGGCGGAACCGGCAAGGGGAAACGCGTTCTTATCGAGCATACCAGCATCAATCCCAACGCCAGTCCCCATGTCGGCCGCGGCCGCTGCGCCATGATAGGGGACAGCGTCACAAGACTGCTGCGCTTTGAAGGCTATGACGTCGAGGTTCATTATTATGTGAATGATATGGGCCGTCAGATTGGCCTCCTGGTGTTGGTCGCCGAGGAACTCGAGGGCATTACCTTTGATGAAATACTCGATGCGTATGTGACGGCCAATAAACGCGCGGAGGAGGATCCCGAATTCGCAGCGCGGGGGTATGAAATGCTGGCCAGAATCGAGGCGGGGGACAGCGGGATCAAAGAAAAGTTCTTTCGGGTCACCGAACTCTGCCTCAAGGGACAGCTGAAGGTGCTTCAACGTCTTGGGGCGCAGTATGACTTTTTTGATCACGAATCGGCCTACGTGAATGATCCCCGCCTGGCCGTCATTGAGGAAGCCCTGGAGAAAAAAGGCGCCCTGTTCACGGATGAGGACGGAAGGCGTGTCGTGGATTTGTCCCGGCTCGGCTATCCCCTTGAAGAGGGCCGTTATTTCGTTTTGAGGCGGGCAAATGGTTCCTCCATGTACGGATGCCGCGACCTGTTATATTCCCTGGATAAGCATGAGCGGGGCGCGGACGTCAACCTGATGGTTCTCGGGGAGGACCATAAACTCTACGCGCAGCAGATGGCCCTTATCCTGGAGGCCGCCGGCATCGCGGCGCCTGAGGTCGTCTACTATTCCTATATCCTTCTTTCAGACGGCAAGATGTCCACCCGGCAGGGCAAGGTGGTCTTGCTGTCTGATTTTTTGGATCAAGCCGCAGCGCTGGCGCTGCAGCGTGTTATGGAACAATTTCCGGATCTCCCCGCGGATGAGCACCGACAGATAGCCGAGCAGGTGGCGGTTTCCGCGATCCGATTCGCGGTCCTCCGTGTAAAACCGACCAAGAACGTTATTTTTGACATGGAGTCCGCCCTGTCGTTTCAGGGGGACACTGGACCTTACGTTCAGTATTGTTGCGCGCGGATCCGCTCCATCCTTAGAAAATGGGGGCGACCCGTTCCTGACCCGGTTCCGGAAACCTTTATTGCGGATACGGACAGTGAGTGGGCCTTGCTTAACGCGATGGCCGCATTCCCCAAGGTGATCACGGAGTCCGCGGCCCAGCGGAATTGCGCGCAGGTCGCCAATTATATGCTTGACCTGGCGCATGCGTTCACCGGATTTTATCATGAATGTCAGGTGTTGTCGTCCCAGGATGAGGCGCGCCTTCATAGTCGTTTACAGTTGTGCCGCGCCGCCCTTTACACGCTATCCAATGCCTTGGGCATTTTAGGGATTGATACGCCGGAACGCATGTAGCTGTCACGATTCGCCATGGGAATAAACCTGCAGGAGTCGCAAAACGAGTATGGTATATTGCTTGTGCGCACCTGTTTTGATAAACTCTTCTATCTGTGTTTGCAACTTTGTTTTTCTTGGGTCAAGTATGCCACTGTTGGATAAGCGCCGCGGCTGACGGCCGGTTCTCTGAAACATCGTCTTAGTTCTATTGCTATTGGAGTTCTTCATGATTGCACCGCACTTTATCGAATTGATCGCGCATGAAATGAAAATCAAGCCGGACCAGGTTGAGACCGCCATCGGCTTTTTTAATAAAGGAGCGACGGTTCCCTTTGTGGCGCGTTATCGTAAGGATGCCACGGGCGGTTTAAGCGAGAATAAGCTGGAACGTATCGCCGAGCGGAACGAATATTTTATCGCCCTCAGTTCTCGAAGAGACGCCATCCTCGAAAATATCGAGAAACAGGGCATAATGGCGGAGGAATTGCGCGCCGCTTTCGAGGCCTGTGTGGATCATGTAGCCCTTGAGGATCTCAGCCTGCCGTTTAAAAAGCAGCGGAACAACCGGGCGGCGATCGCGGCCAACAAAGGCCTGCTTCCCCTGGCGGACTATATATGGGCGCAGTCGCCCGTTTCCCCGCCGCCCGCCCTATACGCTGAATCTTTTGTCGTCGTGGACAAACAAGTCCTTTCCGTGGAAGAGGCGCTCGAAGGGGCGCGGTACATACTTGCCGAGTGTATCGCCATGAATGCCGATATTCGGCGCGAGGTGCGTGAATGCCTGCTTAAAGAAGGCAAACTCTCCGTCCATCACACCCGCGTGGAAACGGAGCATGCTTCGCGGTACAGTTCGTTTCACAACTTCCAGCAAACCATGGAAGAAGTGCCCAACGACATTCTTTTGACCATTCTCAGGGGTGAACGGGAGGGCGCCTTGCGTGTGGAACTTGTGGTTGATGACGATCGCCTCCTGGAACAGCTGTCATCGCGTTTCGTGCAGGATACGGGAAGCGCCTACGCCGAGGAGATACGCGCCGCCGTATCGGACGCCTACAAGCGCTTGCTGCGCCCTGTTATCGAAGAAGAGGTATTCGCGAAAGCCAGGCGAAGGGCCGAGGAAGCCGTTATCACCAACTGTCGTGACCATTTACGCAACCTTCTGCTAACCGCTCCGGCGGGACCGGTTCCCGTTATCGGGATTTGCTGTTGGTCTTCACAACTGCGCACCATTGCCGCGGTGGACGGGGAGGGCGCGGTTCAGGCGGCCTTCGCTGTGGCGGGAGATTCTGAAGAAACCCTTAACGCCAAAATGGAAGAGGCGCTGGTTCCGCTGCTGAATGAGTATCCCGTCGTGGGTATTGGAATCAGCGGTGGCCCGGGGGGAAGGGAGACGCTGCGTTTCGTACAGAGTCTCATAAACAGGCTAAACAAGCGGGTCTTTACAGCGCTGGTGCAGGATGCGGGGCTGGCGGCGTATGCCCACTCGACAATCGCGACGGAAGAACTTCCCGGCATGGATGAAATGGTGCGGGCGGCGGTCTCCATCGCCAGGAGGCTTCAGGATCCGTTGCGCGAATTGGTCAAGGTTGAACCGTGCAGTCTCATTCCGGCGCGGCTGGCCGCAGGCGTGAATCGCAAGCATCTTCAGGCAGGTGCGGTAAAGACAATCGAATCTGTTGTAAACCGGGTAGGCGTGGACGTGAATACGGCGGCGGTGGAAAGCCTCCGCTATGTGAGTGGATTACAATTGGGGGTGGCTCAGGCGCTTGTAGAAAAGAGAAAGGAACTGGGCAAATTTAATAACCGCTCCGGTCTTCTTGAGGTCTCGGGCATTGGTGAAAAAACGTACCAGCAGTGTGCGGGCTTCCTGCGCATTACGGGCGGTGAGAATCTCCTGGATGGATCCGCCATTCATCCGGAATCGTATCCCATGGTGGATAAAATGCTGGGCGTTCTGCAATGTTCCCTGTCGGAAGTTATGGAAATGCCGGAGAAACTCCGCGCCCTGGACCTCGCGGCGCTTGCCGATGAGGTTACTGGCCCGCTGACGCTGGAGGATATCTGTTATGAACTAGGCAGAATCGGGCGCGATTCGCGGCGTCGGTTCCGGCCTCCGCAAAATCTGGTTCCCCTGAACACCCTTGAGGATCTGGAGGACCAGATGGTGCTTGAGGGAATCGTGACGAATATAACAGATTTTGGTATTTTTGTGAACCTGGGATTACCGCAGGAAGGTCTGGTGCATCGTTCCGAAGTGGGCCGGGGCATTTTGAATGACCCCAAGCGATCGCTTCAAGTTGGAAACGTTGTCAAGGTCATTGTCCTGCAGGTGGACCGGGAAGCCCAAAAAATTGCTTTGTCCATCAAAGGGGCCGTTAAACTTCCGCTCAGCAGGCCCAAGCCGAGACGGCTTCCGCAGGCAGGATATGCCGGCGACTCGACAAACCGTTCCGAACGTGATTTTCGGGACGGGCCGAGGCATGGATCCAAGCCCGGCAACGCGCGGCGATTCGGGGAAAGGGGGGCTCAGGTTCCTTCTTCCGGTGCTTCGCGACGCAGGCACGACAAGAACGATATGGCTGTTCCAAGGATCTCCCGGGGCGAGGGTAAGAAGGAGGAAAAGAGCCTCTTGAATACCAGTCTTGCCGAACAACTTGCCGCCTTGCGCGATAAGATCATATCAAGCAAAAAATAGTGGCAGACTACAGGGGCATCCTGAAAAACGGCTACTCTTTGGGGAGCGCATGCCGTTCTATTTTCTCCCGGATAGTTTCCAGGGAGGGGTCAAGACGAAGTGCGTGACGCCACTCCGCAACGGCGCGTTCCTTGTCGCCCAGCAGCAGGTAGATGTCTCCCAGGTGATCCCGCAAAACAGCGTCGTCGTTTTCCATTCCGTAAATGGCGCGCCGGATCAATCGTGCCGCTTCTTCGCCTTTTCCCTGTTTGTAATAAACCCATCCCAGGCTGTCAAGATAATAGGGGTTATCCGGGTCCAGGGCCAGGGCACGCTGCAGGAGCGCCTCCGCTTTGTCAAGGTTCAGGTCATTCTCGGCATACAGGTAGCCAAGATAATTAAGAACGTCCGGGTCGTCGGGGTCTAATTTGATAAAGTCGAGCAGATGGTTTTCCGCCTTGGAAATATTTTTCAATTTTTCATGAATCACCGCGCAGTGATAATGAATATGCTTGGATTGAACTTCCCGCTGGAGAAGGGATTCAAAACAAGCAAGGGCCTCTTCATATTTTTCCGCGTAAAGAAGCATGCGGCCCCGCAAAAATTCCAGCGGAGGAGAGAAACCGAATTTTTCCGAAAGCGCCTGCAGTTTTGAGCAGAACGCCTCAGGAACTTCACGCTTGCCGTAAAGCGCGGGAAGGGCTTCGAGTATAAGGTCCGTTTCTGTTTCTATCTCCTCCAGCGTATACCGGTCCTCCCAGGGATTGCCGGTCCAGTTTTCAGTTCCAGCCTGATTGAGATTGGCCAGGGCGAAAATGAGATCAGCCAGCAAATACCCGCTTCCTTCCAGCGCGTGTTGTTGGGATTGTTCCATATCCCCAAGTTCCAGTAATACCCATGCGAACTGCAAATGATTTCGCGGGCCGGCTTCCCCGCTGTTGACCATTCGTTCCAAGGAAAGTTGCGCATTGTCTGGAAGTCCGAGGCGATATTGCGTTGCAGCATAATACTCCAGCGCGGTGGCATCATCAGGACGGTCCTGGAGGTAGGCGCGCAACTGGGCGGCACTGTTCTCATAATCAGTAAGATCAAAATAAACCAACGCCAGAAGCAACCGCGCCCGTGCCACCTGGGGTTCAAGTTCCAAAACGCGGCTGAACGCGTTCTTTGCGGATTCATTGTCCCCGATACGCGTAAGGTTGATGCCCAATTGGTAATAGAGCGCCGCGCTGTCCGGGCTGCGTTCGATTAATTTTTCATAAATCTCAATGGCCGCCACAAGATCGTTGGTTTTTTCCTGCAACTCCACGAGAGCGCCGTATCCCGACAAATCCTCGGGACGCAGGGCAATCGCCTTTTTTATCGCGTTGACGGCCTCGTCGATATTCCCCGTGCTGTGGTTCAATTCCGCGAAAGCAATCCACAGCTCGTGGCTGGAAGGAATTTGCTCCAATGCCTCCTTGCAGGCCAGAAGCGCTTCCTGATTCTGACCAAGCCGTAAATACGCCCTCAGCAGGCGTAACCGGGGGGTTACTGCCTTCCCATCGCGACGAATCACCTGGGTGTAATTGGCAACCGCCTTGTCCAGGGCTCCCTGGCGTTCGTGTATTATGCCCGCGATATGGCGCGCATAGGATTGGCCCTGCTTCGCTTTTGGGGCGTTCCGGTTCCCAAAAGGATAGAGACCGCCCTGATACGGAATGCCCGTGCAACCACACATCCAGAGGGTAACGAGCAGCAAAACAGGAGAGAGGATTTTATGCACAGCCGTTTTCTCGATTCTTGACTACAAAAGTTCCGTTGATTCGTATTTCGTGTTAAAGGGCGCGAAACTTCGCCGGTGTTCCGGACAAGGGCCAAGCCGTTGGATGGCGTCCAAGTGTTCACGCGTGCCATAGCCCTTGTGCCGGGCAAATCCATAGCCCGGATAAAACGTGTCCATTTCAGCCAATATGTTGTCGCGGGTGACTTTGGCGACGATGCTCGCCGCGGCGATATTCAGTGAACGGGCATCACCTTTTATAACACGCATTGTGGGCTGGAAAATGCCCGACAGGGCGTAACCGTCAACAAGCACGAAATCAGGTTTTTCAGGCAGTGCCTCAATCGCTTTCCGCATGGCCTTGTAATTGGCCTGCTGAATGCCCAGAGTGTCGATCTCGGCGGCGGAGATAATCGCGCTTCCCCAAAGGTGCTTGCCCGATACAATGCGCTCATAAAGTGATTGACGAACCGTGGCCGACAAACGTTTTGAGTCATTCAGTCCGGCGATAGGAGCGGATAATACAACTGCGGCCGCCACAATCGGCCCCGCCAACGGGCCGCGGCCAGCCTCGTCCACACCCGCAATCCTGGAAAAACCTTCGCGCCAAAGATTTCTTTCTAAAGAAAGCATAGCACAAAGGCGCTGCTGTTCTGTAAAAGGCGCCTCCTCCGCCTGTTTCATAAATTCATCGACATGCGTGTGTTCCGGCATAAGTGCAGGTTCCCGTAACTGTGCGAATGTGGTTTCATGATGACACATGCAGGATGATTTTCAGCACATCTGGATCTTCCGCCCGGGCCATTGCCTGCAGGGCATCTTCGAGGGGATAGGATTCGGAAATCATTGGGCGGGTTTCCACAGTACCCATGGCGAGCGCTTCCAACGCCGGTCTGAAAGGGCCGCATCGGGAACCGATTATTCGCACTTCGTTGACCACGGTATCAACAGCGTCCAGGTGAAACCCTTTCTCACGGGTTGTCTTGAGTATGATTGTTCCCTCGGGACGAACAAGAGAGATGGCCATGTCCAAGCCCATGGCCGTTCCGGTAGCTTCAACGACAACATCCGCTTTGCCCTCAATTTCCTCATCAGCATGGACGGTTGTAATGCCAAGGCTGGAAAGTAACGCCAGTTTCCAGGCATGTTTTCCCACGCATAGTGTATTTTTTGAATAAAGCCACAAGGCTTGGGCGACCAACTGTCCAAGCCTGCCGTCACCGAGAACAATGACACGATCATCCGCGGCGATGGGTATCTGTTCAACAATGCGAAAGGCCGCCGCAAGGGGCTCCGTAAATACCGCCACATCATCACGAATCGTATTCGGAACTAAATGGATGTTTTCTTCAGGCAGGGTCACATATTCAGCGAAAACGCCGGGACGATTATGAATGCCCAGCACTGTGCGGTTTAGGCAATGTCGCGGCATTTCCATCTTGCAATAAACGCACTGGCCGCAGACACAATTAATTTCACCAACCACACGTTTACCCATCAAATAACTGTTGCGCGACCTTTCCACGATGCCGACAAATTCATGACCGAGTATGCCATGAAAATTCATGTACCCGCGTTTTATCTCGATGTCGGTGCGACAGATGCCAGCGGAGAGAACGCGAATCAAGGCCTCACCCGGTGCGGGAACTGGGATGGGCAGGTCCATAATTTTAAGTGCGGTATCAAATACCAATGCTTTCATGATACATAGTTTCCGATTGAACAGGTGTGAAATGCCTATTGTACACGTTTGAAGATTGTCATATCATCCCGCCTCCATGCGGCTGCCTTGTGCTCTCGTAAAAATTTTTTTTTCTTTTCCTTTTGGCGTTTATTTTGTGATAGCATATTCGCAACTTTTAAGAGAAGTGAAACGTATACTGGATAATAATCCTATTAATAAGAATCATTATTATTTCGATTTCTTTTCGTCTTAAATCTTATACACTTGCTATTTATCAGGGGCAGATGGAATTAAAGGATGTAAAATGAGCGTTGTGGTTTGTCCGAGATGCACACTGCCGAATGTCCCTTCAAACGGGATATGTCCACAGTGCGGTGCATTGCTTTCCGAAGGCCTCATTTCCATGTCCGTGGAAACGCCCATTGACCCGGAAGAAGGCGATGTGTTTCAAGTCGGGGATAGTATTAGTGACCGCTATATTGTTCAGGCTTTGATTGGAAGGGGGGGGATGGGGTCGGTATACAAGGTGTTGGATAAGGTACTTGAAGAGGAATTAGCCCTTAAGATACTGTTGCCCCATTTCGCGACGGACAAACAGGTTGTCGAGCGATTCATCAACGAAGTTCGCATCACGCGCAAAATTACCCATCCGAATATTGTCAGGGTGCATGATATCGGCCTCGCCGGGGACAACCTTTTTATTTCGATGGAATATGTTGATGGAGAATCTTTGCGCACCATATTGGAACGAATGGGGCCTTCCGCCAGGCTGACTGTACGCCAATCCGTTTACATATTAACGCAACTCTGCATTGCCTTGAAATACGCGCACCGTTACACGGTCCATCGTGACATTAAGCCGGACAATATCCTGGTAACGCGGCGAAACCACATCAAGTTGATGGATTTCGGCATTTCCAAGCTTATGGATGAACGGTTTGACACCAATGCGAATGCTGTCGTGGGCACGCCCCGGTATATGGCGCCGGAACAAATACATCATGCTCCCGATGTGGATGGCCGTGCGGATATTTACAGCATGGGCGTCGTACTCCATGAACTCATTACTGGAAAATTGCCCGCAGGATTGCCCAAACCGGTTTCCTATGCTTATGATGATGTGCCGCCGGAACTGGATGCCATCCTCTTGCGTTGTTTGGAGCCGGACCGTGAAAAAAGGTTCGCAAATACCGGGGAACTAAGAGAGGCGTTGCGTTCGCTTTCGGAGAGTTCGCACGACAGCGAAAACTCGGTTACTAAGTCGTCCCAGAGTTCCTCGTCGGATATCAAGACCCCTTCACCCATCCCGGCGACCATGACGGATGTTTTTGAATCCTTTATGAAGGAAGAGAATATTCGGACTGGCGCGTCCGAATCCGCGGTCCGACAACAATTTGTGCCGGGACACACGAGTGCCGTAGGTTCCCATCACGATGCAAGTTCCGAGGGCGCCTCTAATAAGGCTTCTCCTTTAACTCCGAATCATGACCTGGAACTGCCCACGAGATCCACGTATTTACCCAAACAGCACTACCCCGGTTTTTGGGAACGGCACTCAAAAATAATGGTTGTTCTTTTGATCCTTTTGTTTGTTTTCGGCTTCATTTTTGTCGGGAAACAGCAATTTACGGGAGAAGGCGAACAAACTGACGCCTCGCAATATCTGCCAGATCGAGAAATCATTCAGAAGCAGGTTGACGAGCGATTGGCTGTCAAGGGAAGCTTCACGGAGGCTTTCGACTCCATCCATCAAGACTATGAGCGTGAACCTACGCTGGAAAACAAAGAGGCCCTGGATATTATCCGTGAAATGCTTATTGAAGACATCCGAGCTCGCATCTATGCCATACCTTTTGATATGAAAAAAATGAACAGCGCATCCAACGATGTGGTTCGGGCAAGCCAAATTGACGATGACTATCGCATCCTGACGCTGGTGGAGGAAGTCAATAAAGAAGTCGCCCAGTTCAAGTTCGTTCTGACCGGCATTAACGCGGAACAGGGGAATGCTGTGTTCAGGATAAATAATCCATACTATCCTGAGGCGACAGAGACGGCAGCGGTAGGCGATTTTTTGCAGAAGCGGTTTCTGGTATCCAGTATTGGTTCCAAATCGGTTTTTCTGGAAGATACCAGCCCACGATGCAAAGGCAGGAACTTGTTTGCCAGGTTAATGGAACCTCTTGCTGCGGAGTGACTTATTATCATTCAAGGTTTATCGGCGGGGGCACTTTATAACAAAGCAGCGTCCCCGATAATCTGTTGTTTCCTTGATTCACTTCTCCTTTCTTTTTTTTTCTCTGTACTTGGCGCCTTGTGGTTAAAAAATACAACAACACCTAAGTCCTGAGCCCTTTGTATTTTTTATAAATATTAATATTGTTAAATCTTGCTCTTTGCTGTATAGTAATAGATGTCGGATTTTAACGCAAATAGGATATTTCCCTTGAGGAATGACACATGATGGTACGGGAGAGTACAGGAAAGATATTTAATACCTCACACTTGCGTGTATTTGCATTATTGACCGCAGGATGGGTTGTTTTTCTATCTCTTATCCCTGATTTTTTGATGAGGATTTTTAATATCAATGTTCCTTTATTAAGTTCTATCACCTGGGGGGGCGGAATCATTTTAATATCCGGTATCACCGGTTATTTGTGTATCAGGATTCTCAAGGCACGAAAGATAGCTTTTCTTGTGATTGCCGGCATTTTTGTCCTGCTCGTTTCCCAGTCTTTTAGAATTTTTAGAACACTTGGCTTTCTGGACGCAAAATTCCTTGCCGACTGGACACATGTCATACGGGGCATAGACAATCTTTTCAACGGATTAGGACTCGTACTGATTGCCCTGGCTTTTATTTATGTACTCATTGAAATGGTGGAATGGCATAAGAGGCTCTTGGCGGAGCATACCAGGCTTTCCGAAGAGATTATGTGCCGCGAAAAACTGGAAATCATTCTTCATGAGCGGGATGCGCTCCTGGACGGCATCAACACATCGGCGCTTGACGGGATTATTGTGATGGATAATGCCGGTCTGGTTACTTTTTGGAATCCGTCAGCGGAACGGATTCTCGGATATCAGACCGATGAGGTTATAGGGAAATCGTTACATACTCTTTTGGTGCCGCCCCACCGGAAGCTTGAATATCAAGGCGGAATTACCGAATGGCAGCGCACCGGCCGTGGGCCTGTAGTTGGTAAAACAACAGAGTTGAAGGCTTTGGCAAAAAATGGTCAGGAAGTTGACATAGAACTGTCCGTTTCGTCAATGCAAATTTCCGGAGAGTGGCACGCGGTTGGTATTCTGCGGGACATTACCAGGCGTAAACAATCCGAAATAGAATATAAAATGATTTTGCAGACCGCCATGGATGGCTTCTGGATTGTTGATGGTGAAGGAAAATTCCTGGATGTTAACGATGCCTATTGCCAGATTATCGGTTATACCCGCGAAGAACTCTTACAAATGTCTATCAATGATGTGGAAGCCGTTGAAACTTCGGAGGAAATCAGTAAGCATATTGAATTGATTCATGAGAAGGGAGCCGACCGCTTTGAGACGTGTCAGAAACGAAAAGATGGAACCACCATTGATATTGAGGTCAGCGTCAGCGGTCACAAGCCGGGAGATGATAATCGCCAATACGTATTCTTAAGGGATATTACAGCAGTCAAACGGTCGGAAGAGGAACGCAGAGACCTGGAAGCCCAGATACAATACGCACAGAAACTTGAAAGCCTGGGTGTGCTTGCCGGCGGCATCGCCCATGACTTTAACAATATCCTGCAAATCGTTCTGGGTAATGTAAACCTGATACAAAAACTAATTTCAGAGCATTCTCCTTCCCGGCCGTTCGTAGATAATATTAGAAGGTCCGTGGATAGGGCCTCTTCATTGACGCGCCAAATGCTCGCTTACTCCGGCAAGAGGAGTGTTGCCCTGCAGACCCTGGATATCGGCGATGTCGTACGCGAGTTCATTCCTCTTATTCAGTCCTCGGTTTCTAAAAAAATCATCTTGCAGGTGAATCTGTTAGACGATCTGCCACAGATTGAAGCGGATGCGACCCAAATCCAGCAGGTGGTAATGAACCTGCTTTTAAACGCGTCCGAGTCCTTGAATGAGGAGCATGGCGGAGTAGTCGCGGTATCGACCATGGTGCTTCATTGTACAAAAGACTATCTCTCACGGAGCAGGGCCCTGTTTGACGCCCTGGAGGGCGATTACGTTTGTCTTGAAGTCAAGGACAATGGATGCGGCATGAGCGACGAAGTTAAAGAAAAACTCTTTGACCCGTTCTTCACGACCAAATTTACCGGGCGCGGCCTGGGAATGTCGGCGGTGCTCGGCATCATGAAGGCACATAAGGGAGCGCTCATACTAGACAGCGTCCCTGGCAAGGGAACTGACATACGGGTTCTCTTCCCAGCGTTACCCTGTGGTCAAACGGTTTTTCCCGAAGAGGCCGGCGGGCGCCCTGAGATTCCGCGAATCAGGCACACTGTCTTGTTCGTGGATGATGAAGCCGATGTTCTGGAAATCGGTACGATCATGCTTAGACAGTTAGGCTACACCGTTATTACAGCCAATAATGGTCTTGATGCCGTGGAGATTTTCAATACATGCTGCGGGGATGTCGACTGTGTACTGCTTGACCTAAGTATGCCGCGAATGGATGGAGTCCAAACGCTTCAGGAATTGCGCCGAATCCAGCCGGATATTCCCGTCATACTTGCGAGCGGCTACGCCGAGGAAGATATTGAGGCAAGATTTGATGGACAAAATGTAAACGCGTTTCTGCAGAAGCCCTATGATGAGCGCATCTTGTCGGGAAAATTGGATCAGATTCTTAACCTTCAACGTATGCCCAGTGGATAACCGGATGACAGGAGGCTTTAGTGAGAACGCATTGCGGAATTTCAATGCCTTAAAAGTCACGTATTGTGAGGTTTCAAGAGGGGGTCCGAGTATGTTTCCTGACAGATGAAAACGGCAACTACACCGTGTCATGAGCCATGCTGCTGTCAATGGCTTCTGGCATCCAGGGCTGACAGCGGAATCACCGCCATTTCCGCGCTGTTAAGATTGCGTCCGCGCCCGCCGTCATTGGAATAGGCCACATAAAGGTGCCCGCCATGCTCCACGGCGTAGGGGTAGGAAAGAGAGGCGTTCCCAATAGATTCGCCCGGTCCTCGGGGAAACAAGGCATCGCGGATGCGGAAGAGGCGGGAAAAGAAACGTTCTCCCGGCATGCTTACGGCGAGGGTAAGGGGGTACCGCGCGCCATTGTGATCACGTGTAAATGTTCCGACGGCATATCGTTGGCCGGTACTTAAGGTTCCGGCATAAGCCTTGGTACCCGGCATAGGCAGGTTTGACAAACGTAAGTGGGTCCAGGTCTTTCCATAATCTCGACTGGATGCGGTCAGCGCATAACCGTGCTCACCTCCGGCCCGGATAATGGCCGTGACTTCTTTATCGTCAACGATTATCGTAGTTTCACCCCAAATAGTGCCCAGGTTTTCAGGTACCGGCAGGGCAATGACGTCCCAATGAAGCCAGTCCATTTCGCGGCTTACTGCCACGGCGGGAAAAGCCTGTCCCGGGCCGTTCGGGATTCGCGCCCCCGCCATAATCCAGTTTCCGTTTTTCAGGGGAACCGGCCTGTCGCAGGGCCAGAAATCCTCAGCCACGATGCCTCTGTATTCCCAGGCCACACTGGCATCGTCCCGCGACAAAGGCATCCTTGCCAGGAGAAAGGCCTCTGTCTTGAGATGAGCATAACCGGTTCCAAAGCGTGCCAGAAAGGCCCATAAACCGCCGTTATGAGTCAAAAAAACGCCATGGCTGCGACCCTCATCTCCGGTACCGGACGCGAGCGTCCATACCGGGCTCCAGGTTATGCCGCCATCCATACTGTGCCTGCCCTGTGCGATCTCGGAGGGCGTATTCTCATCAGACTTGTTGTGGCCCCAGAAGGAGAACAGGACGTTTTGATGCCAGACCAACGCAACGCCATGCAGCCAGTTATACCCGTCTACCTCTGGTTCACGCTTCTTGATGACAGAAAAGCGCACTTCTTCCAACAGGGGCGTTTCAGCCGTTTCCGGGACAGGTGTCTCAGGAGCCCAAAGGGGAAATGGTACGGTTTCCTCCGCAAAAGTGGAAGGCCAATTTAAAATCACCGGGCTTAAAAGAAAGCATGCCAAGATGAGAAGAGATTCGATTCTATTCATTTTTATTGCCATTATTTTGTATTTATGGAGGTGAAAGGAGAAACCCTTCCAAACCCCAAGGAGCAATCACGCTTGTCAGAATTTTCCTTTCTGTCACGCCTGTCGATTGCGCTGCGCCTGTACTGGCGTTAATCCGGCGCACACGATATTCCCCGGCCATGCCAAGGAAATCCGTATCCAATTCCAGCGTGGCGGCCACCGGTACGGCCCCCAGGTTGGCGGCAATGACCAGAGCCATATCTTCCGCCTTATAGACTACGCCTTGCACGGACGGGTTTGAAGTAGAAAGTGCGGCCCGGTTTACCCCCGGAAGGTTATGGACCTGTGCTTTCTCCATATCAATGCTGGAAAGCAATCGCCAGTAGGGCCTTATGAATGCGTACTCAGGCGCATCCGCTTCAAGGTTGAACACCAGCCCTTCTTCATGTTCCGAGGGAAGCCCCATGACGAGATGAGGGTAAAATCCCCATGCGGCCATTTTTGCGGCGCCTTCTGCGTTCCTGTAGGCCGGCAGATCAAGGGTCCAGGGCATGCACACACTGTCGCCCGTCATGCCTTTGTATCCCGCTTCCGCGATATCGGAAAACATCCTGCGGTCGCTGCCCGTTTCGCCGGGGAGATAGGCGTCGAAACACAAATTGGCAAAAACACCCGAATTGAACGAGCCCTGGTGACCTATGAGAAACCCCTGGGGGCCCACAATCTCACGCAATCTTCTGGTAAATTGGAAGTAGGCTTTTGCCGGCGCCAAACTGCCATCCGTTGTGTAATGGCTGTCGCCAAGGGCATCTTCCGGAGTGTTCATGGTTTCGTGCCACGAGATTGCCGCAGGGCCGTGCCAGTCTACGTACAGTCCGTCCCGGTCGCGGGTGCAATACTGTTCAAAGAAGTCCGCGTCAAGTGCGTAAGGTTCGATGCCCCGCATGTAGAGCCCCACCTTTAGTCCCTTTTCGTGGGCATATGCGATTGCGCGTCTCATTGCTTCCGGGTCACGGGCATCTCTGTAATCGGCGTGTGGTTTTCCGTTACTGCCGCGCTGGCGCATCCATTCCATATGGAGAATGAGCATGGTGGCGCCCGCCTCTGCCATTTTATCAATCTGCTCATTGGTTGGATACCAGTGTTCCAGGTCAAGCCAATTGACCCAGTGAAAGACCCGTTGTCCAATCACGTTGCTTTTAAGAAACCCGTCGACAGCCGCACCGACGCCCAGGGAAAGCGTGTTTGCGTATTCCACGGGGCCCTCCACACTAGCGGCGCCTTTGCTCAGGCGCCACAAAAAATGTCCACGGCTATCATGCCGGAAGTCGGATTGTCCGGACAGCGGACGCTTGTGTTCAACGAAGACTTCGACTTCATTGGTGAAACTGTGGTCCGAGTCCGCGCCAAACGCGACCCGGGCGGAAGGGAAACTGTTCCCCTGTTTGGCAAGGTTGTCATCACGGAATCTGGGGAATTGCCGGACGGCATCACCGACATCAAAGCGTACGGAAAGGTCGCTTGGCCCCGATATTCCAGCGGGGAGGGTCAGAACAAAATCAACAAAGACGGCACCTTCGGGACAAATGGTATAGTTGAGCCGCACACGCCAAGGCAACATCTCACCGTCTGGGGAGCGTGGCACGGCATCAACGGTAACATGAATATCCCGGCCGGTTGTTTCAGGTTCAGATAGGGTCGCTTTGGAATCCAGGGAAATCCGGAATTCCTGTTCTCCGTTCTGAAAGATTAGGTCGGGAAACCCCCGCTCTGGAGAATCGAACAACTCATTCCAGCGGCTCCCGTCAAATAATTGAAAGGAGGAAATCGTTCCTCCGTAGCGTTGATCCAGGCTTAACCTGAAATGTTCGGAGCGAACCGATATGGATGTCGCCATCTTTTCCACAATCAACATGGCCTCGCCCGGATCCCCTTGGCGCGCCATGACCAGTTCATCGGTGCCGGGGGAAACCGCCGCAACACCGGCGGCGAAAAACAACACCAAAAGAAATGTGTATGCGAGAACGACACTGGTGTTCATAAGAGAACTCCTTATCAATTCCGCAGCATCCCAGTCGAGACAGGTGCACAGGTCAGATATGAACTTAGCGACGACCCGACAACTCAAACAGAAGAATTATCTGTCATTCACCGGGAGGAGGCGCATCCTGATCCAAATTACCCTCCCACAAGTATTTCTGGGTTTCATTGGCAACAACGCCGCTGAGCAGGAGTAGCGCCGCCAGGTTGGGCAGGGCCATTAACGCGTTGGCAATGTCCGCGAAGTTCCAGACCATGTCAAGCTTGACCACGGAACCCACCATCACGGCGGCGACCCAGAGGGCCCGGTACGGGATGGTGGCGCGGGTACCCAGCAGGTATTCAACAGCTTTTTCGCCGTAATAAGACCATCCCAGGATGGTGGAAAAGACAAAGGTGAGCAGGCCGATAGTCAATACGGCGGGTCCCAGCAAGCCGAGGTCCTGAAAAGCCATGTGGGTGAGTTGACCGGCATCATGGGCTTCCATCCATTTCCCGGAGTTGACTACGACCAGCCCCGTCAGCAGGCAGATGACCACCGTGTCCCAAAAGGTGCCGGTGGCGGAGACCAACGCCTGGCGCACCGGGTTGCGGGTCTGGGCGGCGGCGGCAACGATGGGTGCGCTGCCCAGTCCGGACTCGTTGGAAAACAGGCCCCGAGCAACGCCGTAGCGCATGGCGGCCATCACGCCCGCCCCGACAAATCCGCCTGCCGCGGCTTGGCCGGTGAAGGCGCTCTTAAGAATGAGCGCCACCGTTGCCGGCAAGGTGCCGGCATGCATGACGAGCAAAGCCAGGCAGCCCGCGACATAGAAAATCGCCATGAGCGGCACCAGCTTGGTGCAGGTATTGCCGATGGATTTGATGCCGCCCAGGAGCACCAGGGCGGTGAGTGCGCTCATCAGTATTCCCGTGATCCACGGGCTTGCGGCCAGGATGAGGCCACCCGCGCCCAGTTGCTCTTCCAGGGTTCGCTTGACCAGCGTGGTCACGGCGTTGGCCTGGACCATGTTGCCGATGCCGAAGGCCGCGACGGCTGTGAACAAGGCGAAGAGAAAGCCGAGCCAAGGCATTTTCAAACCCCGTGCAATCACATACATGGGTCCGCCGGCCATCTGCCCGCGTTCATTGATAACCCGGTACTTTACAGAAAGAACCGCTTCGGCGTACTTGGTGGCAATGCCGAAAACCCCGGTCAGCCACATCCATAATACGGCTCCGGGACCGCCCAGGCTCACCGCCGTCGCCACCCCCACTATATTGCCTGTGCCGACGGTGGCCGCGAGCGCCACGGTAAGGGCGCTGAAATGACTGACATCCCCCGTGCCTTCCGCGTTGCGGCTGACAGACAGTTTGATAGCCTGGGGCAGGTAGCGCTGGATAAACCGGAGACGCACCGTCAGGAATACATGCGTCCCAAGGAGCAGAATAAGCAAGGGGGCCCCCCAAACCCAGCCGCTTACTGTTGAGAGTGCGCGGTCAATGGTTTCTATCATTCCCATTTCCTTTCTTTGTCACAGGCCAGGGCGCATTGGAATATGCCACGGTGCGGGGTATTGCTGTCATCGAGGATACGGTTTCGTTGCAACCAAATCTTGTTGTGAGTTTTTGAGCCACTTGTGGCTCTTGACAAATTAAGAACCGGCCACAAAAAGCACAAATTGCACAGAGAAAAGCATCTCATACCTGTTGAGTGGAACGAACACAGGGGATGATAACAGGTACTATTGCAGGGCTGCAAGGACTTCCAAAATCTCCACACGAACCGTGTCGGCCTCGGTCCGTTGGCGCTCCGTCATCCACATAATGGAGCCTGAACCGGTTTCCAATACCCGCAACGCGGCACCGGAAGACAATTCCCGTGCCTTGTCGAGCGCCGGGCTTGTGATGCCTTTCAACTCGGCAGCGGTCAGTGCGTCACGAAGCATCACCAGGTATTCATAGTCTTCAATGCCTTCGCGGATGGCTTCCATCTCCTTGGCGGCTGTGACGGAGGTCTCTTCGATAAAAATGGGGGAATACGCGTTTCGGGTGCCCAGGTATTCGTTCCAGGAAGGATAACGCCCGTTGTCGCCGAAGGCCCAGAAATGGGAAGCATCCGCATCCCATCGCCAGCACAGCCAGGGCTGCATGCGGTAATAGGAATAGGGGTCAAGCAGACGCGCGGGACCGCTGCAGGAGTAAAATTCCAGGCGTATCCCTTCCTGCTGGCGTGCGGCGAAATAGGCCTGGTAGTCGGCCCCTTTGCCTTCAAAAATCTGCCGGTTGGGGCAGAGCACATGGCATACCGCCACCATCTCCTGATTGGCCAGCGTCATATCTCCGTAAGTCGGGTCTTCCCAGATTTGTAGTCCGGTATTCGCGGTGCGGATGGCTTTCGCCCAGGCGAGAATAACGGCGTCCTGCGCGTTGTCATGGGGTTCATCCACGAGCAGCAGGGATATGTTTTCCGGGGCAATACCCTTGCTCTGTGCGTGGGAGGCCAGGAATTGTGCCCACGCCTGAACCGCCGGGTCAAAACCAGGGTCGTCCATTTTGTAAGGACCGATTTGACCGCTCACTGCCGCGAAGATGTAATACCTCGGGGCGTTGGGCCAAAGTGCGATCCATTCGTCAAAGGCTGCCGTATCGCCCGGGACATAGGCGCCGGTATCGAACTTGGCGGCGGGAATTACACCGCTTTTCGCCCAGGGCGTGTCCACGAAATGGGCCCGCAAGTGCTCAAGGAAAGGCCCCCGGTTTTCAGGGGTTATTCCGTAAGCGCCGCCGGAGTCCACGTAGTCCCAACCGCCACAATGGAGCGTGGTCTTGTCCGGGAATCGCACCGGATAAACCTGCAGGGTCAGGGGGACGGCATAGGTGTTGTCA
>Ga0209723_1002284_pt1 | contig 26099 bp, 33 predicted proteins | sample BiotimSIPDNA_2_FD_185750 | JGI IMG/M metagenome (GOLD analysis project Ga0209723, IMG submission 185750) | Anaerobic biogas reactor microbial communites from Washington, USA - Biogas_R2 time_0 SIP DNA (SPAdes) (version 2) | ecosystem: Engineered > Bioreactor > Anaerobic > Unclassified | place...
GCCGCTGAAAGAAGCGATTACCGGGCATCCGATTCCGGGGGAACCGTCAACTATGGCCAATTCACATTCGGGAGCGGCCTTGAACATGGCAAGCTTTACGTCGGCTACAAGTTTGCCGGAAGTTCCTCTTCCCATTTTCAGTGTCGCGGTAGAGAAAACGTTTTCATCTAAATACAGTTCCCGCGTGCCGGCTACATCGGGCGTCAGGATTACCGCATCCGACGGGCAGACAAACTCGCAGACACCGCAGCCTTCACAGGCGTATTCGTTGACGACAGCTTTGCCGTTTTTAAGGCATATGGCATCAAAGCGGCACAGTCTCTCGCACTCACCGCAGCCGACACACTTGTGCGGGTCAATAGAAGACTTATCGCCGCCTATAAAGTCATGAAATTCCGGGACAGCGCTTTGCTTCGTAACCAGATGCAGATTCGGTGCATCTACGTCACAATCAGCAACGGCTCTCGCCTGAGTCAATCGGATGAGAGCCGCACATACGGTGGTTTTACCGGTACCTCCCTTACCGCTGAGAATCAGCAGTCGTTTCATAACACACCTCCGATCTTGTCAAGCAGAGTCCGGAAACGAAGGTTTTCCGCAGTCATGGTTTCGGCTACGATCTCATTGTTTGCGATGCGTTTAGCCAACTCACCGGAGTAGGGAATCCGATCAAGAATAGGCAAATCGTGCTCGGAGCAAAAGGCTTCAAAGGGCTCGTAGGGGGTTGTCTGCTTGTTGATAACCACCCCGCTGGGTTTTCCCAGCAGAGTGGTAAGTTCGTGAACCATTCGGAAATTATGGAAGCCAAAGGCGGTAGGCTCCACCACCAACACACAATAATCGGCATCCATAACCACTTCCATAACCAGACAGGCGCTTCCCGGAGGGCAGTCCAGAACGGTCAATCCCTCCGCGTGTTTAAGCGCTTCATGAACCACCGGAACCCCGTTGGGCTCTCCCGGATTCAGCACGCCGGTCACTACCTTGTTATTTCCGTGCCGGCCTATTTCTACGGTTCCGATGGCATTTTCTGTTTCAACAATTGCCCCTTTCGGGCAAACCATGTGACAAAGACCGCAATTATGGCACACCTCTGGAAAAACCACAGGTTTATCTTTGGTATACATCAACGCGTGGAACCGGCAGGCTTTTACGCACTTTTTGCAGCCGGTACATTTATCTGCATCAAAGGAAGGAAGCAGGGTATATACGACAGATGTCGATATACCCTCCGGCTTCCAGAACAACCTTCCGTTCGGTTCCTCCACATCACAATCGATGTAGGTGCAGTTTCCGGCAGCAGCTGCCAGATTGACTGCCACGAAGGTCTTGCCTGCTCCTCCCTTGCCGCTCAGGCAGGCTATTTTCATCATTTTCCGGGGGAGCCTTTCCCGTGGAACCCTCCATGAAATTGGGTCATCACATCCAACTTTCCATCCCGGCAGGCTACCAGATCATCGGCTGCAGCCTTGTTAACAGATTTATATATTTTCATATTTGCGGCAGTCAGCACATCAGCGGCATTCTGTCCGCAGCGCTGAGTGATCAGCGCCTTGACACCGTTGTCCACCAGGAACTGTGCAGCCTGGATACCGGCGCCGCGCTGAGCCGCAGCCGCCGGATTCTCTACTATGGTCTGCTTCCCGTCCTCCCAGAACAGGAAGAAAGGAGCGCGAGCAAGTACCATACAAACATCTGTTCTGTTTTCGTCCAAAGGAATAGCTATTTTCATTGTTTTCCTCCTTGAGAATTTACGTGACCGTGACGATGTCTGTGACATCCTCTTCGGCCGCAATAGTTTTCGTTTCCATCACATAACTGGTAGTCGCCGCCGCATATGCGGATCGGTTTACCGTATACCAGCGCTTCCGACAATTTTTTGCGGGCAGCGGTATAAATCAGCTGCGCCGTGGTTCTGGCAATGCACATATATTCGCCGCACTGTTCCTGAGATAATCCTTCCCAATCGATGAGGCGAATGGTTTCGTATTCATCTACACTCAGTACTACCGGTTCAAGCTGTTCGCCGCCCCGGACAGGGAAAAAACCGTCATTGTCCGGCAGCCGGCACACTCTTCTGCGTTTTCTCGGTCTTGGCAATACATCACCTCACATATTTTCGCATAGATTGAAAGCGTTAGTATCCGGAGCGTCCTCCGGATACCCGCGCAATTATTACATTATTCCTGATCCTGATCCTGTTCCTGCAACTGCTTTTCGATATCGGAAAGCCTTGCCAGCAGGTTTTCCTTATAAGCAAGCAGCTCTTCACGGGTAAATTCCTGTGTGCGCCAGCAGAAACCCATACCACGACCGAAACCCGTACCGCGTCCGTAACCTATGCCGCGCCCGTAACCTAAGCCACAGCCGTACGTACGCCGACCGGCATAATTACGGTATCCGTTTCCGAAACCTCTGCGATTTCCGGCACCCATCGGACCGGTTCCATCCATTCCAGGCAATTGATTCACCCCCTATTTTCATGATTGGTTATTGACATATGCCATTTACACCCTCATTATACACTCTTTTAAGAAGAATGTCAATACCATTATTGACATATCCCGAAATTTATTTTATACTGTAGCTGCTTATGGAGGTAAGGGCTATGCAATACTCATCTTATTATCCTGTCTGGAACAAACTGACTCCATCGCAGCAGCAATTGATAGACAGAAGTATATTCTATCGGGAAGTAGAAAAGGGCACTGTCATACATAACGGAAACGTCCACTGCACAGGGTTGATTCTGGTCGGCACCGGTCAGCTCAGAGCCTATATTCTCTCCGATGAAGGGCGGGAAATAACCATATACCGCCTGTTCGAGAGGGATATGTGTCTATTTTCCGCCCACTGCATAATGAACAGCATCCAGTTTGAAATCATCATCGAGGCAGAGAAAGACACGGGATTCTGGGTAATTCCGGCTGAAATCTACAAGAGTATCATGGAAGAATCCGCGCCTGTTGCAAATTTTACCAACGAGATTATGGCAACACGTTTTTCCGAGGTAATGTGGCTTATCGAGCAGATCATGTGGAAGAGCATGGACAAGCGCGTTGCCGCCTTTCTTCTGGAAGAATCGTCCATTGAAGGAACAAACGAACTGAAGATAACTCATGAAAACATCGCAAATCACCTCGGCTCACATCGGGAGGTCATCACGCGAATGCTTCAGCATTTCCAGAGTTCGGGGATGGTGACACTGTCGCGCGGCATGGTGACCATACTTGATGAAGATAAACTGAGAGCCCTAGCGGATGCATAAGCAAACGTGACATATCAGTAACCGAAAATAATGATGAAAACTCCCTTGCGCCGAACGGATGCAAAGGAGTTTTCATTTTCCGGCAATAATCGCACTGTACGGCAAGACCGCTCATAAAGGTGGGACAAAACCCGTCACATATGCGTTACCGAGCGATCCACATATTTTCAATGTTCAGAGTTATGCAAATGCGGTCGTCGCCCGCCCATGAGAACCGGAACGAATCTATAATCCGTATCAGCTTGTAAAAGACACCGCTGCCGCCCTTTCCGAAGATGACTTCGCTGCACCGTATTTCGATTGAAAACTGCCTTGTTTCCATATCGACATTGACATCCGCGCACTCGAAATCGAATTCTCTGAACAGTTCGTCGACCGCCGCGCAGACACTGTAAAGCAAATCAAACTTGAAGGAATTCAGATCGGCTTTATCTCCGAACAGCAGCGAAGCTTCCTCAATGATTTCGACGGACGCACCGTAACATCCCTTGTATTCCATTATTCCGACCTCCTTTTCAGTTATCATATTCTGTCATGCCATAGAACATAAAGCTCATGCATATAGTGCCGTTCAGAAGCGGATAAACCTCCATGTTGTCTGCGATTTCAATAACCCGTGCGAATTCTTCGGGTTTTCGCAATTCCAAAGCGGCACCCTTGACAGAGATGCTTCCGTATATTCCGAACAGCTCATCGATCTTGCAGGATATCTCCGCGTTCTGTCCGGCAATAATCTTATGCAGGACGGCATAAGCATACCCGAACTGACTGATCCTTGTCATGTTTGGTCTTACCTGTCTCGGTATGCTGTTTTTCTTTAACTCTCTCAGGTAAGCAATGAACTCGTCGGGATCATCCCTGGCCTCCTCCGGTTCGCCGCCGGCTGCTTCGAACAGATCAATCATGATAGCTTCAAGCTCTTCGCGGGTCGGAAATTCATCTTCACGGTTGTTGTGCATTTGAGTCACACTCCTTTTGAATTTGTTTTTGCTGTCGGAAGTCGGAGCAAAGGCGCCTTTTGCTCCGACGGCATACATCTGCAGCCGTTGTGCGGAAAGAGGTACGGTTCACCCTCTCCGTATACATAATCACAGAGGGGGTGACACCCTCCGCATGTATAACTACGGGTGGAGGTGACCAGCCACTCCCCCGCACTGATAACCGCAAAGGGGGGGACACACTCCGCATGTATAACCACGGGTGGAGTTGACAGTCACTCCCCGCACTGATAACCGCAAAGGGTGCTACAGCTTCCTCCCGACACATATATAACCGCAAAGGGGCAGCCGCAGCTCTCCCGGCACATAATACCGCATAAGGTACACCTCCTGTATGAGGGGTAATTCTCTCTGCGCTGCTGACAAAAAATGCAGAGGCTGTTGTCTGTATTCATCATTACGCCTTCTTTATGTCAAATTTCAGTGAATATTTGTTGATATTTTTTAATACGGTGTTGACCTTGGGGATGTTCAATGTTATAATTACATGGAAAGAGATTTGTCAAGGGTGTTTTACCTAATATTATTTGGGAATATAAAATCGCTGCTCATAGAACACATTCCTATGAGCAGCGATTTTGTGTAATGCTTTGGATGGAATTGTGTTTGCGCCGCCGCAGCGAGGCCGTTTGCTGACGGTCTTGCCTGACCGCGAATTGACGGATACAATGACCACAAAAAGGGAAAGGAATGGCGCCCCCTTGTTCGTCACCATCTGTTAGCAGCAGAGAGGATGACAGGAGCGCCACAACCAATAACCATGGTTATTGTATCAGATGCAAGCCTTGTCTTGAAAGGGGTCAACCCGGAGGGATTGCGCATTTTTCGTTAGGGGTGGTGGTCAGGTTCCCTGTCCATGCTGCGGCGAAGCCCTCGTTTGTATCGGAACCCGCATGAGAGGCTGTGTTCAACCGGACGGCGAAAAGCTCCTCCTCTCATTGCGACGGCTTCAATGTACGAATGAAGCGTGTGGTCGAATCCATCATGAGCTTCCAGACTGCCTGGTTCCGTACAAGCGACATGCCTCTGCCAGCATCGAAAGTGCTTGCACGCCAAGCGCGGAAGCTGCTGACACAGGCATTTCTGCAGAGAACAGCACCTTGAGCAGATGGAAGCGGTGGGCTGAAACATTCGCACAGTACTGGGATAGCTGTCTCAGAGCCATCTCCAGCCGCATGGACATGAATCCTGGGACGAAACCGGAGGCATCTTCCGCATCGCCACTCCAACGCCTCTTCCAACACCTCGGCCACCAGCCAGGATGGCTAGCCGAAATTGTCCGCACCCTTGTCAACGCCGGTCTTTGGGTACAGACCCGTTCGGCGTTGGTGGCCGGAACGTCCTGAGATAAAGTCATGTCAAAATCCACCACAGAGGAGGATATTGGCATGAAAGACCCTCGAAAAGCAGAGGAAATCGCCGCCCAACGCGTCCAGGTGCTGGCCCCCTTGTTCCAGGAAGGGCTGGATGCCGCGCAACAACGGCAGCTCCGTCAGCAAATCATGCAGCAGACGGGTCTGTCGGAACGTACGCTGCGCCGGTATCTGGCACAGTATCGTGCAGAGGGATACCAAGGCCTTGTCCCCAAGGCACGAAAGTCGCAACCTGCGGCTGCCACAATTCCGGAAGAAGTGCTGCAGCAAGCCATTCTGCTCCGGCGTGAGGTGCCGGGACGGAGCGTGTCCACCATTATCGACATCCTGGAGATGGAACAGTTGGCATTGCCCGGCCAAATCAAACGGACCACCCTCCAGGAACGCCTGGCGGAGAACGGCTACAGCGCCCGCCACATGAAAATGTACCAGTCATCCGGCACGGCGGCCCGCCGATTCCAGCGCCGAAACCGGAACAGCCTTTGGCATGCGGATATCAAATATGGTCCTTTTCTGCCCATTGGCCGCAATGATGAACTCAAACAAGTGTATCTGGTCGCGTTTCTGGATGACGCCACCCGCTACATCCTGCATGCCGAGTTTTACCCGACGTTGGATTCCGTCATTGTCCAGAAATGCTTTCGGCAAGCGGTCTCCAAGTTCGGCCTTCCGGACGCTGTGTACTTCGACAACGGCAAGCAATTTCGCAACAAATGGATGGAGCGCGCATGCGCGAAACTGGCTGTGCGTCTGCTTTTTGCTCGGCCATACTCGCCAGAGGGAACCGGAAAGATCGAGAGATTCAATCGTACGGTCGACCAGTTTCTCCCGGAAGGACGTCTGCAGTCCCCCAAGACAGTGGATGCGCTCAATCACCTGTTCCAGATCTGGCTGGAAGAGTGCTACCAGAACAGGCCGCACAGTGCCCTCGGGGAGGAAGGCAAGCGTATCTCTCCTTACCAGGCATTCCAGAAGGACACCAAACCCCTGCGCTTCCTGGAACCGGACGTCGTGGCCAACGCCTTTCTGCACTGCGAGAACCGCAAGGTGGACAAGTCCGGGTGCATCAACTTTGCCGGCAAGAAGTATGAGGCGGGCCTTTCCTTTGTCGGTTCCACAATCCAAGTTGTCTACGACCCGGAAGATACCAGCGTGCTGACGCTGGAGTGCGTGGGTCATGAACCTTGGCTGGCCAAGGAGTTGGTTATCGGCCAGAAAACCGGACCACGCCCAAAACTACCGGAGAGGATGACGCCCCAGCCGGCAACACGGTCACGGTTGTTGGACGCAGTCGAGAAGAAGCACACAGCACGTCAACAACGTCAGTACAAGGCTGTCTCCTACCGTGGCATTGGAGGTGGCAGCCATGTTTGAGGAGTTCTACGGCCTCACAGCCACACCTTTCAGCCGTGACATCCCAGTGACAGAACTGTTGGTGACCCCGGAAGTCGAGGATGTGCTCGGTCGAATGCAATATGCCGCGCGACGACAGTTGTTCATGGTGCTGACCGGTGATTGTGGCACCGGTAAGACGACGCTTGTCCGCCGTCTGGAGCACTCACTGGATCCGAGCGAATACTCGTTGATGTACCTCGCCGACTCCAAGCTCACGCCCAGGCACTTCTACAAGGGCTTGCTGACGCAGCTTGGTATCGAGGCCCGATTCTACCGCGGTGACGCAAAACGGCAACTGCACCGGGAAATTGAACTCATGCGAGGGATTCACCATCGTCAGCCGGTGGTGGTGGTCGACGAGGCGCATCTGCTGGACCGGGAGATGCTCGAGGAAGTTCGCTTCCTGCTCAATTTCCGAATGGATGCCATGAGTCCCATGGCGCTCATCCTTGTTGGGCAGACAGAGCTGTGGGAGAAGTTGCAGCTGCAGTCTTATGCGGCCATTCGACAACGGATTGACCTGCAGTCAAAACTGTATCCCATTGAACGCGCGCAGGTTGCCGCGTATGTTCGCCGACATCTCCAGTACGCTGGCACGGACAAAGACATCTTCTCGGACGCCGCGCTGGATGAGCTTTTCAAGATAACCAGTGGTTCAGTGAGACTGGTCAACAAACTTTGCACGCACTGTCTGCTGTATGGCTGCCAGAACAGCAAGCGAATCATTGATGACCACATGGTCAAGCTGGTGGCAGATGGTGAGGTCGCCTGACCAATGCGCCCAATCAACACAAATGCCGGTCCATCGCGGCAGCGATGTGGCCGGCATTTGTCTCGCCGAAGGCGGAATTGTTGTGATACGATGACGATGCGGACAGCGGCTTCGTCAGTTTCCGGCAAATAATGCCGTCAGTTTTCGGCCATGCAGAGGCGTCCGTAACAGAATTGTTTAATAAAACGCTTTTGGCAAGTTTCAAAAATGGTAGTCATACAGATAAAACTCAAACTCTTCTGTATGATCTCCGATTTTCATACTGCATATTTTCTTCGTTTTTTGTTGCATCCCCTGATGCTCATAAAATCCGTAGTTACAGCTGGTATCTGTAAACAGATAAAACGATGAAATCTTCTGTTTCCGCAAATACTCGACTGCTTTTTGGAACAATTGCTTGCCTACGCCCTGTCCTCGATAGGAACTGCTAACGGCAAAAAATGCAAGTTCCCCCATATAGGGCGGGCAGCAGCGCAGAAGCTCCCGGTCAATGGCCTCTACTTTAACAAAAACCCGGGATGCCGCCCGCCCCTCACGGGTGCGGAGCAGATCGAGCACTGCAATCCATTGTTTGATGCGCAGGGATGGTGGACAACGATGGACTGAAACATCCTTGGCATGATAATGCCTGCGGGTATATCGTTTACAATCGCAACCTGTGTATAGGTCTGGTCTGCTAAACAACTGTACAGATACGCCTTTGCCAACTTTTCAGCTATTGGGGGAGAACAAAAGCGATCATATCCCCAAGTTTCTCGGATAATTTGTATCATCTCAGTGGAATCGCTTTGTTGAAATTCTCTAAAATACAAATTCACTCCTCCTCAGTTGATTCTCCCACATGATTGTGATAGGCAGAGCAAATTGTTTTCACACACTCATCCAGCCCAAGGGAACCGCTATTCAAACACATATCATAATTCTGTGCATCACCAAATCGTTTCCCAGTATAGTGCTGATAATAGGAGCAACGTTTCTTTTCTAACTTTTCCAGTTCGTTTGCCGGTTCATGGTATAAAGTTTCAACACGCTCTCGCCTTGTATCGGCATCTGCATATACAAACACCCGGAGAATATGTGGATTGTCCGCTAAGATTGCATCCGCACAACGTCCAACAATCACACACCCTCCATTTCTAGCGATGTCACGAATTGTTTTCACTTGCTGCAAATATACCCTGTCGGTAATCGGAAGCATAACATGGCTACCTGCAGAAAGATCATAAATCAAACTGCCGGCATCTTTCGTTTCACTGTTCTCAAAAAAGCTGATGTCAATATTACTGTCCTTGGCTGCCAGCTCAATAGTCTCTCGGTCATAGAAAGGTAATCCCAGTTGTTGAGCCACCTTTCTTCCGATTTCTCGTCCGCCGCTTCCATGTTGCCTGCTAATTGTAATAATGATGTGTTGCATCTTATCATCGCTCCTGTTCGTTGCGCTATTCATCTCGCCAGCCCATTCAAATCCTTTTTTTGCTGTGATTACAGCAATGATTTCATTGATTACAGCTGCCGCCGCAATGGTTCCCTGCACAATTTTTGCACATTCAGGAGCCGGTGCAGCCAAAACAGAAACAGCGATGCCAGTTAACACCAGGGAAACGCCGGAGTGTGGCAGCAATGTAAGGCCGAGATACTTTTTCACCGTTTCGGGACTCTTTGTGATGCTTGCTCCAAAATAAGCGCCGAAATATTTTCCTGCCGCTCTTGCCAGAATGTAAATGGCGGTAAACAAGCCAGCACCAAGGATCAAGTGGTAATCCAGTGGTGCGCCCAAATTCAAAATCACAACAATCATGGAAACGCCCAAAATAGGATTAAAACCATCCATGATTTGTTCCAGACGCATTTCTGAAATCATATTGGAAAAAGTTGCCGAAAACGCCATGCCGATCAGCATAAAATTCAAAACAGGGCGGGGCAACACCAATGTATTAAAAATAAAGCCCACAGCAGAAGCTACTATAATCATGACAATCAGCAGCATCAGCGTGATCGATTTGCTTCGCTCTTTTTTCAACACCAAGCCAGCTGCCAGACCCGTTACAACGCCAATGAGCAGAGGGAGAATAACAACAAGAGCAATCATATATGCGGGTAAATCGCCAGCAGAGAGATTGCCTGCAACAATCGCAATCGTTGTGATAAAGACAATACAGCCTACAATATCATCCAATGCTGCCATAGGAATTAAAGTTTTAGTAACCGGTCCTGTGGTCTTAAATTCCCGAACGATAGATAATGCCGGAGCCGGTGCTGTCGCAAGCGCAATTCCTCCAAAAATGAACGCTAAATAAACTGGTATGTTCGATACATAAAATACAATACCAAAAACCAGCGAAACAAGCAAAAATGTTCCGAGTGATTGTGTTAGTGTGGTAATGACAATGGCTTTTCCCGACCGCTTTATTTTGTTCCAGACAAGTTCTGTTCCAATCATCAGGCCAACGCCGCACTCAAGAATGTGAACAACTGTCTGATACCACTGTGTATCCAGAAGCTGCTGGTTCATCAGCGACAGTGCATGAGGACCTAAAACCATTCCAGTGATCAACCATCCCAATATGGACGGTAACTTCACTTTTGAAACAAGCTTACCTACAAGGAAAGCAGTTCCTATGGTAAGCAATAATCTTAGAAATAACAATATCATTTTGTTTCACCTGACCTTTCCTGACAGGAACTATTCAAACTTGCTTGCACCATTAAATAATCCCTTTTTTCTTCAATCGTCATGATGCTCCTCCTGTTGGTTCCTTTGCGACACCATAGAGCATGATGTCAAAGATAGCAGACAATCTGCCCTCGTGGTCGTCAATCAGTTCCCGGTAATCACCGTTTTGCTCGGCTTTTTTTTGAAAATAACTGTTGAACATTTCACTGGCAGCCAGAAAATATTCCAATGCCAGTTCTTTTGTGATTCCATCCCGTAGGGTTAGACAATTCAAAACGGCAAGATAGCATTGACTGAAATACTCATCGAACCCTCTTCGCAGTTGAGCAAGTTCCTGAGCCAGATGCTTTGGAGGTTGTAACACTGCATTGAAAAAAATGTTTGCATAGTTCGGGTTTTCTTGAAAAAATCTTTGCCTTACCATCAAAAAGTTCTGTAGGCTCTCTTTTGCATCCAGGATTTCAAACGAATGCACCTCCAAAGCTGCCATCATTTCATCGTAGCAAGATTTCACACAAAGTAAATACAGTTCATCTTTACCCTTAAAATTATGGTAAATTAGACCTTTGGGAATTTGGCCTGCTTCACAGATACTATTGACCGAGGCCGCATCATAACTTTTGCTTCCGAATTCTTCAAGAGCAGCAGCAAGGATACGTTCTTTGGTTTTCTGAGTTTTCTCTTGTTTTTTCATCCTCTACCTCCCCTGTCACATATTATTGACCATACGGTCTATTATAGAGCAAATAGACCGTATAGTCAATAAATCAAATGTAAACATTAAATGTCCTTCAAAATCATCATCGTTCCTGCTCCTTACTCTTTTTCTTATAAACGCTTTGCTGCGCCTGCCGCACCATCCTCCGCACGGCCTGCCGCTCCATATCCTCATGCAGCATACGGGAAACCGCCTTTTTGCTGTCAAACATCAAAAGCGGGCTGTACTTCTCGCCGTAAACCTCCTGCGCCCGGTTCTCCGCTTCCTGCTCCTTGCTGGGGCGGCTGGCCTGCCTTGCTTCATACAGCTGCACCGGGTCGAAGCCCTGTGCCTGCTCCCGAAGCCCGGCATACTCATTCAGGGCAGCGTCCAGCTCGGCGGAATATTTCTGTTCCTGTTCTTCCAACCGTTTCAGACTCTGCTCCATGGCAGCGATGTCTTTAGAGAATTTATCGGCGGCATCTTCCTCGGTATATGCCAGCGATGCCAAAAGCATATTTTTCTCCGAGCGCAGTTCCTCTAAATCCTCTGTCAGAGCCGCAATCTTTGCCGCCAGTTCCCGGTGTCGGAACACATGGACAGCAGAGATCGCCTTTTTCTCGGAAAGCAGGCTGCGGCGCTCTTTCGTCTTATCCCGGATGTCCTTTGCCAGCTGATTGTACTGCGTGAGGGCAGGGCGCAGCGTATTCAGCGAAGCATTCAGGCGTTCCTTGCCCTTGCGGAGATACCCCAGTTGATAGCAGAACAGCAGCAGATTTTTACGCAGATTCTCCATAGCCTCAGCAAGCGCCGGGAGAGTATTCTTGACCGCCTGCGTCAGCTTTTTGACCTGTCCCCTCAGCTCCCGGAGCAGGGCATTGTCCGCCTTGATCTGCCGGTTCAGTTCGCACCGGTCAGAGATAATACCCTTTTTCTCCATGGCTCTGGCAACCACGCCTTCATGGACCGTAGGCCGCTCCAGCAGACCACGCTCGGCATGGCTGCGGTGGTCGATGCGTTCTTCGTGCCCGGTGCGCTCCAGATAGCGGTTTGCCACATCCGCCCATGCAGCCCGCCACAGGACAAGCTGCTCGTCGCTGTTCCATCGTTCCGTGATGGGATTCTGCCTGCCATATTTGGTGCTTTTGGGGTACTTGGACACCCGCTCATAGCCCTGTGCCTGCGCTGCGGAAGGGGCCATATACACCTTCTTTTTGCCCACCTTGTACTGGTACTGTTTCTCCCATCCATCGGTCTGTGCCTGTTTGAACTCAGCGGCGGTAAAGCCCCGTTCCTCGCCGTCTTTGACACAGAGATATTCTTTCTCGGTCTTGTACTGCCATTTTCCCTTTTCATCCAGCGGGCGCACCGTCAGCAGGATATGGGCATGGGGATTGTGTCCGGGAGGATACAGGTCATGGATGGCAGCATCGGCGCACATTCCGTCTGCAACAAACTGTTCCTTGATAAAATCTTGCAGGAGCTGGATTTGTTCCTCCCGGCTCAGTTCTATGGGCAGCGCCGCCACAAATTCACGGGCAAGGCGGCTGTCCTTTGCGGTTTCGGTTTCCTCCACAGCGTTCCACAGGATTTCCCGATCCTGCCACTCTGCGGGGGCGGTGGCTGGCAGAAAAACCTGCCGCCACCCAAGGCCCTGTTTGCGGGTGTAGTCATGCTGTACCCCGTCATACTCGTTGAGCATCCGGGAACAGCTCAGATAGGCCGCAGCAGCCACGGCGGAGCGTCCGGCTCCACGGCTGACTATTTTGGCCTCCAAATGATAAATCGCCATAAATCACCTTGTCCTTTCTGAAAGGGGTGCCCCGAAACAGGGCACCCTTGTTTTCGCTCAGTGTGTCGTGAAATACGACGCACCACCAGCAGGGGCGGAACGATTCGTTCCCCCCTGTATCTGTGTCAAGCTGCCGGCGGCAGGTTGATGCAGGCAGGCGGCGGGATGGGGTGGCAATATACCACCCCTGCGCCGACTGCATGGATAAGGCTGGCAGTTTGGCAGAAATGCAGCCTTGTCCAGCGGCTCCCGCAGGAGCCGCAATCCCCCTCGGAGAGCGCACGTGCCCGACCACCGGGAGGGCTACCACCGCCTGCTTTAGCAGGTGGTGAGTAAGTGCGCCCTTCGGGATAAAAAAGAGGAAGGCCCCCGGTTTCCCGGAGACCTCCCAGCCGTTTTCAATCGTGTGCTGCCAGCTTTCGCCGCAGGTATTCTTCCAGATTGTCAAGCCCTACCGCCTGTACTTCCGGCAGCACTTTTTCCAGCACAGCGCCCTCCTGAATGAGCCGCCTTGTCCGGGCTTTTCGCTCCTTCACCCGGTCCCGTGCCTGGGCTTCCTCCAAGCGGTGCTTTGCCTGCAACAGTTTCTTTTCTTCACTTGTCATAGGTTTACCTCCGTTTCTGCCAGATCAGGTCATAGCCCAGCACATCGGCCAGCTCCACAACCTCCTTGTAGCGGATGGATTCCCGCTGGAGTTTGGCCGACAGGTTGGAAACGCTGTCCGACCAGCCGTATTCCTCATGGAGCCGGTCAACTACCTCCTGCATGGTATATCCCGCCCGGACGATCTGTGCCTTAATCTCGTTGCGTACCGTCATCATAAAAAATCCTCCTAAATTTACTTGATAAAAAAGCGAAGCCGGTACGCCCTATGGCATAACCGCTTCGCTGTGCCGTAAAAATTCCCTTGTCACCAAATCCGTTCAGAATTGCCGGTGTGATGTCCTGCCCATAGGTCGCACCTTCCGACTTTTCCGTTCCGTGTGACTTGGCTTGAAACCGTGCATTTTCCCATGATTCCATGTACCCGGTTCACCGGGACGAGAAGCACGGTTTCGTAAAATGATTTCTTCCAACCGTCAAATATTTTTCGATTCCCACTCGCCTTGATTTAGCATGGAGATTTGACCGGTGATTCTGACTACCATAGCCGCCGAATTGCTATAAAAGGTAGAACAAGGGTTAATCAAAGCGTACGTACGTACACGGTTCAGCGCCGCCATTCCTCCGGCACATCTTCCGGTACGTACGTACGCATCGAATCACCGGAAAACACTGATATATGATTTCTTACCAGTACCTCAATTCCCAGAAAGCCACGCACCCGCCGTCCGGCTGCGTTGGTCACATTGTTGCAGTATTCCAGATTGTAGCGGCTCTGGCAGGCGATCAGGGCTTCGCTGAAGCTGCGGGGTTTCAGGGCAGGCAAGTTGTTCTCGGTGCAGTAAATCTGGTATGCTTCGTACAGCTCTTTGGAACTGGCGGATAGATCGGCTTTCAGGCGAACATACCCGTCAGAATCCAGAAAATCATACACATTGTTGTTGTCTCGTTTGACTGCCTCCCGGTTCCCTCTGGTGCGCTCACTTTCGGTGAATTTGAAGTTGTTGGCGGCCAGCCGCTGCAACCCCTCAAAAGCCCAGAGCAGAATACCCTCCACCTCGGCTTTCATCTTCTCGGCCAGGTCGGGATCATCCACACGGTCAGCCGGTTTTTCTTTCGTGGTCAGCACCAGCTGGCGGCGGTAAAATCCATCGCTCCGGTCAAACAGCGCCTGCAAATCTCCGTTGGAGAAGGCCAGCAGCCGGGCGCACATCCATCCCTGATAGCTCTGCTTGCCCTTGCGCTCCAAATCCATCTTGCCCTGGGCAGTGACGATGGATTTCACATAGTTGGTCTGGCGCAGGGCCTCCATTCGCATATCGTCATCCACGCACAGGAGGATATGTTCCAGGTCGGCACGGGCAAACCGGTTCTCGGATATTTTCCCGATGCTGCCATCCTTCATGTTGGAGCCGAACAAAGTTCCCAGCACAGCGCCGATCTGTGACTTTCCCTCGCCGCCGCTGCCCTTAATGACCATCATCCGCTGTCCCTTATTGCTGGGAATCAGGCAGTAACCGATATATTCCTGCAAGGTGGGGATGTCCTCCGGGTAGAGCAGGCCATCCAGAAATTGCAGCCAGAGAACAGGTTTTGGGGCGTTGGGCTTGTAGGACACGGGGAAACGGTTGCGGACGATTTTCGGCTTTCCCTCCACAAAGGTTCCGTCCAGAAAAAGAGTCCCGTTGGAAAGGTGAATCCGGTCCGGCTCCGGGGGAAAATCCTCCACCAGCGCCGCCAGCTTCATCAGCTCCACAATGTTGCTGATTTTGCGGGGAATGTTGCTGACCGCACAGCATTTCAGCTCCTCAAAAATCTCGCACCGCAGGGGGAGTTCATCGGTCACACGGCCTTCGGGCGTAAAAAAAGCCCCGTTTGTGAAGATGATCTTGTGCGTCTGCAAGAACTCCTCACAAAACAGGGCTTCGTTGATGCTTTTTCCATCAAACCAGACGGGCATCCCGTCAAGCTGCGTTTTGTTTTTCATGGGCGTTATCCTCCTTTTTCAGCCTGTCCAGCCGTTCCTCCAAACCGGCAATCAGGCCATCCTTGTTCAGCATTTCTACGATTTTCACCCGCTGTTCCAGTTCGGCGGCAATGAGCAAATCCGCCAGATACTCCACATAGTCCAGCATCTGGCAGGCTTCCACAAACCGGTCATCCAGAACATCTTCCGGTGTCTTGGGTGCGTACTGCGCCTTCCAGCTTTCCAGAAGATGCAGATAATCACACAGCACCCGCAGGCAGCGCACTTCTTCCTGCCGGTATGCTTTCAGCAGAGGTCGCTCCGGTTTTGGTAAGGCGATTGCCGCCGGGGGCTTGTCCGGGTCAATCCCGAAATCCTGTGCCAGCTTCTGCGCCGCCTCGTAGCTGCTCAGGTCAAACAGCCTCGTCACAAGGTCGATCACATCACCGGTGGCCCCGCAGCCGAAGCAGTAAAAATACCGTTCGTTCAGCTTCATGCTGGGGTGCCGGTCCTCATGGAACGGGCAGCTGCACATCCCGTTTCGGTTGACTTGCAGCCCATAGTGTTCCGCCGCATCCGGCACACAAATATTCTGTTTTACCAGTTCAAAGAGTGTCATGAAAATCCCTCCGTTTCAGGGCATAAAAAAAGCGGCCCGCCCGTTTTCTTTGGGCAGGCCGCAGTCCTTATGCAGTTTGTGATGCTTCCGTTTCTTTGGCTTTCCGCTTTTCCTGCCGGTAGAACTTCTCCCGGCAGGCGGGTTTGCAGAATTTAGCGTTGGGGCGGACCGACTGGAACGGCTCTCCGCAGCACTGGCATACCAGCTGGTACGGTTCCCCCGGAATGATCAGCCCCTCAGCAATCTTCTGTTTTCGCTCCTTCTGGCGCAGGTATTTTTCGTGGTCACGGATACGCTTCTGGCGGCGCTTTTCCTCCGCAGCCAGTTCTTCCTCGGTGGGTTCAGGCATGGGCACTTCAAATTTCCCGATAAAGTTCAGGTAAATCTCGATTTCCTGCACCCGCTCCCCGGTGCTTCTGTCCGGGGCATGGACCAGAATCTTCTCCACAAATTCATGGATCATGGGGGCGGTCAGCTCGGTGAAATCCGTATATTTCTGTGCCAGCGCCAGAAAGTGGCTGGCACGGTCGGTGTCCTCGTGAAACTGGTCCAGCTGTGCCTGCTCAGAGGCAAGCAGCTGTTCCAGCTCGGCCTGTTCCTTCTCATATTCGGCACACAGCAGCTCGAACCGTTTTTCCTCCAACTTGCCCATGGCATAGGTTTCATACAACTTTTTAATCAGCACGTCCAGCTCGGCGCTGCGCCTGCGTTCTTTGGCGACCTTGCGTTTCAGCTCCTTGGCCGCTTCCTGCTGGCGAACCTGTGAAATGCTGCGAACCTTCTGAATGAATTCCTCCTTGTTCTGGATGGCATAGCTGGCAGTGGTGCGGATGGTTTCCAGAATCAGAGCGTTCAGGGCTTTGGTGCTGACGGTGTGGGAAAAACACATCTGGGTTTCACGCTCAAAGGTCAGGGTGTAGGTAGAGCAGTTATAAAAGTCAGTTCCATACTCCCGCCCGTCCTTTTTGCGCTTGCCCCGGTGGTTATACATCTTGGCTCCGCAGTCGGCGCAGAACACAAGGCCGGTCAGGGGATTGGCGACGCCGGTGGTATCTGTCCGGCGCACGGTTCGCTTCACCTGCTGGGCCAGCTGCCAGGTTTCCGGGTCAACAATGGCCTCGTGGGTGTTCTCAAAAATCAGCCAGTCGGACGGATCATTTTTTACCCGCTTATCCCGGTAGGACTTTTTGGAGGAACGGAAATTGACGGTGTGCCCCATATACTCCGGTTTCTCCAGCATGGAGCTGACCGTGAAGCCGTACCAGTCATAGGGGCGGCTGGTGTCCACGGTGTTCTTCCGGCTGCCTCTGCCGTTTCGTGCCAGATAATAGGCGGGGCACTCCACCTTTTCCTGTGTGAGTATCTTGGCAATCTCATGGGGACCGTGCCCCTCCACAGCAAGCCGGAAGATCCGCCGCACCACGGCGGCGGCTTCCTCGTCTACCAGCCAGTGGTCCTTGTCCTCCGGGTCTTTTTTGTAGCCATAGATGGCGTTGTTGGTGGTGGGCTTGCCCGCCTTGCCTTTGACGCGGTATGCTGCTGAAACCTTTTTTGACTGGTCACGCAGATACCATTCGTTCATGATATTGAGAAAGGGCGCAAATTCGCCGCTGTCCTGTTCCTCACTGTCGATATTATTGGCGACAGCAACAAAATGAACCCCATTCTGCCGGAACATTACCTCGGTATAAAAGCCGGTTTGCAGGTAGTTTCTGCCGATCCGACTTAGGTCCTTACACAGCAGATGGGCTACCTTTCCCGCCTCGATGTCCGCCACAAGGCGCTTCCATGCGGGACGGTCAAAGTTGCCGCCGGACCACCCATCGTCTGTGTAGTGGACGATATTGGTGTAGCCCCGCTGTACTGCATAGCTTTCGAGATAACGTTTCTGGTTCAGAATGGAGTTCGAGTCGCCCGTGAGGTCATCGTCACGGGACAGGCGCTCATAGAGCGCAGTGATTTTTTCTTCCGTCTGTCTGTTTGCCATATCAGGCGCTCCTTTCAGACGGACGGCTCATTTGTGGCAGTTCCATTATACCACATTCCGGCTGGTTTGCCAGCCCGTCATTGCGGATCAGCCGCAGAATTTTATCTTCCATCGTTTCCTCGGCGGTTTCGCTGAGGTAGACACGAACTTTATAGGTGGTGTTGCCAATGTGCCGGGTTAGAAACACGGCGTTTTTATCTGCCATAGAACCTCTCTTTCTTGCGCTTTCGGCGCATCCGGTGTATACTGTTGTTGTAGTTCCGATGTTTGTAACCTGCGATTGTGTTACTTCTTTTTTGTGTCAAGCCTGAACATGGCGAAAGCCCCCTTTCTCCAGCGTGAATGAGCCGATGTAACCCAAGTAACTTGTTTTTAGATTACCCTTTCACTAATAGGAGAAATCCGGGGTGCAAAACGGAACCATTTTTGAAAAATTGCAAAATATTTTTTTGAAAAGAGGTGGGGTCATGGCGTATCTGTCTGATGACGAGCTTCTGGATACCGAGGGTGGCTTCGCCGGATGGGACGATGGGACAGGCGCAGGGGCGGAAGAAACGCTGGAACAGGCGCTTGCGGAAGAACGTCTGGCCGAGCTGGAAAGCGAGCTGGAGCAGGACGAGCATCCCATCGACTATGAAACGGAACTGGAGGACGAGGAGGAAGAAGCCGCCCCGGTCAGTGATAAACGGCTCAAACGGGAGATGCGGGCCGAGGCCATACGGCGGCTGGAGGAAGCAGCACGCACGGAGAAGGATTTCCGGGACGTGGTGGAGGAATGGAACAAGCTGGACCGGAACCGGGAGCGCCGGGAACGGGACCATGAAAACCTCCGTGGAGATGTGCCGCTGGAATATCAGGCGGTGCCGGAACCCAAACTCATTCCCCGCTGGATGAACAACCCTACATACCGGCAACTGATGGCCGGAAACTTTCTGGACATCCTGTTTGACTGCCCCTATGAGATGCACAACCTGACCGCTGACACCTTTATATCCCGCATGGTGGAGGAATTAAGCGAGGAACATAAGGAAGTTCTGTATTTCCTCTCTTTGCGGCTGTACAGCACCACCCGTCTTGCCGCTGTTCGTGGGCAGTCTGACCGCAACATCCGCAAGCTGCGAAAAACCATCCACAAGAAATTGCAGCGCCAGATGTATGACCATCTGTGCGGCAAACAGGAGCATGGCGGCAGCCTGACCTTGCGGGAACGCCAATTTTTGGAGGAATACTCAAAAATCGCAAAGAAACAGGGCAAGGATGCCGTGATCCGGCGGGAGAACAAGACCAAGCGCAGAAAAAAGAAAAACCGCCCCTGATAATTGGGACGATTAAGGAGAAAGGGCGTGTATGATGAAAAATTTGTTTGAACAGTCCCGTTCCCATTGGGTGCGGTACGATCACTACGAGCTGAAAACAGCGGAAGATGGCAAGCGGTACATCACCCCCGGCAAGAGTGCAAAGCCGGATGTCTACAATCCGCTGAAAGAGGCCCCCAACATTGTGCTGGATGCGCTGAATGTGGGGATGCTGATGATGGGGCGCAAGCCGGAGGCAGAAGTGGAAAAGGCGGTGATGGAGTTTGTCACCCGGTACGGCCTGCTGGGGCTGATGACCGCTCTGCCCACCACGCCGTCCTTTATGGACTATGAGGCGGTATACCTGCCCAAAAACCATTTTATCAAGGAAGAATCCATGGCGACGGACAAATATCTGTCCCTGTTTTATCCCTTTGACCAGCTGGACTTGGTGAAGAAAGGCATAGAATCTACATGGAACGTGTCCGGTGACCGGACAATGATTGCCCTGACCATGACTTTCATGGACGAGCCGATGGCGAAGAACATGAGCTTCCAGCGGGAGTATGCGGAACCCTATGACTGGGTTGCCCAGCAGTTCAAGGACTGGGCCTTTACGCTGACCACGGCCATTTTGTACTACAATGACTATGATTCCATCGACGAGGACGCACGGGGACTGTACCGCAAGGCCATGGCTGCGTTTGGTGGGATTGCCCCCAGTTACCATATCGAGCTGCTGGATAAGCCCACCATCTACTGGGATTTCCATTCGTTGCTGCTGGGCATCCAGATGATGTTCAGCTTTATGCTGGTGGACGGTGACCAGCCCCTGCGCCTGTGCAAGCACTGCCAGAAGGTGTTCCTGGGCAGTCGGTCCAACGCCGCCTTTTGCAGCCCACGGTGCAAGAACCAGTACAATGTCTATAAGAATCGTTCAAAAAAGTAGCAAAGAGACGAAGCCTAACATCTGTTTTGTCAAAAAACGTAATCTGTTCTGCAAATATTGGAGGGAGATATCAGCTATGAGATTGTTTGAAGTTGCAGACCGGTATTGTAAAGAGAGCAGTTGGAAAACCCTTGCTCTACTGAAAATGTGTCTGTTTTCCGTTGGCGTTATGGTTGGGATGCTGGTTCCCAAAGAAAAGAAAAAGGCTGTCTTTTGTATTGGTGCCGTGACATTCCTTGCAACTTACATCCCGTTGATGGAGAAACTTTTCCGCACATGGCAGACGGAAGAACAGGAGAAAACCGTATGAATCACGAAAAAGTTTATAGCATGAGTTTTAGCAAGATTTATCCGCTTTTGGTTAGTAAGGCGGAGAAAAAAGGGCGTACATTGGAGGAAGTAACTCAGGTCATCACCTGGCTGACGGGATATACCGCAGAAGAAATTGAAAAGGCTGCGGCGGGTTCTGTGACATACGGCGATTTCTTCCGTAATGCTCCGCATCTGAACCCAAATCGGAAACTGATTACCGGCGTTATATGCGGTGTGCGTGTGGAAACCATTGAGGAACCGCTGATGCAGGAGATTCGATATCTGGATAAACTGGTCGATGAACTTGCTAAAGGCAAGGTTATGGAGAAAATACTGCGTGATGGAACATAACAGGCAAAACAATCTCTGGAAGAAAAATTTCTATATCCTGTGGGCGGGACAGGCGATTTCCGTGCTGACCAGCTCAATTCTGCAAATGGCGCTGATCTGGTATCTGACCGCCCAAACCGGCTCGGCGCTGGTGCTGTCCCTTGCATCCATGGCGGGCTTTTTACCCAGCGCCATATTGGGAATGGTTGCCGGGACGCTGGTGGACCGGGTGAGCCGGAAAACGGCCATGATAGGGGCGGACTTGTTTATTGCCGCAGTCAGTCTGGTATTGGTGCTTGCTTCCGCAGGCGGCGAACTTCCCATCTCGCTGGTGCTCGCCGTGCTTGCTGTGCGGAGCATGGGAACTGCTTTCCATACGCCTGCCATCAGCGCGGCAACGCCCCTGATCGTGCCTGCCGAGGAGCTGACAAGGTGTTCCGGCTACACCCAGTCGCTGCAAACTGTCGGCTACATCGCTGGGACTGCCATCGCCGGGATTTTGTACCCGATCTGCACCATCAGCCAGATGGTGGCGCTGGATGTGTTCGGCGCATTGGCGGCCAGCCTTGCGGTGGCGCTGATCCATATTCCAAACCACAAAGTGGAACAGGTGGTAGCCGGGAAGCCCTCTCTGTTCAGAGAGATGCGTGAAGGGCTTGCTGTGATCCGAAAGCAGCGGGGCCTGTATGCCCTGATGTGGACAGCGGCGCTGTTTATGATTTTGTATTCCCCCATCAACGCCCTGTTCCCACTCATGTCGCTGGACTGTTTTGGCGGCACCACCGTCCATGCGTCCATCGCAGAAATTGCCTTTTCTATCGGAATGCTGGCCGGCGGTCTGCTGCTCGGCAAATGGGGCGGCTTCCAGAACAGGGCGACGTCGATCATCGGTGCAGTAGTTTTGATGGGTGTGCCGATCCTTCTTTCCGGCCTGCTGCCATCAAACGGCTTCTGGCTGTTTGCCATGTGTTGCGTGGCCATGGGATTTTCCACTCCTTTTTATAACGGGCCGGTCACCGCGCTGATGCAGGAACGCATCCCTCCAGAATATCTGGGCCGGGTATTTGGACTGTACGGCAGCGTTGCGTCTCTGGCAATGCCCATCGGCCTGATGCTGTCCGGCGCGTTTGCAGATACTGTGGGGACGCAGAACTGGTTTGCTTTCACCGGCGTACTCTGCATCGTACTGGCCGGACTCATGTATGGAATTCCCTCCATCCGGCACATCGACCGGGAAAAATCTGAATAGAGAGGCTGTATATGATTCGAAAATTATGTGTGGAAGATATGGATCAAGTTATAGAACTGTGGCTTCACGGGAATTGGGATGCCCACAGATTTATTCCGAGAAGATATTGGGAAAGTCATGCGGCGGAAGTCCGTGAGCAGCTTTTGTGTGCGGAAGTTTATATATACGAAGAAAATGGGCGTATCCTTGGATTTGCAGGGATGCAGAAAAACTACCTTGCCGGAATCTTTGTCAAAAAAGAATCGCGCGGCAACCGGATCGGAAAGCGGCTTCTGGATCATGTGAAATCTGTGCATCCATCCATGACATTAAATGTGTATCAGAAAAACCAGAGGGCAGTATCGTTTTATGAGCGGGAAGGCTTTTTGGTTCTCCAAACAGAAACTGACCACGAAACTGGCGAGATAGACTATACCATGGGTTGGAAACGAGGAAAAAAGGAAACGTGCCAAACGCATTATGAATTTCTGGCAAAAATCGAACCTGTCCCAGACAAAGGCGGCGCTTATGTGCGCTTTCCTTATGACATTCGAAAAGAGTTCGGAAAGGGCCGGATGAAAGCGGAGATCACCTTTGACGGCGAGCCGTACTCCGGCAGCATCGTCAATATGGGAGTAAAAAACGAAGACGGTTCCGTTTGCTATATCATTGGGATTCGGAAAGATATTCGAGAAAAAATTGGAAAACAGCCGGGTGATCCTGTGAAAGTTACTGTAACAGTGGCTCGGCCGTAAGGAGGTGGAATGCCATGTGGGAATGTCCCAAATGCGGACGGAAGTTTAAGAATACCAATCAAAGCCATTACTGCGGTACTGCTCCGCAGAGCATTGAGGAATATATCGCACAGCAGCCGGAATATACCCGGCTGTATCTCTGTCAGATCAACGAAGTCATCCAAAACGCACTGCCGGACGCTGTGCAAAAGATTTCCTGGAGTATGCCGACCTACTGGAAAAAGCGGAACCTGATCCAGTTTGCGGTATTAAAAAAACACATCGGGCTGTATCCCGGCCCTGCGGCGGTAGAAGCCTTTGCAGACCGGCTGCAAGGATACAAAACCAGCAAAGGAACCATCCAACTCCCCTATGACAAGCCGCTTCCCCTTGACCTGATCTGCGAAATTGCGGTATGGTGTGGAAAGGAGTATGGAGAATGGAGGTAACGAAGAATGAGTGGTGAACAGGGGCTGACCCCGTATGAAACCAGAGAAATCCTCTTTTACAAGACCGAAAACGGAGAGGTGCGGGTGGAAATCCTGCTCTTTCAGGAAAACCTCTGGCTGACACAGGCAAAAATGGCAGAGCTGTTCGAGGTACAGAAAGCGGCCATTTCCAAGCATCTGAAAAACATTTTTGAATCCGGCGAACTGAGCGAGGATTCAGTTGTTTCCAAAATGGAAACAACTGCGGCGGACGGGAAACGGTATCAGACCAACTATTACAATCTGGATGCCATTATCGCTGTGGGGTATCGTGTGAACTCCAAAAAGGCGACCATGTTCCGCATTTGGGCGAACAGAGTGTTGAAAGAGTTCATCATCAAAGGTTATGTGATGGATGACGCACGGCTGCGGGAGCCGGAGAACTTTTTCGGCAAAGATTATTTCGAGGAACAGCTGGAGCGTATCCGGGACATCCGGGCCAGTGAGAGAAGATTTTACCAGAAAATCACGGACATCTATTCCCAGTGCAGCGCCGACTACGATGTGGAAAGCCCCATCACAAAGGAGTTTTTCGCCACGGTGCAGAACAAGCTCCACTATGCGGTCACCCATCATACCGCCGCCGAGATCGTATACGACCGTGCCGACAGCACCAAGCCCAACATGGGGCTGACCACATGGAAAAACGCCCCCAAAGGCCGCATCCGTAAATCGGATGTCACCGTCGCTAAAAACTATCTGAACGAAACGGAAATGCGTAACTTGAACGAGATTGTCACCATGTACCTGGACTATGCGGAACGGCAGGCCCGCCGGGGAAATGTCATGTATATGGCCGATTGGGTCAAGCGGCTTGACGCATTTTTACAGTTCAACGAGGAAGATATTCTGCGTGATAAAGGCAAGGTGACCGCCGCCATTGCCAAAGCCTTTGCCGAGAAAGAGTTTGAAAAGTTCCGGGTTTTGCAGGATCGGACCTATCAGAGCGACTTTGACCGGCTGGTTGCGGAAACTTCGGATGATCTGACAGAATAACCATATACACAGAAAGCCCACGCCACCGGTTCTCTTTCCGGCTGCGTGGGCTTTTTTCGGCCATCGCTTATTTCTTGTTTTGCAGCTGTTCATGGGCTTCCTGCTGGACGATCAGCCCTGCCGAAAAGCCATACTTGAAATGGCTCTCACTTTCCTCGCATTGGGCGATAGCGTTCTGCGCCCGGAGTTCCTCCACCAGCGCATAGTCCTCTTTGCTGAGCCGCTGGGATAGCTGCTCCATCAACGCCGCACAGGTTTGGACCGCTTTGCGGTATTCCGGGGATGTGGGCACTACTGTTTCACAGGGATAAAACTCTCCATTATACATGGCTTCTAAAATCATGGTGTTCCCTCCCTCAACAGTAGACCAGCTCAGCCAGGACAATTTCCTCGGCTCTGTTGTGGATGGAGTTCATGGAGCGCACCCATGCCATCTGGTCGGCAGCTTTCAGGGCTTCTGTGACGCCCTCTTGCTGCATCATGGATTTTTCAATGATTTCCAGCCGCTCCCGGCAGGCGGTGTCGATTTCTTCCAAGTGGGGAAGCAGCTTTTCAGTGACAATGAGATCGGTATACAGAATGGGCCGATGTTCTTTTAAGTAGGCACGGCGCATCCGGCCATATTTCCCGATATGGTACTCTTTGGTGTCTGCTAACACAAGGTTGGGAATGAGATAGTCGCCGCATTGGGTGTAAGTCAGTTCCATACAAGGCTCCTTTCGTGAGAATGTGGTTGACAGTTACGGTAGGTTTGAGGGCATCCCTCCTTTATCATAACTGTCTTTTCATTCGCCACAAATGAGCCGCCAGTCATGATGTAATGTTTTTTGGTGTAATCCACCCTCTATACATTACATCATGGGCAAATATATTAGCACGAATTAAAAATCATAACTAAAATGTGAGGTAGCGTATGTTTTGCAAGAAATGCGGTGCAACTTTACCCGATAATGCCAGATTCTGCGGAGCCTGCGGGACACAGCAGGACAGTATGGCACAGCCCTCCCAAGGAATGTACCAAAACCCGGTGAATCAATTAGATTTTACTGTGTTCGGAGGAAATTTTCCCGCTGTGACCATAAGACTGGGTGCCGGCGAAAGCATTTATACCCAATCCGGCGGGCTGTCTTGGATGGACAGCGGAGTTGTTATGGAAACAAACATGCAGGGCGGGCTGATGAAGGGACTCGGACGAATGTTTTCGGGCGAGTCGCTTTTCATGGCAACCTTTACGGGAACAGCTCCCGGTCAAGAACTCACCATAGCATCCTCTTTCCCCGGAAGCATATTACCTCTGGAACTGTCCGGAAGAGCGATTATAGCACAGAAATCGTCATTCCTGTGTGCGCAGCCGAGTGTTGAACTCAGCGCCTATGTTACCAAGAGCATCGGTGCGGGACTTTTCGGCGGTGAGGGTTTTATACTTCAGAAACTCACGGGTTCCGGATATGTGTTCCTCGAGATCGACGGAAGCCTTGTTGAAAGAGACCTCGCTCCCGGAGAACAGCTTAAGGGCATCTCTAAAAACCTCATGCAATATTCGCCCAAATATGATATAATATACCTATGAAACAGATAAATTTTTTTGCCGAAGATAATCGCCTTGACAGGCTCAGTAAAAT
>Ga0209723_1002288_pt1 | contig 26083 bp, 20 predicted proteins | sample BiotimSIPDNA_2_FD_185750 | JGI IMG/M metagenome (GOLD analysis project Ga0209723, IMG submission 185750) | Anaerobic biogas reactor microbial communites from Washington, USA - Biogas_R2 time_0 SIP DNA (SPAdes) (version 2) | ecosystem: Engineered > Bioreactor > Anaerobic > Unclassified | place...
TACCTTATGGAAAATTTTCTATCAACAAAAACAAGAAGTTTGGTATGTTGTTCACGCTTCAGCGTGCTAAGTTGTTCACGGCTTTTGTGTTAACATGCACACTAAAGTGTGAACAACATACTATAAATATTTTCTTTCTGGGTTGTGGGCAAAGCCCACCTTAGGGAGCAGGAATTATGAGTAGTGTCGGAGGTTGGATTGAACGGGCCAAATATGACCTTGACACAGCGACCGCCATGTTCGATTCCGGCCGTTATCTCTATGTCGTGTTCTGTTGTCAACAAGCGATCGAAAAGACGTTGAAAGCCATCATTGTAAAAAATAGCGGAGAGTTCCCGCCGAAGATTCACAATCTTCCACGGCTGGCCGAACTTGCCGGTATAGTAATGGAGCCGCGGTATACTTCTTTCATTGGTGAATTGTCGGGATATTATGTGCAAACGAGATATCCTGAAGAAATAGAGATGCTTTCCCGCGATATGGATATGGATACTGCCCGGGAAATAATCATTAAGACGCAGGAGGCAATGCAATGGCTGTTCTCTCTGATCCAATAAGGCAGCGCGTTTTAAGCGCGGCACGCATCCTTGATGGAATTACACCTGTCCGGGCGGTTTATGTCTTTGGTTCCCAGGTGGAGGGGGGGGCACATCGTTGGAGTGATATTGATGTCGGTTTCTTTCTAGAGGGGATGGATGCTTGGGATATGCGTCGGTGCGCCCAGGTTATGTATCAGGTGCAGCAAGGCGCGGGACTGGATATAGAAGCGCACCTGTTTCCCGCTCGTTTGCTGAAAGAATGTGAACCGGCCAGTTTTGCTGCCTATATCATGTCGCACGGTGTGTCCATTCCTTTGGAAGAGTTGGCTGCCTGAATCCCGTCACTTTTGCCTGTGAATGGCAGGGAGGCTTAATTCGCCGCTCTCTTTTCACGGACCCCATGTTCGTGCAGTACGATTACATAGGAAACACCGGGCAGGGTTCGGTCACCCTTGCCTGTGGCGAGCACCAGGTCGTCGATGCCGTCATTGTCCGCATCGCCGACGGCGAGCCAGGACGATTCAGCGTAGTCGGCGTTAAAATCGGCAACGAGCTCCCGCGTGACGGCGCCGTTCTGTTGAATTTCATAACGGAACACGTGGCCCAGGTGCTCGCTGGTGATGAATTCGGAAGCATGGTCGCCCCGGGTGGACACGAAGAGTTCGTTCCGCCCGTCCTTGTCCAGATCGGCGACGGTCATCATCTTTTCAAAGTAGGCCATGTCCAGGTCGGGCGTGTCTTTCTCGAAAACATAAACCGGTTCGACGGCCTCGCCCACACGATAGACGATCAGCGTGGCCAGGTTTGTTTTCTGTTCTTTCTTCCAGCCCAGGACCATTTCGTTTTTGCCGTCCGAATCCACATCGCCGACGAGGATGGAGACATAGAAGCAGGGGTTCCCTTCGTAGCCTTCGACGACGAGTCGGGGCTCCGTGGTCAGTTCGCCTTGCGGATCAAACTCGAAGATTTCCGCACGCGCGGCGCCGGGGCGAAAACCGTTAGCCACGATCAATTCCAGGGCGCCTTCATTGTCCACATCCGCCAGGATGGTTTCTTCCCCGGAGCCGGAGAGATGGTGGATTTTTCGCGCGTCTACCCGGTCCAGCGCCGCATCCACGTCATAGCGGATGATTTCACCGCCGCCGCAGTAGGCGGCGAGCACTTCCTTCAGACCGTCGCCGTCCAAGTCATGTATGCCGAAACTGTGGGTGTATCCGCTGCTGTTGCAGTGTTCTGGCCGGCATGCGGTCCGCCTGGTAAGGGTCTTGCCATCCGTGGCCAGCACATAGAAGAACGCCGTTCCCGCCCCTTCCTGTCCCGTCCCCAGCACCATCTCGTTCCGGCCATCTCCGTTCAAATCGGCCACGCGCACCGAAAGGCCCATGCCTGGGGTGTGTTCCGCCAGGTTTTTCGCCAACAGTGTAGTTGTCCACGCGCCTTCCGGCGTCTTTTTGAACAGGTGCAGGCAACTGTCCGGGCAGCCTGTCGTCAGGATTTCATTCCGTCCGTCATTGTCCGCGTCACCGATTTCCACGTCCCAGCCCGCGTAGCTCTGCGCCACTTGCGCCGCCAGCTCTCCGGTCCAGCCCGGTCCCAACCGGACCACTTGCTCCAGGTCAGGTAATGCTGGCGCTGTATCTGCCGTTGCAACAAAAACACACAGGAAAAGGAATAAGGTGACACGGAAAACGATTCGATCCATCTTGTGCTATGCTCCCTTGGAAATACTCTTTATTAGCCTTCGCAAACGGCGTACAAAGAACCGCACAGATCCGGGTAGTCGAAGCCCAGTTTATATAGCCCCTCGATCTGTTCCGGCCCCAGAATCTCCTGGCGTATCAGCGTGTCGAGTTGAAAGTCCGCCAGTATCTTCAGCATAACGCCGCCATGGTCGATTACGCTCAGGGCGGCGGATTCGATATCCCGGAGGAACGTGTCGCGGTCATAAACACGCCGGTGTCCGTGTTCCAGGTCATGGGGCGTCAAGGCGAACAGATCGGAAATCAGATCCATGCGCAGGGCAAGCTGCCTGGACAGGGCGCGGGCATTGGGAACGACCAGGAAAAGACGGCCTGATGGGGATAACAGCCGCCGGGCCATGGTCAACAGGGCGACGGGGTCCTGAACATGTTCCAGGACATAGATGATGAACAGGGCGTCGTAAACGCCTTCCGGCTGCGCCGGCAGAAAATCCTCAAAGAGGGCATGGTGAAAAACGGCATTGTCCGGGCCGCTTTGTCTGCCCGCTTCGTAAAAGGCGCGGTTCCCCTCCACAATATCCAGCCGGGCGACCAGCGGCGCCAGCAATGTCGTGTCCACGCCCTCGGCAAAACCCAGCTGCAGTCCCCGCATGGCGGTGTTGAGATAGGGTGCAAAGGTGCGCACAATCAGTTCGCGGATGACACGGTCCTGGGGCGAGCCCTTGGTGTAGGTGGCGCCCACCTTCTCCAGCGATTCAAAATCATCCGTGTCCTGTTTCTTGTCCATATCATCCATGGTGTATGGGAATGCCCTTTATTATGGGAATGACGTTCCACGGGCCCTTAGCCAACCGCTCTCATCGGGAAGTATGGTAATGCAACCCGGATACTGCCCACAAGTAACAGCAAAATCTGTGTACTCTTATTAGACCGGCAGGGGGCCCTTATCTGCCCAATACGGCCGCGCCGAAGGATTTGGCCCGGTGAAAGTCGGGCGCGCCGCCATGGTCGATCCAGGTGATCCAGGTGGGCGTGCCGTCCAGGGCGTCATAATCCGCCCGGAAGAGTCCCAGCCGAAACTGTTGTTTCGGCCGCAGTTCCATGCGCATGGCTTCAATGGCCGCGCGGGGAATAGCCATTTCCACCGTGTAGCCCGTGGGCGTTACCTGCGCGTGGAACAGCCACCCGCCCTCGGGGCTCCAGGCATCGTCGAATTTCCGGTAGAACCCCGCCTTGTAATCATGCACCGCGTTCAGCGGTGCCGCCTCGATGCAATAGTACACGGCGCTGGATTCACCGGGCCACAAAAAAATCTCGGCGCGGTCCTGGGGATTGACATCCCCTTCATCGCCGGACGGCGGCGCCCAGGCGGGCGTGGGATCTTCACATTCAAAGGCGCAGATCAACGCCTCTTCATTCCAGAACAGCCACGCCCGGGTCGGCGGAACCGGGCGTGCGGCGTCTCCGGCCGCGACAAAAACCTCAAAGGGGCATTGCCACTGGTAACAGGGCTCATTTAGAACCCCGTCCACGCAAACGGCCTCCGGCATATACGGGATGACCAGTGTCTCCGGTTGCGGGCGCCACAAGGAGGCGCATCCGCCCAGACATGCAACCATGAACAAGAGTGCGGTAGTCCGTTTCATAGATTTTGTTCCTTTCCGGGATAGGTTCCTTCCAGTGCGGCCACATATTCCGTCAGCGGCGGGTCGCCAAAACGTTTCACATAGTCCGCGTCAATCCAGGTGGCGAAAGTGGCGGCGTGACGGATGCCCCTGCGGGCGTAAGCGTCCGCGTCGGCCCGCACAATAGCCTCCAACCAGGAGATCTTTTGCGCGGGACGCTGCCAGGACGAGAAGCGGGACACGTCCAGCCAGTATTCGAGCACTTGTGCAGTGTCCTTGCCAAACACTTCAAGATTGGCGTCCAGAATTTCCAGGTAGGCGGCGTGGGAGGGAGGATCGGCCTGTTCGCCTAGCATCGCCTCCGGGTCATTGATAGAACGGTCGTACAAGCGTGAAATGGGGGCGAACTCCAGGAACAGCGCTTCATGGGGTTTTATCGTCGCCGGGGGGCGCAGGGTCTTGCCGTAGGCGATATGGCTGAGCGTCGCCACAGGGTCAAGATGCTTCCGAAGGGCTTTAACCATGGCGTTTTCCACCAGGACAGCCTGGTCGGCGGCGTTCAATCCCTTGCATTTCGGGCAGTGGCACCACTTTCCGCCGTCATCAGGCCAGTAAAAGTAACGCCCTGTGGTCGGCCGCAACAAGCGCCCGTATTCCACAGCCTTTTCCGAGATTCGTGTCAGGGCTTCCGGGGAAGAGGGGCAACAGTTGCCGTCCGGGTTCCGCTTGCCCGATTCATCCAGGCGGAACATTTTCATGGCGGGCGAATAATACAACTCCCGTGAAAGCAATGTGCCCATGGCGTGCAGTTCATATTCTACTTGCACGCCGGATTCCCGGCAATCCTTCAGAAATACGCTTCCTGTCTCAGATTTCAGGAAATCCAACAGGATATCCAGACGTTGTGCGGCATGCAGCGCGATGGTGGTGATGCCCGCCTTTGCGGCACGTTGCGGCCAGTCGGCCAGGGACAAGTCCCAGGGATACAGCACCACACCACGCGTGATGAAACGGGGGGCGTTTGTTGTTGCCCGGGCGCCCGCGCTGAGTGCGGCGCAGGCCAATACGCCAAGCGCTTCCCGTCTGGACAAAAGAATTGTATTCATAATGCGTATCTCCAAAGCGCCGGATCCTGCATCCGCGGTTTAATCTTGCCCGAAGATGTGGATACGCGCCGGGACGGTATTAGTGTAACAAGCCCTGAATATGGATGCAACCCCATGATATTTATGGAGTTGATACTTTACGCTGCGCTGTCATTGAAGTGAGGGGGATGTTTTTGTATCATAGGACGATCAGGGTGGGGATATTGGGCAACTTCGGGAGTTTGCACGGTTTTGAATGCACATTTGACGATACACGAGATCATAGAATTACTTTGCGATGGCGCCCATCTTACGCGCGAGCAATCCGCGCGCGCCATGGACCTGATCATGTCCGGCGAGGCAACCAACGCCCAGATGGCCGCCCTGCTGACCGCCTTGCGCATGAAAGGCGAGACCTCCGAAGAAATCACGGGTTTTGCCCAGATCATGCGCTCTTACGCCACCCGGGTGACGACGTCGCGCGAGCCGCTGTTGGATACCTGCGGCACGGGCGGCGACTGCCGGGGCACGTTCAATGTGTCCACCACGGCGGCCTTTGTCGCCGCAGGCGCGGGCATTGCGGTCGCCAAGCATGGAAACCGCGCGGCATCAAGCCGTTGCGGTAGCGCGGATGTGCTGGAAGCGCTGGGAGTCAACATCGACCTGGACGCGGAGCAGGCGGGCCACTGCATCGATGAAGTGGGCATGGGTTTCCTGTTCGCGCGCAAACTCCACAGCGCCATGAAATATATCGCCCCCGTGCGTGTGGAACTAAAGGTCCGCACCATCTTCAATATCCTGGGCCCCCTGACCAATCCGGCCGGGGCCGACCGCCAGATGGTGGGCGTGTTCAACGCGCAGCTGGCGCCCACCATGGCGCGCGCGCTGCTTTCCCTGGGCGCCCGCCACGCCTTTGTTGTTGCCGGGGAGGACGGCCTGGATGAAATTTCCCTGAGCGGGCCTTCGTTGATCTGTGAAGCGCGCGACGGCATGGTAACGGAGTATGAAATAAATCCCCATGATTTCGGGATTTCACCGGTGGCGCTGGAGGCTATTCTTGGGGGTGACGCCGAGGTAAACGCGGCCATTACCCGTCGCGTGCTGGAAGGCGTGGCCGGGCCTTGCCGGGATATGGTAGTGTTGAATGCCGCGCCCGCCCTTGTCGCGGGTGGCGCCGCCGCCACCCTGCAGGAAGGTGTCGAACGCGCGGCGGAGATCATCGATTCCGGGGCCGCCCTGGCAAAACTGAACGACCTGATCGCCTTCACCCGGGGCTTGCAGATTGATCCCGTGTGACCGCCGGCCGCTGATCGGCCACGGTTCCGGGAAATCGAAAATAGTAGATGGACCAGGAAGAGGAGCATGACTGCCGGCAGGCCGGCAGCGCATCGGACATGTCGTCAAGGAGCACTAATGAACAACATCATACCTCAGGATTCCCAGGGGACGCCGCTCCCCGCGGCGGTATTCTCCGGGGATTTCAACGCCGGCAAATCGTTGCTGATCAATGCGCTTTTACACCAGAATTCGCTATTCATCAGCCGTGAGGAAAGCATGACGCCGCCCGTGCTGGTGGCTAAAAGCGATGGCGGCGACGTGATTTACGGGGCACGTCCCCGGGGGGAGCGGGAGGCCGTGGCCCTGTCGCGTGAACAGTTCCTGAGTTCCAGGAAAGTGGGCGGCGTTCCCTGTGAGAGCGACGCGCTGTGTGTCCTGGCTCCGGAAATGCCGTTCCGGCATTTTGTGCTTGTGGATACGCCCGGCGCCTCCAGCCAGGAAAACAGGCCCGCAATTCCCGCGGCGGCGCCCGCCCTGGACAACGCGCTCTTTGTGTTGGTGACCACGCTGGAATACTGGCCCGCGCGGCATACCATGTCGCTGATTCGGGAGTACCAGATGCGTTTCCCGGGCAGGTTCATCGTCGTGGCGAACATGGCCGACCATATCAATACGAATGAAATCAGGCGGGTGCGCGACAAGGGGCGTCAGCGCATGGAGCGGAATGGCATCGCCCCGGCGCCGCCTTTCTTCACGCTTTCCGCGCGGCTGGAACTGGCGCGCCGGACGGGGGATGATGAATATCGCAGGCGGATCAAGGCCGATGTGCGGGAATTATGCGATGCGGGTTTTGATGCGTTCCGGGTGGCCTTGTATGAATTCGAGGCGAAAGTAGCCTCACGCGCCGTGGACTATGACCTTGAAACCTTATTGAACAGCCCCCTGGCCGAGGCCGTTATCATGAATCAGAAAGGGCAGAAAATATGCTGATCAATCCCCACCAGGAGAACCGTGAATGGCTGTTGACGGCCTTGGACTATCTTGAAGAATTCGCGGCGCAGGACGAGGACTATTTTGGCGACCGCAGCTATGAGGCCAAGGCCATGGCATACCAGCGGGCGGTTGTGGAGGACGGCAAATACCGGGTCGTCTTCCTGGGCGCTTTTAATGTGGGCAAATCCACCGCGATCAACGCCTTTCTCGGCGGCGCGTACCTGCCCATGGACATTGAAGAATGCACCTCGCGGCTGACCTTCATCCGGAAAGGGGAGGACCTGCGGCTGGCGCTGCAGCTGGAGTCGGGAGCCTCCCGAAACGAGATCGACGCCCTGGAGCGTTCCCTTGCCGGCATCGAGGCTGTCGTGGAAATCAGCGATGACAACCGTTCCCTTACCGTGCGTTGCCCGGACCAGAATCCCGACCGCATGTGCAAGGCCCTGGAGCCGTTGGTGACCGTGTCCGCCGACGAATGCTATCCCCACCTGGCCCCGCTGCGCGGCAAGATGGAATCCTTGACCCTGTTCCTGCCCACGGACGCCCTGGACACCGATATCGTCTTTATCGACACGCCGGGCGTGCACAGCATCTCGGACACGCGGCAGAAAATCACCTACGACATTATCGAGCACTGCCACCTCGTGGTCCTGTTCGTGGACAGCGCCTTTGTGGGCAATGTGCATGACCTGAATTTTATCAAGCGCATTATCACCTGCAGGAACCGGCGCGTTTTCTTCGTGCTGAACAAGGCCGACAAACTGGAGAACGAGGAGATCGACCCGCGCGCGACCCACGGCCCCGCCGCACAGCTGGTGGAAACATTCCGCCGCAATGACATTCCCGACAACGCCGACGTGTTCTTCCTGTCCGGGTACCGCGCCTTGCGCGCCATCGAACTGGACCAGGGGCTCCTGAAACTGGAGGAGGCCCTTGAGGACAACAAACTGCTGATCCCCACGGCTGTCACCGAACGAATCGTCCAGAGCCAGGAGCCCGAACGGGACCTCTCGGCCTATCTGATGGGACAGAGCCGTTTCTCGCATCTGAGGGAACGCCTGCTGGATTACCTGATCAATGAAAACAAATCTAACGCCATCGTGTCCCTGGCGGGCCGCTTCGTCTATGAGCGCGCCGCCGATTATCTCATCAGCATCCGGAACACGCTGAAACTGGCCCGCGACCCGCGCAAATTCGACGAACTGCGCGCCAGTCGTGAGGCGCTTATGGACCGTCTCAAAACGATACGGGAAACCGTCGGGGCTGCCCTTAAAACCTATGGGATACGCTTCCAGGGCGGTGAACTGGATGGCGCCGAGGTGCCGGGATATGTCGCCCGCATGCACGGGCTGCTCACGGAGGCGGCCATAGAGGCCCAGGTGGTGCAGCCCACCCTGTCGTGGCTGCGACAGGACGACCACTTAAAGCAAGCCTGCCGGGACAAGTTCAAGCCCCTGGCGCTGCAGCTCGAGCACCAGGTGGATACCTTTGTTACGGCCATCCTGGGTACGCTTACGGAGTCGGTCGAGGCGTCTGAAAAAGAGGTGTCGGAAATTGTGGCCGAGCAGATCGGGGCCGCCCGCGACCTGCGCGCCAACCTGATGGAACCGGAAAAGATCCTTCATGCCCAAGTGGAAAGTTCGGTTTCTGGCGAATACGTGGCTTTTGGAACCGGTGGCGCCCTTGTGGGCGTGATGGCCGGGGCTGCGGTCGGGTCCGTAGCGCCGGTGATCGGCACGGCGATTGGCGCCGGGATTGGCGGATTGCTGGGCGCTGCGCTGGGATTCCTGGCGCGTCTGGCGTGGAGCGAAGAACGCTGGGTCACGAAACTGACCCCGCTGGTGCGGCAAAACGCCCTTGAAATGCTGCTGCAGGGCAAAGCGGACGGTGCCAGGCCCATTGCGGCGCTGATCGCGGAATACCTGGAGAATCGGGGCAAGGCTTTCGAAGACGCCGTCAAGGCGGAACTCGAAAATGCCCTGGACGCCGTGCAGAAAGAGAGTTCTTCCCTGCTCGCCCGGGAAGAGGAGATCCGCCGCGAGCGCGATGCCATCATTGCCCGTCTTGAGCCCAAAGAATCCCGGCTGGAAGGCATACGCTCCCGTGCCGAATCCGTTCTGGAAGAGGATCCGATGCCCTGGGCCTCGACCTGAAGTACACATCGCGGTTTTATCCGTAATCCAGTATTGAATTCCGAATGGCACTGACGCAAGGTATTTGTAAATCGCAACTCTTAGGCGCTTAACGCCATTTCGCTGACAATTACCTATGAGTTTGACTTTCCTGGGAACGCCGCTCCCCAGAGCGGCAAAACACAGGAATAGATCCCCTGAATGGCAACCGTCCAAACCTTTGGCTGAGTCTTTTTGTCACTTCTCGTCCATACCCATAATCCTGCCGCTCTGGGGAGCGGCGTTCCCAGATATTCAGACTTCTGGGTTGCACTGAAGGTGTTCCTTCTTACGGGCGAAGTCTTGGAAGAGGCGTAGTACCTATAGGAAAAGTTTCTTTCCTTTCTGTAGTATGGCAAGCCCCGCGTTAGCAGAATACAAATAAACCGGTTGTAATTAGTGAATGTAGAAGCGGCGTCCCCGCCGCTTTTAACCCGGCAAGTTCGCGCCATCCTATACTGTCCCCGGAACTCCCAATAAACCTACTGCAGAGATTCCATGAACCGGCGGGAGAGTTCGGAAACGGTGGGGGTTGCAGGGAACGCGCCGGGGTAGGCTATATACTGGACATGGCCATCGGGATAAAGAACGTTGGTGCCCATGCTGCCCGAAGAAGTATCCCCCAGGTCTGTTGATATGAATTCCCACTCCATTGGTGCATGTATAGTTGTCACGCGTCCCTGCACAACATTGCTGAGGGGTTTCAACAGAAACTCCTTTCCGCTTTCGTCCCTGGCTTTGAGACATTCTCCCTCGTACTCGATTGGATCATTGTTCGCGGGATTAAGGAGTGTGTGCCAGTAGGCCCGAAAAGAAGCGTTATTGGATACGCTGAACAGCATCCGGGAAACAATGATATCGTCGCCTTGGCCATAACCGGCGCCCCTGTTTTCCCTGAAGGCCGCACGGGCGGCCTCCCGCGTGGGCCGGGACTCGTCACCACGGCTGTTCCCGTCTGAGGTCATCTGACCGATGCCTTCATCGTGGAGGTGCGCCATGTTTGCGGTTTGCTTTGCCTTCTGCTTTGCCTTGGACAGCACGGGCAGGTACATCGCCATCAGAATGCCGATAATTGCAATGACCACCAGTGCTTCAACCAGCGAGAAGCCACGACGATCCATGCGCGCAACCTTTCGTCGTTAATTCCGGAATCTCTGGAATTCCCAGCAGCACACCAGCAGGGTCAGGCCGATCAACAGCCAGTTGCCCAGGAAGTGTCTGGGCGCGTCGAGCAGCTTGTCATGGCCGTCGCAACCGGAACAGCCGCATCCGGGCTCTTCTTCGGGTTCCCCTTCGCCTTCACCTGGTGCTTCACCTTCGGCGGATATTTCACCCTCGCCTTCCGGCAGCGCTTCGCCTTCGCCTTCGGCGCGTGTCTCTCCCTCGCCTTCCGGCAGCGCTTCGCCTTCGCCTTCGGTTGGTGTCTCTCCCTCGCCTTCCGGCAGGACTTCGCCTTCACCTTCGGCGGGTGTCTCGCCCTCGCCTTCCGGCAGCGCTTCGCCTTCACCTTCAGCGGGTGTCTCTCCCTCGCCTTCCGGCAGGACTTCGCCTTCACCTTCGGCGGGTGTCTCCCCCTCGTCTTCGGGCAACGCTTCGCCTTCGGCAGGTATTTCACCTTCACCCTCGGTTAATTTTTCACCTTCGCCTTCAATAGGCGTCTCGCCTTCCTCCGCTTCTCCTTCCTCGGTAAGCGGGCATTCCAGATGAACAATACGCGTGGCAGTTCCAGGATCGCCCGTAGATCCTGTCACTTCATAACTCAGCGTATAGGCTTCCTGTTTTGGAGGGATGGGCCGCGCAATCACGTCTGGATTATTGAAGTCATTTTCGATGTACATCAGATTGCTTGTGTAAAGAAGTGCCGCCTGCTGCCAGATGAGCACCGGAACCGATGCCGGTTCCACAAGGTCCACCACCTCGCCGTCGCGAATGTCCAGCACCGATGCCAACCCGGCTTCCACATAGGGCGCATCACAGGCCAGCACCAGTTCCGCTTCCCCGGCCAGGATCACTACGATTGGAGCGTATTCATAGGCGCCCATATCCCAGCCTTTCCCCTGTGGTCGCGGAATACCTTCAATATCCGTGTCCGGCGCGCCCTCAGAAGTGCCGGCATCAATGCACGGCGATCCGGACTGCAGTTTGTAGCCGCCGGAGAACAGTGGATCTAAATCAATATTGCCTATACCGTCAAAGCCTCCGAAAATGCAGCTAAAAGTAACCATTGATGTGCCCTCGCACGAAATTTCGTCATCACCGCCAGCCCAATTGACATTGCCCCACAGAATGCAATTCCGTAGTACTGAATCCCAAGCCCAAATACCTCCTCCAATTCCTGCAACATTTTGCCGAAATGTACAATGATAAAAATAGGGGAAGGAATACCAATTACTAAAAACAGCGCCGCCGTGGTGGGAAGCGCGATTATTGTCAAAATAACAATTAGTAAATTGTGCTGTGCAGTAATAGTCAATGTATACTGCACCACCATCCGCATTCGCGTTGTTGGCTATAAAAGAACAATTGCTTATGTGAGGAGATGCGCCGTAGGTGATGTATATTGCACCACCGTGGTATGCCGAATTAGAGGTAAAAAGGCAGTTCCGAATAATGGGGGAAACGTGTCGAATATACATTCCCCCCCCCACGTATTCACTATATCCGCCTGTTATATGGAAACCATCAAGAATGGCGCGGTCAGCACCGTATATACTACCCCTAAAAAGTGTAGGGCTGGTTTTCCAGTTTCTTTTGTCACGGCTTGCTTCAACACCTGAAAACCCGCCATAAAGGGCCACGCCTTCCCTCATGGTGAGCATGGTGTCAGTGGTGGCGGTGTAGGTTCCCGCAGCGACCCAGACTTCGCCGCCGCCATCCTCTTCTGCCATGTTAACAGCATCCTGCAAACTACTGAAGGCTGTTTCCCACGATCGACCATCGGGATTTGGATCTATGCTGTTTATATTCACAAAATAGATATTGTCGCTAAAGACGGCGGCTACCGTCTTATCCCCGTCCATTACGAAGGAGATTTCAGGTTCATTCATAGAGACATCGCCCGTCCAATGGGTAAAGAGGCCGCCCATGTTTTGTGCTGCAATTCGGGCGATATCACCGCGCTCAAATATATACTGTCCCTCGGGCGGGCGGGTAATGCCAGCCCCGGCAGGAATGATATTGATGGTCAGGGTAACCCAATCCTCATCTTGTACGCCTTCTTCATAGGCGCCCATATCCACACCCATGCCCTGAGGCCTGGGATTTCCCTCTATATCCACGGAGGGCGCACTAAGCAACGTACCGGCATCGATGCAAGGCGAATTGAACTGTAGTTTAGGAATGCCCGGCGATGTCAGTAGCCTGGGGTCAACATCCATGTTGCCTTCACCGGAAATACCGCCTCGAACACAGCTGTAGCTAATGCTGGCACCCTCACTTGATTCAGGATATGTGGCTGCATTATTGCCCCAGAGAATACTGTTTTTTATCATGGTGGTCGGCGAAAAATAACAGTAAACGGCGCCGCCTTCACATGTAGCCCTATTATTTGTAAGAGTACAATTAACGATGAGACTTGACGAATCATCATCAAATATGGTTATGGCACCACCCCAAAATGCGGCCCTGTTATCCGTAAATACACAGTTTGTGATTGTCGACTCTGAAGAAATACAGGCTATGGCGCCACCGTAATCCGCGATGTTGTTGGTAAATATACAGTTCATTACCTGTGTTTCCGCCCTGTGGTTTGAGATGCCTCCACCATTGGCTTCATAAACAAACCCATTGACAATATGCAAGCCATCCAGAAGCGTTACATCCGCCCCGTGTACGCAACGACGCATGGATTCACCGTCAATCACCGTAGGGTTGTTTTTCCAGTCGCGTTGATCAAGTTCAGTTTCCACTCCCGAGAAACCGCCAAATACAGATACTCTCTCTTTCATGTACAACACGTTGGCCGCTGCCGAGGTATACAGCCCGGCTGTCGCCCATATCGAGCCTCCGCCATCCTCTCCGGCCCTGTCCACCGCCTCCTGCAGTGTCGCATAGGCGCTTTCCCAGGACCGGCCATCGGGACTTTCAGCGGTGCTGTCAGCCTTCACATAATAGATGTTCTCATCGAACACGGCAGTTGCGGTTTTGTCCGCATCCATCACAACGGAGATTTCACGGGTATCTCCGGACACATCACCCGACCAATTCTTAAATAATCCGAACATGTCTTGAGCCGTAATCAGAACGGTATCGCCGCGTTCAAAACAATAGAGACCTTTCGGCGGCGTGGTGCGCCCCATATCAGCAGGACTCGTATTGATGGTAAGTACAACCAAGTCTTCATTTGCCTCTCCTTCATAAGCGCCCATATCCACGCCTGCCCCTTGTGGCCGTGGATTGCCCATAATATCTGTGTCGGGAGCGCCATCAGAAGTACCCGCATCAATACAGGGGGAATGGGGATGTATCTTGGGCTTTCCCGGAGCAGCCAATAGCATTGGGTCAACATCAATATTGCCTTCCCCGGAGATACCTCCCCGAACGCAACTGTAGGTAACGCTGGGGACTCCATTTATTTCAGAAATGCCTGTTGCACCATTACCCCAAATAATGCAGTTGGTCACCGTGGGCGAGGCATTGAACTGATTTTTCATGCCGCCGCTGTTCCCTGTGAAGGTGCAGTTGGTTACCGTGGGCGAGGAGTCGGATCCATTGTCCATGCCGTAGCCGCCGTTCCCTGTAAAGATGCAGTTGGTCACCGTGGGCGAGGCGTCTATATTGTACATGCCGTCGTCGCTGTTCTCTGTGAAGGTGCAGTTGGTTACCGTGGGCGAGGAGGTGCTATTGAGCATGCCCCAATGGTTTCCTGTAAAGGTGCAGTTGGTTACCGTGGGCGAGGCGTGTTTATTGTACATGCCGTCGTCGCTGTTCCCTGTGAAGGTGCAGTTGGTTACCGTGGAGGAACTATAATAATTTGTCATGCCGGCGCGGCTGTTCCCTGTGAAGGTGCAGTTGGTTACCGTGGGCGAGGAATAATCATTGTCCATGCCGTGGCGGCTATTCTCTGTGAAGGTGCAGTTGGTCACCGTGGGCGAGGAGGTGCTATTGTGCATGCCGCTACTAGTATTCCCTGTAAAGGTGCAGTTGGTTACCGTGGGCGAGGCGTTATCATTGTACATGCCGCCCCTGAAATCACTCGTTCCGCGTGTAATCACAAACCCGTCCAGCACGGCATCGTTGGCGCCGATGACACATCGGCGCATATCCTCGCCGTCAATGGTGGTCACCTGGGTGGTCCAGTCGCGCTGGTCGCGTTCGCTTTCCGTACCGGAGAAGCCCCCATAGAGGGCCACGCCTGCTTTCATGGTCAGCACGGGGTCGGTGGCGGCGGTGTAGGTGCCCGCAGCGACCCAGACTTCATCGCCGGTAGACGCGGCGTTTACGGTAGCCTGAAGCGCGCCCGCGTCTTGCCAGGACGTGCCGCCGCCGCTTCCATCGGGGGCGACATACCAGGTGGCGGCGTAGGCCGGCCACGCGGCGACGGTCAGCAGCAGGAGAAAAAACGCTTTTCCCCACAGTTCGCGAAAACCCTGTGCTGTACCCATGCGAGCACCTCCGAATCCCCGTTTGTTCGTTGTCCGCCTTATCGTAACCTCCGCGTTATGCTGACAGAAACGGTCTGATCAGCATGAACACATCGACCGGCTTCACTGCCCATGCAACCGACCGACTGACGGCACAACGATACTTTTGAGGACACCATAATGACATCTGTTTAATTCTTTGCTAGACCGAAGAATTACCTGTTCGCATTATATAACTAAGTATCTTTTTTTGTCAAGGCCTTGGATCGCTTCTGTTAAAACTCGTCAGAAATATCACACGATTAAATTACTGACAACTTGAATATTATGTTTTATACGATAAAAAACATAAAGAATTTCTGAATTCCCGGAATTTTCCCAGTTATCCATGAATGTAGAAGCGGCGTCCCCGCCGCTTTCAACCCGGCAAGGTTGCCGCATCTACATTTTATTAGTAGATTATCGGTTCGTAGCCTCTATAAAAAACAAGAAATTAAATCGTTGTATGGATGTTGTTTTGGAGTGCGCAAGCCATGCTTGCGCTTTTACTTTTGCTTTCGCATAGGCCGTAAAATTCAGTATTAATAACCTGATATTTTGTTGCAAACCAGCAAGAAAGCGAAAGCGCAAGCATGGCTTGCGCACTCCAAAAGATGCAAAACATTGGTCTTTTCCCGCCGCCTTCTTGAAAAATAAAGCGAACGCGGGCTGTTCCTCACCTGCGGCTTCAGAAGATGGATTCCGGTCTTTTCGCGGCCTGGCGTGCTCTTCGATACACGTTTTTTTCACCGCGAAAAACCGGAATGACACGTTGTTGCTGGGTTCTTGATCTAACGTGGGTTTTGCCCACAACCCAGAAAGAAAATAGTTATAGTATGTTGTTCACACTTTAGTGTGCATGTTAACACAAAAGCCCTGAACAACTTAGCACGCTGAAGCGTGAACAACATACCAAACTTCTTGTTTTTGTTGATAGAATATTTTCCATAAGGTACTACGCTTCGTCCGGGACTTCGCCCGGAAGAAGTGGCGCCTTTGGCGCAACCGAAACGCAGCATCTCAGTCAGAAACAAACACGTGAAACACACCCGTATCAACGTATTTATCGTTTCATTATAAACAACCTTAAGCAGCGTCATTCCGGTTTTTTCGCGGTCTTTGGCCAGCATCGAAGAACGGTACTGTACAACGCGAAAAAGACCGGAATCCAGATTCGTCCCGCTGCAATGAATGTCCATTTCCCATCTTAAAAAATACATCCGACACGGGATGTTCCTCACGTGCGGCTTCCAAAGATAGATTCCGGTCTTTTCGCGGCCTGGCACATTCTTCGATACATTTCTTTTTCCCACCGCGAAAAACCGGAATGACGCGTTGTTTTTGGGTCTTTGAGACAAATCAAAACATGACATTCTTCTCGGTTACCTATACGTAAAACAGAACTCATAATTAATTGTCAGCGAAATGGCCTTAAGCGCCTAAACGCCACATAGTATTCGTGCTCGTAATCGTGCTCGTATCTCGTAATCGAAAAGTTACAACAGGATTCCGAGTACGAATCACGAGTACGAAACACGAGTATGAAACACGAGTACGAATCACGAGTATGAATCACAGCCGAATTCCGGCATTTCAAGCAAAAACTTCCAGGCCGGGAGCACCCGGATCGTCCCTGCGTCCGTCTCAACCGCCTCATCTTCGTTTCTGGTAACGATGACGGCTTCCTTGAGGCCGAGTTCCGCCATCGCCTCTTTCAAAGCGGCAAATTCCCGTTTTCTGGTCTGCGGCACAGCCAGAGACTCACATACCTGCACCAGCAGACGCGGCCGGCCGCGCACGGGCACAATGAAATCGACTTCCTTGCCGCTCTTCGTCTTGTAGTAGAAAATGTCCGGGTGAACCCGCCGCAACGCGATGAACACAAGATTCTCCAGCAAGTGTCCCGAATTGAGGAGGATTCCCGAGGCCGTCGAAGCGACCAATGCATGGTCGATGCAATAGACCTTTTTCGGATTGGTGTTGCTCCGTGCCAGCGAGGCGTCGAAAATACGAACGGCGAACAGAAAGTAGGCGTCTTCGAACCACGCCACATAGTCCGATACCGCGGCCCGGGGCGCGTTATGGCCCAGGGACTTCAGGTAACCGGTAAGCCGATTCACGGAATACAGCGAGGCCGTGTTATCGATCATCCAGTGCGCGAGGTCGCTGACGGCCTTCGGGTGGGCTATGTCGTGCCGCTCGACAAGGTCACGGAAGAGAATCGCGTTGAGATACTCCTGGTGCGTCTTGATCCGCAACCGTTCGTCAATATCAAGCACTTCCGGGAATCCGCCGGTCTCCCAATATTCCTCAAAGGCCTTCTGAACCAGGAGCCGTTTCCTTGTTGACAGGGGGCCTTCGCTCTCGAGCCCCTTGCCGTCGAGAAACTCGCGGAAAGAAAAGGGAAACAGTTCCCAGGAAAGCGCCCGGCCCCGCATCTGGGTAGCCACCTCCTTGGAGAGCATGTGCGCGGACGAGCCGGTAAGATACACCTCGCATTTCTCCGTGCGCATCATGCGGTCAACGAAAGGTTCCCAGCCGGGAACCGCCTGAATTTCATCGAAAAAGCAATAGACCGTTTCCGTGTTCTTCTTCTCCGGATAAAGCGCGTAATAGGCCTCGGCGATTACACCGAGATTCTCGTGCCGTAGCGGGTGAAGGCGGTCATCGAAGAAGTTCAGGTAAAGAATATTCCGCCTGGAAACCCCGCTATCCAGCAGGCGTTGGATGCGCTGATGCAGGTAGGTGGACTTCCCGCTTCTGCGCACGCCGATACAAACCGCCGCCTTTCCCTTGACCGGCTCCATGGGTATGCGCCGGGGCACACCCGTCTCCAGCTGCGCCTCCTGGAAGTCCAATAGAATGCTTTTTACGGTTTCTATCATGAACGATACCTGCTACATATCTTTCCAGGTTCTTTATAAACTTGTAATAAATATACGCGGTTTGGCAGTAAATTGTCAAGTATTATGCGCAGTTACACAAAGTTGGCCAGCAAACAGCACCGGGGCCCTGATTCCTGTACTCATTCCATGGGGTATCGCAACCCCCACTGGGCGCGGGCGGTGTCCAAGATGCCCATGAGGGCCACGGTATCCTCGAGTGTCATCAGGTCGCATTCGGTTTGCCCGGCACGCATGCACGCCATCACCGCCTCGGCCTCGTAGTTGTAGCCGTTGCCGGTCAGGGGCAGATGCAGGGTTTCGGGTTCCCGGCCTTGTACCGAGAGGGTGACGGTGTCACCGCGCCAGAACAGGGGATGAAGGGTGATGAAACCCTTCTCGCCGATGATGCATGCGTCCTGGGGCGTTTCCGTGCGCACGGCGCTGGCCGCCACGGCGAGGGCGCCGTTCGCATAGTGGAGGACGATTACATTCTGATCATCCACGCCGGTGGGGCCGATCGTGGCCGCGCTGGTGATGTTGACGGGATTGACCCCCAGGAACAGGGCCGCGAGGGACACGGGATAAATGCCCACGTCAAGCAGGCCGCCGCCGCCCATGGACGGATCGAAAAGCCGGCTTTCCTCGTTGTAGTCCGCGCGGAACCCGAAATCGGCGCGTATCATCCGCACGTCGCCGATAACGCCTGCCCGCACCCACGCCGCGGCCTGGCGCACCGTCGGCAGGAACCGGGTCCACATAGCCTCCATGATGAAGCGGCGGTTGTGCCGGGCGCAAGCAACCACTTCCTCCGCCTCACGCCGGTTGATGGTGAAGGGCTTCTCGCACAACACGGCCTTACCCGCCTCAAGGCAGAGGATGGCATTGCCCTTGTGCAGGGGATGGGGCGTGGCCACATAGACCACGTCCACTTCCGGGTCCGCCGCCAGAGCCTCGTAACTTTCGTGGCGATGGGGAATGTCAAAGGCCGCGCCGAATTGTTCCGCCGTTTCCCGCGTGCGGGAACCCACCGCCTGGAGCACGGCCCCCCGCGCCGATTTCAACCCTTCCGCGAACTGCCGGGCGATATTGCCCGTTCCAAGGATTCCCCAGCGAATGTTGTCAGACATAAAAGATGCTCCTTCATGCGGTACCTTATGGGAAATTTTCTATCAATAAAAACAAGAAGTTCGGTATGTTGTTCACGCTTTAGCGTGCTATGTTGTTCAAGATATTTGTGTTAACACGCACACTAACGTGTGAACAACATACGCTGAATATTTTCTTTCCAGGTTGTGGGCATAGCCGATGCCGGATAAAAGAGGTGTATTGTAACGAAGGCGTTGTCTGCAAATAAACGCCGGCGTTATTCACGGGTCGTCAACGTCGGGCAGGAATATGGAAAAGGTGCTGCCTACGCCCGGGGCGCTTTCCACGGTGACCCGGCCGCCGTGAGCGGTGATGACGTGCTTGACAATGGCCAAGCCGAGGCCCGTGCCGCCCAGGGAGCGGCTGCGCGCCTTGTCCACGCGGTAAAAACGTTCAAACAGCCGAGGCAGGTGTTCCGGCGCCACGCCGCAGCCATGATCCTCCACGCGAATGACCACGCCGTTTTGCCGCAGGGCGCGCACCTGCACGCTGCTGCCTGCGGGACTGTACTTAACGGCATTGTCAATCAGGTTGGCGACCGCCTGCTCCAGCAGGGAGGGATTGATATGGCCCGTAAGGCCTTGCGGGCAGTCCAGGTACACCGCGATATTCTTGTCCGATGCCTTCTTGGAACATAGTTCCATGGACGCTTTCAGAATGTCCCGGATCGCCCTGTGCTCCAGGGAGATGCTCGCCTTCTCCTCCCCCTCCTCGATGCTGGACAAGGTCAGCAGGTCGCCCAGGATGGCGTTAAGCCGGTCCGCCTGCTTCGCCAAAATTTCCAGGAAACGCGTGGCGTCCTTCTGATCGTTGAGCGCGCCGTCGAGCAGGGTCTCCACAAAACCTTTGATGGAGGTGATCGGGGTGCGCAGTTCGTGGGAAACGTTGGCGACAAAATCCCGGCGCACCTGTTCCAGGCGGCGCAGGCGCGTCACATCGTTCAGCACGACCACGGCGCCGATGCCCTTTCGCTGCGCGTCGCGCAGCACGCTGCCATGAGCGCGCAGGATCCGGTCGCCCCGGCCCACGTCTCCGAACTCGCTTTCGGCGGCCGTTCCGTTCTCGAGGATTTGGGACACGAAGCCCGTTATCGGCTGATCCGGGGCTACATCGCCCAGGCAGGCCCCCGGGCTGCGCGCAAAGTCGATGCCGGTCAGGCGCGCCGCTGCGGCGTTGAAGGTCATGACGCGCCCTTGGTTGTCCACCGCGAGCACGCCTTCCACCATGCTGGAGAGCACCGCTTCCTGCTGGTTGCGCTCCTTGGTCACGGCGCGGAGCCGCTCGTCAATCCGTGCCGCCATCTTATTGAGCGATTCGGAGAGCAGGGCCATTTCGGACAGCACGGGTGTTTCGATGGGCGCCGTAAAATCACCCCCGGCAAAGCGCCCCATGCCGCTGACCAGCCTTTCCATAGGTCGGCGCAACACGCGGGACACCGCCGCACTGGTGAAAAGTCCGACCAGGGCGGCGACCCCGGCGCCGATCAGAAGACGCGAATACACAAGCGGCGGAATGGCCCGCAGCCGGTCTTTATATAAGGAGACACGAACAACACCGGCGACAGTGTCGCCGATATGCACGGGCAGGGCGTAATAGAACATGCCCGTGCCAAGGGTTTCACTGAGGCGCGACGCCTGTCCCTTGCCGCTATTCAAGGCAAGGCGCAGTTCTTCCCGGTCCCCGTGGTTCTCCATGGACGCCGGGTCGCGCACCGAATCGGCGACCACCCGCCCATCCGGCAGGATGACCGTAACACGCATGTCCAACCCCTCGGTAATCGTGCGACAGAGCGCCTGCAGGGAGGCGTAATCGCCGGACTCCAGGTATGGGGCGGCGAGGGGCGCGGCAAGTTTCGCCCGGGCTGACAGATCGTCCACCATGCTGTCGTAATAGGCCTGCCGGAATGCGCCGAACGCGAACAGGGTAATGGCGGCGAGCGCGGCGAGCGCAGCCAGCACACAGGCCAGGAAGACAAAAACGGCTATGGGAATCCTGCGTAAGGTCACGTGTCAATCCATGAATTTGTAGCCCACCCCGCGCACCGTCTTGATATAGTCCCCGGCCTCGCCCAGCTTCTTGCGCAGCCCCACGATCTGCACATCCACGGCCCGTTCCGTGACGGCGTAATGCTCCCCCCGTATGGCGTCCACGATGCGGTAGCGCGTGAACACCCAGCCCGGCCGCCGCGCCAGCAGATGCAGAATGGAAAATTCCGAATAGGTAAGGTCAATGGGCGCTTTCTTATAAGAGACTTCGCGGCGGCCCGGGTGAATCACCAGGTCGTTGAAGGTAAGCACCTCCTCCTCGGTCGCCATGCCGCGCTTGTTGCGGCGCAGCACGGCCCGGACGCGGGCAACCAGCACCCGGGGACTGAAGGGCTTGGTGATATAATCATCCGCCCCGGATTCCAGCCCGGTGACAATGTCCGTTTCCTCCCCCTTCGCCGTAAGCATGACAATGGGGATTGCGGCGCTCTCCTCTTCGCGCTTCAGCCGCCGGCACACTTCGAGCCCGTCTATTTCGGGCAGCATCAAATCAAGCAGCACCAGGTGCGGCGCTTCCTCCTCCACGCAGGCAAGCGCCTCTTCGCCGGTCATGGCGCGCACCACCTGGTACCCTTCCTTCTCCAGGTTATAGGAGACCAATTCCAGGATGTCTTCATCATCTTCAACAACGAGTATTCTTGTTTTGGCTTTGCGGCTCATGGCGCTCCTTTTCAGTATCCGGCGGCATGCATGCCATTATACAAGTAAGATATAATGGATTGCATGCGTTACCCGCGTCTGCGGGAACACCCGGACAGGCCGCGCGCGGGCCTTTTTTGAATTCCGGGAACCTGTTCGAATGGCACTAACTTAAGGCATTTAACACTAGTATAAGACGGAGCAAAGGAGGGACTGACTCCCCAAAAACAGACCAGCCTATTATCGCTATCAACAACAGTTCCGTTTTTGGGGTGTCTGTCCCTTCTTTGCGGGATTAAGTTAGTACCATTCGAACGTATCCCCGAAATTTAAAACACCTTGTTGTTTATTATGAGTGGATCGTTTCGATAAGGTACGAACACAGATTCAGGAGTAACATGATGCTTGCAGGAATCAACCAATGGGCTTTCCCGAAGGACATGCCCGCCGCCGACGCCATGAAACTGGCGGCAAAACTCGGGTTTCAATCGTTCGAGCTGTGCGTGGGCGAAGACGGCCCGGTATCCCTCGACATCACCGAGGCGGAGGCGACGGCGCTGCGCCGCGCTGCCGACCGGCTGGACCTCGCCCTGCCGACCGTGGGCACGGGCCTCGGCTGGAACTATCCGCTGACATCGCCCGACCCCGAGGTGCGCGAAAAGGGCGTGGAAGTGACCCAGCGCGCGCTGACCATCGCGCGCTGGCTGGGCGCGCATACGGTGCTGACCGTTCCGGGCATCGTTTCGCCGGACGCGTCCTATGACCAGGCCCTCGAAAACGCCCTGGCCTCCGTGCAGAAAATGGTCCCTGTGGCGGAACAGCTCCAGGTCGCTGTCGGCATCGAAAACGTATGGAACAAGTTCCTGCTGAGCCCGGTGGAAATGCGCGACTTCATCGACCAGTGTGAAAGCGACTGCGTCGGCGCCTATATCGACACGGGCAATGTCATCCTCTACGGTTATCCGGAACAGTACCTGCGCATCCTCGGCCGGCGCGTGCGCGCTGTCCACGCCAAGGATTTTCGCGCGTCGGCGGGGAATTTCGACGGCTTCGTCATGCTCATGGAGGGCGATGTCAACTGGCCGGGCGTCGCGGCCGCCCTGTCCGAAATCGGGTTCGACGGCGCCCTGACCGCCGAATACGGTCCCTACACCCACAGCCTCGAGGTGATGCTGCGCCATGTGCGCGCGTCGCTTGAAGCCATCATCGCCCTTGCACCATAATCACGTTTACCAATCCGTGACGGCGTAAAGCCCTTCCGGATGTTTCATGCATCAAAGTCGTAACCCCAAACAGGGAGGAGAACCCTCATGAACGTTGCAATCCTCGGATGCGGCGGCATGGGCCGGCTCCACGCGCAAATGGCCGTGAACTGCGGCTTGCGCGTCGCCGTCTGTGCCGACAAGGTGCGTCCCGCGGCGGCGGGCCTGGCGAAAGACTTCCAGGCAAAGGCCATGAACGATCCCATGGCCGCCGTCAGCGCGAAGCAGGTGGACATTGTGGTGATTACCACACCAACCCCCACACACAAGGCGCTGGTCAAAGCGGCCGCGGCGGCAGGTAAGCATATCTTCTGTGAAAAGCCCTTCGCCCGCACCAGCGCCGACTGCAGGCAGGCCATCGCGGCGGCGGACAAGGCCGGCGTCAAACTTTTTGTCGGCCACGTGGTCCGCTACTTCCAGGAATTCGAAGCCATGCGCGCCCAGGTTCAAGGGGGCGCCATCGGCGCGCCCGGCTGGGCGAAACTCTACCGCGGCGGCATCTATCCGGGCGCGCCGGGCAGCTGGTTCCGCGATTACGGCCAGAGCGGCGGTGTCACCCTGGATTGCATGATCCATGACCTGGACTGGGTGCGCTACGTGTTCGGCGAGCCGGAACGGATCTTCTGCCAGGCCCTCATGCGCAAGGAGCCCGTGCAGGTGGATTATTCCCAGGTGACCATGCGCATGAAAAGCGGCGTGATCGCCACCGTGATCGGCACCTGGGCGCACCCGGCGGGCTTCCGCGTAAAGATGGAAATCTGCGGTGATTCGGGCATGGTCCAGTTCGACAGCAACGACGCCCCGCTCAGCGCGCAGCCGCGCCAGGCCGCCTCCGGCCCCAGCATGATCGTGCCCTCCAACCCCGTGTCCGTCAGCCCCTACCAGCTCGAATGGCAGGACTTCATCGGCTGGATCAACGGCACATCTACCCCGAGGGTTACCGCCGCGGACGGGCTGCGCGCGGTGGAAATGGCCGAAGCCGCCCTGAAATCCGCTGCCAAACGGCAGCCGGTCAACCTCTGAGAAAGGAACAGCGCCATGGTTAACATCGGCATTATGAGTTTTGCCCACATGCACGCGGACAGTTACGCCGCCTGTTTAAACACGCTGCCGGACGCCTGCCTGGCCGCGGTCTGGGACGACAACGCGCGCCGGGGCCGGGCCAAGGCCAGGGCCTTCAAGACGCGCTTTATCAACAAACTGGACGCCTTCCTGGCCAGCGACCTGGACGGTGTCATCATCACCTCGGAAAACGTCAAGCACCGGGCCATGGCCGAGGCGGCCGCCGCTGCCGGGAAATGGATCCTCTGCGAGAAACCCCTGGCCCCGACCGTCGAAGACGCCCGGGCCATTGTGGCCGCCTGCAACAAGGCTGGTGTGGGCCTGGGCACCGCCTTTCCCTGCCGCTACGCCCTGCCACTCATGGAAGCCAAGGCCAAACTGGACTCCGGTGAATTCGGCGCCGTGTACGCCGTGGCCTGCACCAATCACGGCCAGGCGCCCGGCGGGTGGTTCGCCGACGAGGAACTCAGCGGCGGCGGCGCCACCATGGACCACACGGTGCATGTGGCCGACCTGCTGCGCTGGATGCTCGGCAAGGAATTCACCCGGGTGCACTGCGAACTGGGCAACCAGCTGCACAAGAAAACCCTGAAAACGGACGACTTGGGCAGCCTGAACCTGGAGATGGAAGGCGGAATTCAGGTCGGGCACCTGGCCAGCTGGAGCCGGCCTGTCAGTTATCCCACCTGGGGCGATGTCACCCTGGAAATCATCTGTGAAGGCGGCGTGATCAATGTGGACGCCTTCAACCAGAAACTGACCGTCTATGACGATAAAGCCAAGCGGGTCAACTGGGCGCCGTGGGGGGACAACCCCGATCTAGGCCTCATCAGCGACTTTGTGGAGGCCGTACGCGACAAGCGGGAACCCTCGGTGACCGGCATAGACGGATTACGCGCCACGGAAGTCACCACGGCCGCCTACGCCTCCTTCCGGACCGGCACCGCCGTAAAAATATAACCGGCCTATACGCACTTTCACGCCCCGCGGACAGCACTGCCCGCGGGGATTTTTATTGAAAGGACATAAGGGACCAAAAGGACAGAAAGGACAAACTACAGGGCAATTTGAGAAGATTGTCTTTTTTGTCCATGACGTCCATAGCGTCCATCACGTCCATGAACCTTCCCCCAAATACAAAAGCGCCGGCGGTGCATGCCGCCGGCGCTGTATGTTAAATAACCGGTTATTTCTTTTTGCGCAACACGGACGCACCCGCGAGGGCGGTCAGCACCGAGGCCAGGGCCAGGCCGAGCATGCCACCAACAGGCACGCCGGTACCGATGACCAGGGTGAATACCGGCGACCACGCCGTCTCGTCCAATACAGTATCATAGACTTCACACCGATATTCGCCGGCATCCTCAAGGGCGATATCCGTCAGCGTATACACACCGTCTGTCGCATCCGGGATGATCACATATTCGTCATCCGGGGTGACGCGGTACCACTGGTAGGAAAGCACGCCCTGGGCGCCGGAGACCACAACTTCAAAGGTGGCAGAAGCGCCCACCGGCACCGTAAATTGCGTCGGATCGGCGGTAACCGTCAAGCCTTGAGGCTCGCCTTCGCCTTCGACCGGGGGCTCGCCTTCACCTTCGATTGGGGGCTCGCCTTCGCCTTCGACCGGCGGTTCGCCTTCGCCTTCGATTGGGGGCTCACCTTCGCCTTCGATTGGGGGCTCACCTTCACCTTCTGCCGGGGGCTCTTCCACCGTTACGGTGCGCGTCACCTCAGTCGCGGCATTGCCTTCGCTGTCAGTAACGTTGTAGGTGATGGTGTAAACGCCGACTACGTCTACATTGACCGGGTTAATAACCACGACGGCCAGAGCGCCGTCACAGGCATCATTCGCGGTGGCGCCCGCATCCGTATAGGCGCTTAGGCGCTTACGGCCATTTTGCTGACAATTAATTATGAGTTTCGTTTGTTGCCGAGAGGAGCGGTATGTTCCGGTTCAGTTCAAGAATCCAAAAACAACGCGTCATTCCGGTTTTTCGCGGTGGGGAAAGGGCGTATATCGAAGGGTGTG
>Ga0209723_1002296_pt1 | contig 26044 bp, 13 predicted proteins | sample BiotimSIPDNA_2_FD_185750 | JGI IMG/M metagenome (GOLD analysis project Ga0209723, IMG submission 185750) | Anaerobic biogas reactor microbial communites from Washington, USA - Biogas_R2 time_0 SIP DNA (SPAdes) (version 2) | ecosystem: Engineered > Bioreactor > Anaerobic > Unclassified | place...
GCGTGGTGGCATCCGATGCCAGATCAATTGTCTCCCCGACGGGCTTCGAATCCCCTACAATTGGATGCAACACCACGGTACTTGCCGTTATTGCGATCACTTTCGATGCGATGTCGACTTGTGGTTCGGGTTCTTCAGGCGGGAGATCTTCAAATACCGGTTTTCCCGCCTTAACCAGTAGATCCAATGTGTGGATCCTTACGAGGATAACGCCCAACGGCCGATCCGCCATTTCAAGCTCAACGCCGACCGGGAAGCTGCTGCCGTCTTTAGCATGCCCTTTTGCCCGCTGTTTGTCTTCTTCGTCAAGGGGATCTGTTCCGGCTCCCTTTGCTGCCTCCTTGTCTCCCGCTTCGAGGAAAATGATGTCTTCGATCTTCTTGCCCCGAAGTTCGTGGCTCAGATACTGAAAAAGTTTCTCCGCGCCTGGGTTGAGAGCGAGAATGTGTTCCTCACGATCAATTGCAATGAGCGTCTCGGAGTCTTTACCCTGAAATAGCTGATAGATCCGGATCGCGACTTCTTCTTTGGTTCGATGCGCTACCGGATCAGAACCTGTGGAAACGACCGGGGGCATGCCCTCCGGAAACCGGATAGTGCCGTTGCCGGATGTTTCGGGACTAGAATCGTCCTTGGGGGAATCGGGGCTCTGAATTGTTGGCCCCTGAACAGACTCGGAAGCGGACGCCCCGGTCGTAGCTGGAGGCTCATGAATCACTTCCAGACGGATTGGTGCCGCGCGCTGGAGATGGACCCCTGGCGGGGGTGGTGCTGGCGGCTTGGAAGGTGTCGTAATCCCAGATTCGTTTTCTGGAGCGGACGGGCTGTCCTTCGAAGCCTTTGCCGGACGGAAATGGGACTTTCCCTCAAGTTCATCCGTAAACGTTTTATCGTCTTTGGCTACCTTTGCCGGTTTTTTGCGGGCGCGGGTCAAGTACAGGAAAAGGGCAAGGCAGACAGTCACTACTCCAAGATGGATAGCAGCGAACAGAATGGTATTGGCCTTCAGTGCGGTCTCGATCGATTCAAATATCATGATGGCATCCAGATTACAACAGACTAAACACTTTCAGGATCGAGGAACAAACGGATTGATGGATGAATGAGACAAATCGGCTTTTTCCTCAATTTCTTAAATACCATACACGCTATATGTGCAAGTGAAAGCTTGGATCCATCAAGAACTCGGGGATGGAATCGTAAAGTGTTGACGGATCGATCGGGTAGGAGACACGTTGGAACTGTGATTTGGCTCTACCGCATATTGTATCTTCCGATGTTTCTTCTGCTGATACCCTACTATCTGCGGAGGATGTTCAGGCGGGGCGGATACATGCCAATGATGCGGGAGCGTCTTGGCTTGGTGGAGTGTCCGGAAAAGCTGGCTGGAGCCCGGAAGCGGGTGTGGATTCAGGCCGTGAGTGTAGGTGAACTCCTGGCGATTGGACCGGTGATCCGGCGTCTGTCTTCTTCGGGGGAATGGGACGTATATCTTTCGACTACCACCAGCACGGGATACTCCATGGCCAAGGAGACCTATCGGGATGATGCGGCTCACGTGTTTGCATTTCCTCTGGATTTCTGGCCATTTGTGAGGCGTGCTTGGAAGAGGGTTTCCCCTGATCTTGTGATCCTGACGGAAGGGGAGATGTGGCCGGAACACCTGCATCAGGCAAAAAGGCGAGGGATTCCTTCGGTTCTGATCAACGCGAGGATTTCGGACCGGACCAGCGGAAGACTCAAGCGCATTCCATTTGTGGTTTCCATCATGCATGGAGGTGTGCGGGCGATTGGAGCCGCTTCGGCCATGGATGCGGACCGTATTGTGAGTCTGGGGGTGGCTCGTGATCGGGTTCGGATCACTGGAAACCTGAAATTTGATGCAGTGGATGCTGCGAGGTTGCCTGCGGATGAGCTCGTGACCTTGGGTGCGGATGCAGGATGGGCCATCGATGATGGGTGTCCGGTTGTGATCGGGGCATCGACTTGGCCGGGCGAAGAGAAGTTGATACTGGATGCTATGTGTGCCCTGCGTTCGGAGGGAATAGGCGTGCGGGTGATTCTGGTTCCCCGGCACGGTGAGCGGCGGGCGGAAATCAGTAATCTGCTTGGGGCCTATCCGGAATTGCGCTGGGCTCTCCGGTCGGGAAACCGCCGCCCGGAGCATCCTCTTGATGTGTATGTGGTCGATACGGTGGGGGAGCTGAGAAAATTCCTCCAGCTTTCCGATGTGGCCGTGATCGGCAAGAGTTTCCCTCCACACGGGCAGGGTCAGACTCCGGTTGAATCCGCAGCGTTGGGTGTGCCCATGATCTATGGGCCATCGATGAGCAATTTCCGGGCGGTGTGCCTCGAACTCGAAGCTGCGGGGGGGGCAGTGAAGGTAAAAGACGAGGCATCTTTGCTTCCTTCCCTGCGCGCGTTGCTGAGTGATCCGGCCAAGGCATCGGTGGTGAGCGCAAATGCCCGGATGGTTTTTGAGCAGAACCGGGGAAGTCTGGATCGAACGATTTCCTTGCTGCATGACGTGACAGAAGGCTCACTCCAGCGTGCCCGGTGCTCCTGTTCTCCGGGTCATGATGACAGTAGATTGGCAAACGATTGAAATCAAACTCTTTGTACGGATTGCAATTTGATGACAGTGGCATTCAATATGCAGCTTGTTTGATTCTGTTGCTTCCGAACCTCCACCGAAAAATATGGCCCGCGAGCTCATGATTTCCGTCAGGATGGGTTTGCTGTTGCTTTTGAGTTGGACTGTTGCTTCGGAGCGATTGGCCGGGCATGACTTTCTGAGTGACGAGGAGGTGGAATGGGTCCGGGACCATCCGGTTATCCGGGTCGGGGTGGATCCGAATTATCCGCCCTATAGTTTTCGTGATCGGAGTCTGGGTTATGAAGGCGTGTCGCTGGATTACCTTGAGTGGATCGGAGAAAAGACCGGCTTGCGCTTTGAACCGGTTCCCGGGTTGACGTGGACTCAGGTTCTCGAGCAGGCAGGTTCCCGCGATCTCGACCTTGTGACGAATATTGTGAAGTCTCCGGGCCGGGAGGATTTCCTGTTGTTTTCGGAGCCCTATATCCGGACCCCACTTGTGATTGTTACGCGGAAGGACATGCCTGCAATGGAGGTGCGGGATCTGGCAGGAGGAACTGTATCGGTTGCGCTGGTTTCGAATTACGCATCTTCCAAACGGGTGATCCAGGATTTCCCCGATCTGAATGGGCATCACTATCAGTCACCTCTGGAGGCGCTTCTGGCGGTGTCCTTGGGGAAGTCCGATGTGTTTGTTGGAATCCTGGGCGCTACCGACTATCTGTCGCATGCGAATGGAATCTCCAATTTGAAAGTGGCGGGTTCCTATGATGCGACTGGTTTTGAGCAATACATGGGAGTGCGGAGCGACTGGCCAGTGCTCCATCGGATCATCAACAAGGCGTTGGAGGCGATGGACAGTGGGACTCAAGCCGCTATCCTGAGACGTTGGCTTGGCGAAGCTCGGATTCCTTCAAAAAAAGTGGTTTTGACCAAAGAAGAGAAACAATGGTTGGCAGATCATCCAGTCATTAGAGTGGCTGCTTTGCGGGATTGGCCTCCATTCGAGTACGTGGATGCCCACGGCCAGTATGTGGGAATTCACGCCGATTTGGTTCGCTTGCTTGCGGATCGGGCTGGATTTGATCTGGAGTTGATTCATGGTCCGTGGGATGAGTTGGAACGCATGCTATGGGCGGGACAGGTGGATATGTGCCCCGGGATAGTGCGCACTCCCGAGCGGGATCAACACCTGCTTTATACTGGATGGGTGTTTAATGTGCCGAATGCGATCGTGGTGCATGTGGATGCACCACTGTGTAGGAGTCTTGAGGAATTGCGTGGCAAGCGTGTCGCGGTGGAAGCGTCCTACTCCACGGAGTCGTATCTGAAGCGACACTATCCGGATGTGAAGGTGCAGCTGGTCGAGAATACCTTGGATGCGCTGATGGCAGTCTCTCAAAAGGAAGCCGATGCCTATGTGGGGAATTCCGCCAGTGTGTCCTATCTGCAGCGTGCCCATGTGCTGACCAGCATTCGCTCCACGGGTGTGGCCCGTCTCCGGGATAACGAGATGCGTATAGGGGTTAGGAAGGACTACCCGGAGTTGGCGTCGATTCTCGATAAGTATCTTGCAACGTTTAGCGATGAGACGAAGGCTGAGATTGTTGAGCGCTATGCGGATATGCCGCCGTCCATTCCATACACAGAGCGGGAACTGGAATGGATGGACTCCCATCCTGTGGTGAGAGCCGCCTTTCCTGCCCGACATCCCCCGGTGAGCACGGTCGATGAACAAGGGCTGAGTGTCGGATTGGCCGCTGACTATTTGCGTCAGCTCACGCGGATCCTCGGAATGAATGTCGAGGGAGTTTCGATGAAAGGGATTCAGCACGGAGTCGAGCTGTTGGCTGAGGGGCAGATCGACCTTCTCGCCGGGGTTGAAATCGGAGCAAGCGGCGGTTCAGGCATTCTATACAGCCAACCGGTAGTCGATTTGCCATTGGTCATTTTCACCCGGAAGGAGGGCAAGCCCTTCGGGTCATTGCCGGAGTTGAAGGATGCGGTGGTGGTCGCCGTGGATGGAGAAACGGTTCCGGACCGGCTGAGGGGGATCCACCCGCAAATCAGCATTCGCATGGTTCCGGGAGTCGCGGATGCGCTGCGCATGCTGCAGCACGGAAAGGCCGACGCCTACATCGGTAGTATTCTCACGACCAGTTATTCGATAGCAAACGAAGGAATGACGGATATCCGGGTGACCGGTCATACTGACTGGAGGTATCAACTCGGGTTCGGGGTCCGGTCTTCTGATCCGGAATTGCGTGACTTGCTGGACAAGGCGATCGGGGCGATGCGGGTCGATGACCGCAATGCCATCCTCCGGCAGTGGATGTCGGTGAATGTTCGGTCCCGCTTTGACTACGTGCTGCTGTTGCGGATCGTCATCCCATTGGTCGTGATTGCGCTGTTGTTTGCCTACTGGAACCGGCGGTTGAAGCGCGAGGTGGTCAAGACCCATGCCGCCGAGAGCCGGCTTCGCAGAAAGGTGGAGAGTGAACGGCTGGTGTCAGGCGTTGTATCTCCGTTTGTGCAATTGAAAGGAGAGGGGCTGAGCGAGGGTATCCGGGAAGCGCTTGGGCGGACGGTTCGGTTTTTTGAGGCCAGCGGCGGGCATATCCTTCTGCGACAGAAGAACTCCAGCGAGTTGAAACCCGTTTACTCGTGGGAAGGCACGGACGGGAATGCAGGTTTCACTGATCCGGATAGCTGGGTTGTGGATCGCGGTGACCCCGTTCTCGGTGGCGGGATTCATCAAGGGGAAGCCATGGTGATGGGATCGGTTGAAGAATCCACGGATTTGTCCGACGGGAATCGGGCACGGTTGCTTGGCATGGGGATTCAGTCGTGGGTTGAAGTTCCCTTGTGTGACCGGGGGAGGGTGCTCGGTGCGCTTGGCCTGTATTCTGTTGGATCCAAACGGGAATGGAGCGAGGATGAACTCGCACTTCTGACCACTCTGGGGCAGATTTTTCTTCACATCCTCTTGCGCAAGGAATCGGATGAACAGTTGGTCGAAGCGAAGGATCAGGCGGAGTCGGCAAATCGGGCAAAAAGCACTTTTTTGGCCAACATGAGCCACGAGATCCGGACTCCGATGAATGCGATCATCGGGTATTCGAGTCTGTTGCTGAAGGACCGGAACCTCAATCCCGATCAGCTCAGGAGTCTGCGGGCGATTACCAAGGCGGGAGCTCACCTGATGGAGATCATCAATGATGTGTTGGAGATGTCCAAGATTGAAGCCGGGAAGGTCAAGCCAGATGAAGATGCCCTGGACCTCTATGCCCTTCTGGATGACGTGAGTGTCGTGATGTCGGAGCGGGCAAAAAGCAAGGGTTTGTCGCTGATGTTTTCGAAGTCTCCAACGCTCCCTCAGTATGTGAATTCGGATGCGAAGATGATCCGTCAGATTTTGGTGAACCTCATCGGCAACGCGATCAAGTTCACCCGTGAAGGCGGTGTGTCGGTGGATGCGGAGGCTATCTCGATTCCCCGGATCCGCACCGATGACACTGAGCTGCTCGACACTCAGGTGCAAATCCGTGTATCCGATACCGGTATCGGTATTCCCGCCGATCATTTGGATTTGATTTTTGAAAGTTTCGAGCAGGTTAGGGGGGCGAGATCAACAGAAGGGGGGACCGGACTCGGGTTGGCAATCAGTCGACAGTGCGCCCAGATGCTCAAGGGTAACGTGAGCGCTGAAAGCGAACTGGGAAAAGGTAGTGTGTTCACTTTCCATTTTCTGACGAGTAAGGCGGAACAACCTGAATCCAAGTATGATGTGGAGTTGCGTCCGGTTTCCGGATTGAGTCCTAACAGTAAAGGCTTCCGGGTCCTGGTGGTTGACGATCAGGAAGCCAATATCGATATTCTGGTGCGCATGCTTACCCCTCTGGGTTTTGTGTGTGATAGCGCCCACAACGGAGAGGAGGCCATCCGGAAAGCCCAATCATGGCGTCCAGGGTTGATCCTTATGGATGTGGTGATGCCGAAAATGGGTGGGATTGAGGCGACCGGGAAACTGCGCGGCGACCCGACGACATCGGGCATCCGGATCATCGCGATCAGTGCCAGCGCGATGCCAGAGGAAAAGACCGAGATGTTGGGAAAAGGGGCAGATGGATTTGTGGCGAAGCCGTTTAACGAGCAGGAACTGCTGAGTCTGATCCAACGGTTAACGGGTGTTGAGTTTTGTTTTGATCAGGATGGCAGCTTGCTGCCCCAGGATCTTATCACGCTGTCCCCGGGTCATTTTTCCCATGTTCCGGCTCCCGTCCGGAGACGTGTGTGCGAGCTGGCTGTGATCGGAGACCGGGATGAGCTTTCGGGATTCATTCATCGGGAGATTTCAATGGCTCCTGATGTCTCGGCAGCAATTTCCGCTTATCTCGAATCCTATTCGTTCGATCATATACGTAACCTCTTTTCGTCCTGACTTGTTTTGATCAACCCTCATTCTTGAATTATGGACCCACAACCCCACACTCTTCTGATCGCGGATGACAATCCGGCGAACCTCGATGTATTGAGCAGGATTCTGCGCGAGCAAGGGTTCCGGGTTCGCACCGCTCTCAATGGCGAGTTGGCGCTTGAGAGCATCCATGCGGCGGCTCCGGATATGGCTTTGCTTGATATTCACATGCCGGTAATGGATGGCTATGAGTTGTGCAAAAGAATGAAGAGTGACCCGCAGATCGCACACATTCCGGTGATGTTTGTGAGCGGAATTGGAGAGTCATTCAACAAGGTTATCGCTTTTGAGTTGGGGGCGGTGGACTACGTCTCGAAGCCTGTGGACCCGGCCGAAGTTGTGGCCCGTGTGAACACCCATCTCAAGATGCTGGATCTTCAGCGTTCACTGATCCGTCAAAACTCTGACCTGGAAGACCGGGTAATTGCGCGGACGGCTGAGTTGAATTGCGCGTTGGAAGAGTTGAAGGAATTGCATCAACGCTTGGATGCCTTGGATAAGGCGAAAAATGATTTTCTGCGCCTGATTTCCCACGAGTTGCGTACCCCGATGGTCGGTCTCGAGTTGTTTGATGACCTTATTAAGCGTGATCAGATTCCAGAGGGAGAGCTCAGCAACTACCGCAACATGTTTTGGGCATCCCACCGGAAGCTCGTCAATATTGTGGATCATGCCACGATTCTCACTCAGATCAATCTTCAGACCCTCTCGCCGAGAGTCTCCGCGGGTCATCGGGTGCGAAGTCTGATCCTGCGTGCCACCGGGCCCTTGATCCCTCTCACACAGACTCAGGCGACCGCGCTGGTTCTTCAGGAGGACGACGGCTATGAGTTATTCTGCGATCCTGATCTGCTGGTGACTGCATTCAATGCTTTGATAGAAACCGCGATCAAGTTTGCTGTCCGCAATGGGGAAGTCAGGGTGGGCTGGTCGGAAGGGAACGGGGTCCGGAGTCTCTGGATCGACAGTGATGGAGCGACGATCCCCGGTGACCTGTGTCCTTCCTTTTTCGAGGTCATGGCGATCGAGCAGGCTTTATTTCCGGGAGGCGATCTCGGTTTGGCTCCAGCCGTCGCAAAGCAGATACTGTCCGCTTTTGGTGTTCAGGTTGGGGTGGTCAATCGTGAAGACCAAGGTATCCGGCTGACGGTTGATTTCGGTCGGTCTTGTGGAAACCCGAAGTGATCCCTGAAGTTGGCTTCAGAGTGGCAGTATCGCCCTCCACTTGGGGATGCGGAACGCAGGGTCGTAACTTTGTTTGGCGTGGGCCAGTCCCGGGACTTCCCAGTCGTCGCAGGCATTGCACCATTTGGTGTGTGACCAGCAGCGGGCGCAGAACTCGCTGAAAATGTACTGCGCAGAGTATGCAAACTGTCGGTCGGTTTTCTCGATGATGCTTACAAAAGTGTCAGGTGTGAGTGATTCTCCGATGGTTACTCCGATAAGTTGGTCCCCCACGAAAAGCACAATTCCCGGAAGGGCAAGCTCCTCTGAGAAGTCCAGTAGACAGGTGGCCGCAGCGGTCTCCTGTTTGCGTTTGATGCAGACCTCCTGTTCCGGATCATCGGAGTCGCGGTGGTTCCATCGCTCGAGCAACTCCACACAGGCATCGCGGTGCAGGGATGCACGGTAGGGCTCGATACGGATACCCGGGTTTTTGCGAACGAATGCATTCCGGTTTTGCCGCTTGTGCGAAAGGGCGCGACCTTCAAGCGAGATGAGGCGGCTTGTTTCGTAGACGTAGTCCCCACTCCTGGGAGTGAGCGTCGCGCCCGGAAGATAGTCGAGTTCTTCTTCGCGGACGATTTCGATCGCCAGACGGTGGTGCCCGCATGTGCGGATTACCTCGCGGCATGCATCGAGAGCCCGCGCGGGAGATCCATTTCCAATTGGGGGGAAAAACAGGCTCGGCTCCTCCCCGCCGATACTGAACACACAGAGGTGATTATCCCATTCGCCCCAACGGATGTCGTAGACGTCCCGCCACATCAAAAGATTGGCGAAACTCATGTCGGATACCGGACGTGCGATAGGCGATACATACCGGGAGAATAACTCGCGATCTCCCGCTGAGAGCAACTGGATGTCCATATGCCATGCGATACACACATATCGTCTGCACCCGCGGACTCGGAACATGTTCCCGGATGAGACTCGCGGGTATGCTGAGACCAGTCACAATGGCGAAGCAAGCCGGAAATTGAGGTATTTGTCTGTCACGGCTCCCTCGCTTGCTGAGGAGACCAGTCGGGCGTATTTTGCAAGGACCCCTCTCGTCTCTTTTGGTGGCGGCGTGCGAAGGTTTGCCATGCGATGATGGAAATCCTGTTCCGGGATCAGGAGCTCAATCGTGTTGTGGATGGCGTCGATTTCGATGGTATCGCCGTCTCTCACGATGGCGATGGGGCCGCCCACTGAGGCTTCCGGTGTGATGTGCCCGACATCGAATCCATGGGAGCCTCCGCTGAAGCGCCCATCTGTGATCAGCGCGACTTCACGGATCAGGCCGCGCCCGGCAACCGCGCTGGTTGGCGAGAGCATCTCCCGCATGCCGGGTCCTCCCACCGGTCCCTCGTTGCGGATGACAACCACATCCCCCGCACACACGTCCCCGCGAAGAATCCCGGCAAGGGCTTCCTCTTCTCCCTCATACACTTTGGCGGTTCCTTTGAAATACAGACCTTCCTTTCCGGTGATTTTTCCGACCGCTCCACCCGGTGCTAGGTTGCCCCGCAGCACACGCAGGTGGGATGACGATTTGAGCGGATTATCCCAAGGGCGAACGATATCCTGTTCCTCCGGATAGCGCGGGTAGAGAGGAGTGGAGGCAAGGGATTCGGCGATGGTATCGCCGGTGCAGGTCATGCAATCGCCGTGAAGCAATCCTTTTCCGAGCAGGAGCTTCATCATCGGGCGAATGCCCCCGATCCGGATGAGGTGGCTCATGTGGTAACGTCCGAATGGCTTCAGGTCGCATAGCAAGGGTACTTTTTCCCCGATGCGTGCAAAATCATCGATGTTCAAATCCACTCCAGCCGAGTGGGCAATCGCGAGAAGGTGCAGGATGATATTGGTGGATCCGCCCAATGCGATCCCTACGGCGATCGCATTCTCAAAGGCCTTTCGGGTGAGGATGTCACGTGGGGTAATGCCGAGTTGGAGCATCTTGAGGACTGCGGCTCCCGCCGCCTGGCAGTCCATGCGTTTGTCTTTGGAAATGGCGAGCTGAGCGCTGCTGCCGGGCAGGCTCATCCCAAGCACTTCAATGGCGCTGGCCATTGAGTTTGCGGTATACATCCCGCCGCACGATCCGGCACCGGGGATGGCGCATGTCTCAACCTCCTTGAGTTGAGCATCATCGATTTCTCCCTTCGCGCGTTTGCCAATGGCTTCAAATACAGACACGATGTCGAGCGCATGATGGTTTTCCTTGTCGGAGGGTGAAAAGCCGGGGAGAATGGTTCCTCCGTAAACAAAGACTGCGGGACGATTGAGCCGTGCGATGGCCATCATGCACCCCGGCATATTTTTGTCGCATCCACCGATGGCGATCAGACCATCGAAGCCCTCGCCCGCACAAACGGTTTCGATCGAGTCCGCGATCACCTCTCTTGACACGAGGCTGTACCGCATGCCCTTGGTGCCCATGGATATCGCATCCGATATCGTGATGGTTCCGAATGTGACCGCTTTCCCTCCGTTTTCGTTGATGCCTTTTGCGGCATGTTCCGCGAGTTCATGGATGTGCATGTTGCACGGGGTGAGGTCACTCCACGTGCTTGCCACGCCGATTTGTGGCTTGGTGAAGTCTTCATCCGAAAAGCCGGTTGCCCTAAGCATGGAGCGGGCCGGTGCCCGGTCCACACCGTCGACGATTTGGGAAGAGTTTGGGCGGGGAATATTTGCCATAGGTAAAATGGATGATATCCGATGGGAGGCACAATACAAGTGGGGCGGTCAGATCGCGGACAAGGGCCGTGGAAGGCTTCCCCTTGAGGGTTTGGTTATTGCCCCGCTCCCCCCTACAACCTCAACAAATGCTGGACAACAATCGGGTCTCGAGCCGGGCATTTGGTTTGCCGTTTTCCGGCGTTTGTGTCGGAGTAATGGGTATGAAAAAGCTCCTGATTCTCGTGTCGGTCCTCGCAGCGCTTGTGGTCTATGGAGGCGAAAGGGTTTACCTGCTTTATGATATGGAGTCCCCGCAGGCGTCTTATGCGGCTGGTAAACTTGGAAGGGCGTTGACTGGGCAGGGTTACGAGCTGCAAACGGATCCGCGTGGCTACGACCGGATGATTAGCCTGGCGGTGCATTCCAAACGCTACAAACCGGAGTCATTTGAGGTGATTCCGGAGGGAAGGGTCATCACCGTCTATGGTGGAGATGATCGGGGGATGATCTATGGTACTTTGGCTTTGGCCGAGGTTCTGGAAAATGGAGCGGGATTGGATGGGGTTGAAGGTTGGAAGGAGGAAGCCCATCTCGAATTTCGCGGGATCAAATTCAACCTGCCGTGGGAACCGTATCGGCAGAGCAGCTCTCTGGAGCAACACTTTGAGACGGTGCGTGATTTGGCATTCTGGGAGTCCTTTCTCGATCAGATGGTGGAAAACCGATTTAACGCAATCAGCCTGTGGAACCTGCATCCCTACACATTCATGTTCCGTCCAAAGCATTTTCCGGAGGCCTGTCCATGGTCGGACGGGGAACTTGCGGAATGGCAACACTTCTACCGTGAGGTTTTCCGGATGGCGAAGGAACGTGGATTGGACACCTATGTTGTGAGCTGGAGCATTTTTGTCAGCCGGGAGTTCGCGGAGGCCCATGGGGTTGGAAAACAGAATTTCTACCCGCACTACTATGTGCAAGGTGATCCTTCGGAGCTCATCCGCCGCTACACGCGGGAGTGTGTGACGCAGATGCTGGAGACTTATCCGGATCTGGATGGCATCGGCTTGTCCCACGGAGAGGGCATGGCGGGCATGACTCCACTTGAGCGTCAGGCGTGGATGGATGATGTGATTGTCGCCGGGATGCTGAATGCCAACCGCCGGAGCCGTTTGATCCACCGGGTTCCGTTTTCCTCGGGCACTTCCTCGGATCCGGGTGTGGGCCGTGATGTGGAATGGGTGACCCGGGATGCCATGGAGCGCCTGGGGGATAGTTTTGAGGGACCAATCTGGGTCGAGATGAAGTTCAATTGGTCTCACGCGCATTCGACGCCCAAGCTCGTAAAGGTGCATGGCGGAAAACTGGGCGATACCTATTTTAACCCCAAGCCGGGCAACTACAAGGTGACATGGATGGCGCGCAATGAGGACTTTTTCGCGCTCCGTTGGGGTGTGCCCGATTTCATCCGTAGCCACATCGCGACGAATGCTGCGGAGGATTACGTGGGCGGGTATTTCATTGGATCGGATACCTATATTCCCGGAAAGGACTATTTCACCGCACTTGAGCAACCGGTGAACTGGACATGGGCATTCGAACGCCAGTGGCTCTTCTACAAGCTTTGGGGTAGACTGATGTATGATCCGGAGACGCCGGATTCGGTGTTTCAGGCCGGGTTCGTCCGGCGTTACGGGGAGAGTGCCCGCGACCTGCTTCAAGCCTACGCGTTGGCGTCGTCAACCCAATTGCGGATCGCCAGTCTGTATGAATCGAGCTGGGATTTCACGCTCTACAGTGAAGGAATGCTGGCCTTGCAGGGGGAGCAGACCCGCTACATTTCGGTGGATCGTTTGATCAACCAGCCAACCATGGACCCGGATTACGTATCGGTGTCCGAATACGTGGACACGACTGCCAAGGGTGGATCGTTTTCCGCTGAACGGGTGACGCCCCTCATGCTGGCGGATGATTTGGATCGCGATAACGCCGAGGCCCTTCGCCTGGTCGGATCGATCGACACCTCAGGAAATGCCTCCCTCCGATACGAGGTCTCCGATGTCATGGCATGGGCTCAACTCGGGTTTCATCTTGCCGACAAGCTCAGAGGTGCGGTTGCGCTGGAGCGTTTTCGGAAAACGGGTGAGGCTGCTGACAAAGCGGAGGCCATCGCTTGCCTTGAAGCCGCGCTTGCCCACTGGGATGAGCTGATCCGGATTACCCGCCCGATCTATCGTGATATGCCCTTAACGCACTACAACCACAATTCTTTCGACGCCAACCCGGATAACCTTTTCCACTGGGCCCTTATCCGTGATGAGGTCGCCGAGGATGTGGCCATCGCGCGCAAGGCAGTGTTTGAGAACTGAATCAGATTACAGAGCAGTTGGTGGAGTGGAAATCAGTCGCGTAGGAGTGAGATACTGCCGAACCCGAACAATTTGCTAATTCAATCAGGGTGTAGCAAAGGACCGAAACGGCTCCCGATGGGTGTCTTGTCCGGATCAGAGCACATCAAGATCCTTGAGGATCTCCCTGGGCTGCGATCCATTGTCCGGCCCGACAATTCCTCTGTCCTCGAGGGTTTCCATGATTCTTGCCGCGCGATTGTAGCCGATTCTCAGTCTCCTTTGGAGCATAGAGGTGGAGGCCCTTTTGGTTGTGCGGAGCACTTCTATCGCATCGGAAATCATGGAATCGGCGGAATCATCCCCATTATCCTCTCCCGATGATCCGGAGGCGTCTTCGTCATCGTTTTCAATCTGACGCTGAATTTCTTCCGCAATACGCGGTGGTCCGTTGACCTTAAGGAACTCGACGATTCCGTTCAGTTCATCATCCGACACAAATGCGCCCTGTGCTCTCACAAGGTGATGGGCACCGGGAGGAACAAAAAGCATGTCTCCCTTGCCGATAAGGGCATCCGCTCCACCTCCGTCAAGGATGGTACGGCTATCCACTTTGGATGCCACCTTGAATGCGATGCGACTTGGTAGATTTGCTTTGATCACACCTGTGATGACATTCACAGATGGGCGTTGGGTTGCGAGAATCAAATGAATGCCTGCCGCCCGTGCGAGTTGGGCGAGCCGGGCAATACAGGTTTCAATGTCAGCGGGAGCCACCATCATCAAATCGGCCAATTCATCGACGATGCACACAATGTAGGGAAGTTTGCGATTCGGGATCTCATCCAGCGCCAGTTCGTCGCGGGGAACCCCGATGGTGGTGATGGCCGATCGCTCTTCCGGGGTTAGCTGCTGATCCATCGAATGAGCCAGCTCTTTTGATTCCTGACTCTTGAGGATCTTTGCATTGAATCCTGCAATGTTTCGCACTCCAGCCTGAGCGAATATGCGATAACGCCGTTCCATTTCCGATATGAGCCATTTGAGGGCGTTCGGTACCCGCTTGGGGTCCGTGACCACAGGGATCAACATGTGCGGTAGGGTGTTGAATACCTGCATCTCCACGATTTTCGGGTCAACCATGATGAAGCGCACATCATCGGGGCTTGCGTGATACAATAGGGAGGTGATAATTGCATTGATGCAGACCGTCTTGCCGGAACCGGTGGACCCCGCGATCAGCAGGTGAGGCATTTTTGTAAGATCTGCAACCAGAGGTTTCCCGCTTACCTCCTTGCCCAATACGACGGGGATTTCCGCTTTTGCATCTGCCCATGCTTTGGACTCAATGATGTCCCTGACCCTCACTGACTGGGGATTAGGATTCGGAATTTCGATGCCAACGCATCCTTTTCCCGGCACAGGAGCCAGAATTCGCACTGACTGAGCTTGCAGTGCCATGGCAATATTGCGATCCAGACTGGCGATTTTTTCTACCCGTACTCCGGGAGCGGGGTGGAGATCATAGCGGGTGATCACCGGTCCGATATGGACTTCTCCAAGCGTGACTTTGATGTTGAATTCCTCAAGTGTGGAGCGGAGACGTTCCGCAATCATCTGATGATCGTCCGGATTGATTTCGTCACCGTGTGTCGACTCCTCTAACAAATGGATGGGGGGGAATTGGTAGCGACCCTTGTTCTTCGGATGGGCGCCTTCTTTCTTTTCTGTTTTTTCGCTCGCAATGATCTTGATGGAAGTTGGATCGCCAGATGCGGCTTCAGCTATCGGTAGCGACTTTTTTGCAACTGCCTTTGGTGGTGGTGGTGGTGGTGCTATGGCAGTAGCGATGGATTTCTTCGCCGGAGGCTGCGTGGATGGGCGAACAGGCTCCGGCAGGACAATAGGGGCAGATGAAGTGGAAGGGGGCATTCCTTTCTTCAAAGGAACTTTGGGTTGATTGGACACCTCGTATTCGGGATCGATTGGATGATCCCCGGCCCCGGTCACTGGCTTTCCAAAGAGTGGGCTGAGAAGTGAACGTTTGGCTTTGAGTCCAATAGGTAAGGAAACCGGTCGCAAATCCGGTAAGCGGAATACCTTGCGTTCTCCCTTGGGCTGGGCCATGTAATTGCGGTAGCCCTTCATCCCGAGACCACCAAGCCAGCGCAGGAATTGAACCAGAAGCATCCAGAGCGGGCTGAACAGGAGGATGAAACCGGCGAGCCATACCGATGCCATGAGCATGGATGAACCGGCGTTCCCAATAGTGTGTTCGAGATAGGTGTCGATAAGGAGGATACCGATAGTGCCACCTTTTCCCTGTGTGAGCGATCCTTGTGGAAAATGGGATGTCCACATGCCCGGATTTGGATCTGAAAGCTGATAGAGTCCACAAGTTCCAAGAATGAAAAGAATGGATCCCAGAACGTGCGCTGGCGTGACCTGTCGTTGTGCTCTTTGAATCAGCAACGAGGCGAACCGAATCAGGATCGGTCCCACGAAAAGCGCAGACAATCCCATCAGTCGCAGCGACCAGAATCCTGCCTCGGCTCCGATTTGGCCAATCATGTTGTCTCTTCCGAAATTACCAGTTTGATTCACGGTGAAGAGCCCCTGTTGATCAGGCACATAATCCCATGTCGCAACCAAATGAAGTATCCCCAGCAGAAAGAAGAGTGACGCGAGCACAGGCTTGCGGCTTTGGAGACGCGGGCCAAAGGTCGCTGTTACCGGCTTTTTTCGGGTCTTTGCTCTGCGAGGTTTTGCCATGATATCCGGATGGACAGGCTGGGAAGTGAATGCTGGATTAGGAAGAAAAAAAGTATTTTAGAACCAAATCTCTAGAAGGATCAACCATCAAACTCAGGATTCATTCATGACTCCTGCCTTCAGACTTTTGGATATCCCGATTACGGGAACCAACCCCTTGGCCCGGGAGCTTCTCAGATTACTCTGTCGTTGTTCAAACATTTGAAATGAGGAGAAGGTGGGATTCCCGAATGGGAGGCGGTTTTTCGGTGTTGAACTCATGCGCAAGATCGGATTTGAATGCAGCTCAAGATGAGCTGGATCCGATTCACACCCCAATACAAGGAACGCGTCTGGGGAGGACGCAATCTTGAGACTTTTCTGGACCGTTTATTGCCTGAAGGGAAGGTGATCGGTGAGAGCTGGGAAATCGTGGATCGGCCTGAGGCACAATCTGTTTTGGACTCCACCGAACTCGGGGAGCGTACCCTTCGGGAGCTTATAGAGGAAAAGACCTTGTATGTGATGGGTCCCGATTGGAGGGCAGAAGACCGTTTCCCGATTCTGGTGAAGTGGTTGGATTGTCAGGAACGCCTCAGTCTGCAGGTGCATCCTCCCGCTGAGATCGCTCCCGACCTCAAAGGGGAACCTAAGACCGAAAACTGGTATATTGCCCGTTCTGCTCCTGGTGCGGGCCTGCTGGCGGGGTTGGTCAAAGGAACCACCCGGGATTGTTTTGAGGCCGCCTTACGTGATTTAACCTTGGAAACATGTGTACATCGGATTCCGGTGGTCGCTGGGGATAGCCTTTTGGTGAAGAGCGGCAGGATTCATGCGATCGATGCCGGAAATGTGATTCTCGAGATCCAGCAAAACTCCGATACCACTTATCGTGTGTATGACTGGGGGCGGGTTGGGCTTGATGGCAAACCTCGCGAGATGCATGTCGAGGAGTCGATGAAGAGTATTGATTTCAACGATTTCGAACCGGAGGTGCTGCGAAAGACCAGCGGCAGCTACCTATTGGCCGAATGTCGCGAGTTCCGCATACAAAAGTATGTTTTTGAATGTCCTGAGGATGTGCTGCATTTTGGTGCGAACACGGACACAAGGCTCATCCATGTGATCGATGGGATCGTCGAAGATGCGGTCAGCGGGAAGTCCGCCATCAAAGGCACAAACCTGCTCATGCCCTATGGAGCTGAGTATCGTTTACATTCTCCGGAAGGTGCCGAGTTTCTGATCACTGACCAGTTCCGGGCCTGATACAGTGAGAGTAGTTTGTTTGTTCGGACTATTTTGGGCCCTTCCCTTTGAGGCATGGTTGACGTTTAGGGTTTGTTTTTGAATTAGCATCCTTGTCCTAAATGCGGGATTCCTCTCGTCTCACTTCCTGTGGATGCCTGATGATGATCTGGAAATGACGCGAATTGACAGGAGACGTGTTTGCAAGATTGCCAATGGCTGCGAAATCGTGAAGAAAAGAGGCCGATGACGGAACACGCATTTGAAAAGGCATATTGGGAGCGCCCCGGATTGGCAGTTGTATTTTTGGCCCGTGACTGGCATAAGGACCCGATCGAACTCCCAATTGTCATCGAAGGGATGAAGTGCTCTTGCCAATGGGAGCCAATGACTCCGATGGAGGTTGCTGCGATCACAGGCTACTGCGAACTACAGGGACATTGGGTCTTCGTGTGTGATCCCGTGCATATGGCGAATGTGGATCCGGGAGAAGAACTTTTTGTTGCAGGGTCCTTCAATGGTTGGGGAGATGCGGTAGGAGATCCCGCTTATAGGATGGTGTCGGCTGAGGCTGGACAAGGTGGGGTTCGAATCTGCTCGGTTCCCCTGAGTGAAATCCGGTCGGGAGAGGAGGTGCGTTTCCGTTTCGTTACGGCTTCCGGGAGGTGGCTTCCAATTCCACGCCGAACGCCGAACTGGGCCCAGAATCCCTTTGGCGGAGGGGACTATGTCTTGTTTGAAATGCGGACTGGGCGACATGGGTTCCGCCTGCTGCTAGATCATCCGGTTCCGGGAGACCGGCTGATGCGGTTAGTGTGGCAGGATGAGGCGCGTCGCTCCGACATTTTGGTGGATCCGTCCGAGCACCACTTACAGATGGCGTCAGACCAGCCTTTGGGTGCCATTCTGGATCATGGAAAGGTGCGGTTTTGCCTTTTTGCCCCGCGTGCGGGTGGCGTGCAAGTCGCTTTAGGGCGGAATCCCGATTTGAGTGACCGGAAACTCCACAAAATGAATCCAGATGTGGACGGAACATGGTCTTGTGACGTGCAAGGAGATTGGGCTGGCGCCTACTATGTGTACCATGTGGATGGACACAATGCTGATGCATCGACCTTCTTCGATATGGTATTTCCAATTGTCGATCCCTACGCCCGAGCCATGGTTAGTCCATCCGGTCCGGGGATCATTGTTGCGGGGGAACAGCCTGCTCCAAAGGATTGGCAACCGCCATGTTGGCATGATCTGGTGATTGCGGAGATCCATGTCCGTGATGCGATTGCTCAGGCAGATTTTGATCTGGACCCGTTGGAGAGACGTGGTTTCTCCGGGTTTACCCGTTGGATCAGGCAAGAGGGAAACTACTTGAGAACCCTTGGGGTGAACGCGATTGAGCTTCAGCCTATTCAGGAGTTTGAGTATGGGAATCCGGAGGAATACCACTGGGGCTACATGCCGGTGAATTACTTCAGTCTTTCGAGTGCCTATACGCGAGATCCCTCTACTGCAAGTGGAGTTGCAGAGTTCAGGGAAATGGTGGATGCCTGCCACGAGCAGGGCTTTGCCGTCATTCTGGATGTTGTATACAACCATTTGGGGGAGCCGAACGCCTTGTATCGGATCGACAAACAGTATTATTTCGAGCTGGATACCAACAATGACCCCACAAACTGGAGTGGAGTCGGGAACGATATCCGTGCATCAGGCCCGATGGTGAGACGGCTTATCATCGACAGTCTGGTGCATTTGGTTACGGCCTATGGTGTGGATGGTTTCCGTTTCGACCTCGCTGAATTGCTGGGCCGGAGTCTGCTGGTCGATATAGAACGTAAACTGAAGTCGGTGAAGCCTTCGGTTGTGCTGATTGCTGAGCCATGGAGTTTCCGTGGACATATAGCCGAAGAACTTAAGTCCACCGGATTCTCATCCTGGAATGATTCTTTCCGTGAGTATATTCCTCTGTATTTGAAGGGGAGTGTTTCGTCTGACGGGCTTAAATGGTTCATTCAAGGGGCTCCAGGACGCTTGACGCGGTTTCCGGCTCAGACTGTCAATTACGCTGAGTCCCACGATGATCACGCTTGGATTGATGTGATGACTGAGAATCCCGATCGCAACGGATCAAATCCAACGCAGATGGACCGTTGGCGGAATCACCTGATGGTATCGATGCTAATGGTTTCACTTGGCATCCCGATGTTGTCGGCGGGGCAGGATTTTCTCCGCAGTAAGCAGGGCGTGCGGAATACCTATCAGCGGGGAGACTTGAATGCGCTGGATTATGAGCGGCTCCGGCAGTATGCGGGGAGCCATGCCTATGCGTCGGCCTGGATCCGTTTCCGCTTGTCGGAAGACGGGCGCGTACTGAGGCAGGATTCTGCTCCGGGAGAGGGATTCTTTCACTGGTTGATCCCCAATGACTCGCGCGCGTTAGGAGTCGTTTTCAACGCCGATCACAGCCGGCCGGGGCGCAGGCTTATCTACGCGATAAATCCGGACGGGCATCCGGTTTCTTTGCCATCGGTTGGGTTCTCGATGGATGGTTTTGTGCAGGTCGCGGATCACGAGCGCTGGTCGCTGAATGGATTGGACGAATGGCCTTTTTCGTGCGTGAACGGATCTGTCAATCTGCCACCTATCAGTTGTGGACTTTGGATGGAATCGTGATAATCGTGGGCGTATAGGATTCGCGAAAACGGGATCTTCCTGAAGGCCTTCTCAAAATAGAATCAAGAATAGTGCTTGATTTGGGATCTGGGAAGCTTTAGGGGAAAGCTCGGATTACCCGTAATGGTTGATCCAATTGACAGCATCTAATCTAAAACAGAAAAGGAATCGCACATGGCGACTAAAATCGGAATTAACGGGTTCGGCCGCATTGGCCGTCTTGTTTTCAGGGCTATCGCAGACCAAGGTCTTCTCGGAAAAGAAATTGAAGTTGTTGCAATCAACGACTTGGTTCCCGCCGACAATTTGGCCTACCTGCTGAAATACGATTCCGTTCAGGGTCGTTTCAACGGCACGGTTGAAAGCTGCAAGGAAACGCCGGCTTCGGAAGAAGACGATATGCTCATCGTCAATGGCCAGAAGATCAAATGTCTCTCTGTGAGAGAAGGCCCGAAGGCTCTTCCCTGGAAGGCTCTGGGAGTGGATATCGTGATCGAGTCCACCGGATTGTTCACGGAAGACGTGAAAGCACAGGGTCACATCGACGCTGGCGCAAAGCGTGTGATCATCTCTGCTCCTGCAAAGGGCAAGGTGAAGACCGTGGTCATGGGTGTGAACGACAAGACCCTGACTTCTGCGGACGTGTTGATTTCGAACGCATCCTGCACCACCAACTGTCTGGCCCCGATCACAAAGGTGGTCTTGGACAACTTTGGTATCGTTGAAGGTCTGATGACCACGATCCACAGCTACACCGCAACCCAGAAGACGGTTGACGGTCCTTCCCGTAAGGACTGGAAGGGTGGACGCAGTGCTGCGATCAACATCATCCCCTCCACGACGGGTGCTGCAAAGGCTGTTGGACTGGTTTTGCCGGAAGTCAATGGTAAGCTCACCGGAATGTCCTTCCGCGTGCCGACCCCGACTGTTTCGGTTGTCGACCTTACCGTCAAGACCGTGAAGCCCACTTCCTATGCGGAAATCTGTAAGAAGATGAAGGAAGCTTCCGAAGGCGAACTGAAGGGCATCCTCGAGTACACTTCCGATGAAGTGGTATCCTCTGACTTCATCCATTGTCCGGCTTCTTCGATCTTCGATGCCGGCTCCGGCATTGGCCTGAACGACACGTTCTTCAAGCTGGTTTCCTGGTACGACAATGAATGGGGCTACAGCAACCGTTGCGTTGACCTCCTCAAGAAGGTGATCACCCTCTGATTGTAATTTCAACGTTGATCGATTAAGGCGAGTTATCCATACTCGCCTTAATTTTTTGTATTTTCAGTCACCTAATCGAACACACACCAATATGAGTAAGGTTAAGACAATCCGCGATGTGGATTTCAAGGGGAAGCGTGCCTTCGTGCGCGTGGACTTCAATGTACCAGTGGATCCGGATGGCAAGATCACTGACGACACCCGGATTCAGGGTGCGTTGCCGACGATCCGGCACCTCATTGAGAATGGAGCAAAAGTGGTGCTCGCTAGTCATCTGGGGCGGCCTAAGGCAACCAAGAACCTCGAATTCACGCTGAAGCCTGTTGCGGAAGCTCTGGCTAAGCTTCTGGGTAAGCCCGTCCAGTTCTTGCCGGATTGCATTGGGGCTGAAGTGGAAGCGGCCGTTGCCGCAATGGCTCCGGGTGCCGTGGTACTTCTCGAAAACGTGCGCTTCTATGCGGGTGAGGAAAAGAACGATCCTGAGTTCGCGAAGGCTCTTGCCAAACTCGCGGATGTATTCGTGAATGACGCATTTGGCACCGCTCATCGCGCCCATGCCTCCACCGCCGGGATTGCTGACTATGTGCCTGTAAGTGTGGCTGGTTTCCTCATTGAGAAGGAATTGGAGTATCTCGGAGACAAGACCGCGAATCCGGAAAAGCCATTCACTGTGATTCTCGGTGGAGCAAAGGTGAGCGACAAGATCACGGTGATCGATGCGCTGCTCGAAAAGTGCGACACGATGCTGATCGGTGGCGCGATGGCCTACACCTTTGGTCTCGCCAAAGGCAACAAGATCGGGAGCAGCCTGAGCGAACCTGACAAGATTGAGACTGCCCGCAGCGCAATCGCCAAGGCTGAGAAGCTTGGTGTGAAGCTGGTCTTGCCCGTCGATCATTTGGCTTCTGATAAGATCGATTTTGCAGGCAAAGCGCTTGGTGCGACCAAGGTGTTTGAAGGCAATCTGGACGACGGTTGGTCAGGTGTTGACATCGGACCCAAGACGATTGAGCTCTACGCCAAGATCGTGCGTGAGTCCAAGACGGTTCTCTGGAATGGACCTATGGGAATTTTTGAGATCAAGGATTCTTCAAAAGGAACCTTCGCGGTGGCGAAGGCGATCGCCGATGGTGACGCGATTTCGATCATCGGAGGTGGCGATTCGGTCAAGGCTGTCAAGAAGAGCGGATACTCCGACAAGGTCAGCTTTATGAGCACCGGTGGTGGAGCAAGTCTCGAATTCCTCGAAGGCAAGGTTTTGCCGGGCGTTGACGTGCTCGACAAAGAAGGCGGTTGCTGTTGCTGCTGCGGTTGAGTCGAAGAGGCTTGTCCGAAAATACCGAACAGAGAAAGTGAGTTTATGATGAGAAAATACCTGATTGCAGGAAATTGGAAGATGAACAAAAACGCCTCCGAATCGGTGGCGCTTGTGAAGGAATTGGTGCAGGCCGCAGGGAATCAGAGCGACGTGGGAGTGGTGGTATGTCCTCCATTCACCTCGCTGGCATCTGTCAGTGAAGCGCTGGCCGACTCCACGATCGAGATGGGTGCCCAAAACATGTACTTCGAGAAATCGGGTGCATTCACCGGCGAGATCTCTCCGGAAATGCTGCGTCACCTAAGGACGTCGTATGTTATCCTTGGACACAGTGAACGCCGTGCGATTTTCGGAGAAACCGATGCGTTGATCTCGAAGAAAGTGGTGGCGGCTCTGGCCAACAGCCTCAAACCGATTCTCTGTGTGGGTGAGACCCTCGCTGAGCGTGAAGGCGGAAAAACCCTGTCGGTGGTCGAAACCCAGGTCAAGGGTGGGCTCCAGGACGTATCCGCCAGTGACGCGGAGCGCGTGGTGGTGGCTTACGAGCCGGTTTGGGCGATTGGCACGGGCAAAACCGCGACACCCGAGATGGCGCAGGAAGTGCACGCTGCGATCCGTGGCATGTTGACCGTACTGTGGGGAGCAGATGCTGCGCAGACGGTTCGCATCCTTTATGGTGGTTCCATGAACGCAGCGAATGCGGATTCCCTGCTTGCGCAGACGGATATTGACGGTGGTCTGATCGGAGGAGCTTCGCTTCAGAGTAATTCGTTTGTTCAGATTATCGAGTCGGCTCGCAAGCTTTCCTGATTGGAGCTTTTCCAGAGTGGATTTCTGACCTCCGGCTTGATTGCCGGGGGTCTTTTTTTGGCCGCTCATGGAATGATTCCTGTCTGGGGCAAGGAAATTGGCCTAGTTGACACTAGCGGCAGCATGTTGTTTTCCGGTGACTTTGAGAATGTGGGAAAAATGTCCAGAGGATCAATTGCCTTAAAGGTTCGAGACCGCTGGGGACTTGCATCGCGCGACGGAAGTTGGATAATAAAACCGCGATTTTCCTCCTACTTCATGCAATGGGATGGCTTTTTTGTGTTTGGGGAAGGGGGAGGCTTGGATACAAGCAAACTGTTTCTCGTGAATCACAAAGGGGATATTCTGTGTGAGGAACCTCCCGGATACGGCGCGCTTTGTGTGGAATACGATCACTAAGCAAATTTGGAGAATTTCAACCCCCGATCCGTTTCGATTCTGTCCCTTACATGCCGCTGGTGGCGCTGTATTCCAAGGGTTGGTTATCGCCATCGGTTGCCTGCACGGTGATCTGGATGGGTTGTCCGGCCGTGGCATTTTTGTTTCCGACAGGTGTCAGCACGGGCACCTGATTGGAATATGGGGTGGGGCTGATCTGCGCTTCGTACCAGAGGGTATTTCCGACCGTTCCGAGTGAGAGCACCGCACGGCCTGCCTTATCGGTGACGGGAATCGGCCAGGTGCGAAGGCCCGCGCCGGAGAGTGCCCATGCCCGCACCCGCGAGGCGGAAACGGGTAGTTCGACTTCCCCCGAAACGACTTCCACGAGGAATGGGGCACCACCCCATGTGCTCAGCCCATTGTGATCTGCATTCTTCCACTTCCAGTTTGAATTGGCATATTGACCGGTGGCGACGACCAGCGCCCGTGCGGGGGTGGCTCCCGTGAAGGAGTTTCCTTCGAGCAGGGTCACCCCGATGGTGGACCAATTGAGGCGGGTCGAGCCAGTGGTTATCGCAACATCTCCAAGCTGGACACGCTTGCCGGATCCAAATCCTGAGAAGACTCGGGTTCGTGGGGTATCAACAGTAAAAAACCCCGCTGTGGGATTCGTGACATCCCAGCGCAGTTGGCCCGTATCGCTGACATAAACCGGTCCGGCGGGCGTAGCCGGTGGTGTTGCCAGACCGGTGGCGTTTTCGCCGATGGACATGCGGATGCGGCTGATGAGGGCAAGGGTTTGCGGCATTCCAAGGAAGATCGCATGCGGCATGCTGAAGTGGCTGGCGCGTCTCACGATCTCAGTGGCTTCGCGATCGGGTGTCATTGCCATGACGTATTCGTTTTGGGCGGGGGATACATCCCGGCGGAAGAGGGCGGCAGCAATCGCGATGTTCGCGAGCTTGTTCATCGAATTCATCGAATCGAAATGATCTTTGATGTAGGGTCGGTCCCGGGTGGTGTAGGAATAGACCCAATAACCATCCATGTCCTGAAGTGCCGCATAGGACGGGTAGAAAAACTCCTGTTCTCCCGCATAGAGGTTGGGAGCCGGGTGCTCAAACTCGGTCATGATGTTGGGATAGCCCTTGATTGCCCGGACTGCGCTGTAGACAATTTCATTTGACTGAGGGTTGTTGACGATGGCCTTGTGCTCCATGGTCCAATCGGTGAGATCGGTCAAATTGATGTATCCGTCGTGGAGGTCGGGATAGTTGTAGTAGGAGTGCGTGTCCATCGCATCCATTCCGGCCTGACTGTTTGGCGGTGAATTCCGAACGATGGTGCCTACAATCACGGACTCGAAACCAAGGGAACGCACGTAGTCGCGCATCCCGTTCCAGTAGAGTTTCTCGCGATGGCTGAGAAAGCGCACCCAATCCTCCCGCATGCCAAAGTAATCCGAAGGGTTGTTGGTCAGTAGAGCCGGTATGTTTTCGTTGGCAAGCGTCACCCCGGGCGGAAGAATCCCAACGGTGCCGCCGGGTCGCAGTTGAACATCGGTGATCCATGTCGTGCCACCTGTGGCACCGAGACTGAATCCGATGCGGGAGGATTCCTCGGTGGTGCGCATGACAAATGTGCGGGTGTAGAGCTTCCAATCCGTGCCCTGAATATCAATCGGGTCACAGAGGTCTCCGTAGTTGGGGCGGCCGAGATAGATTTTGAGTTTGTGAACCTTTTCCGGTGAGTCGACCTTTGCCCGGAAGCTAATGGTGTAGACCTGGAGTTCCGTCAGCGTGAGGTCCTTGTGCAGAAGCTGCACGGAGGAAGGGATTCCGGGAGTCTTGACAGTTATCCTGCGGCAGGGTGATCCATTGTAATCCTGCGTGACCTCTGTGGTGACATTGTTTTGGATGCTTTGGTACACATACCAGCCCTGCGAGCTGACCGGGGCGTTGACGTCCGCCAGAATATTGGCTCCGAGGGGTTCGTCGGCGGCATACCAACCGTCATACATGGCAGCCTGACTGTTGTTATACCTGGTTTTCAACCATGCGATCCAAAGGGTCTGGAGTTTATCGGTGTAGACTGCGGGAATGAGCGCGAGATCGCCGTTGACCCAACCATCGGCAAGCCCTGTTTCGTTCATGATTTCGACGATGCAAACGGCAGGATCCCTGGCGAGTGGCATGTTATTCCGGAACTCGTTGGGGGTATTGAGCAGCCATTCCGCATAGGCCTTCTGGAGGCTGACCATTCTCTCGTCGAAGAAGCTCAGCAGGTGTTGCCGTGCCCATTTCATCTGATCGATTTCCGCACCCAAACCGTCGTTCTTCTGAAACTTC
>Ga0209723_1002298_pt1 | contig 26025 bp, 24 predicted proteins | sample BiotimSIPDNA_2_FD_185750 | JGI IMG/M metagenome (GOLD analysis project Ga0209723, IMG submission 185750) | Anaerobic biogas reactor microbial communites from Washington, USA - Biogas_R2 time_0 SIP DNA (SPAdes) (version 2) | ecosystem: Engineered > Bioreactor > Anaerobic > Unclassified | place...
CCTGTCAAGGCGATTATCTTCGGCAAAAAAATTTATCTGTTTCATAGGTATATTATATCATATTTGGGCGAATATTGCATGAGGTTTTTAGAGATGCCCTAATGAAATTAGTCCACGCATAGAGAATACGGCTGTGTTGTAAGCCGGTTTTCCATGCTCAGCAACAAAGAGGAGGCTGTCATATGACAAAAATGAAAGCGCGTGACAAGCGGCTTCAGTGGCTGGAGCGCGACTGGCAACTTTACCTGATGCTGGCTGTCCCGGTGATATGGTATCTGATTTTTTGCTACAGGCCCATGTCGGGCCTGGTGATTGCTTTCCAGAAGTATAACATCTTCAAAGGCATCGCAGGCAGCACATGGGTCGGTTGGGATAACTTCAAGTTTGTCTTCAGTATGCGCGATTTCGGCATTGCACTGAAAAACACCCTTGTGCTTAACGGTCTGGATCTGCTTTTCGGTTTCCCGGTGCCCATTATACTGGCAATCCTGCTTAACGAGATGCGGACCCCCAAGCTCAAACGCGTTTCACAAACAATGCTATATCTGCCCCATTTCCTGAGCTGGGTCATCATCGGCGGTATGGTACTGGAAATCTTTGCACCTTCCTCCGGCATAATCAACTCGACTTTGCTTCACTGGGGTTGGATTGAGAACAACATTCCCTTCCTGACAGACGGCAACATGTGGCGCTTCACCTATGTGCTGGTAGGCGTGTGGCAGTCCATGGGCTGGGGTACAATCATCTACCTGGCAGCCATCACTGGTCTGGATCTCAATTTGTTTGAAGCTGCCCGCATCGACGGCGCAGGCAAGCTCCGGCAAATTTGGCATGTCACTCTGCCAGGCATCCGCTCCACCATTATTGTGCTCTTAATCATGAATATTGGCCGTATGATGTCCATCGGCTTTGACCGCCCCTTCATCATCGGCAACACCGTGGTACAGGATTACTGTGATGTCATTTCCACCTTCGTATACCGTGCCGGCATCAAGAACAACCAGTTTGCACGCGCCACAGCCATTGGCCTGTTCCAGTCAGTGGTGGGCCTGGTGTTAATCAGCGGCGCAAACTTCGCTTCTCATCTCTTTGACGAACAGGGTATTTGGTAATGGAGGGACAAACATGCAAAACAAGCTGACTGAACATAAAAAGAGGCTTGGCACAGGCCAATGGGTTCTGATCATGGTGATGCTGTTCTTTGTCCTGATTTGCACCTTGCCCTTCGTGAACGTAATCGCAGTGTCCCTGTCCTCCAAGTCGGCCATTCTGCGCGGTGACGTAACCTTTTGGCCGGTAGAGTTCTCCGCCAAAGCCTACGAGGTTATCGTAGGCGACAAGTCAATGTTCCGCAGCCTGTTCTTAACCGTTGAAATCACGCTGATTTACACCATTTTGTCTATGGTCCTGACTATACTGATTGCCTTTCCCCTGACAATGAAACGTCTCAAGGGACGCAGGTTCTTCATGCTGTTCATTGTCTTCACCATGTATTTCTCCGGCGGCATGATTCCGATTTACCTGAACATCAAGGAGCTCGGCCTGCTGAACAAGAAATGGTCGCTGATCCTGCCGGGTCTCATTTCCACGTTCAATGTCATCATTCTTAAAAACTTCTTCTCCAGCCTGCCCTACGAGCTCAACGAGGCCGCTTACATTGACGGTGCAAATGACTTTCAGATTCTGCTGATGGTTTATTTGCCGCTGAGCTTTTCCTCTCTGGCTACACTGGCACTGTTCTATGCCGTAGGCAAATGGAACAGTTTCTCCGACGCGCTGTATTACATCACCTCCCGTGATTTGCAGCCCCTGCAGCTCAAACTGTACAACCTGATCAAGGGCGGTCAGGCTGTGGAAGTGGCAGTGCAGGAGGGCAATGCCAGTGATCTGAGTTCCAGCATATCTGAGTCCATTGAGTCTGCAACCATCATTTTCGCTACGCTGCCCATCCTGGTGGTGTATCCCTTCGTGCAGCGGTACTTTGTAACAGGTGTAACCTTAGGTGCAGTGAAAGGCTGATATAAATCCCCTGAATCGGATGGGAGAATTCCCATTCTAAATAAAATCAAAGGAGAGACCCACATGAAGAGAATACTTACCCTGTTGCTGACCCTGTGCGTGCTGCTAGGCATGGTTCCCGTCTCCGCGATGGCGAATGAGGGGTGGCTGACCCTGCGCGTAGAGATGTATGACCGCTCCATTGCAGGCTTCAATGTAGAAGACTGCTGGCAACTGCGCTACATTCAAAAGAACTTTGGCGATCCCAACAAAATCAAGGTGGAATGGGTGCCTGTATCCCGCTGGGAGGAAGGAACCATTCTAAACAACCTGCTGGCAGGCGGCACTGCCCCCGACATCTGCATGACGTATGGCGGCGACATGGTGCTGCAATATGCGGAAATGGGCGGCATCTTGCCCCTGGACGAGCTGCTGGCTGAGCATGGCCAGGAATTGACCGCCTTCCTGGGGCAGGAAGTGCTCCAGTTTGGCCAGTTTGACGTGGGCGGGGGCAAACTGCAATACAGCCTGCCCGCCCGCCGCATCATCACTGCCGCCCAGTCCATGTATATCCGTCAGGATTGGCTGGACAAGCTGGAGATGCAGGTTCCCAACAACGTCGAGGAACTCTATGCCTACCTGAAGGCTGCCAAGGAAAACAACCTGGGTGGTGCCAAGACGATTCCTTACTCCTCCGATTTGTATGCTCCAGATCCCTTCTATGGCTGGATCTTCCAAATGGACGCCTTCATCGACTACACTCAGGTGACTGAAGAAGACTGGGTTACCTATCACGATTTCCACTATCTGCTGCCCGGCGCGAAGGAAGCTCTTCGCTGGATGAACAAATTCTTTAACGAAGGTCTGGTCACCGACTACTTTGGCATCTCAAATTCTGATCAGACTGATTCCGACCGCGTGATGGGCCATGATGGTTTCTGGGTTGGCAACTGGGATTCTGCCTGGCGTATGGAAATGTCCTACTCCCATGATCTGGAAAAGAACGTGCCCGGCGCTTCCTGGATTGCCTGTGATGCCTTCAAGGCTGTGAACGGTCCCACCGTTCATGAGACCTACAACGCAGCAGGTCAGTATCTGTTCATCCCCGCCTGGGCAAGCGAGGAAACCGCCATCGCAGCTGTGAAGTACCTCAACTAAATGAGCCTGCCCGAGAGCCTCTTCGCCCTGCAGAACGGCGAAATGGGCCACAACTACACCACAGTGGATGAGCACGGTATCCCCACCGATCTGAAGAACATCAACGATACCGAAGATGCTTATAAAATGCACGCCACCGACGGCGCACCCATCTGCAACGGTTTCTACTATGGCTCTGACGAGCTGAACTATGCCGCGACTGCCATGGGCTTCCCCGGCTACGAGGATGCTGTAGCTGCCAGCCTTGTGATCTCCAATGACGGCGGATATGAACCCATCAGCTTCACTCGTGCCATCCAGGGCCGCATCGACTACGGCTCCATGGTCAGTTCCAAGGAAGGCGAGTTGCTGGTGCAGGCTGTGACATGCACACCTGACAAGTTTGACGCAGTGTGGGAGGAATACACCCAGGCAATCCTCACCTCCGGCGGCCAGAACATCATCGACGAGCAGCGCGCTGCTTACCATGAAGGCGCCTACCGCGGCTTCTATCCCATGGCCGAGCAGAAGTAAACTCATACCTTACAACACTGCTCAACCTATTGGGGAACTGCCAACTGCTGGAAACAGCAAGTTCGGCAGTTCCCCTTTATTAAGCAAAAATGGACGTTTATGCGTATTTTATTGGCGTACATACTCCGGGGAATCTTATTGTGAAGATATGACCTGCCAGGCTGCGCCTTCTGTCCGATATTTATGTTCCCCTGCAGAATAAACAGGAGTGAAACGGAATGAGCATATGCCAGGAACGTTATTTGTGATATAAGTACACATGGAAGTCCATTGACTATCTGCCAAGAGCAATTAGAGACAATGTAAAGGTGTTGAAAGAATTGTCAGAACCCAATCTGTTTACCGCCAAGGCTATCCGAAAGCTGCTGATCCCTTTGATCTTTGAACAGCTGCTGTTAGTTTTGGTCACCCTGGTGGACACCATGCTGCTCTCGGGCATCAGCGAGGCCGCTTTGGGTGCCTATTCACTGGTGGACAGCATTAACCAGTTGCTGACCCAGCTCTTCCTGGCTATTGGCTCAGGCGGCTCCATTATAGCTGCGCAATACCTGGGCAACCGGGATCGGAAAGGCGCTGAAAACACCGCGACTCAGGCGGCCTTGATGGTGCTGGCCATCTCGACACTGATCGCTTTGCCGGTAATGTTATTAAATGGTCCCATCATTAAGCTGCTCTATCCCGGGGTCTATCCATCCATCCATAACTACGCGAAGCAATATCTGCTGCTGTCATCACTTTCCTACCCACTGTATGCCATTTACTACAACGGCGCCAGCATGCTCTACGCGCAAGGTTTCAGCAAGCTGTCGATGGTGACCTCCATTCTCATGTACCTTGCCCGAATCCTGATGAACTTCCTGTTCATCCGCGTATGGCACATGGACATCCAAGGCGCCGGGCTTTCGACTATCTTTTCTCGCGTATTGGGCGCAGCACTGGCCACTTTGTTCCTGATGGACCAGCAGGCGCCTATTCATTACGCCCGGCCGCTCAAGCTGGCTATCCAGCTAGGTACCATCCGCCGCATTGTCAAGGTCGCTTTGCCCAGCGGTATTGAAAACATCATTTTTCTTACCAGCAAACTGTTGATTGGCATCATGATTGCCGGCTATTCAAGCGCAATGATCGCGGCTAACGCCGCCGCCAACACCATCTCTTCCTATATTTCAGTTCCGGCCAACGCTATCAACCTGGCTACCATCACCATTGTCAGCCAGTGCATCGGTGCCAGGCGTGGTGAAGAAGCCAAAAAGGCGACCCGGAATCTCCAGGCCGCCACTTATGCTTCTTTGTTATTAACCTGCACCCTGGTTGCCATTTTTGTAGACCCGCTTGTCACGATGCTACACCTCACCCCGAAAGCATTTGCACATACCAGGGAAATCGTGTTGGTTTACTGCCTGGTTTCGTTCTTCCTGTGGGCACCTTCCTTTGGCTTGCCCAACAGCCTGCGCGCTGCCGGCGACAACCGCTACGTGATGTTCGCGGCGGTGTTCAGTGTGGTGGTCATCCGCGTAGGCGGATCCTTGATTTTGGGCAACTGGCAGGGGTTTCAGGTAAAGGGAATTTGGTACGCGATGTACCTTGACTGGCTGGTGCGGTCCATCTTTTTCATCAAACGCTTTCTCAGCGGGAAGTGGATGCAGCACCGCCTTGTTTAGCCAACAATAATCTGGTTAAGATCCCTGTCCGCAGTATTGGAGCTGTTGCCTACCAAGCCAACAAGCAAATAGCTTTCATTCAGCACGTCATATTGCAGTTCATTCAGAAAACGGAACCCCTCCACCTTGCCGGTAGAGTTGACATGCATCCTTGGCCCGGTACAGCGGTGCAGCATGCTGCCGATATATATGTGCAGTGGATCCTTGTAGGTAATTGGCAAATCCTGAGCGATCATCTTATTGACCTGTGAAAACACCTGTGGAATGTCAATGCTGACCGCCCGGTCAAAACGCAGGAAGAACCCACGCCGCACGTCACCATGGGTATATTTACCCACATTCATGTCTATCAGCACATGCTCGGTCAGATCCTCCGCTGTATGCGCCATCCGCCGGTATTTGATGGAGGCAAAGACTGTCCTGGCAATGTCGTCAGGCTCCGGGCCAAACACCGTTGGCCGGGAGACAATGATCTCATCCCCGATACCTATCAGCAGCGCAGCATTAAAGTCAAGCAGCGGATAAATCATCTCAAAATGCTCAATTATCACCCGCTTGCCCTTGTTGAGCGCCCTTAACACCGCCTCTGCCAGTTGCGGCAGAGGAGTAAAGGCGGATTCGAAGCGTACGTCCATGTGATATGTATGAGGCTGATAAAAGCCGGTGGCTTCAATGTCAAGAAGCGGCAACGGCCGCACGTTGACGCCGTTGTCGTCATTGGTCAGTTCCAAGCCGGGAAACATTCCCCGGATCAAAAGGCTCTTTCCGCTTCCGGCATCTCCCACAATGCCGATTAATCTATCAAAAGCTGTCAGGTGCCGTTGAGCGATGTCCCGGCCGATTTGCAGCATACGCGCATAGCCGCGCGGTGCAAAATAGACGCTGTACAAAGGCTCCTGGCTGGTCAGTTGGCTCATTTTGTTAACCTAATCCGGCATATCAACCAGGATATCCAGCAAAGGGGCATGCTGCTGCGCGCCATAGACATCGGTCTCGCCCAGGTCTCCTGAGCAGATCGGGCGCACAATGGTCACCTTGATGGCGTGGGCTGGTTTAAAGTGAACGATGCCTACAATGTTTTCACGCGGGATACGGTAGAGCCTGCAAATCAAGTCCTCGTTGATAATCCTGTTGCGGCTGACAAACTCATAGTTTTCCTTGGAATTGAACATCAAGTCCATCGTGAGCTCATATGGCCCGCTGTTCTTGCTGCGGATGATGTTCGTCAGTTCCGTAATGCTTTTTTTCATTGCCGCTCCTTACAACTGCACCATTTCACATGGGAAATGCGCGCAGGGGTCATCCACTGACAGGAGATGGTAGACACTAAACACATATACCTCCCCGGCGTGGAAATCGCTTGGAGAATACGGAAAGGCCAGGTTGCCCGCAGTGGCTCGGCGGCCGGTATAGCCGTAGTGCAGCATGGTTGAACGCGCCGCGGCGCAAATCGTGTCTGCATGAGCCTGGGTATCTGAAACCGCCTCGATCACAATGCCAATCTCATGCCCCCCCACCTTGCGCACCGGTTCAAGGCTGCCCATGACGCCATCCCTGCCGTAGATGGTAAACAGCAGCTTGTAGGTAAAGCCGCGGTTCTTAAAGTTGTCCGCAACGCGTTCAGTCACTCCCTGGATGATTTCGTCAATATGCTCAAGAAGGATGGGATCACGCGCGCCAGCGATGGTAACAGTGCGATAACCAATGCGCCGCGCGCCCTCCATCTTGATGGTGTACTCAGGCGCATTGACATAGCGGCTGCCACTGACCCGGGTGATACTGTCAGTCAGCTGCTCAAATCGGGTCTCCCGCAAATCCAGATGACCGCCGGGTCCGGGCAGGATGTAGGGATCCGTTTTCTCATATAGTGTATGCGCAGCGACGGATAGCGTGGTGCATTTGCGGATGGGGTTGAGCGGCTCAACATCAAAGTGGTCAGCGCGCAGATAGCCGAACATGCAGTCAGACCCCGAGCCCGGCGTTGCAGCAATGGAAGCGCACTCAAGAATTTTTCCCAGGTGAATGGCCAAGCCCTTGTCGAATCCAGCGCGCACCGCAGGCGCCGCGAAAACAGCCGGGTCATAGCATCGCCCTGCCAGAACCACCTGGGCGCCCGCATCCAGCGCCTTGATGATGGGTTCAATGCCCATCTGCGCTACAATGCTGACTGTTTCTTGCAGATGCTCCTTTTGAAGCTGCTCTCCCGGGGGCAAGGGGCTTACTTTCCCGTCTTCCAGCGCCTGTGCAACAAGCTCCCTGGGCAACTCCGCATGAATCACCGCCATTTTAAAGGACAGCCGCTGCTCTCGGGCGATCTCCTCAATGATCTCGCGGTTCCAGGCCAGATGCCTGTCCCCGCCGCTACCGCCGGCGGTGCCAATGACGATGGGAATCTTGCGCGGCACTCCCGCCAGCAGCATTAACTCCAGATCGCGCTTGACGGCATCCCTGTCCGTAAAGGAGACGCCGGCTCCCAAGTAATAAGGACCCGGGTCGGTTGAACCCGCATCAACGGCAATCAGGTGGGGGTTCCGGGCCATTCCGGCTTCAAACGATGAAACAGGAAAACCGTAACCCAGAATCGCAGTGGTGGAAAGGATTCGGAATTCATCCATTTTTGAGCCTCCCATGTCAGGCTTTTGTTGATGCGACACCGATACCCGCAGCGCGCAGCGCCAGGATGCGCTGCATCTCGTTGTTGCAGATCATGTAAGCTTCATCCACGCCCATGCCGGGCTTGGCCAGGATTTGCTCGGCATTTGTTGCCATGGCACAGTGGATGCACACCTGGGTTGAACGGTCGGTCTCATTGCAGGTGCCGCCCTGGTAAGCGCCAATGCCCATCTTCTCACAATACAGCACAGCTTCAATCGTGTTGTGGAGTGAACCCAGGTCCGGAGTCTTGATCTGGATCATATGTCCGGCTTTGTTGTCGGCGAAATAGATAACATCCTCCAGGGTGTTGCACCATTCATCAGCAACCAGCTCCACCTTGATGCCACGCTTGTCAACCTCCAGGCGCAGGTTGTGAAGATCGCGCATTTGTGCCTCACGGCTGCCTGAATCCATGGGTCCTTCAATGCGCAGGTGGAAAGGATTGGCTGCCTTTTCCAATTCCTCCAGGTAGTCGGCCATCCCAAGGTAATTGTCTGCTCCAAAGATCTGTCCAATGGTGCCATAACAATCAATATGGAAAATCGGATGGTAACCTTTATAAGGAGCGAATTCGTTGACCCGCTTGGTCAGCCATTTAATGTAGGCCAGCAGGTTTTCGCCCTTTTCGCCGGTCTTTTTTACGCTGTTGAACAGGCCGTGCGGCAGCACCGGCGCCCCCTTCATAATCATCCGGTCAGCATTGTTGTAGCGGTCATCGCCGGACTGGGTAAAGATGGGCAGCATCCTGGTGGTAACCTTGGTATTGTACTCCAGCGCGATTTGGTCACACATATTCAGCCCCTTGGCTTTGGCCACTGCGTCCAGGATGGCCTGGGACACGCCATACCGGATGGCGGTGTGCAGCCTGCGGCCTGAATGATCCTTCAGCTCTTCTATTTCTTTGGCCAAACGCTTGAAGCTGTCCGCCTGCTGGCCCACCAGATGAGAGGCCACATCCTGCTCAATCAGGGAAATAAAGCTGTCCGCCAGGAAAAGCGGGTCGCGCCCGCCGGCGCCGGAATACTGCACCGCTGCGCAATCCCCCAGACCGATTTGTCCGTCCTCGAGCACAATCATCACGGAAATAGACTCGCCCGGCTGACGGATGCGGGTGAAACCCGGTGTAACCGGCTCGCCAATGTACATCGCGCCATCTGACTGTGCCCCCTGCTTGATGGCCTGCTGGTCATCAAAGTAGAAACCTGTCAAGCCCTTGGAGCAGACAACCCGGGTAATTTTCATGGTTCGATCCTCCTTCTTATGCGTGAGGCCTGCCAACCAGGCGGCCTTTTGATATAGCGTAAATATCGTCAATGACCATTTGGAAAGAAACGCCGCGGTTCTCAGCCTCCGCACGCTGCTGGATCATCTGCTTGTGAAAGGCTTTCAGCTTGTCCGACAAGGGAAGCATGGCGGTATCCAGCAGGCGTACGGCACCGTTGTTGTCACGCGCGGGCATAATTTTATTGGCGTTATAGCGGCTGGGCGCAAAAGGCACGTCAATCACGCCTGCCTCAAAAGCGCGTACCGTGCCCAAGGCTGCATCACCATCGCCCAGTTCCAGGGTGCGCTCCAGTATGCACGCTGTTTCTTCCAAGATAATCTGCATCTCATGCTCAAGGCGCTCGCCATCCACCAGTGCCTGATCGGCCAGCATCATGATGACCTGCTTGGTGGCGCGCAGGCCGGCCGCGTTGGCCTCCTTGGTGGGCACTCCCAAGGCCTCGTGCGGGGACTTGACAATCACCTTGGTCGCATTTGCCAGGGCAGCCACCGCGGATCCCCAGCATATGACCGCAAAAGCCTTTGCCTCATCAGCTGGGAAACCGCCCATCCACTGATGCAGCACCGTGCTGATAACAACATTATCATACCCGAAACGCTGCAGATATTCACGGGTTTGTTTTTCAAGCACGCGGATGGACGCGACATCTTGAATAAGATTGCCGCACTGGCCATAGCCCACGGTGATGTTTTTAACTCCCTGTTCAGCAGCCAGCAAAGCTTCCAAAATGGCCACGGCATTGGATATGCAGGGCGGTACCAGGGTACCGGTCAAGGGACCGAAAGGCTCGCGGTTGATGCTGATGCCACGCTCCTCGTACAAGCCAACCAGCCGGTCACAGTACTGCCAATGGTGCAGGGTATCCTGAATGGCCGCGTTCTTGGCGTAAGGGATGTTATAGGAAATGCCGCCGCCTTCAAAGCTTGTAAAGCCGCCAGCCAGGGTAATCTCGCACAGCAGGCGGGCATCCGGCGTTCCGTGGCGCACCTGAACAGGCACCTTGAGGGCGCTTGTCACCATCCTGCAGCCGCCGACGCCATGGTTGACCGCAGGAAAACCATTGAGCATGGCCTTGCCGGAAACCTTGGACTCATCAATGCCGTGCTGGGCATCCTCATAGCGGTTCAAACGCGTGTAGCTGTCGATGGTGGTGGGGAGCAAATCAGCCTCGCCCTCCTTTTCAAGGTGGCTTAGCAGTACGATATGGTCATTAATCAGCGGGACACCGGCCCTGGGCTGAATCAGGGTGACCTTTTTAGCAAGCGCTTCATTCAGCCTGGTCACAAAGCGCTTGTCATTGGGTATGGCTGCCTGGTAGGCAATGGCCTCCTCCAGGTCTACCTCACTGCCGGTTGGCCAGGCCTGGAGCACTTCCTGGCGTTGCGCCATAAAATAATCAAGGTCCCACTTTTTGTTAGACAACTGCATACGCCTCTTCCCTTCCAAAATATTCCATTAATAAACATAGTGCGTTTCTCTGATCATAATCAGCCAGCAAACCCATGGCGGACAAGACATATTCCCTGTCAACAGCTAGGCGGACCTGTCGGGGGGCAAGCGCCATCGGATCCTGCATTGACAAAGCGCTAGAAATGATAGCGTTCAGATTGCTCGCATAAATCAGCGCGCCGCCGGTGACAATCATTTGCTCAGTTTGGCTGAGATCCTTGCCCGTTTGCTGGTACACAGGCCCTACTGGGGTATAGACCCGCTCCAGCGTGCCGGCATGACGGGACAGGGCAATGCCTGTCGCAGCGGCCGCCAGAGCCGTGTCCAGAGCCAGGTCCCGCTGTCCTTGCGGAAGCAAAGCGGGGTCCTTGTGATATTGCTCAATGCGTGATTGGACCTCCTGCGTGTTCAGGCCGCTTAGCTCAGCAAGCTTTTGTACACCCGCCGCCTCAAGAACACCCAGGGCATTGTAGCGCATCCCCAGGTCACCCTCTACCGTGCGCTTGATCACGGGCTCAGGCAAGCCGCGGAGCACCGTGGTAGGATTGGTCGGGTCGCCCTTGGCGATGGAATAGACATCAGTTGTTGCACCGCCCAAATCCACTGCCAGCAAATCCCCGATACCACTGTCTTTGCCCTGGCCACGGGAGAGCAGAGCCAGCGCCTTGAGCACCGCGGACGGCGTGGGCATCAGGATGCCATCCAGCAGTGACTTCGCCCGGCTGAGCCCCTTGGCCAAAATGATGCGCTGCAAGAAAATTTTGCGGATGACTTCAGCCACCGGCTCAATATTAAGAACGTTCATCTGCGGCATCACATTGTCCGCACGAAACACCGGGTGCGCGCTGGCTGACAGCAGTTGCGCGCACTCATCCTGCGCCGTGCGGTTGCCGGCTATGACAACGGGAAAATCACCAGCAGCCTTCGCCAGCATGCCGGCGTTGTGGATGATGACCTCGCTGTTCCCCCCGTCTATGCCGCCGCTAAGCAGGAGGATGTCAGGCTTGATGGCGTTGATTTCTTCTATATCCGAACGGGTCAGCTGATATGCATACGTCTTGATAACTTTGGCTCCGGCGCCAAAGGCAGCCAAACGGGCGGCCTTGCTGGTCAGAGAAGGCGCCAATCCGCACGCCACCATGTTCAGACCGCCAGCCGCGCTGGAACAAGCCAGCCGCGCCTCGTAGTTCAAATCGCCACAGACACTGCGCAGGCATGTCATGGCATGCTCAAGCCCGGTAGAAATATCACTGGCTGCGGTGGTGAATGCCTGTGCGTGCCCCAATATCCGGGGCGTGTCCAGGTCCGCTGCAGTCAGCTTGGTATAGGTTGACCCAAAATCGATCAACAGGATGGCACGCATCTTACCGTCCTTCAAGATCATTTCGCAGGGCTTCTATCGTGACCTCTGGCGGAGTGCCGGGACCGAACACCCGGTCAAAGCCCATTTCCTTAAAGCGCTTCTCCACTTCTTCAAAAGGCTGCTTGCCCACAACAATGTTGCCGCCTACATACAGCAGGATGCCCTTCAGACCGGCTTCATCGCATTTTTCACGGAAGCCCTGACAATCCAGCTCGCCATGCCCATACAGGGAAGATACGAGAATCGCGTCCGCGGCCGATTCTATGGCGGCCTCAATAAACTCTTCCTGAGAAACCATCACTCCAAGGTTGACTACATGAAAGCCGGCCTCGGTAAATGCATAATTAAGGATTTGGTTGCCAACTGCATGGACATCCGCTCCTATTACACCCAGGACCATTGTTTTGCGCATATAGCTGCCTCCGATTACTTCTAAAGCCAGCATAACTATTTCATCACTGCTTGTCAACGCAAAACTTGTGCTTTTATACGATAGTGCATATAATTATTTTATCCTGAATCCCCCCTAACGCAAAGGAGGTCCCGGATGCGCATTGGCTTGATGACAGACACCTTTTTGCCGGTCGTGGACGGCGTGGGCCGCGTGGTGGTTGCCTACGCCAACACCCTGAGCAATCTGGGCCACGAGGTGACGGTATCCGTCCCTTTGTATGATACCGGCTATCGCGGAGGCTATCCTTTTGAACTGGTCGATTACAAAGGATTCAAGGTGCCCACCTCACCCCAGTATAAGACAGGGATCGCCGTGCTGGACTCACATTATAAGAAGCGGATTGACATGGTGAGGCTGGACCTGGTGCATTCCCACAGCCCCTTTGCCTCCGGCAGGGAGGCTCTGCGCCTGGCCAGACAGCGTTGCATCCCGCTGGTGAGCACTTTTCACTCGAAATACTATGATGACTTTCTGAAAGCAACGCGCAGCAAAACCATCGCCAAAGCCATGCTGTCCAGCATTGTTAATTATTACGACAAGTGCGACGAAGTGTGGGCTGTCTCCAAGCTCAGCGCCGAGGTGCTTAAGGAATATGGTTACAAGGGCGAATCGCATGTGATGACCAACGGCACCCAACAGCGGCAGACAACGCCTGAAGTGATTAAAGAAGCGGTTGAGCGCTATGGTTTGGGAGATTTGCCCGTCTTGCTGTTTGTCGGGCAGATCAACTGGAAGAAAAACATCCTGCGTATCCTGGAAGCGACTGCCATGCTGCAGCAAACCAACCCGAATTTTAAACTGGTGCTGGCAGGACAGGGACCTGACAGTGAAGCAATCGTCAAAAAGGCAGGCAGTCTTGGGCTGACAAAGCAACTGGTCATGACAGGCATGATTTCGGAAACCCGCATGTTGGACGCATTGTATGCGCGCGCTAATCTGTTTGTGATTCCCTCTTTGTATGACACCTTTTCCCTGGTCATCCGCGAGGCGGCAGCGATGAAAACACCCTCAGTAGCGATCCAGGGAAGCTGCGCTGCAGAGTGCATTGAGCACGGTGTCAACGGCTTCCTGTGTCAGGATAACAAGGAAAGTCTGTACGCGGTCATCCTTGAAACCCTTGAAGATCCCGCGCGCACCCGCGCCATCGGCGAACAGGCATACAAAACCATTCCTGTCCCCTGGGAGGATGTGCTCACCCAGGCGGTCGCGCGCTACGAATATCTGATTAAGCACCATGCAGGTATCCCCGGTGGCGCTTACCGCCGTTATCAAAGAAAACAAAAAAGAGAACATAATGAAGCATAAGTTTTATGACATTGTGGTCATCGGCGCCGGCCATGCAGGCTGTGAAGCTGCGCTCGCGGCTGCTCGGCTTGGGCTGCGCACCTTTGTGATGACCCTCAACCTGGACGCAATTGCCTTAATGCCCTGTAACCCTTCCATCGGTGGCACCGGGAAAAGTCAGTTGGTGCGAGAAGTGGACGCGCTGGGCGGACAAATGGCGCTTGTCATTGATCAGGCCACCCTGCAAAGCCGCACGCTCAACACCGCCAAAGGACCGGCCGTTCACTCCCTGCGTGCGCAGGCGGATAAACGCCGCTACCAGTCGCTGATGAAGACTGTCTTGTTTAAGCAGGAAGGGCTGGACATTATGCAGGGCGAGGCGGCAGACATCCTGACAGACAGCCATGGCGTGCGCGGCATTGTCACAGCGACCGGGCAAACCATCACCTGTGCGGCATTGGTGGTTGCCAGCGGAACCTATCTCAACAGCCGGGTCATCATCGGAGAGAAGGATTGGCGTTCCGGCCCTCAGTGCCTGCAGCCCGCTACCTTACTGTCCCACAGCCTTCATGACCTGGGCTTTGAGCTGCGCCGTTTCAAGACCGGCACCCCGGCCCGCATTGACGCGCGCAGCATTGATTTTGACCTGCTGACCCTTCAGCCCGGCGATGATCCGGCAGAAGCTTTTTCTTTCATGACAAGCAAGCCGCCGCGCAACCTGATGTCCTGCTACCTCACCTGGACCAACGAGCATACCCATGCCATCATCCGCGACAACCTGCACCGCTCCCCCATGTTCTCCGGCAGCATCAAAGGCACCGGAGCGCGCTACTGTCCCTCCATTGAAGATAAGATTCACCGTTTTGCAGACAAAGACCGCCACCAGGTGTTTCTGGAACCTGAGGGCGCTGACGGTATTGAGTGGTACGCCCAAGGCTTGTCCTCCAGCCTGCCGGAGGATGTCCAGCGCCCTATGTACCGGACTGTCAGGGGTCTGGAGCGCTGCGTGCTGACCCGGCTGGCCTATGCCATAGAATATGACTGCATTGACCCGACTGAGCTTCGCCCCAGCATGGCTTCGCGACGGATACCCGGGCTCTTTTTTGCCGGGCAAATCAATGGCACTTCAGGCTATGAGGAAGCCGCTGCGCAGGGATTGCTGGCCGGCATCAATGCCGCGCGCCATGTCCGGGGTCGGGATGAGGTCATCATCACCCGCGACCAGGCTTATATTGGCGTATTAAGCGACGACTTGAGCAGCAAGGGAGTGGACGAGCCCTACCGCATGATGACCGGACGGGCCGAATACCGCCTGTCCCTGCGCCAGGACAACGCAGACCTTCGTTTGAGCGCGCTGGGCCATCAAATCGGCCTGGCGGATGACGCGCGACTGAAGCGCGCACAGACAAAGCAGCATCAAACGGATGAAATCATTGAGCAAATGGAAAAAGGCCGCCTGACGCTTGCGCAAGCACAGCAAGCCAACTACCTTCCCGAAGCTGTCCGTCAGGCGGAAATTGTAATGAAGTACAAGGGGTATTTGCAAAAGGAAGCCGCTCAGATCAAGGAAACTACAGCGCTTGAATCCCTGCGCATTCCCGGGAACATCGATTATCTTTCCATTAGCGCGCTGCGCGTGGAGGCCCGGCAAAAGCTCAACCGCCAGCAGCCGGTCTCTCTGGGACAGGCTGCGCGCATCCCGGGGGTCACCCCGGCGGATGTTGCCGTTCTCTCAGTCTGGCTCAAAAAACTCCGGGAGCAAACCGCCGGTTAAGCCAGGCCCTCTTCCTGCAGGCAAGCCTGTAGCATCAAAGCGCACTCGATGCGCTTTTTAAACAGCTCGCAGCCATAGGCATACACCCCTGAAATACTGCCGGTAGCGTGGGCGGCATTGGCCGCGCAGCCGCCCGCGCAATACAGCTGCGCCCAGCAATTCCTGCACTCCTGACGGCTGTATAAAGTGTTTGCCGCGAACTTATCCCGCAGGGCGTGGTTGACAATCCCCTTCTTGAGCGTGCCAATCCTATAGGCGCTGTCACCCACAAACTGATGGCAGGGATATAATTCGCCCTGTGGCGTCACCGCCAGGTATTCAGTGCCTGAGCCACAGCCGTTGAGGCGCTTATGGATGCATGGGCCATTCTCCAAATCCAGCATATAATGATAAAATTCAAAGCCGCGTCCCTGGCGTTTTCTGATCAGCATTTCCTGCGCCAGTCGTTCATACTGCTCAAACAACGCCGGCAGATCCTCTGCGCGCAACGCCTCAGGGTCATCCGGCGCGGTGACCACCGGTTCCATGGACAACCGGGTAAAGCCCAGATCAGCCATGTGCAGGATGTCCTGCAAAAAATCCAGATTCCTGCGCGTATAGGTGCCACGGATATAGTATTCCTTGTCACCGCGGCGCTTGACGAATTCCTGGAACTTGGGCACGATGATTTCATAGCTGCCTTTGCCTTTGGCGTCTACACGATAATGGTCATGCACCTCGCGTCTGCCGTCCAGGCTGAGCACAACATTGTGCATCTCCTGATTGCAAAACTCCATGATTTCTTCATTCAGCAGCACCCCATTGGTAGTCAAGGTGAAGCGGAAGACTTTGTTGTGTTCACGTTCCAAAGCACGGCCATAAACAACCGCTTTCTTGACCACTTCCCAATTAAGCAAAGGCTCCCCGCCAAAAAAATCCACCTCCAGATGGCGCCGTGTGCCCGAATTGGTAACCAAAAAATCCAGCGCCTCACGCGCGGTGCCCAGGCTCATCTGCGCGGCCTGTCCCTGATACTTGCCCTGCCCGGCAAAGCAATAGCTGCAAGCCAGGTTGCATACATGGGCTACATGCAAGCACAGCGCCTTGATGGGACCTTTTGCATCAGGAAGCGGCACGCCGGTATTGAGGCAGGCGCCCGAAGAATACAATTGTCCGGAGCGCACCAGTTCGTCCAACTGATCCATCAGCGCGCCGAGCGTCCCCAGGTTCACCTCGGGGTTGCTCTCGTAATGGCTGAGCAGCTTCCTGATCACCTCATCGCGGCTGTGTTGTTCATACAGTCTGATCGCCTCCAGGGAGACCGGATTCGCTACATGAACAGCGCCGGAAAAGATATCCAGCGCAATGGAAATCCCATTGACTGTAAAGGTGTGAATCATATTGCTCCAAAAAAACCGCCGTTGCAGGCGGTTGATCTCAGTCCTGTGTCCATGGGCTGACTATTTTTTCTCCTGTTCGCAGGGCTGGTTAGCCACGCCACAGGATGTCTTGCAAGCGGACTGACAGGAGGTCTGGCACTCGCCGCAACCGCCAAGCTTCTTGCTCTCTTGGAGGTTCCGGGTCTTCAGGGTTTTAATCTTCATTGGCTTCACCTCATCTGATATTTATTGTAGTGTATCCCGTTGACAAAAACCTGTCAAGGCACGTCGAGCGTGAAAAACATGAAATAGCAAGGAAAAATACGCATGATGTCAAGAACCCCACCTTAGAATCAGAAACCTGACTACCCCAATTAATTTTATGCATTGACAGTATACTTCGTCTAAGGTAGTCTGCTGAATAGGAGGATTTTGTATGAAACAAAGGCTTGCCTTGTTTGATTTTGATGACACCATGTATAAAGGGAACAGCATTGTTGTCTTTATTTTTGAAATGGTTAAAAAGGGCTTTCTTCCATCTTTGGGGATGCTGCGGTTGCTATGGAACACGCTCAGATGGAAGCTGGGCAGTATAACTACCGAAGAAGTCAAGAGTTTCTCACTGCATCCGCTGTTGAAATTAACGCCTGGCGCACGTCAGGATTTTTGCCGGCAATTTACCCAAAGCAGGCTGGTTCCATACTTGTACGCGGATGCAGTCGCTGCCATGGAACGACATGCCTTACACGGGGATTTGATATTGTTGGTATCCGCTTCTCCTGAGATTTATCTGCAATATCTTTCAGAAGTTCTGCCTGTGAATGGCGTATTGGGTACCCAAACTGATGAGGAAATGAACATCCTGCAAAACCTGGTTCTGGAAGAAAAAGTCCGCCGTATTCGTCAGTGGCTTAACCAAAGAGGGATTGATGTTGACTGGTCAGGCTCCAGCGCTTATGGCGACAGCGCCAACGACCTGCCCATGCTTCGCATGGTTGGGCAGCCCTTTCTGATCAATCCCCGGCATAAAATACGCGCATTGGGTATAGACATCCCTGTACAACGCTGGCAGTAGACTGAGTAGCAACAAAAAACGGCCTCTGTACAGGGCCGTTTTTTTGATTGTGCGCTTTAGCCCACAAAACCACCAGCAGCGCTGGTGGATGGAATAAACAGGTTTTAGCTATCAGAAACCTCCTTTGCTACAATCGAGTTGGTCTGGCAACCGCATCGAAAGCAAAGGAGGTTTGTCATCGAAGATGATTGACAGTAAAAGCTTATCACACACAAAATGGAACTGCAAATATCACATCGTGTTTGCCCCGAAGTATCGACGGCAAATTGTGTATGGGAAGATCAAAGCGCACATCGGAAAAATACTCAGACAGTTATATGAGATGAAAGGGGTAGAGATACACGAAGCAGAAGCCTGCCCGGATCATATCCATATGCTGGTAGGTATCCCACCAAGTTTAAGTGTGTCGCAGTTTATGGGGTACTTAAAGGGAAAAAGTTCCCTAATGATATTCGATCGGCATGCGAACATGAAATACAAGTATGGGAATCGCCACTTCTGGTGTCGCGGGTACTGTACTATGTGGATACGGTGGGACGCAACAAGGAAAGGATAGCGAAATATATCCGAGAACAATTGCAATCGGATGTAGCTGCGGATCAACTCTCGTTCAAGGAATACATAGACCCGTTTACGGGTAGCAAGACCGAGAAGGCATAAAGAAGGCCGCTTAAGCGGCGGCCATAGAAAAAGTTGCAGTTGTCGGATTATTCTATGCGTCTTCAGACGCAGCCAGTAAATGGCCTTGAAGACCTCGTGCATATCACCGGCTCAGCTGGTGGTTTTGATTGCAATGAGCGTGTTTAGCGACGCTGAGAGGCATCTTTGATCTTCGCGGCTTTGCCCTGGCGGGAACGCAGATAGTATAGCTTGGCGCGCCGCACCTTTCCGGGACGAACCAGTTCGATGCGATCCACACGCGGAGAATGCAGCGGGAACGTGCGCTCCACGCCAATACCATAGGATACGCGGCGCACAGTAAAGGTTTCACGGGTAGAACCGTTACGCTTGGCAATCACGGTGCCCTCAAAAGCTTGCAAGCGCTCTCGGCTGCCTTCTACAACCTTCACAAAGACACGGACGGTATCACCAATGCCAAATGCAATGCGGTCATCGCGCAACTGCTGCGCTTCAATGGAACGGATAATCTCACTCACAGGGGTTACCTCCTTCATTTCCAGACGTTCATGCATCGTCAAGACACAGCGGACCGTCCAATGTCACAAAAATAATAGTACCAGATAATAAGATAGGATTGCAAGCTTTTGATACTTGAGTTTTCACGAAATTATCCGAAATTATCCGAAATTATCCGGGGAAATTATCGAAATTATCGGCGAAATTATCGAAATTATCGGGACGAAATTATCGGGAAATTATCGGGGGGAAATTATCGGTTTTGATAGATTGTTTAGAATTGTTTAGAATGTTTTTGTAAGGCGAGTTGCCAAGTTGCAGATAAGTGCTCTGGAGAATAGTTACCTGAATCGTTTTGCCAACAGTGCACAAAAGCAGGTATTACGCGCTCCTTTCAATATACGATGCCATGGATATCCTTTATGGCAGTTTATGCGCTTCGTTGATGGCATCAACCTCTTCAATAGTGCGTGGCGGCACACAGTAGGGACAGGCGGTCAGGTTGCTATAGTTACCTGTGCCTAGCTCACCGTAGGTAAACATAGTCATGGGTTCATATTCATCGCACACCCCGTAGCAAGCCTCGGCGGCATGGTAATTTTTCCCGCCTTCAGGATTGTAGTACAGTGGTGTATCCGGGTCTGGATAGAATAGTTGACGGCCGGGCAAATCCTCCCAAATCACCAACTTGGTGTCCATGCGCTTCCTCAGGGCGTTCCATATCCAGGTCATGTTGGTCCCCTTAGGCGTGCGCTTGCGCTGAACACGGATACATCCATGGCTGGCACGCTGACCCAGCACTTCCTCATATTGCTGATAATTCTTGACACCTCCGCGGAGGGAATGGGGCACCTCATGCAGGATATCGCTCCAGTTGAAGCGCAAACCCATCGCGGCGTTGAGCCCTTCCACTTCAAAGCCGCCCACAGCGCTTACCAGCAAAAATTCTCCTGAACGGGTTTCATTATAGGGCTGGCGTTCGTTGGGCAATCCAGTAGAGACAACCAGAACATCATATAGTTCGCCATCTGCAAAAATATACAAACGCTGGTCCAGCTTGTCCACCAGCAAGGCATATTTCCCTTTTGGAGTAACGGTCTCCAGCATATCGGTTCGAATATAGCCCTGAACCAGTTGGTTCCAGGCCCTGACCTTGCTATCGTGGAATGAACTGGAGTAGGTTTCTACCAGGCTCCAGCCATCTACCCGCGTCTCAAGCACATGCAATCCCTGCGAATCCCTGGTCACATCACCTACCGGTTCAGATGTGCTGTCCGGTTGGCTATAGAGAACCTGCTGGGATTTTTGGTGGCCTTTGACCACGGTAATGGGGCTCATCAGCATTTCCCACACTGCCTGGGTGTCCTGGATGTTCATGGGCGTTTCCCAGTAGCCTTTGCCCGTGGTAACAATTTGGGAGGGCGTCGGAAAGCTGGGTGGAGCTGCATTTACTAAGACCGGAATGCATACCGATAGCAGCAGGATCAGCATCGGCAAAAGAATTGACTTTTTCATGGTATTCCTAATAATCGGAATCAGGCATCCGGCATACTGCCAGGCAGAGTCAGGGGCGGAAAGCCCGCAAAGCCGGTCAACTGCATGATGATGACCAAAACTCCGATTATGCCAACATAAACAGCAAACCTGTAAAAGCTGATGCGCTGAATCAGCTTAAGCATGTACCGGATGGCTAAAAAACCGGAAACAGCTGCAAATATCATTCCGACCAGAATTCCCGGATCAAACAGCGAGCTCAAGCCTCCCTCTTCAATTGCATTTTTACCTTCCATCAGAAAACTACCAAGAATAGCAGGCGCAGACATCATGAAAGAAAACTTTGCTGCGGTAGCCCTGGACAGGCCGCTGCTAACGCCACCGAGCAAGGTGGAGCCGCTGCGACTGACACCTGGCAATAGAGCGACCGCCTGGAAACTGCCCATGGTAAGCGCATCCTTTATGCTGACAGTTTTTTGACCTGTGTTGTCTCTCTTTCTATCCAGCCACTCAAGAATAACCAGGAAAACCGCAGTAATCAGGAAGGAGATACCCAGGAACCATCCTTCAAACAGGGTATCAAGCTTATCACCTAACACGAGCGCTGCAGCCAGCGCGGGTAAAGACGCCACAAACAGCATCATCAGGGTGCGATTCTTTATCGGGTGTAGCAGCATGTCTATCCAATCCCGCCAGAAAATTGCTGCCACAGCAATCAGGGTACCCAGGTGCAGCATCACGGCAAATGCCAGGCTTTTACCGCTGCCCTGCATGCCCAACAAGCCCAGCAACTTTTCCGCTACAATCAAGTGGCCGGAAGAGGAGATGGGAAGAAACTCCGACAAACCTTGCACGATGCCCATCAGTGCGGAAAACAAAAAATTCATAAGGTCATCCTTTCCGTCCAAACCATTGCCGGACAAGCGCATTTTACCTGAATGTTCAATCCCGGGTCAATCATTCCGCCAACTGAGGAAACAGGAAGATAGTTTATTTCTCAGGCGTTTCTCAGAGTCGGCATATTGCTTTGAAAATTCAGGTTGTTGCTTGTGTTTACCTGGCAAGTGCGTATATAATCAGATTGTTTAAAGAAAGCAGGTAATGAATGCAAAGAGTAAAAACATGGTTCGCCCCCCGCAATATGACCACCGGTGCACCCTGGCAGCGCATCCTGGGCTTTGCAGTGCCCATGCTGATTGGAAACATCGCTCAGCAACTATACGCTTCAACAGACTCAGCGGTCGTTGGGCAGTATGTAGGGGACAACGCGCTGGCTTCTGTTGGCAGCGCCGGCCCAATAATAACGTTTATGATCGCCTTGTTTGTTGGCATTTCCACAGGCGCCGGCATTTTAGTTTCCCAAGTCTTTGGGGCGCGGAACAAGCAATTGCTGTCCACCGTCATTGGCAATTGCATTACGCTGACGGCCATTGTTTCTGTTTTTATCATGATTGTTGGGGTAGCGCTTTCGCCCTGGCTGCTGCACACCCTTGCAACTCCTGACGCCATCATTCAGGATGCCATTGCTTATCTGCAAATTTATTTTTACGGTATCCTTGGTTTCACTTATTATAATGTGCTCTCCGGCATTCTGCGTGGCTTGGGCGACAGCTTTTCAGCTTTGGGATTCTTGCTGCTGACCAGTGCTATGAACATTATTCTGGACTTGTGGTTTGTGATCAGCTTCAATTGGGGTGTGCCGGGCGTAGCCTGGGCAACCATTATTTCACAAAGCATCTCCGCTATTCTTTGCTATCTTAAGTTGACGCGTATGCAAGAGAACTTTGAAATTACCCCGCATACACTCAAGCTTCAACGAGACACCGTCAAGGACATCATTCGCCTTGGCATGCCCTCGGGCATCACGCAGGCCATTTTTTCCATGGCAATGATTTTGGTACAGCGCCTGCAAAACACATTCGGTCCGGAAGTTATAGCTACAGCCATCATTTCCATGCGGGTTGACGGCTTTGCCATGATGCCTAATTTCTCCTTTGGCATGGCGATGACCACCTTCACCGGGCAGAACATTGGCGCGAAACGCATTGACCGGGCATATCTGGGTGCCAAACAGGGTACATTGATGGCGGTCGGTGTCGCCACTGTGATGACGCTTGCCGTTTTGATGTTTGGACGCTCCATTATGAGTTTGTTTACCAATACCGAAACCATCATTGACCGGGGCATGCATTATATCCGTATCCTGTCTGTAGGATTCATCGGCATGGCGGTCATTCAGTCCTTGTCTGGCGTCATGCGCGGCGCAGGAGACGCGATAACGCCAATGTGGATTTCCATGCTGACGGCGGTGCTGCTGCGTGTTCCGCTGTCCTATTTGCTGGTAGAGCTAAGTAAAACGCCTGAGTTGCCCGCTGGCCGGCCTGAGATGATGTATTATGCGATGTTGATCACCTGGCTTACCGGTGCGATTACCAACTTTTTGGCCTTTCGTTATGGCCGCTGGCGCAAGCGCGCGCAAATACGCATGGACAGCCTGTCCGACCAGTCTGATGAAGCTATGGTAAAATTAGCTGCGGTAGAACAATTATGAGCAATCAAGTCGGATTTACCCTGTCAGTTCTGGTGATGATGCTGATGATGGGATTGAGTTATCAGATTGCCTGCGAAACCGGCTGGTATGCGCTTTCTGTGCGGTTGGCCTTTAAAGGCCTGACCACTCTGTTTGCAGCTATGCTTGCCTTGTATGCCTATACACAGAATGGCCATGTCTACGCCCTGATAATGGCGGCTGGTATTGTATTATGTGCTGTGGCAGATGTTCTTCTGGAGCTGCACTTTTTGACCGGAATGGCCTGTTTTGCAGCCGGGCACCTGGTTTACATCGTCTCCTTCTGGATGCGTACAAAGCCCGGTATGATCTCTTTGCAGCTATTTGTTGTTCTGTTAATTTTGTGTACTCTGGCAGCGTTTTGGGCACGCAAGAAAGTTTCATTCCCGTTATTGCCGTTGTATCTGTATTCTCTGATTATCAGCCTGATGGTAGCCAGCGCCCTGGGGCAAACCCCCTTGGTTTTTCTTGGCGCGGTACTGTTTATTCTTTCTGATACCATCATCGGCAGGCGGATGGTCTTTCCGGACAAGAAACCTTGGAACCGACCATGCATCGCACTGTATTATTCCGCTCAGTTCATCCTTGCCATGAGTTTGCTGATATAAGAGTTTGCCGTTATTGTTAGTTGCAGTTCTTTGGCGCTAAATGTCCCGGACGGGTGTAAATTCGCGCAATATGTGGTAGGATATGTAGTACCTTAACAAGGAAGAAGAGGAGGGTTATCATGCAGTATTCCAAAGAACTGGAAGAAATGGTCTGTGTACGGCGTGGGCCGGTCCATGGCGCGGCACCCATCCCCCAAGAGGGAAAGTGGGTGCAATCGCGCGAGATTAAAGACATCAGCGGTTTGACCCATGGTGTGGGCTGGTGTGCACCCCAGCAGGGCGCATGCAAGCTGACGCTAAACGTCAAGGAAGGCATCATTCAGGAAGCCCTGGTAGAGTGCCTCGGCTGCTCAGGCATGACCCATTCTGCTGCCATGGCTAGCGAAATCCTGCCAGGCAAGACAGTGCTTGAAGCCCTGAATACCGACCTGGTTTGTGATGCCATCAACACTGCAATGCGGGAGCTGTTCCTGCAGATTGCCTATGGCCGCACGCAAAGCGCTTTTTCCGAGGGTGGTTTGCCTGTGGGTGCCGGCATGGAGGACTTGGGCAAGGGCCTGCGCAGCCAGATCGCGACGATGTATGGTTCCCTTCTTAAAGGACCGCGTTATCTGGAGATGACCGAGGGCTATGTAACAAAACTGGCGCTGGACGATAATGACGAGATCTGCGGCTACCAGTTCTGCCATTTGGGCAAGATGATGGAAGCCATCAAAAAAGGTGTGGATCCTAAGGAAGCTTATGAAAAGAACCTGGGCACCTATGGCCGTTATGAAGACGCCAAAAGCTATATCGACCCTCGTCATCAATAAGAAGGAGGAAACAGATGCCACAGTTTGAAGGATATGAGCGCCGCGAAAAACAAATCGCACAGGTGCTTTTGGAGAATGGATTTTCCTCTCTGGAAGAAGTAAATGAGTTGCTGCTGTCCCGCGGCATTGATGTGCGTGCCATCGTGCATAGCATCCAACCCATTGCCTTTGAGAATGCTGTCTGGGCTTATACCCTTGGGGCGGGGCTGGCAGTCAAGCGCGGTATCACCAACGCTGCTGAGGCGGCCCATGCCATTGGAGATGGTTTGCAGGCTTTCTGCATCCCCGGTTCAGTCGCCGACCAGCGCGACGTAGGGCATGGTCACGGCAACCTTGGGGCGATGCTTTTGCGCGAAGAAACCCAATGCTTTGCTTTCCTTGCAGGACATGAGTCCTTTGCTGCAGCCGAGGGTGCCATTGGCATTGCGCGCACTGCCAACAAGGTGCGCAAGACGCCCTTGCGCGTCATTCTCAATGGCCTGGGGAAGGACGCTGCTTACATCATCAGCCGCATCAACGGCTTTACCTATGTAAGAACTCAGTATGACTATCAGACCGGCAAGCTGAACGTTGTTTCCGAGCATGCCTTCTCCAAGGGAGAAAAGGCCAAGGTCAAATGCTATGGCAGCGATGACGTTTCTGAGGGCGTGGCCATTATGCGCCACGAGAAGGTGGACGTGTCCATCACCGGTAACTCAACCAACCCCACCCGCTTTCAGCATCCGGTGGCCGGTACCTATAAGAAATGGGCCAATGAACACGGCAAGCAATATTTTTCGGTCGCTTCTGGCGGCGGTACCGGGCGTACCCTGCACCCGGACAACATGGCAGCCGGCCCTGCATCCTATGGTCTGACCGACACCATGGGGCGCATGCATTCTGACGCCCAGTTTGCCGGGTCGTCCTCCGTACCCGCGCATGTCGAGATGATGGGCTTAATCGGCATGGGCAACAACCCCATGGTGGGCGCGACTGTTGCTGTCGCTGTTGCTATTGAGGAAGCAGCCCGTAAAGCTGGGAAATAATCAGATAATAATATCATGCAATTCATAAACAAGCCGGGAGCAAGGCAAAGCTTTTCCCGGCTTGTATTTATTTCATTGGTTATTTTGCTCTTCAAACTTAATCTTGAACCGCACGCTGCGCCTCCAACTCATCAAGCGGTTTCCGGGCGGCAATCAGGATCACAAAGCCTGCCAGGAACAGCAGCATCAGGCACAAGGCGCCAAAGGAGGATCTTCCGGTCAAGCCGCCGATCAGAGCGTACAGGAACGGGCCGACTACAGTTGCAAACTTTCCAAAGGGCATCTCTAAAAACCTCATGCAATATTCGCCCAAATATGATATAATATACCTATGAAACAGATAAATTTTTTTG